>Ga0126309_10000422_pt1 | contig 14191 bp, 12 predicted proteins | sample Plot56_FD_92541 | JGI IMG/M metagenome (GOLD analysis project Ga0126309, IMG submission 92541) | Serpentine soil microbial communities from UC McLaughlin Reserve, CA, USA - Plot56 | ecosystem: Environmental > Terrestrial > Soil > Grasslands | place: USA: UC McLaughlin Reserve, Lake County...
AACCAGCGGGCCGCCGCGGCGGCCGAGGAGGTCCACCTTTGCGTTGCCGGAGTTCCCGTGAGGATAAAGTAGTTGCGGGATCTCCTCTCCTTCTTTACGTTACTTCCGGTCCGCGGGGCTTCTCTCGAACAGGCCGCTCGGGAGGTCCACCTCCTGCCCCTCGTCGGTGTCGCGACAGGGCTGCCTGGGGCCATACTGCTACTGTCGGGCTACTTCGTGCCCGCTGGCGTCGCGGCGACCCTCGCTCTAGGGGCCGTGCTGGTCGCCGCCGGCCTGCACCACTCAGACGGCGTCCTCGACATCGGTGACGCCCTGATGGTGCGCGGGAGCCCCGAAAGACGCCGCGAGGTTCTAAGGGACACACGTGTCGGCATCGGCGGCATCGGCGCGCTCTTCCTCATCTACGCTCCTGCTGTGGCGGCGCTAGCCGCGCTGTGCGCCGCCTCCCCCGGTCGCGCGGCGCTTGCCCTGCTCGCCGGAGAGGTCTCTGTCCGCTCGGCGATGCTCCTCACGCTCGCCTTCGGCGAGCCGGCGGATGCAGGCTCTTCATCAGCCCCTTTCGTGCGGACGCTCTGGGGGCCACACCATACATTCGGTATGGTGCTGGCCCTCGTGGCACCGTTGCCTTTCCTGCTACCGATTGGCTTGCCCGCGCCGTTCGCCGTATTCGCCGCGCCCCTTATCGCCGTAGTCTCCGTACGCGTCGCCGGAGGAGCTTTTGGCGGGATAGGCGGCGACGTCGTCGGCACCACCGGCGAGGTATGCCGCACCGTCGTGCTGATCACACTCTCGGCTATGATGTAGCCCAGGTCCATTCGGGCCAGGACCAAAATTCTGATGCCTGAGGCGAGGGCGGTTCGCGAACCGCCCCTACACGAACCGCTCGTATTTCAAGACGCCAGGTCGTCGCCCGGCTGCATCGCGTGTACGGTTACGTTGGGTGCGATTTCGGCCAGGTGCTCCTCTAGCTTCTCCGGTGTGCCGGTAAAGAACGGCATGACGTCAGGGCTGTAGTGCATCGGGACTACGTGCTCCACGCCGAGGAGCCGGGCGGCGTGGGCCGCCTCGAGCGGACCCATAGTGAGCCGGTCGCCGATAGGCAGGAGCGCCAGGTCGGGGCTGTAGAGTTCGCCGATCAGTTGCATATCGCCGAACAGGGCGGTATCGCCGGCATGGTAGAGCTTGAACCCGCTCTCAAACTCGACCACGTAGCCAAGCGGTTCGCCGCCGTAGATCATGCTCCCGTCGTTTAGGGCGATGGACGAGGAGTGGAAGGCGTGGGTTGCGGTCACCTTGATGCCGCCGACCGAGGCGCTACCGCCCTTCATGATCGGTTCTGCGTTCTCGACTCCCTGGCGCTGCAGATAAGCCATGATCTCGAAGTTAGAGACCGTCCTCGCGCCGGTCTGCCCGGCAAGCGGCTCCACATCGTCGAAGTGGTCGAAGTGGCCGTGGGTTATGAGCATAGTGTCTAGCTCGCCCACCCGCTTCAAGTCGTCAGGGGTATGCGGGTTGTTCGTGAGGAAAGGATCTATGATGATCTGCTCGCCGCCAGCCGTAACAAACCTGAACGCCGAGTGCCCGAGGTAGGTGATCCTGGTCCCGCCTAGCATCTCTTCCACGATAATCCTCCGTGCTTTAGCCGGCTTCCATTCAAGAAAAGAACAACCCCATGTTTACCCACCTCCCATACGGGAGAAACGGTCGCCACCCGCGTATAATCCTGCGGGCGTCCCGACAGGGGCCTTTGTCGAGACCACGAGCTTCAGGAGAGCGTATGAGATCCACCCTCATCCTCGCACTACTGGCGGGCGTGTGCGTGGCGGTCCAGACGAGCCTGACGGGGGCTGCCCAGAGAACCCTGGGACCCGTTGTCCTGGTCGCGATATCAGGCCTTACGACCGGCGCGTGCGCGCTCCTGATCTCGTTCTTCGTGACGAAGCCCGAGTTCACGACCCGCGCGATAATCTACGCGCTAGCCTCGGGCGCCCTCGGTGCCGTGATAGTGGGCTCTATCTCTGTCGCTGCGGGGCAGGGGGGAGTAGCGCGGGCTCTCTCGCTCGTTATAGCCGCCCAGCTGATCGCAGGGCTCCTGCTCGACGCCCTCGGGGTATTCGGTGCAGGGGCCGACTTCAGCGTACCGAAGGCGCTGGGGGTGGCCCTGATCGTCGCCGGCGGCGCCCTCGTCGTAAGCTATTAGGGCACGCTGCGGACTTCAAGTGCCTGGGACAATGGCCTGTAGTGACCATAGAGGTTTCACCTGAAACCTGAAGCCTGTAACCTGTAGCCTGCATGAGCTATTTACCCATCGAAGACCACGGGATCATCGGGAACCTCCACACGGCGGCGCTCGTTGGCACGGACGGCACAATTGACTGGATGTGCCTGCCGGCTTTCGACTCACCAGCCGTGTTCTGCTCCATCCTCGACGATGAGAAGGGTGGACATTTTGCGCTGCGCCCCGTCGAGTACACGCGCAGCCAGCAACTCTATCTGCCCGACACCAACGTCCTCCTTACCCGCTACTTCTCCCAGGAAGGCATGGCCGAGACCCTCGACTTCATGCCGATCCCGTCGCGACCGGAAGAGCGGCACAGGCTGGTCCGTAACGTGCGGGTCATAAAGGGAAGGATGGACTTCCGCGTCGAGTGCCTACCCGCCTTCGACTATGCCCGCCGTGCTCACTCGGTCTCGGTGAGAAAGTCTGGGGCCGTATTCTCGTCGGAGGGAAGTTGTCTCGGGCTGTCTACCGACGTGCCGCTCGAGGAATGGGCGAAGGGGGCCGCGGGGGCGCGGTTTACGCTTGGCGCTGGCGAGCGGGCGACGTTCGTGCTCGCGCATCTCGACGAGGGCGAGGGGCCAGGGGAGATACTGTCTCACGTAGGGTTCGAGGAGCTGTTGCACGTTACGCTGCGCTACTGGCGGCGCTGGCTCTCGAACAGCACCTATCACGGGCGGTGGAGGGAGATGGTCCACCGTTCCGCATTAGCCCTCAAGCTCATGGTCTACGATCCGACGGGGGCCCTGATCGCGTCTCCCACGATGGGTCTACCGGAGAGGATCGGGGGCGGGCGCAACTGGGATTACCGCTATACCTGGCTCAGGGACGCGGCGCTCGCTCTCTACGCCTTGATCTACGTCGGCTTCGAGGACGAGGCACGTAATTTCATGGGCTGGCTCAGAGACCGTATCCAGGAGGACGAAGACGGCCTCCTGCAGCCGCTCTACGGCATAGACGGCCGCACGGACATTACCGAGACGGAGCTAACGCACCTCTCCGGATACAAAGACTCCTACCCGGTACGGCTTGGCAACGGGGCGCACACCCAGTTGCAGCTCGACCTCTACGGGGCGGTCCTCGACGCGGCCTATCTCTACAACAAGTACGGTGCCCCCCTCGACTACGACCTCTGGCAGAACCTCAGGAAGATCCTGACCTGGCTCAGCGAGAACTGGCGGGAGCCCGACGAGGGCATCTGGGAGGTGCGCGGAGGCAGGCGCCAGTTCGTCTCATCCAAGCTTCTCAGTTGGGTGGCCCTTGAGAGGGCCATCAGGATCGCCCGCCAGCGCGGCCTGCCCGCTGGGGACGGACGCTGGAGGGCCGAGCGCGACGCGATCTACGAAGAAATCATGGAGATGGGCTGGAACGAAGAGAGGGACAGCTTCGTCCAGTACTACGGATCTGACGCCCTCGACGCCTCGCTGCTCTTGATGCCGCTGGTCAAGTTCGTCGGCCCCACGGACCCGCGTTGGATCGCCACGCTCGACCGTATCCAGCAGGAACTGACCTCCGACACCCTCGTGGACCGCTACCAGACGGAGCAGGCAGCTCCCGATGGCCTGGAAGGGGGCGAGGGCAGCTTCAGCTTGTGCTCTTTCTGGCTCGTGGAGTGCCTGACGCAGGCAGGACGCCTGGATGAGGCGCGCCTCGCCCTCGAGAAGATGTTCTCCTACGCGAATCACCTCGGGCTCTATGCAGAGCAGATAGGACACTCGGGTGAGGCGCTGGGCAACTTCCCCCAGGCCTTCACGCACCTGGCGCTCATCAGCGCCGCCGTCCACCTCGATCGTGCCCTGAGAGCGGGCTGACCCGCGGTGACAGCCCCGCTCTTCGAAGCCATCCCGAACTTCAGTGAAGGGAGAGACCGTGGGAAGATCTCACGCATAGCCGACGCCGTCCGCGCCGTCTCCGGCGTACGCCTCCTCGGCCTCCACTCCGACCCCGACCACAACCGGAGCGTCCTGACGTTCGCCGGAGAAGAGGACGCCGTGTTCTCGGGCGCCGTCGTCCTCGCGCAGGCGTGCGCATCCGAGCTCGACCTCGCCTCCCAGACCGGCGAGCATCCCAGGATAGGCGTGCTCGACGTGCTCCCCTTCGTCCCGCTCGAAGGCGCCACGATGGACGACGCAGTAAGGCTGGCCCGCCGGACGGCCGAGATCCTGGGTTCCCTGGGCTTCCCCGCCTTCCTCTACGGGGCCGCCGCGACGGCCTCCTACCGCCGTGACCTCCCCGACGTCAGGCAGGCGGGTTACGAAGGCCTCGCGGGGCGCCTGCAAGACCCTCTCTGGAGACCAGACTACGGGCCACCCGCGCTCGACCCCCGCAAGGGCGCAGTCGCCGTCGGCGCCCGCCCTTTCCTCGTTGCTTTCAACGCGTTCCTCGACACGGACGATGTGGAGGTCGCGCGGGCTATTGCCAGGCGAGTCAGGGAGAGTGGAGGTGGCCTAAGGGCCGTAAGGGCGCTCGGCTTCGCCGTGGGCGGAAAGGCGCAGGTCTCGATGAACCTGATCGACCTCGAACAGACCCCCATCCCGGTAGCCCTCGAAGCCGTACGCTCGGCCGCGGCCGAACTCGGTGCCTCGGTGGAGTCGACCGAGCTCGTCGGCCTGGCCCCGCTCGCGGCGATCCTCGACACGGTCCGCTACTACCTGGGCCTTCGGGAGCTGGGACCGGATCACGTGCTGGAGACGAGGCTACATGAACCCCCCGACGCTTGAAAGTCGAAGCCACCGGCCCTTCTCAGAGACGCTCGGGGCACACTCGTACATGTCCAAGGGACCATCCGTGCCGCGGGCCCAGGAAGTTCGATCTCTCCACTGATTCATCGGGGATTCATCGGTGGCTGCTTAGATAAGCACGCGATGAGCAGAATCTGCCAGCCTGTGATGGAGGTACCGGGATCCTGCGGGATGCTGTCCTTTCTCCCGTACCTACTCACCCGATAGCGTAGGAAAGGAGTTTACCCTGCCGTCGAAATGGACCACTTGATTACGAGTGACGTTGACAGAGGAGGAATATGAGCCTGGAGCAAGAGTTTCTTGAAGAGTTCGGTACCCTGACGTTCAGCGAGGAGACCCCGGAGGAGAAGGGTCTCGGCTGGTTTTCAGCCGAGGACGAGCGTGACTACAGAGCAGAAAACTATCTCACGGCAGAGAAGACCTCCGGCAAGGTGTTCTGGGCCAACCCCATACAGTTGGACCAGGGTGCTGAGGGTGCGTGTGTCGGCTTCGGCTGGACCGGCTTCATGAACGCCAAGCCCATGACGCACGAGTACGACAACGAGATGGGCTTCGACGTCTACCACCGCGCCCAGCAGATAGACGAGTGGCCTGGAGAAGACTATTCGGGCACATCCGTCAGGGCCGGGGCCAAGGTTCTGATCGAGCTCGAACACCTAAACGCCTACGCCTTCACGCAGAACGTAGAAACCCTTGCCCACTTCGTCTTGAACAATGGTCCTACTCCCATCGGCGTGACCTGGTACGAGGGTATGGATCGGGTAGATAGCGAGGGGTACATCTACCCGACCGGCTCCGTGCGCGGCGGTCATTGCATCATAGTCGACGGTGTGGTGTTCGGAGTCGAGGGCGAAGTAGACCGTTTCCGCCTGAGGAACTCGTGGGGATCAACGTGGGGTCTAAATGGCAGGTGCCGTCTAAGGGTGGAAGATATGCAGCAGCTACTCACCGCCGGAGGAACGGCTTGTATGACGGTCGAGCTGGAGTCCGCGTAGCTGACACCCGCGTTGAGGACGGTATATCCTCGAGGAACCAGCCGACTCGACCGTTCTTGACAATGCCTAGAACCCTCGATTACACGGCAGAAGATGGCCCCTTCCCCACTTCAGGTAAAGGGGCCATCTTCTACCACCGTGTGCCCACCGCGCTGCCTTTAGACTCGTAAGCGTCGGCTCCGGCGTGGCGTCAGGGGCGTACTACTCTTCTCGGGTTTCGAACCCCTTTCACTGGAGGAGAGGCACGGTGATCCAGTACCGCTTACGTAGCACGCCCCCGAAGTCGGCCTCGATCGCCCTTCTGGCCACGAGGCTCGCGGTGTTGCCCCTAATATCGTAGCCGACCTCGGTCGAGCCGGGGACCTCCGCAAAGCCAAGGGGCATCTCCCCACGCACCACCCACCCGCTGGCTACACGTCTGGCCCAGGCCTGCGCCAGCAGCTGCTCGTACCCTGCCGTGTCCGTGGCCCTCGGTCGGGCGACCGGTCCCTCCGAAGGACTACCCGGTTCCGGTGGGGAGGCTGCGGTATCCATTGGTCGATCTACCAGACTTTCTATCGGACGCACCGAGCTGTGCACCCCTGTGACCGTCCCATCGTTGTCGATCGTGAGCCTCACCGAACCCGCGTCCGGTGTTACCACGGGTAGGCCGTTGATCACCTGCTTGAATTGCACCGTGGTCTCGGTGACGGACGGTTCTCTGATCTCGGACCCGTCGGCCCTGGCTGATGCCGTCGCCCCGAGCCGGACACGATCGAAGGTCAACTCCACTTGCTCGTCAAGGCCGTAGCTTCTTATGGCCTCCTCGGCGGCAGACGTGGCTTGCCCCAAGGAGAGTTGGTCTCGGTTTTCGCGATTGGGCTGAGCAACCTGTGCTTCGAACGATCCATTGCCCCCAAAGGAGACCTGGGAATCTCCGTAGCCCAATCCAAAGATGCCCTCAGGCGTGGCCACCACCTCATCTGGCAGTGACAATTCGAGCCCGAGCCGGTCGACCACCTCGCGTACGGTCCTATCGCTGACCTCAACCGACCGCAATCGAGCGATCACGAGGTCTCGGGGCAGGGCTCGGTTGGGTTCGCGCGCGCCCCTGACGCCCGTGGCGGTATAGTACCAGCGCCAAGACCACCAGTCGGTGCTGGCGCCCGCCCATGAGAAGAACCTTTCGTTGTTCAGCCGATCATCGGCTTCTGCCTGTGTGGCGCCCACGGCAGCGACGGAAGGGGACTGATCGGTCGCAATCCGCCAGCTGGCGTCCAGCCAAGCCGTGCTCAAGGATTTGTTCTTGTTCCATTCTTCCCAAAAGTATTTGCCGTAATTTGGATCGTCCCAACTGACCGTTTCGAATCCGAAGAGCATGCGGAAGCCCAGGTTGGCGGACGACCAGGTGCGACTCGGAGTGTGCCCACCGAGGACGCGCAAAGACTCGCAGGTCGAAAAGAACAGGTACCGAACCTGTTCGTTGCCAAGCCGCATCTGGTCGGAATAGACCCAGCAACCTAGTCCCCCCCAGTCGGCGCCTACGGGTAGCATGAATACCCCGTCGGACCCCATCCCTCCATGTCCCGAATGGTAGAAGGCCATCACCGCATCGGCACCGTAGGTGTCTTCCCAATTATCGTAGTCTTCGTAGTAGATCCAAGGCTGTACCGAGCCGTCTCCCATCCAAAAATTGGCGCTGTTGAATTGGGTGATGTAATCGAGCCAACCTGACGCGTCGTCGTGAGTGTAGGTAAGGCCTCCCACATCGCAGAAGGTCTCGAGACTGCACGCACCATAAAAATCGTCCGAGCCTCCTGTCGTCACCCCTGCGCGGGGGCTCTCCTCGATCGGATTCTCGAGGCCGTTGCTACTGTGAAGGATCCTCATCGGCATCCTTTCTGAAAGCTCCTTTGGTCATCCTGCCGTTCGTGGAGCTCCTGCTGTGTACCGAACCTGGCACGTTTACGAACCTCTTCGCCTCTGCGTTGGTACCACCTCCCAAAGACTTGGCAACGACCTTCTCCGGCCACGATGGGCTCGCGGCGGTCCCTACTGTCCATGATGATTATGTCGCCCGCAATCTTGAACGGGACCGATGAAATCCCGATGAATTTCGGATGATTCGAGTCGCGGAGCACCTCTTCTTTGATCGCGGCGAACCTCTCCACTTCTTGCGATGGACGTCGGGGCGGCGAAAAACAACGAGCTGCTCTAATGAAGCAACATCCCGACGAGGGCCAGAAGGCTCACGCAGACGGCCACGGGAGCAATCGCAGTACGTAAGATCTCGCCTTCCCGGCCGAGCAGGCCGACCGCGGTGGCGGCGAGGATCAGGCGTTGGGGGGCTAGCATGCTGGCCTGGCTGCCAGCGACGTTCTGGACTGCGGCCGTGAGCCCCACCGACAGGTCGAGTCCCCGCGCGGCCTCGACCTGGAGCGGCATGAACAGGGCGTTTGAGGCAGCGTTGGAACCGGTAAACGCGCCGCCCAGAGCCGCTAGCACAGGCGAGACCGCGGGAAAGAGGCCGCCAAGGGCCTCTGCTCCTCCTGCAAGGAGTCCCGCCGCACCGCTCCCCGCCACCACCTCGCCAGCCAGAACGAACATCAAGACGGCCCCCGCCGTCGGCAACCACTGGGCTGCTGTTCTCCGTGTAGCCGGGACGCTCTGACCACCACCAATACCAAGGAGCAAAGCCGCGAACACCGCCGACGCCAGCAAAGGCAGGCCAGGACCTTCGAACACGGGACCGAGCTTCGCGAGGACCGTACGCAATGCTCCAATGCCGTTCGCCGCCGCAAGCAGCGCGAGCAGAAAAGCATAGGGGAGTACCGCCCGCACCGGAACCTCTGCGAGCCGGCGCCGCCTCCACACAAGGAAGACGGCCGCCGCGGCGAGGCCCCCGACGGCACCTGAGAGCTCGGGGACCAGGTACAGGCTCGTAAAAAGAGTTCCCAAGCCCGCGACGAGCCCGAGCCCCGCCGCCTCAGCGCCGCGTCTTCTCACGCCATTCCATCCGTCTGCGAGGGCGACGGCGGAAAGGCCGTAGACGGGAAAGAGGGGGAGGCTGAGCAGGGCGCTCGCGTCGGAGAGAGTCCCGAAGCCTATCCCGGCGAGATTGGCACCGATCACGGTCCCGACCCCTAGAGCGCCCCACGGCACCGCGCACTGGCCCCAACTCGCCAGAACCGCTGCCCTGAGCGGCGTGAAACCAGCAGCGAGAAGTATGGGTGCGCTTATGACCACGGCCACCCCGAAACCCGTCACCGACTCGAAGAAGGGCGCCACCCCAACCACAACCCCGGCCGCGAGCGCTACACGGTCTGGCTCCAGCCTCCCGAGAAACCTCGATACGTCCTCGACGGCCCCACCTGTCGACAGCAGGTTGTACAGCAACAACCCCCCGAAAAGCACGTAGAGCACCTGGGCCGAGGTACCAAGCCCCCCGAGCATTGCCCCCGGTACCGCTGCTGCCTTCAGCCCGGGCCACACCACAGCCCCCAACACAGCCGCCCCCAGCGACGCCGCACCAGCCAGCGGCGCCGGCCATCCTAGCGCCACAAGCCCCACCGCAGCGACCAGAAAAGGCAGCGCCGAGATTAGAATTCCTACTACCTCTACCATGATAGAATGTTTTCTACCAAATGGATGATGTGGCTGCAAGCGGGGCATCAGGGACGGTGGAGGCGGTCTCCTCCGGGCGGTTGGGGGAGCGGGTGAGGGAGTTACGCCGAGGGCGGAATCTGACGTTAGATGAGCTCGCCGGGCTATCCGGGGTGAGTCGGGCCATGATCTCCAAGCTCGAGCGCGGCGAGAAGAACCCGACGCTCGTGGTTGCGGCCAAGCTGGCCGAGGGTCTCGGTATCACGCTCTCGACCCTCGCCGGGATGGAGGAGAGGCGCGAGGTCATAATCGTGCCGCGGAACAAACGCATAATCATGCGCGACCCCGAGACGGGTTTCGAGAGGCAACTCCTCTCGCCGAACTTCGTCGGCGTCGGCGTGGACTTCATAAGGAACAAGATCCCCGCCGGCTCGACCTCAGGCGAGTTCCCGCCGCACCGCAAAGGCGTCGAGGAGCACATAGTCGTAGAGCGCGGAAATCTCAGGGCGACCCTGGCCGGCGAGGAGTACCTGCTCGAAGAGGGCGATGCCATGTACTTCGAGGCCGACATACCGCACCGCTTCGACAACGCGGGCTACGGAGAATGCACCTACTACCTCGTCATCAGCACCAGAGAGACATAGAGCGATCCACAGAGCCAACAACCTCTACTCGCTAACTGTCCGACCCACAAGCCCATAAAGCTAAAGGCGAGGACCTGAAAGGCCGAAGCGTTGCTGACAAGCGAAGGCGTTAGCCTGAGCGTGCTGACAGGCCTGCGAAGCAGGCGTGCTGACAAGCGAAGCCCGACAGGGCGCGGCGTGCTACCTCACGAGGCTTCGACGAACCTTACCTTCCTCTGCCTTGCCTCGTGGCCGGCACGGTGACCCCGGTAGTAGTCCAGGCGCTCCGAGGCGCCTCCCCACTTGGCCAGACGGTGGTTGTCGGTGAACCGTTGTGGATCCCCATAACGGCCGTCGAGCCAGCCGCTCCAGTATGCGTCGGTGTGGTCTGGCGACTTCCAGGACACCGGCGCGGCGATTGGGGTGACCTCGGAACCGCAAGCCGGACACCGGAACACAGCGTCAGGAAGACGCCTCATCTCGGGATGGCCGCACTCGCAGGCGTGGCCGCCGGTCGCGTCGGGAAGGGCGACGATACGGTTTAACGTTTCGAGGAGTGCGCCGCCGAGAACGCCCCCGCATTCGTCGCATCTCAGGGAGTTGCGGCCGAAGCCGCGGAGCTCGGCCTGTGAGCAGAATGGACAGGTCAGGGTTGTGGATTCACCGTTCGCATTTCCCATGGTACTCACCTTTTTTCGTCCTTTTCATACCCCTTATCATGGACTACCGGGCGCGTGCAAACATCGCCCAAATGGGTGATTTATGACTAGCTAATTTGGCCTACGCGGCGGGGTGCCCTAGAGGTCGTAGTCGCCTGTGTCGAGCTGGTCGAGCACGCGCTGGCGCAGGGTCTCCATGTCAGGCGGGGTGGAATACTGTTGCCGAAGTGGGACGAGGACGTCGCTTGCGCCTTCAGGAACGGGGGCTGACTCGGGCAGGATCGCGCGGTTGCCGTCTTGCAGTTGCAGGAGGCGCTTGCGGCCACCGCGCTTGCCTCGTTTCGAGCGATCTTCCCCGGCGACCTCGACTATGTCGAGCGAGAAGTCGACCATGGGCGCGTCGGCGATTGCGCCCCCGACACCGTAGGCGTCGCAGACGGGGTTCAGGTGGAGGATGTAATCGACGTCGATGCCACCTGAGGCGAATATCTTGACGTGCCCGAAGCCGTTGCGGTCGAGCTCCCACCGGACCTCCCGCATCAGGTCCTTGAAGTCGCCGCGGCGGTTACCGGGCGTGTCCATCCGGATCGCGTAGATAGAATCCGGTATAGCCCTCGCGGCTAAAAGAGCGCCGAACTTCTCGTCGTCGAAGGTGTCTATGATTATGGTGCGGGGCACCTCGGACTCTATCACCTCGTCGAAGGCGCGGGCGGCCTCGGCCGTCGAGCCGATGATGAGGACGAGCGCGTGGGGGGTCGTCCCTGTGGCCGGGATACCGAGGCGACCGACGACCAGGTCGACCGCGACCATGTCGCACCCACCGAGGTAGGCTGAGCGTTCGATCATGGGCGTTACGGCAGGGTGCATCCTGCGCGCTCCAAAGGAGACGACGGGCTTCTCCCCAGCCGCGAGGCGGCAGCGGGCCGCCCCCGTGGCCACGCCAGAAGCCTGGCACAGCAAACCCAGTATCGCTGTCTCGTGTTCGGCGAACGCGCCGTAAGGACCCGAAAGCGTCAGTATGGGCTCGTGGGGACGGCATATCGTCCCCTCCGGTACGGTACGTACATCGACGTCGACGTCCTTGAGGAGGACGGCCACCTCGTCGAGGCCGGCGATGACGAACCAGTCGTCGGGGTCCGAGGTCTTGTAGGCGAGCTCCGCGTGCACCGGCGTACTTTCCAGGCCGCGGGCGCGTAGGATCTGCATCGTTCTGTGGAAGTAGGAGTCGGCGACGTCGGCGTTCAGGATCTCCGCATCCGTCGCCGAGTTGAACCTCCTGCCGCCGCCGCTATTCTCGCTCAAATTGCGAACCCTTTCCGCTAGAGTGCCTACTGGCGTATCATAGCCAATTATGGAGACTCTGGGACCCGACCGTAGCTTCGCCGCCGCCGCCGGTACTCCGTACGCGGCCGAGGCCGCGGCCGAGACGTACCGTGCGGGGGGCAACGCCGCCGATGCTGCGGTTGCGGCGGCGGCGGCCGTCGGCGTGACCGAGCCGTTGATGAGTTCTATCGGGGGCGGAGGATTCGCCCTGGTCAGGGACCATTCCGGTGCAGCGGAGCTCATCGACTACTACGATGCAATGCCTGGCAAGGGGCTACCGGCCTCGGCCTTCGGGGCAGGTGGTGCCCCCCAGACGATGATCCTCAAGTACGGCGCAGGCGTGCGCTCCATCGTCGGGGGGGCATCGTCCGCAGTGCCCGGTTCCCTACGCGGTTGGGAGAAGTTGCTGTTGCGCCACGGCCGGCTGTCCCTCAAGGAGGCCCTGGCCCCTGCGGTCAGGCTAGCCCGCGGGGGGTTCGAGCTTTGCAGGACAGCGGGCCTCTGGTTCCAGGTCGCCGAGGAGGTGCTCAGGCTCACCGACGAGACCCGCAAGCACTTCTACAACGGGGACAGGGTGTATTTGGAGGGCGAAGTGGTGCGGTTCCCCGAGCTCGCAGACACGCTGCAGGCGGTCGGCGAGGGCGGGGCTAGCCTCTTCTACGAGGGGGAACTCGGGCGAACCATCTCAGCCTACATGCTCAAGATGGGTGGCATCATTACCGAGGAGGACCTCGCGGAGTACGAGGCCTTCGTCAGGGAGCCGATGAGCGTCAGCTACGGCGCGGGGGAGATGCATACCAACGGCCCGCCTTCCGCAGGCGGACCGACGCTGGCCCAGATGCTCAAGGTCGTCTCGGCCTACGATCTGGCGACCATACCAGAGGCTGAGTACGTGAGGGTCATGGCAGGGGCCATGAAGCTCGCGCTCAGGGACCGCGAGACGGCATACCTCGACGGTTCCCAGAACGGCCAGGTAGCGGCGCGGCTTACGGGAGAGGAGTACGCGGCAGAGCAGCGGCGTAGGATCTTCTCCTCCTTCGGATCGCCGCACACCACCCATCTCTCGTGCGTCGACGGCGATGGTCTGGCCGTCTCCGTCACAGCGAGCATGGGCTACGGGTCAGGGCTCGTCGTCCCTGGCACGGGAATACCCATGAACAATACGTTAGGGGAGCCGGAGCTAAACCCCAAAGGGTTCCACGCACTTCAGCCTGGGGAACGTTTGATCTCCAACATGAGCCCTACCGTCGTCTCCTCTGAGGAGGGCGGCCTGATCGCGCTCGGTTCCCCAGGCGCGTCGCGCATACCCACGGCCATTCTCCAGACGGTCATAAACGTACTCGATTTCGGGATGGCGCTCGAGGATGCCGTCCTCGCGCCGCGCTTTCACGCGGAGGGGGATCTCTTCGCCTACGAAGCCGGGGCCCGCACGGCCGACCTCGACGACTACGAGCGCGTGTTGAGCTACGAGACCGTCAACATGTTCTTCGGCGGTGTCAACGCCGTCAGGCGAACACCGGTCGGACGCTTCGAGGCCGCGGCCGATCCAAGACGTTCGGGAGGAATCGCCCTTGTTTAGGGACGAGCGCGAACCTGTCGGGATCTTCGGCGTTCCGATGGATCTCGGCCAGGACAGGCGAGGCGTAGACATGGGGCCGAGCGCCATCCGCTACGCCCAGATCGAAGCGGCGCTTGAAGAGCTAGGCCACAGGGTCACCGACCTTGGTAACGCCGGGGTGCCGATTCCTGAAGTCGTCGCCGCCGGGGAGGAGGTCAAGCATCTCGCCGCCGTCACTAGCGTATGCGAGGAGATCTCCGAGCGGGCAGCGGCCATTGTCGCAGATGGGCTTTTCCCGATCTTCCTCGGGGGAGATCACTCCATCGTCATAGGGACCGTCTCGGGGGTTGCCGGATCAGCGACAAAAGAAAGGACGGGGTTGATCTGGGTTGACGCACACGCGGACTTCAATACCCCAGAAACCTCGCCCTC
>Ga0126309_10000423_pt1 | contig 14176 bp, 12 predicted proteins | sample Plot56_FD_92541 | JGI IMG/M metagenome (GOLD analysis project Ga0126309, IMG submission 92541) | Serpentine soil microbial communities from UC McLaughlin Reserve, CA, USA - Plot56 | ecosystem: Environmental > Terrestrial > Soil > Grasslands | place: USA: UC McLaughlin Reserve, Lake County...
CCGATGACGCACGCCTGGTTGGAGTAGTCCGAGTTGTCTACCGGGACGTAGATCTCTTTGTACATATACCCCGTTCTCCTAGCTTCGCAGGACGCCGAGAAGTCTCTAGTTCCGTCGTGCGCAAAGAACGGCATTTCTCCACGCTACCGTAGCTTACCGTTTAGCCTCATACACCGCAAATAAAAGCGTTCACACGAGAGGTGCTAGAGCGAGAGATGGGCCTACTTTCAGTGGGCTTTCGCCCCGCATCGCTGGACAACCATGAGTGGTTGTCGCAAGATGGCCAAAAGCATAGAGGGAGCGAGGTAGAGATGGACATGGAGAAGATGAAGCAAGATGTGGGGGCGGCGAAGGATCACGGCCCTTACGCGGACGGTGCGGCCTTTGTCGACGGGCGGTTCGTAACCGTCGGAGAAGCGCGGATCCCGATTCTCGACTGGGGGTTTTTACGCTCGGATGCGACCTACGACGTGGCCCACGTCTGGCGCGGCAGCTTCTTCCGCCTGGAGGACTACCTCGATCGCTTCGAACGCTCGATGGAACACCTGCGTCTGAGCCCACCGTACGACCGGGGTGAGATCCGGGACATCCTCATCGAGTGCGTGCGCCTGAGCGGGTTGCGTGACGCCTACGCCGAGGTCATCTGCACCCGTGGAATCCCCAAACCCGGCTCGCGCGACCCACGCGACTGCGAGAACCGCTTCTACGCCTTCGCCGTGCCTTTCATCTGGATCGCAGACCCCGAGAAACAGGAGCGGGGACTGCACGCCGTAATCGCCAGCAAGCAGCGCATAGCGCCAGAGTCCGTGGACCCGACAGTCAAGAACTATCACTGGCTCGACCTCGAGATCGGGCTCCTCGAATCCTACGAGCGCGGCGGGGAGACGGTGATCCTGGTCGACGCCGAGGACAACATCGTCGAGGGACCCGGGTTCAACGTCTTCACCATAAAGAACGGTACCATCTCCACCCCCGACCGGGGCGTCCTCGAAGGCATCACCCGCAAGACCATCATCGAGCTCGCCGCCGAACACGGCATCCAGCTCGAAGCCCGCCCCGTCCCGGCAGCCGAGCTCAGGCTCGCTGAGGAGGTCTTCCTCTCGAGCACCGCGGGCGGGGTCATTCCGGTAACGACGGTGGACGACGGGACCGTGGGCAACGGGGAGCCAGGTCCCCTCACCAGGCAATTGCGCGAAGCGTACTGGGACCTACACGACGACCCGCGCTTCTCCGTGCCCGTTCGCTACGACTGACAGCGGTTTCCGGAACGGTCGACCGTTCCGGAAACCGCGCTGGTCAGCAAGTCAGCACCTCAGCATGTCAAGTTTTTGTTTGCTGAATTGCTGATCGCTCGCCATGCCTGAGGCTCAAGCCCCAGGCATGGCGCTGTCAGGCGTGACCTCGCCGGTGGACCCGTCCACGGTTATCCGCCGTCCTGTCTCGATGAGTTCTGTGGCGTCGGGCACACCGACGACGGCGGGGATGCCGTACTCGCGAGCCACGATGGCACCGTGGGACATCGGCCCGCCCATCTCCATCACGAGGCCGCCCGCAGTGAGGAAGAGGGGCGTCCAACCAGGGTCCGTCGAGGGCGCGACCAGGATCTCACCCGGCTCCAGGCTGGCCCCGGCAGGGTCCAGGATCACCCGTGCCTTCTGCGTCACCATCCCACCGGAAGCCGGCGTACCGTGCAGGACACCCTCCGTGGACGTGCCTTGCGCCGCGGCGGCCGGCTCGGTGCCGTCGGAGAGGAGGAGGCGCGGCACGTGCCTGCGTCCTACCTCGTGCTCGTAGACGGCGCGTCGCTCGTGTACGAGGGGGCGGAGGTCCTCACCAGCTAGGGCCGCCCACGCCTCTGGCACGGAGAGGAAGAAGATGTCCCCCGCGCTCTGCAGACGTCCGGCCCCCGCAAGCTCCTCTCCAACCGTCCAGAGTAGCTCCCTGGCCCGCGCCATGAGCAGGACGATGCAGAACTTGGGCATCTCCCGCAGCCCCGACAGTTCTCTAGCACGTATCAGCAGGAACCGGACGAGCGCCCCGCGCAGGCGGCCCTCTCTGACCGCGCGGCGGGTCAACTCATCGACCATCTCTTCGGCCTCGCGCGTCGCCCGCCCGAACCGTACGTCCGGGGCTGCCTGCGGGTCGTCGAGGCGCGCGTAGTTTGCCAGCACGCCAAATAGGTACGTCGGGTCCTCCGACCAGCGGGGCAGGCCGAGGTCGATCTCCGCCACCCCGCGATGCCCGTAGAGGCGCAGGAAATCTGCCAGACTCGTCTGTAGCTTCGGGGGCAGAGAACCTCTTCGATAGTCTTCTGCCAGGCGCTCCGGCAGGTTTTCACGCAGAATTTCGACGATGTCCGGGTCCGCACGCGCCTCTCGGACGAGCGCCCAGAGCGCCAGGTCCATCTCCGTCGTCGGGTTGTGCGGGAGCGCGCGCATCGCCACCCGCCTCTCGTCTTCGGTGGCGAGATCTCCCAGCAGCTTCCCGGCGAGAGCATTGGCCGCGAGACCGGCGGCGAAGACCGGAGGCACGTTGGGCAGCACGTCCGGCGGACCGCTGAGCAGCAGGCGCTCGGCGGCGGAGAGGCGCTCGGCGGCGCCGGCATCGGGAGGCACTTCACCCGCCGCGCGGAACTGCGCCACGACACGCGTCGCACGGGTCCTCGCCTTCTCCGGGCGTGCCAGCGCCTCCACGACACGCAGCGGTATGCGTCCTCGCACCAACACCGAGAGCACCGCGCGGAGGACGGGAGGGATGGGTGTCTGTACAGGGGCCAGGCGGGGATCCGCCGCCAGGTGCCTGATGATGGGCCCGGTCCGCGCCTCCAGGTGACGCATCGCCCGCTCGAAGATCCCGCGTCCCTGCCTGCTGCGCAGCACGGGCGTTATGTCCGCGAAGATGCGTCCGGCGGACTCGGTGAAGAAGGCCGCGCCTCTGTAGGGGTTGTCCGGTGGATGGCCCGCAAGCGTGGCTAGCGCCGAGGTTATGAGGCGGAACGCCTGGATGCCCATCGGAGTCAACGGGCGGTAGACGCCCTGGGCGACGCTGAAGGAGAAGTATACGCGCAGGTCCTCGTCGTCTATCGGGGCGTTCGCCGGCAACGGGAAGAGGGTCGTGATCGGACGCGCCTGCAGAAGCCAGATCCCACCGTCGCCGTCGATCGCCCACTCCGTGTCCTGCGGCACCCCATAGTGCTCCTCGACCCGCGCGCCCAGCTTCGCCAGTGCCAGAACCTGACCGTTCGAGAGGGAGGCTCTGTCTTCGCCCGCCGCGCGTTCGACCCGTTCGGTGCCGCCGCCCGAGCCGGCCATGATGGCGACGCGCTTGTCTCCCAGGCGGCGCTCGACTATCTCTCCGGTCGCGGTGTTGGCGATGAAGTGGTCGGGGTTGACCATCCCCGAGACGACAGCCTCGCCGAGACCCGGGCTGGCGTCTATGACGGCCTGTCGGCGCTTCCCCGTGACCGGGTTCGCGGTAAACAGGACGCCGGCGACCGACGCGTCGACCATACGCTGCACGACGACGGCGAGACGCACGCCGTGTGGGTCGATCCCGTTCGTAGCGCGGTAGCTGACGGCGCGTTCCGTCCACAGCGAGGCCCAGCAGCGCCGCACCGCGTCGAGCACGGACTCGACACCGACCACGTTCAAATACGTGTCCTGCTGGCCTGCAAAGCTCGCCTGGGGCAGGTCCTCGGCCGTTGCCGATGATCGGACGGCCACAGGTACGGGTGCTCCGCCGTCCGCAAGCTCCCCGTACGCCTCAGCGATGGCCTGTCCGAGAGCGTCGGGGACGCCTGCATCCGAGAGGTAGGATCTCGCCTCCGTGGCGAGCTCGGCCAGACGCGCCGTGTCCTCTGGCCGTGTCTCGGCCAGCGCGGCGAGCGTGGGCTCCAGCCCGGCATCTGCCGCCACCAGGTCGTAGGCCGCCGTGGTAATGCAGAACCCGGCCGGCACAGGAAAGCCGGCCCGGACCAGCTCGCCGAGGTTCGCCGCCTTGCCGCCGGCCACTGCCAGCGCACCACTGTCTATCGCGCTGCTGGGTAGTATCAGTACAGGGTCACCGTTCTCCGACCCGTTCATCAGTCACTCCTTTCCTACTCGACCTCACGCAACGTGAGCGAGGCGAGCAGGAGCAATACTATGCTGTAGCCGATGAGTATGGCGAGGCTTCCCTGCACCTCTTCGAACGTCCAGCCCGATTCGATGACGTCCTGGATCACATTGTTGGCCCAGAACAACGGGAATGCGTGACCCAGCCAGTCGGCCCAGGTCGGCAACTCGTCCACGTCTACGAGCAGGCCCGAGAGGAAGACGGAAGGGAGTATGATGAGTGGCACGAAGGGGAAGACTTGTCCCTCGTGGCGGGCGAACGTCGAGATGAAGATGCCGAGCATTACGGAGGCTATGGCCAGGAGCCATACCACCACGAAAAGCGTCGCCAGCGTCTCCTCGTCGTAGTCCAGCTCGAAGAGCCAGATCGCCTCCGTCAACCCAGCGACCGCCTGGAAGGTCGCGAGCCCGAGGAAGCCGAGCACGTACCCCGCGATTATCTCCGTGCGCCGGAAGCCGTTTATGAACATCCTCTCCATCGTGCCCGCCGTACGTTCTTGCACGAGCGCGATGGCGCAGAGCAAGAAGGCCAGGAAGTGGACCAGGAAGGCCGCCACCGGCACGGCGTACCGCGCCACGTCGAAGGTCGGAGGCAGGGTGTCGAAGAAGATCTTGAGTAGATACACGATCACGAGCGGCGCGGCCACGGAGAGCACGAGGAACCTAGGGTTCCTCAAAAGCTGCCTTACGACCCTCCCTGCGACGATAAACGTCCGGCGCATCAGGCCACCTCCTCTTTCTCGATCAACGACAGGACGACCGCCTCCAGCGTGTCTGTCTCCACGTCGATAGCCGTCACGCCGGGTTGCAGACCGTAGGGGCGAAGGGCGGCGGCCAGATCCTCGGGATGCCCGCCGATGGTCTCCTCTTCCTCGGCGCCGTCCCGCCTTACCACGAGATGGGTCTTGCCCATTTCGAGGATGGCGCGCGGGGTGTCGTCGGCGATGATCCTGCCCTTGCGCAGTATCGCTATCCGGTCGCAAAGCATCGCCTCATCCATCAGGTGCGTGCTGATGAACAAAGTCGTGCCTTCCCTGGCCAGCTCCCGGAACGTCCTCCAGAACCGGCTCCTCAGCTGCGGGTCCACGGCGGCCGTCGGCTCGTCGAGGAAGATGACCTCGGGCCTGTGGACCAGGGCGCAGGCGAGCGAGACCCGCCGCTTCATCCCGCCGGAGAAGGTATGCACAGGGTCGTTCGCCCGCCCCGATAGCTCGGTGAAGTTCATAACCTCGTCTACCTTCTTCCTGAGGTCGGGCGTGCGGTGGGCGGCGCCGAAGAACCCGACGTTGCCCCTGGCAGTGAGGTCTTCGTACAGCGCCGGGCCCTGGGGCATGTACCCGATCTTCTGCCTCAGCTCGGCCCTATCTTTCAGCGGGTTCAATCCCATCACCCGCGCCTCGCCATCGGAGGGGCGCAGCGCCCCGACTAGGCCTTTGATCAGGGTGGTCTTCCCCGCCCCGTTCGGCCCTACCAGGCCGAATACCTCGCCCCGTCCCACCGAGAGGTCAGCGCCCCCCAACGCTTCGACCCGGCCGTACCTCTTGATCAATCCGGAGACCTCTATGGCATTCACCCTTCGTCCTCCTTTCCCTCGAGACCGCGCAAGAAGATGCCGACCGCAGCCTCTATGTGCTCCTCGTCGGTGAGGCCGTCTTCCCTTATAGCCGCGAAGAACATCTTGCCCCCCGCCTGGGGGAGAAGCATCCCGATAAACGCCCTGGCGCTGGCCCGCACGTCGTGCTCCCGGAGCCTGCCCAGCTCGACCTGGCGCGCCATGTAACTCTTCAAGAACCCGAGCACCCTTTTGATCACCGCGTTGCCAAACACCTCAGAGACCTCGGGCCGCCGCATGGCCTCCCCAACTAGCAGCCGCGCCATCCTCTGGGTCGCGCGACTGTCGAACGTCGTGAGGTACCTCTTTGCGATCGTCGGAAGCACCTTTTCAGGCGGAAGGTCGAGCAAACTGGCAGGGTCCCGCACCGCACGCAGAACAGGGATCCTGGACTCCAGAACCTCCCTGAAAAGGGCCTCCTTGTCAGGGAAATACCAGTAGATGAGCGCCGGAGACTGCAAACCCGCCGCCCGCGCAATGCTCTTGATCGTCGCCTCCTTGAAGCCCTTCGCCGAAAACTCCTCGAAAGCCGCCTCCAAAATCTGCGCCCGCCGCTCCGACTCCTCAGACACCTTGCTCCTTTATTGATCGTTTAATCAAGTACTTTACTCTTGATAGAACGTTCAGTCAAGAGCCACCGAAACGAGTAGCGGTTTCGGACGTATACCTCAGCGAAGAAGTAGTCGACAGATAGGAGAAATCATGCGCAGTCCCATACTCGCCGCCATCCTCAGCCTCTTTGTCGCCGGGCTTGGCCAGATCTACAACGGCCAGATCGGCAAGGGGGTGATCTTCATGGTCATCCAGCTCATAAACGGGGCTCTGACGGCCGTTCTGATCGGGTGGTTGCTGCTCCCCATCGTGGGCCTGTGGGCTATGATAGATGCGTACATAACCGCGAAGCACAACAACGAGCGGTACGGCTTCAGGTAGCATCCTTCCCATGGACGAACGAGACCTGCTGACATTACAGAGCGCCGTCACGGCCATAGAAGAGGCGGCCTCGGCCGTTGCCCGCGAGGTCGAGCGCGACCGGCTGCGCGAGACCTCCCTAGCCCGCCTCTCCACCGTCGAAGCCGAACTTAACAGGAGCCAACTCGCGCTGGAGAAGATAATTCAGGAGGAGACAGAGTAAAGCATTTCAGCTTGTCAGCTCTTTCGTGCGCAAGCCCTGGCTGACTGGCTGACAAGGGAAGGCCTGAAAGGCCGGAGCATGCTGACTAGCTGACCAGCTAATTCGCACATCCGCCGGTGCTGACGGGGGTGCTGTGGCCGGCGGCGGCACGGAGGTGCTGGCGGACTATTCGGGAGGGGACGCCGTAGCCGGAGTTGTACGAGTCGGTGCGGCTGGCGAAGATGGTCGAGACGACCTGCCCGTTCGCGTTGACGGCGGGGCCGCCCGAGTTGCCGGGCCTCACGTACACGCGGAAGCTGGTGACGGTGCGCTCCACCGGACCGCGGTCGTAGGCATCGCTAGAGATTACGCGTTGTGTCGCCCCCGTGCGGGCCGGTTCGATGTCGAGCGGACCGTTCTCGGGGAACCCGATCACGGCAGCGGCTTCGCCGGGCCGGGGCGCCGTAAGAGGCAGCGGGGTCAGGCCAAGACCGGTAACGCGCAGAACGGCTATGTCGTTCTTCTCGTCGAAGACGACGACCTTGGCAGGCAGGAGCCGTCCCGCCCCCCCGATTTGTATCCGCGTCGCCGTCTCCCCGGCGACGACGTGGGCGTTGGTGACGACCAGGTTGTGGCCCGCGACCCAGCCCGAACCCTCCACGCCGAAGCCGCAGGCTATGCCCGTCACCCGCAGCGTACGCGCGCTCGCCGCCAGCACGTCGGGATCTTTGATGATGTTTCCTTCGGGGGCTGCCACCTCCGGTTCGGGGCCCTTGATCCGGGGCATCGGCTCCAGATCGGCGACGGCCTGCGTAAGCAGCCCGGAGGGCATTCGTTCGTTGAGGGACTGCAAGATCCTGGAGTCCTGCACCGCCGGGTGCAGACTCGCGAGGGGCGGTGATTGGAGGGCGAAGACGCCGATGGCCCACACCAGCACGAGAGAGAGCGCAAACCCTAGCGCCGCACCGCCGAGTCCGTCCAGAGTCTCGGAAGCCGGGCTGGTGAGACGGTTCTTGACCGAACTTCCTATCGACCTGGCGATGACCTCCCCGAGCACGGAGAAGGCGATGATGCTCCCGAGGGTTATGCCCGCACCGTAGAGAGGGTTTCCGTCCTCGGGCATGAGGGAGGGTGCGATCCTGGACCCTACGGAGGCCCCGACGACTACGCCAACCAGCGAGAAGACTCCCGCGAGAAAGCCCGTCCTCGCGCCGCGCAGTACCACGACGACAATGAAGAGCGCGATGAGCACGTCCAGAAAGTTCAGGCCGGCGAAGTCCATCTACTGATTCTACCGCCGTTGCAAGCCCTCTACCGCTCCTGGCTGCCCGCTCTCGGACTCCTCATGTCCGTCCTTACCTGATGAGATCGTATCCGGGCGCAACCATAAAGAGACGTGCTCCGGTTGCATAGTCTCCCGCACGACCGTTACCAGTTCCACATTCAAACTGTCCAGATCCGTCTCGTCACGTAGCTTCGAGGAGAAGGCCTCGAGTGTCTTGGCCGCGTCGTACTTCCTGCGGTAGAAGCGGCGGTCTATAAAGCCCTGGATGCGTCGCCTCAGAGGATTGAAGAGGGCGGCGATCGCCAGGGTAGAAGCCACGATGGCTACCTGCGGAAGCTTCCCCTGGCCGGTGAGTGTTTGGAAGATCTCCTGCGTCACCGTTACGCTCCCAAAGTACACCAGCGCAAGCAATACACTCAGAGATCCGTAGACTAGGGCGCGATTGATGATTATGTCTATGTCATAGAGGCGGTACTTGAGGATCGCAAAGCCTACGGCGGTCGGGACTCCCGCAAAGCCTAGCATGAGCAAGTTCCGCTCGAGTTCGACCCACAATGGCGGCGTCCCGTTGGTAGTCAGAGAGTCGGGTGCGAAGAGCAGTTGGGTGATCAGGCCGCCGAAGTACACCACTCCTACGAACGAAGCAGCGAAGGCGAGCCATTTGATCTGCTCGCGCACCTCCTCGCCAGAACGCCGGTAGCGCACAACCAGGCTGGCCGCTGATGCCAGGATGAAGATGGGTAGCAACAACACGACGAATACACCCACGAACGGTAACCAGGGGTATCCCTCTAACCCGAAGGGATTGCGCACTCCCGGATGACCCTCCAGCGGCCCCGGAACAAAAACGAAGACAACGGGGATCAGGACCATCACCGCGCCGGAGAACCACGCAAACGGGCGCCACCTCCTCGAGGGAAGCCTGCCGTCCGGGAAAAGCAGGATCATGTAGATCCCGAGTAACCCCACGGGCGGTGCCCAGCCCCCCTGGGTCAGGGCGTCGAGTGTTACCGAGGACGTTACCTTACCGGTCGTCGCTAACTCATAGGCGTTGGACGTGTCTTCCAGGGCGAAAGACATCCAGAACAGGCCGGACACCAGGCAGATCCAACCGATGGGGTTCTCGGGACGCTTCGAAGCTACCAAGGCTCCGACGATGGGGAAGGCGAGGAACGGCACGTAGACCAACAGATTGCCAATGCTGCCGACGGTGGACCGGTCGCCAGGGGACTGCGCAACCTGAACGAGTATAAGCAGTACGATGCTCCCGACGAACATGGCCACAGAGAAGCCGGCGAGCGACCAGGCGAGCCAGACAGCGACCCGTCTCCTCATTCCCGAGACTCGTCGCTCATAGACTCTTATCTCTTACTAACCGAAACATCCGACACCAGTTTACGGGAAGATCGTCTGCCGAGCGTTACGAAGAGCGTTACGAAGGCGACTTCCCGGCCGATATTGTGTACGGGCGGCCCTCGGTATAATCTCTTGACCATGAATGCGGCGGAGTTCTTACCGGATGTGCAGGCGGTCCTCGAAGAGAGAGATGAACCGTCCTACCGCATCCGCCAGATCTACAGAGCCCTCACAGGTTCTCTCGTGCGAGACTGGAAAGAAGCCACGAACCTGCCTAAAGAGTTGCAGGCGGCGCTCACCGAGGGGGCTCCGGCGGCCGCCCTCGCTCTAGAGCGTGTCTCCCTGGCTACCGACGGCACGAGAAAGTATCTGTTCTACTCCCGCGACGGCCACGCCATAGAGACGGTCATGATCCCCGAGAAGGCCCGGCGCACGGTGTGCATCTCCACGCAGGTCGGATGCCCGATGGGCTGCACGTTCTGCGCGACGGGGCTACTGGGGATCAAGAGAAACCTCACGGCGCGCGAGATCGCCGAGCAGGTCTTCGTCTGCGCCCGCGACATCGCACCGGAAAGGGTCTCCAACGTGGTGGTCATGGGTATGGGCGAGCCGATGCTCAACTACAACGCGACGCTCGGGGCGCTGAGAGTCCTGAATGACCCTGACGGCTTCGGCCTTGCGGCCAGGCACATTGCGGTCTCGACCAGTGGATTGGTAGAGAAGATCCGGCGTTTCGCAGACGAGCCAGAGCAGTTTCACCTGGCGATCTCGCTCCACACCCCCTTCGAGGACGAGCGGCGCGAGATCATGCCCGTAGCGGCCCGCCACTCCATCCCCGAGCTGATGGACGCCGCCCGCTATTTCGTGGCACAGACGCGCCGCAAGCTCTTCTTCGAGTACACCCTGCTCGCCAACGTCAACGACCAGCCGCGCCACATCGAGGCCCTGGCGGCGCTTCTCGACCACCCGCTCTACCACCTGAACCTGCTCTGCTTCAACTGGACGGATACGGGCTTTTCGGCCACCTCGAAAGCGGATGCCAAGAGGTTCCTCGGGCACGCCAGGGAGCTCGGCCTCTCGGCGACGCTTCGTCCGAGCCGGGGCCAGGACATAGATGCCGCCTGCGGCCAGCTCGCCGCGAAGGACCTGCGCGGACGTTCCGCCGTCCCCATGGCCTGACCCTTGAAGGGCGAACCCGCAGAGAGGCTAGATCCGCGGGCGATAACGCTGTGGAGGATCACGGGTTCTCTCAACATGCTGCCGCTCCTGATCGGGGCCGGGATCGCCGGCTCGGCGCTGTGGCGCTTCGGCGGCGTGCCCCTCTTCCTCGGAATTTTGCCCGTGCTCGCGGTCCTGATACTGGTCGGAGTGGTCGTCGGGATGGCGCCGGGGTTGCGGTGGAGGAGGTGGCGCTACGAGATTCGGCCCGACGAGGTGGACTTGCAGCGTGGGATCTTCTGGGTCGGCCGCACGCTCGTGCCGCTGGCCCGCATCCAGCACGTGGACACCATGCAAGGGCCGCTGCAGCGTCGGTTCGGGCTCTCGACTGTCGTCTTCTACACCGCGGCGGGGCCGAACCAGATCCCCGAGCTCTCGACCCCCGTCGCCGCCGAAGTACGGGACCGCATCGCCGAGCTGACCAGGGAGCAGGATGAGCTCTGAGAAGCATCTCCACCCCGTCGCCATGCTCGTCGGGGCCATAAAGACGCTCCGGCGCTGGGTCAGCGGGCTCGTCCTCCCCGGCATAGTCCTGCTGATGAGCCAGGGGTTCAGCCTGTGGACGGTGACGCTTTTTCTCTTTGGTATCCTCGTCGTGGCGGCGCTTGCGGCGCTCTGGGGCTTCCTCTCCTGGCGTGCTACGACCTACGCGGTCACCGGCACCGCTTTCCGGTTGCGCCAGGGCGTCTTTCAGAAGAACGAAAGGACGATACCGCTGGAGCACGTGCAGTCTGTAGATACCGTGCAAGGGATCATCCAGCGCGCCTTCGGCGTCGTCGAGGTACGGATCGAGACGGCGGGCGGGGGCGTGAGCGAGCCCGACGCCTCGCTCTCTGCGCTGGACCGGGGCGCGGCACAGACGCTGCGGCGTGAGATCGAAGGTTCCCACACAGAGAGGGCGGAGGAGACTGCAGGCCCGACGGTTCTCCGGCGGCTCTCGAGGCGCGAGTTGCTGGTCGCCGGGGCCACGAGCGGCCAGATCGGGGTCGTCTTCTCGTTGCTCGCCGTCGGGTCCCAGTTCCTGGATAACTTCCTCTCCGTGGATTTCGCCCGGCGCCTCGTCGAGAGCCTAGCGCCGAACTGGCTCATGGTGGTCCTCATCCTGGTGCCCACGGGCTTGCTCCTGGCCTGGCTGCTTGCCATAGCAGGAACCGTTCTCGCCTACACGGGCTTCACGCTCTCCCGCGAGGGTAACTTCCTGTACATCAAGCGCGGCCTCCTGGAGCGCCGGGAGACGACCATACCGCTCTCCCGCATACAGGCCGTCAGGATCTCAGAGGGCGTCCTGCGCCAGCCTTTCGGCCTCGCTTCCCTGCGCGTCGAGAGCGCCGGCTACGGCGAAGACGCGGGTGTATCGGCCACTCTCTTTCCACTCCTACCCAGTGACGAGGTGGAGGAGTTCCTGTCCGGCGCGGCCCCCGAGTTCGCCTACACTCCAGCCTTGGAGCCGCTCCCGCGTCGCTCCCTGCGGCGTTACGTATTCAGGGCCACGATCCCCGCCCTGCTCGTCTGTGTCGCAGCGCTGGTTTGCCTCATGGTGTTGGGGTCGGCCCTGTGGCTCCTCTCGCTACTCTTGATCCCACCGTCCGCCGCATACGGATGGCTCCGCTACAGGGACGCCGGATGGGCCCTCGAAGGAGACCGTCTCCTGGTGCGCCACAGGCTCCTGGGACGCAAGACCGCCGTAGCCCCCCGGCGCAGGCTGCAGTCGCGCGGCGTAACCAGCAGCCCCCTCCAGCGCCGTCTCCAACTCGCGACCTTCGTCGCCGAGGTGGCCTCCGGTTCAGGCGGGGCGGCCCTGCGCGTCAAGGACCTCGATGCGGGGTCCGCTGGGACGCTGGCGAGCAGCCTGGGACCGGGAGTCCGTCTCGAAGGAGCATGAGGCTACGTACTACCGGCAGCGCCTGCGATAGCACCAGGCGCCGGCATCATGGGGGTGTTTACACGCCTGACGGTACTCTTGCCTTCTTCGTCTTCCTCCAGCATCCAGACCTCGTCGACGAGGGCCGATTCCTGCACCTCGGCGACGTGGGAGATTATGAAGATCTGGCCGAACGAGCGTTTGAGACGCTCGAGCGCGAGGAGCACGTTGTTTCGCCTCCCCGCGTCGAGGCTCCCGAAGACCTCGTCGAGGACGAGGAAGCCCAAAGTATTGCTACCGCGGGAGGCCACGATCCTCGAGAGCGCTACCCTCGCAGAGAGGCTGGCGACGTCGGACTCGCCGCCCGAGAAGCGCTCGATGGCGTAGGAATCCTCGAAGCGGTCGAGGAGCTTCACCCGATAGTTGTCGTCAAACTCCATCCGCTCGTAGCGGCCGTCTGTAAGGCCGCGTACCAGGTCAGACGCCTCGACCTCGAGCATCGGACGCGCCCTCGCCGTCAGGCTGCGGAAGAACTCGGTGAAGAGGCCGTCCATCTCGTCCATGCGCGAGGCGGCGGCCGCCTTCTCGTTGGCCAGCTTCCTGTCGTCGTCGAGACGCCTGAGCTCGGTCCTGGCCAGCCCGATGCGGTGGTCCGCATCCTTCCATTCGCCCCCGAGGCCCTCCCGCGCGTCCCTTAGCTTCGAGAGCCGCTCCTCCGCCACCGTCACGCGCTCCACGGAAGCCTCGTAGGCCGACTCGTCGAACTCCAGGGCGGAGATCTCACGCCGCAACTTCTCCGCGGTAGCCTCCGCCTCCTCTCCGAGCTCTCGTGCCGCCTGCAGCGCCTCCTCTACCTCGGGACGCCTCGCCAGGCGCCGCTCCAACTCCTCGACCCGGCCGAGTGCCCGCTCCAGCCCGGTCTTCTCCTCCCGCTTCTCCTCGTGCGCTTCGGCGTCATAGGCGAGGCCAGCCAGCTCTTCGAGCGCTTCTGCGAGCTCCGCGATGCGTCCCGTTAGCTTCGAGTACTCGGTGGCGAGGCTCTTGACCTGCGGGCGGGCGTCGCGCAACTCCCTCAGACGGTCGCAACGGGCGCGGGACGCTTCGAGGTCGGCGTCGGTGGGGGCTTCCGTGCCCTCGATGCGGGCTTGGAGCTCCTCCAGACCGAACCTTGCCTTCTCGAGCGCTTCGAGACGGGTGGCGACTCGGTCCTCGGCGCGGACCCTAGCCTCACGCAACTCGCGCCACCGGGTCAGGTTCGAGGTGACCCTCTCGAGTTTCTCGGCGGTCTTATTTGCTGAGGTGGCTAGCTTCTCGGCCTCTTCGGTCTCGCGGCCGGCACGGCGACGGATCGCTGCCGCCTGCCTCCTCAGGGTGTCGGAGATCTCCGCCTGCTCCCCGCTCTCGAAATCCCTGTGGCAGGTGGGACAGTGCTCCTCTGCGCCGCTATCGATGGCCTCCCTGGCCTTGTCTACGTTTTTCGCCTCCCGCTCATCGGCGTTGGCCTTTCCCCTGTGAAGCGCCGCGAGCTCCCGCAGCTTCTCCTCCTCCTCGCGCAGCTCGCGCTCCGCCCGCTCCAGGTCCTCGCCGCCCGAGAGGTCCTCGAGTTCCTCAGCGAGCC
>Ga0126309_10000424_pt1 | contig 14155 bp, 15 predicted proteins | sample Plot56_FD_92541 | JGI IMG/M metagenome (GOLD analysis project Ga0126309, IMG submission 92541) | Serpentine soil microbial communities from UC McLaughlin Reserve, CA, USA - Plot56 | ecosystem: Environmental > Terrestrial > Soil > Grasslands | place: USA: UC McLaughlin Reserve, Lake County...
CACCCGCGGCCGCTCCGTGCCCACGCCCACGATGAACGCGGCCGCGCTGGCGGCGTGGCCCGAGGGGAACGAGGTGGTCAGCGGCTGCACCGGGAGGTGCCGAATCGCCGGCACCCGTCGCAGTGACGGCCGCGGCCGGCGCACGAGACGCTTGACGCCCAGGTTGACCACCGCCGAGGTCACCGCGATCGACCCCAGCCCTCGCGCCGCGGCCCGCCGGGCCGACGTCCGCCCGGTCAGCACCATCCCGCCGGCGGCCGCGCTCCAGAGCATGGAGTGGTTGGCCGCCCGGGAGAGCCTGGGGAGGAAGCGGTCGAGGGCGGGGGTACGGCTCGCGGCCACCCAGTCGAACAGCCGACAGTCGACCCGCTCGAGCCAGCCCGGTCGCCTTCGTCGTCTCACGATCCCTGGTTACCCGAAGGACGGACCCGCATCGCGCGGCGACCGGCGGGCGGCCGTCGCGGCGGGTCAGCCGGCCGCGCGATCGCGGACGTAGGCGCCGGGCGTGAGGTCGAAGTCCCGCTGCGCCAGCTCATCGAGCGAGACGATCGCCGCCAGGCCATCGACCTCGCGCCAGCCGTGATACGCGTCCACGACACGGCCCAGCCCGTCCTCCGCCCCGACCCGTCCCGAGCAGTAGTCCGCCAGCAGGTCGCCGCTCTCAACCATCAGGACCTGTCCCGGGTGACGCTTGCGCCGGTTGATCACCAGCATCACCCCGGTGGGGATCGCCCGGCTGAGGATGGCGCCGCGCAGGCTCCGGCGCGGGCGGTCGGACGGCCAGGTGCACGCGAGCACCGCTTCCAGTTGGTCGGCGGAGACGAACTCGCGCTTGATGTGCCCCTCGACTGGATGGCCGGTGCCGTCGCTGCCGCGCGGCGGGAACTCGGCATCGAGGACGATCGTCATGCGGCCCCGGTCGTTCAGCGCCGCGTGCATGTGCTGGATCCAGCCCCAGTCTCCGTCGTCCTCCGGTGGGATCCCGAAGTTGAAGCGGCCGTGGCGATCCTCCTGGTACACCGACGCCGGGAACGACTGGTTCCACATCGGGTTGGCCACCACCACGTCGACCTGCTTGAGTGACCCGTCGGCCTCCAAGAAGGCCGGCCTGCGCATCACGTCTCCCCAGGCGAAGCGCGCGTCCAGCCCGCGCAGCCTTGCGTTGAGCCGGGCCAGCGCGAAGGGCAGCGGGTTGAGCTCCTGGCCGTACAGACGCGGCCCGGCCGGACGGGCACCGGGCTGCCGGGGGCTCGGATCGCCGGCGCCGTCGGATCGGCGATGGACATGGCGGTGCGCCTCCACCAGCAGCCGCCCCGTCCCGCAGCACGGGTCGTAGATCTCGGAGTCGGCGTCCGGGCGGGTGAGCTCGGCCATCAGCGCCGCGATCGCCCTGGGCGTGGCGATCAGCACCACCGACGCCAGCCACCAGACCGCGACCCCCAGGCCCCCGGCCGCGGCCGCGAGCGCCCAGGGGCGCGGCCGGCTCAACCGGCCCATCGGTCGGTGGACTTCATGCCAGGCGGCTGCAGCCCGCGCTAGCCGTCCTCGCCGCCGCGGTCGTCGTCTCGGCGCTCGCCGCCGCCCTGCCGGTCCTCGCCCTCCTGGTCACGGTCGCCCGAGTCCTCGGATGCGCGTGGCTCGTCGTCCTGGTCCGACTTCGCGTCGGCTTCGCCTTCGCCACGGTCGCCCTCGCCGTCCTCCTGCTCCTCGTCCTCGCCGTCCTCCTGCTCCTCGTCCTCGCGCTCGGACTCGTCCTCCTCGACCGGCTGCGGGAACGCATCGGTGTCGGTGTAGATCCGCACCACCCCGACCTTGTCGTCGCGAAACTCCCAGACCACCACGGCCGGCACCTCGAAATCGCCCGTGCTGCCCTCGCCCGTGAAGGTGCCCAGCGTGACCACCCAATCCTGCTCGTCGGCGTCCAGGTAGTGCTCGGGGCGGAACCCGAAGGCCGGAAAGCCGCTGCCGATCTCGTCCACGAACTCCTCGCGCACCGAGTCGCGCCCCTGGTGGGTGCCCGCCCCGGGGAAATTGCTCCCCTGCGGGCCCACCCACTCGACCTCCTCGTGGAAGACCTCGAGGAATTCGTCGTGGTTGCCCTCGCCGAAGGCAAGCACCGCCCGGCGGACGACCTCAACCCGGCCGCCGGCCTCGTCGGCAGTTCGCTCCTGGTCCTCGTCGCCCCCGCCCTTGACGCGCTGCACCGCTCCGCTGAGCCGCTCGCCGATCCCCGAGCCTTCTTCCGCCATGACGTTCTCCTCCTCGCTAGCTCGCAATACGGGTTCCCCCGGAAACCGGCCCTGAATCGCGCTTCGTCGATTCGTTCGGGCGCTCAGCCCGCGCTGGACCGCGAACCGGCGGCCGTCGACCCCGCCGCCCAGCGTCCGCTGCTGGCTGTTTGAATCACGATTCGTGGGTATGGATTAGGACATCCATGAGTGCCGCCTCTCGCCTCCGCAAGCTGGTGACCGGGGCACCGGCTGCCGTCGGCGGCGCCGCGCGCATGGCGGAGGTCACGCTGGCGGACGCGCTGGCCGCCGCCGGGGTCGGCGGCGCGCAGACGCCCGACGATCCCTTCGACGCCTGGGACCCGGCCTACATCGCCCAGACGCTGCCGGCGCTCCGCCTCCTCTCGGAGGTCTACTTCCGGGCCGAGGTCTCTGGTCTGGAGCGGATTCCGGCCGAGGGCCCGGTCCTGCTGGTGGGCAACCATTCCGGCGGCACGGTGATCGCCGACACCTTCGTGTTCAGTCAGGCCTTCTACCACCACTTCGGGCCCCGGCGGCCGTTCCATCAGCTGGCGCACGACCAGGTGTTCAAGGTCCCCGGCCCCAGGACGATGGTCCAGCGCTACGGGACGGTGCCGGCCTCGCCCGAGAACATGCGGCGCGCGCTGGGTCGCGGGGCGGCCCTGCTGGTGTACCCGGGCGGCGACGAGGAGAGCTTCCGGCCGTCGTGGGAGAGCACCAAGGTGGACTTCGCGGGTCGCAAGGGCTTCGTCCGCCTGGCGCTCGAGCAGCGGGTCCCCTTGATCCCGGTGGTGGCGCTCGGAGGTCAGGAGACCGGGCTGTTCATGGGCCGGGGCCGCCGCGTGGCCCGGGCGCTGTCGCTCGACCGTGCGGCCAGGATTCGCGTGGTGCCTCCGGTGCTGGGGCCGCCGGTCGGGACCACGATCATGGACCTGCCCATCCGCTTCCCGCTCCCGGCCAAGATCAGGATCCGCGTGATGCCGCCGATCGAGCTGCACGAGGAGGTGGGGGTCGACGGCGACCGCGCGGTGGAGGAGGGCTACCGGCTGGTCACCAGCCGCATGCAGCGGACCCTCACCAGGCTCGCCAATGAGCGCAGCGTCCCCGTGGTCGGCTGAACCGCCGGGGCGCCCCCGGCCGGACGAATGGATGCCCGGGACAGCGGGTAGCCGGGTGGGGGCACCACGCGAAAGGAGACGATCTCATGGGTGATGGAAACGTCGACGAGGCCAAGGGCCGCGTCAAGGAGGCGGGCGGCGATCTGACCGGCGACAAGGGCCTCAAGCGCGAGGGCAAGGTCGACCGGGCCACCGGCTCCGTGAAGGACAAGGTCGACGACGCCGCCGACAAGGCGAAGGACGTCGCCGGCAAGGACTGACGGCCGGACCGGCGGGCGGCGCGCCCCTCAGGCGGCCGCCCGGGCGGGCCGCTCGGTGGGATAGCCGAGCCGCTCCCACTTCGGCACGCCGCCGTCGACCACATGCAGCACCTGCTCGGCGCCGTGGCGCTGGAGCAGGCTGGCGGCGACGGTCGCGCGCTGGCCCGAGCTGCACATGACCGCCACCGGACGGCCCCGGTCCAGGCCGTCCGGCAGCTCATGGATGTCGTGCCAGGGCTCGAACAGCGAGCCGGGGATCCAGCGCTCCTCGCGCTCGGCGCGCTCACGGACGTCGAGGATCTGCACTCCGGGATCCGAGCTGGACCGCTCGTGCAGCTCCTCGACCTCCAGGCGCTCGATGCGCTCGACCGGGCGCTTCTCGCGCCGCCACTCGGTCATCCCCCCAGCCAGGAAGCCGCCGAGCCTGCGGATCCCCACCGAGAGAGCCAGCTTGGCCGCTCGCCGGGCGTCCTCGTCGTCCCGCCCCACCAGGATGACCTCCTGCTCGCGGTCCGCCAGCCAGGCCAGCCGGGTGCCGAATCCGGCCTGGAGGGCGGGGATGCACACCGCCTGAGGGATGTGGGCTTCGTCGAACTGCAGGTCGGTTCGGACGTCCACCACCAGCGAGCCGCCCGCGCGCCTGTGTTCGACCTGGCGCGGCGTGAGCGGCCGGACCTCGACCCCCTCGGTCACCAGCTCGCCGGTGTTGAGCTCGACGATCGCCCGAAAGTTCGGCGGCTGAGGCCCGAGACTGGAGATCGCCCGCTTCACGAAGCGCCGCTGGTCGGTCTCGGCCAGCAGACGGTTGTGGGCCCGCTCGTAGGCCAGGGTCGAGCAGACCTTCATGTCCATGGCCGGCCCGCCGCACAGTGAGCCGCCCAGGTGGCCGGGCCAGACCTCGGTCTCGCCCGGCAGGGACAGGAGCCTGTCGTGCAGGCTGGCGAAGATGTCGCGGGCCCCGTCCTCCTCGTCGATGGCCAGGTCGGGCCGCGCCACGTCGTTGACGAACAGGCTGTCGCCGGTGAGCAGCGCCCACGGCTCGTCTCCACGGTCGGTGTCGGTCAGGGCGAAGGCCGTGTGCTCGGGACGGTGGCCCGGGGTGTGGATCGCCCGGACGGCGACCGCGCCGAGTCGTAGCTCCCACCCGTCGTCGAAAGGCTCGTGGTCGTAGCGGGCTTCGGCCAGGCGATGGATGTGGATGGCGGCTCCGGTGGCCGCCGCCAGGCGCCCGTGCCCGGAGACGTGGTCGGCATGGTTATGGGTCTCGAGGATGTGCTCGATGGAGACGCCGAAGTAGCGCGCCAGCTCGAGGTAGTCGTCGATCTCGAACTTGGGGTCGACCACCGCGGCCACCCCGGCCGTGTCGTCTCCGATCAGATAGGAGGCACAGCCCAGGTCGTCGTGCGGGATCTGGCGGAAGATCATCGCGGGGCCTCCCGCTGTGAGGCACATCCCGCCCCGGCCGCCGCCACCAGCAGCGCCGCGTAGACGACCGCCCTGCGGTTCACGCTCTGATCATCCCGGTCGGGGAGTACCCCGCGCGGCGGCCTGGCCAACCCGCCCCGCCGGTCGGCGCCGGGACGAACCACTACCATCGCGCCAGCGTCACGCGCAGCGACCACGGAGGCCATGATGGCGCCGGACGGCGGCGACTTGGAGAACGTGCTGGTAACCGAGCGCGAGGTGTGGCAGGACGGCCCGCCGCACGAGCTCTTCCGTCGTATGCGTCGTGAATGCCCGGTCCACTGGACCGAGCGGATCAGCGAGTACCCCGAAGAGCCCGGCTACTGGTCGGTCACCACCGCCGACGACATCCACACCGTCAGCCGCGACTGGCAGACCTACTCGTCCGAGCGCGGCGGTGTCACCGCGGTCTCCGCGGTCTTCCCCCTCGAGCTGGTCAGGGCCATGTTCATCGGGATGGACCCGCCCAAGCACGACCGGATCAAGCAGCTGTTCCAGGCCGGCTTCACGCCCCGGCGGATCGCCGCGCACGAGGAGGCCATCCGGGCGATCGTGGTCGACGTTCTGGACGGCCTGGAGGGGCGCGGGACCTGCGACCTGGTCACCGACGTCGCCCAGCCGGTCGTCTCGCGGGTCATCGGCAGCTTCATGGGGATCCCGCCCGAGGACGACGCGGTGTGGGCCAACCTCATGAACGCGACCCTCGGCGCGAGCGATCCCGACCTGGCGCCACAGGGGATCGAGGGCGTGATCGAGAACGACGTGCCGCAGATCTTCGAGCGCTGCCGGCGGATGGTCGCCGAGCGCCGGGAGAACCCCACCGACGACCTGACCAGCGTCCTGGTCCACGCCGAGGTCGACGGGCAGAGGCTCGAGGAGCACGAGATCGTTATGGGCTTCTTCCTGCTGGTGGCGGCGGGCAACGACAGCACCAAGGCCACCTACTGCAGCGGGATGCTGGCGCTCATGGAGCATCCCGACCAGCGCCGGATCCTCCTCGAGGATCCCTCGCTGATGCCCAGCGCGGTCGAGGAGTCCCTGCGCATGTTCCCGGCCTTCGCGCACTTTCGCCGTACGGCCACCGGTGACGCCGAGCTGCACGGCCGGCGCATCCGCGAGGGCGACAAGGTGGTGATGTGGTACGTCTCGTCCAACCGCGACGAGTCGCGCTACGCCGACCCGGACCGCTTCGACGTGCGCCGCAACCCCGAGCACCAGGCATTCGGCGCGGGGGGCCGGCACTTCTGCCTCGGGACGGCGCTGGCGCGGCTGGAGCTGCGGATCCTGTTCGAGGAGACGCTCGCGCGCTTCCCCGGCATGGAGCTGGCCGGCACGCCCACCGTGGTGGAGTCGGCCTTCCTCAACCAGCTCAAGACGCTGCCGGTGCGCCTGACGCCGTAGAGCCAGGGGGCGCGCGCGTCAGCCGTCGCCGCCGTCGCCCGACTCGCGCTCGCCGGAGCTCCCGTCGTCCGAGCCCTCACCGCCGCCGCCGTCCGAGCCGTTCTCCTCGTGCTCCTCGGTCAGGCGCTGCTTGTCGACCTTGCCTTGGGGCTTGCGCGGAAGCTCGTCGAGGAACTCGATGTCGCGCGGCACCTTGTAGTTGGCCAGGTTGCTCTTGACATGCGACTTGAGGTCGTCCTCGGAGACCTCGCCCTCGGTGACCACGAACGCCATCAGGCGCTCGCCGAATTCCTTGTCCTCGACCCCGATGACCGCGGCCTCAGAGACCCGCTCGTGCTTCTCGAGCGTCTGCTCGACCTCCTCGGGATACACGTTCTCGCCGCCCGAGACGATCATGTCGTCGGCGCGACCCTCGATGAACAGGCGCCCCTCCTTGTCCAGGTGCCCCAGGTCGCCGGTGGACATGTGCCCGTCCACGAACTCCTCGCTCTCGCCGCTCGTGTAGCCCTCGAGCAGCATCTCGTTGCCGACATAGATCTCGCCGGTCTCGCCGGGGGGCTGCTCGTTCTTGTCGTCGTCCAGGATCCTGATCGAGGTTCCGGGCGGCGGAGGGCCGGTCGTGCCCGGCGCGGCGCGTAGGTCCTGAGGGGTGGCGATGGTCGCCCAGGCCACCTCGGTCGACCCGTAGAGGTTGTAGAGCTTGTCGCCGAACTCGTCCATCCAGCTCTGAGCGAGGTCGCCCGAAAGCGCCCCGCCGCTGGCTGCCACCACCCGCAGCGACGAGGTGTCGTAGCCGCGCCGCGTCTCCTCGTCGAGCTCGAGGATCCGCTGCATCATCACCGGCACGATCACCAGCACGGTGGCCGAGTCCTCCTGGACCGCGGCCAGGGTGGCCTCGGGATCGAAGCGCCGCCGCAGCACATAGGTGGAGGACAGCAGCAGTCCCAGGTTGAAGTGAGCGAACCCCCAGGCGTGGAACAGCGGGGCGGCGAACACGGTCGGCTCGCGCGCCCTCAGCGGGATCCGGGAGAGCAGGGCGACGATCGGATCGATGGCGTCGGGCTGGCCCCGCGAGGCGCCCTTCGGCGTCCCGGTGCTGCCCGAGGTCAGCAGGACGATGTTGCCGGTCCCGTCGGGGGCGGGCAGATCGGAGTCGTCGCCGCCCTGGATCAGCTCCTCGAGCGTGGTGCCGTCGGCGTCATCGTCGTCGTGCCAGGCGATCCAGCGCGGGCGCTCTCCGGCCGCCTCCTCGACCACCTCGGCGAACTCCTCGTCGTGGACGATGGCCGCGGGGTCCTCGCGCTCGGTCACCTCGCGCAGCTGGGGACCGGCGAACTGGGTGTTGTAGTAGAGCGCGGTGGCGCCGAGCTTCGACAGCGCGACGGTGGCCTCGATGAACCAGCGGTGGTCTCGGCACATGATCGCCACGCCGTCGTCCGGGCCGATCCCGGCGTCGGCCAGACCGCGGGCCAGCGCGTTGGTGCGCCGGTCCACCTCCGCAAAGGTCAGGGTGCCCAGCTCGTCGCTGATGGCGGGCTCGTCCGGATAGCGGATGGCGGCGACCACGAAGCCGCTGGCCGGTGTCATCCGGTAGGACATGAAGGCGCGCGCGGCCCGGATGGCCTGGTCCGGGCGCTCGGGCCGGATGACCCCGGCCTGGATCAGCAGGCGCGCCGCCCGGATGACCCGCTCGGGCCGCTTGAGCTGGGTTCCGACCGACTCCAGGGGCCCGGCCCCCGGTACCGTCCGGCCGACCTGCTCGACCGCTCCGCCCATCGCCCCGGTGCCGGGCACCGCGGCCACGAGCCGTTCCGCCACCGAGGCCACCGTCGCCGGCACCGCGGTCCCCAGCTGGTCGGCCAGCCCCCGCAGCGCGCTGGGCAGGGTCAGCTCGGGCATCGCTGGGTCAGCTCGGGCATCGCTGCCCTGTTGCCCGCATTCGGCCCCGGTGAATCGCGCGTCGGGATGAGCTGGGAGGGATCGCCGGCGACCCTGCAGATGACCTGCGCAGAGCCATTCCGCCTAGCGGTCGAGCATCCTCTCGATCTGGCGCTCCACCGCCCGGCTCATGGTCTGCTGGAAGCCCGCATGGACCGCCTCGGTGGCCAGCGGGCCCAGCTGTTCGAGCGCCTGGCGCAGCCTGGCCCACTCGTCGGCCGAGCGCTCGGAGACCTCGGCGGAGCCGACCACGTCGGTCATGAACAGGCGGACGAAGGCCTGCGCGATGGCCCGCGAGTGGCGCTCGATCTGCTCGGCCACGGCCAGCGCGTGGGAGAGCGGGATGCCCAGCGACACCAGCTCCTCTCCCGCCCGCATCAGCGTGGGGCTGGGGATCTCGAACCGCCCGTCGCCGAGCGGGCGGACCAGACCCAGCTTGGTCGCCTTGCGCGCGGTCCGCTCGTCGAACGGCGCGCCGAGCCGCTCGCCCAGGTCATCGCCGGTGGCGAACTCGGGGACCTCCTGCGCGAACGACCCGAGCGCCACCCGGCCGAAGTCCAGGATCTGGCTGCCGGCGCCGTTGGACCGTTCGAGCAGCCGTTCGATGGCGGTGAGGTTGAACCCCTCGGCCTGCATCTCCTGGATCAGGCGCAGCCGGGCGACGTGCTCGGCGTCGTAGTAGCCCGTGCGCCCGCGGACCTCAGGCGGAGGCAGCAGGCCCCGCGACTGGTAGGCCCGGACGTTGCGGACCGTCATGCCGGTCTCGCGGGCCAGCTCGTCGATGGTGAGCTGCTCGGCGCCCTCCGCCACGGGCTCGATCTTAGTGCCGGTAGCCACGATTCGATGGGACATCCTGATGTGTGACCTGGATCAAGCTACAAATGTTTATGCGCCATCGGATCATGTCATTATCCTAACAGTTCGCCCTCGACGGTCCTATCAGGAGGTCATTGGCGATGCGCCGGAGCCGTCTGCACCTGATCACCCTTAGCGCGCTGGGAGTGGCGCTGGCCGCCCCGGCCTCCGCGACCGCCGAGAACGGGAGCGGCGCGCCCGCCGGGGGAGCCGCGATCGGCCAGGTGATCGGGGCGACGCTGGGCGCCATGGTCGCCAGCGGCGCGCTGATCTGGGTGATCTGGGCCCACCGCAGCGGTCGGATCGCCTGGCTGGGGCGGTTCGCCGGGGTCACCGAGCGCGCCACCGGGCTCCCGGGCTGGGCGTCGGTTCCGGCCATGGTTCTGGGCACCGCGCTGCTAACGGCGGTGTTCGGCATGTACTGGGACATCTCGATCCACCTGGACAACGGGCGCGACCCCGGCCCGCTGGCCAACCCGGCCCACTACTTCATTCTGGTCGGGCTGTTCGGGGTGCTTGTGTGCGGCGCGCTGTCCGTGGCGCTGGCCCGGCGCCGGCCCAGCCACGTGGCAGTCCAGCTCTCCCACAGCTGGTGGGCGCCTCTGGGCGCCGTCCTGGTCCTGGTCTGCTCGGCCGTGTCGCTGCTGGCCTTCCCGCTCGACGACATCTGGCATCGCATCTTCGGCCAGGACGTCACCCTCTGGGGGCCGACGCACCTGCTGCTGTTTGGCGGCGCCAGCCTGTCGCTGATCGGGATGTGGGTCCTGCAGGTCGAGGGGGCCAGGTCGAGGGGCGGCAACCCGCCCAGGACCACGCGCCTGCAGCGGTTTCGCGATCTGTCGATCGCCGGAGGGCTGCTGGTCGGCATGTCGACCTTCCAGGGCGAGTTCGACTTCGGCGTCCCGCAGTTTCGCCTGGTTTGGCAGCCCGTCCTGCTGGCGCTGGCCGCCGGCCTCGCTCTGGTCGTCGCGCGCGTGCGCCTGGGCCGTGGCGGCGCCCTGGGCGCGGCGCTGTTCTTCATCGCCCTGCGCGGCCTGCTCGCGCTGATCATCGGGCCGATCCTGGGCCGCACCGCGCCCCACTTCCCGCTCTACCTGGTCGAGGCGGGCTGCGTGGAGCTGGTCGCGCTGTGGCTGGGGCGCCGGCGCCCGATCGCCGTCGGCGCCGCCTCGGGCCTGCTGATCGGGACCGTGGGCTTCGCGGCCGAATACGGCTGGTCGCACCTGTGGGGGCGGTCCCCGTGGCCGGCCTCGATCCTGACCGAGGCGATCCCCTGCGCGATCGTCGCCGGGATCGCCGGCGGCGTGCTGGGCGGCTTCATCGGCCGCGCGCTGACGCCCGACGCCCAGACCGAGCGGGTTCCCCGCTGGGTCCTGCCGGCCGCGCTCGTGGCGGTGGTTGGCCTGGTGGCCTGGTGCCTGCCGATGCCGGTGCCCTCCAAGCCGCCGGCGGCCAGCGTGGCGCTGCGGGACCTGCCCGGCCGTCCCCACCGCGAGGTGGCCGCGACGGTGAGGCTTCACCCGGCCAACGCCGCCGACGGCGCTGGCTGGCTGACGATCACCGCCTGGCAGGGCGGCGGATCGGTGGTCGACCATCTGCGGCCGGTGGCCCCGGGCGTCTACCGCACCAGCAAGCCGATCCCGGTGTGGGGGCCGAACTGGAAGACCACCCTGCGCCTGCATACCGGCCGCGAGGTCCTCGGGATTCCGGTCTACATGCCCGCGGATCCGGCCATCCCCGCCAAGCAGATCCCGGCGCCGCCGCAGTTCACCCGCACGTTCCAGCAGGACAAGAAGGTGCTCCAGCGCGAGCAGAAGCCCGGCGTATCGGGAGCGCTCACCCTGGGCGCCTACCTGGTGGTGCTGGCGGTGGCCCTGGTGGTCCTGGGCCTCCTGACCTGGGGCCTGGGGCGGATCGGGGCCGACGTGGGCTCGTCATCGCCGCCGCGCCGCTCGGCCGGTCGTCGGACGCGGGTCGCCGCGGCGACCTAGGGGGGAGCCGGGGTGGTCTGGCCGCTGGCCCACCACATGCTGGTGATGGCGCCGCTGTTCGCGGGGCCGGTGATCATCCTGGCCCTGGCGCTCTGGATAGCCACCCTGCGCGATCGTCGGCGCAACCCCGGCGCCGGCCGCTGACTCAGTCCAGCCGGCCGCGGTGGGCGGCGACCCGTCGGAAGAACTCGGTCACCCCGAAGCGCGGCGCCGCACGCTCGATGAGCCGCGGAGCCAGCTGATTGACCGCCAGCATCGGCCGGATCGGGGCGCCGCTCTCGACCAGCTCGGGTCGGTCGCCGCGGATGGCCTCGACCACCCGCGCCGCCACCTTCTCGGTGGTGGTCTCACCCATCATGCGGTTGGACTTGAAGCCTTCGTCGACCATTCGCTGGTACATGCCGTCGCCGGCCACGAACCCCGGACTGACCACCGAGAAGCCCACCGGCTGGTGGAGGTACTCGGAGCGCAGCGACTGAGTCAACCCCACCAGGGCCGCCTTGGTGGCGGCGTAGGGCTCGTTGTAGGGCGGGCCGAGCTTGCCGGCCAACGAGGAGATGAACACGACGTGGCCGCGTCCCCGGGCCACCATCCCCGGCACCACGCGATGGGTCAGCAGCAGCGGCGCGGTGAGGTTGAGCTCGACCATCGAGATCAGCTCCTGCCTCGAGTACTCGGTGAACGCCGCGACCTGCTCCACCCCGGCGTTGTTGACCAGCACGTCGATGGAGCCGAGCGCCGTCTCGCAGCGCTCGACCAGCGAGTCGACCTGATCGAGATCCGAGAGGTCGGCCGGGACCGGGTGGGCCTGGACCCCCAGGCCCTGCAGCTCGGTGGCCAGCGACTCCAGCACGTCCTCGCGCCGGCCCGAGACCGCCAGGTTCATCCCCTCGCGCGCCAGCGCCCGCGCGATCTCCCTGCCGATGCCGCCCGAGGCCCCCGTGACCACGGCGCTGCGGCCCTTCAGCTGCTCCATCTGTCCTCCTCGGTCGACGCCGTCGCCCAACCTAGCGGTTGCGGCGGGAACAGGTCGATACCGCGAGCGCCGCCGCGCGACCGCGGCGGCGCTCGGGATCTCGGCTACGGGGTTGAGCCGGTGGTGCTCGTCGTCGGGGTGGTGGCGGTTGGGGTCGTGACGCCGCCGCCCGCGGAGTTGTTGTCGTGCTTGTCCTTCTGCTCGGTCGAGGGCTTCTTCAGGCGCGCCACCACCTGCGGCGACAGGTCGGTCACCGCGACGGTGCCGTCCCGGAGGTCGGTAGAGGTGACCTGGCCGGTCCCGATATCGGCGGTCATGACCGGGCCGTTGGCGATGTTGGGCGACCGGATCGAGTTGAAGCGCAGGAACGTCGCGCCGTCCCGTTGGGTGCAGCAGGGAACGGCAGTGGTGGCAGGGACGGCGCTCACCGCATAAGAGCCGCTTCCCAGCGCCACGAAGAGGGCCAGCGTGGCGGTGACATTGGCGTAGGTCAAGCGAGCCCGAATGCGACTCATCGGTGCCTCCTCGAAGTGCCCGCTCGACGCGGGGTCTGGCGGGTAGGAAACCGGCCTGCGGCCGACGATGCAAGGCGGGGACTAGGCGCGGCGCCCGACCGCCCCGACCGCGCCCCTCAGCCCCACGCAGCCCACACAGCCCACGCAGTCGACGCAGCCCACACAGCCCACGCAGTCGACGCAGCCCACACAGCCCACGCAGCCCACGCATCTGACGCTCGCGAGGCTGCCGGCGATGGCGGCGCTGGCCACCGTGGCGGCGCTCAGGGCCACGCCGGCGCTGGCCGCGGTTCCGGCGCTGCCCGCCACGCCGGCGCTGGCGATCGTCCCGGCGCTGCCCGCCACCCCGGCGCTGGCGACGGTCCCGGCGCTGGCGGTCACCCCGGCGCTGGCGAACGTCGCGGCGCTGCGACGGGGCGGCATGGCCTAGCCGCCGGGCACCCGTGACAGGACACCTCGGCTGACCACGCCACCGCCCTGGAAGCGGTAGCCCAGCCGGCCGCCCGGCGCCGGGACCAGTGTGACCGTCCCGACGCCCTTGCACTTCCCGCCGTGGCCCACCCGGATCACCTCGCGGAAGCGGAATGCCCGCCCCCGGCGGCCGAAATAGGTCCAGTTACCCGCGCACCGGATGCCCGAGTACCAGACCCGGTTGGCGCCGCTGTCGCGCAGGGAGCGGACGAGCGCCCTGACCGTGAACGGGGCCAGCCCGCGCTGGTGCAGTCGGCCCTGCCAGTGGCCGATCACGCCGCTCGGCGGCGGGGCGGCACCGGGGCCCGTTCCGCCGGCCTGCCGGCTGCCGCATGACCCGAGCGCGCCGGCGGCGAGCAGGACGACGCACAGGGCGGCGGGCCGCGTCGGGCCGAGGGGCAGACCGCCGGTCACGGTCAGTCCTGGTCGGCGACGGGAGCCGGACCGCCCAGCTCGGTGAAGCCGGGTGGCTCGTAGACGCCGCCGGGCACGCCGCCCAGGACCAGGATCCGGACGCCGTCGGGCCCGGGATGGATCCGCCGCTTCGTACTCGGCGCGACTCGCATGGCGGTCTCGGGCTCCATATGCACCCGCTCGCCCTCGATGTCGAAGTCGGCTGATCCCTCGAGGATCACGTAGACCTCCTCCTGGCCGTCGTGGGAGTGGTCGTGGTTGGGATAGAAGTCGGCGCCGGCCGGCATCTGGAGCAGCTGCATCCCGAACGAGGTCACACCCAACTCGGCCCGCGCGCGACGGAACACCCCGTCAAGGATCGGCTCCATCTCGTCGAAGCGCTTGACCGTGTAGTCCGCCATCCCCACCGCCTGGTTCGAATGCGGGCCGCCGATTGCCGTGCTTACTATCACCTTCAGCCTGCGCGGTGGCGGAGAATCCACCCGTGTCCGGCGCCGAGCCCA
>Ga0126309_10000425_pt1 | contig 14143 bp, 15 predicted proteins | sample Plot56_FD_92541 | JGI IMG/M metagenome (GOLD analysis project Ga0126309, IMG submission 92541) | Serpentine soil microbial communities from UC McLaughlin Reserve, CA, USA - Plot56 | ecosystem: Environmental > Terrestrial > Soil > Grasslands | place: USA: UC McLaughlin Reserve, Lake County...
CGTAGGGAAACGGCGGGCGCACGGCGGAGACGATCGTCTTCGCGGTCAGGATCATCATGTCCCCGACCTGCTCGAACAGCGACTTGGCGGGCAGGAACGCCCTGTCTACGGCGGCTCTGACCATCTGCTTCTCGCCTCCCGCGGCCCGGCTACGGGCAGCCCCCCGAGACCTTGACCCGCCACCAGTTCATCAGCGCGCCGATCGGGCCGAAGGCGGGCTGCACCTCGTAGGTACGGCAGCCCGCGTCGCCGAGCTCCGCGTCGCTGACGGTGTCCCACTTGTGGGCGGCCGGGTCGGCCAGCATCGCTTCGAACCGGCTCCGCGCCGCCCCCTCGATCTCGCCCTTCCGCTCCTCCGCCCCACGCGCCTCCCGAACCCGCTGGACGAGATCGTCGCGCAGGCGCTCCAGCTCCTCGAGGCCGACGATCCGCCCCACCGACTCGCGCGGCACGGAGTCCTCGCCGGTCGCGGCCTCGCCGGGATGCGCCGCGAGCTCCCACTCGAGCCGCTCGATCTGGCTCCGCAGGGTTCGGCGCACATCCGCCTCGTCCACCTCCGGCGTCTCGATCGCCGCACCCTCGCCGGCGCTGCCGGCGTAGAGCACGCGGGCGAGGTCGCGCGGGTCGACGCCGCGCTCGATCGCCGCCTCGGCGGCGCTCGCGGCGAGCTCCTCGATCCGCGGCTCCCGCGGCGCGTCGGCGGCGACGAACGTGCCCTGCCCCTGCCGGGAAGCGACGAGGCCCTCGTCCTCGAGCCGCCGGTAGACGGCGCGAGCGGTGTTGGTGTTCACACCGGTGCCGGCGGCGAGCTCGCGGACGCCGGGCAATCGCGCCCCCGTCTCTAGGCGCCCGCTGAGAATCAGCGCCCGCAGCCGCCAGGAGAGCGCGACGCCGACCGGAAGGTCGTCGCCGCGGTCGAGGTCGAGCGTGGGGGTCAGCGCGGATTGTGCCATTGCGCTAGCACAGTAGCACAATCCTCGTGGCCCTGTGGCAGTACCTGCGCCCCCTCCAGGTACCCATAGGGCCGATGGGAACACCACCGTGACGGGGTCCTCGCCGGCGCCAGGCTCACCGTGGCCTTGTCATCGTGACGACACTCCGGGCTCGGCCAGCGACGCCCTCGGCCCGACCTCGGCGGGAGCTGGCCGGCCGGCACCGCGCGAGGCAGGCGTGCGCGAGCAGCTCTGAACTGCGGCGCGCTTTGCAGCCGGTTTGGATCAACCCAAGCGGGTAGCCGTGGCTGCACGGGGATGGACCCCCGTGGAGAGGAGGGACAAAATGGCCCAGACGAAGACCGCAAGGTCGGGCGCGAAGGCCTCCAGGTCCGGTTCGAGGACCTCGAAGCGGGCGAGCACGAACGGCTCACGGGCGAAGAGCGCGGGTTCCTCGCGCCCGAAGAGCAATGCCTCGAGTTCCCGTTCGAAGAGCAGCGCTTCGCGTGCGAAGAGCAGCCCGTCCCGGGCGCGATCCAGCGCTCGCAATGGGTCCGGGGAGTCGACCGTCGCGAAGGCCGTCCGCAGGGCCAAGGGGCCGGCGATCGCGGGCGGCGCCGCACTTGTCGGACTTGCTGGCGGCATGGCGCTGAAGGACGGAAAGAAGAGCCGCGGGCTCGGCTCGATGCCGAAGCCGCGATTGAACCTGAGGATGCCGAACTCGAAGGGATCGACGGTGAAGGTCGTCGCCGGCGCGGCGAAGGAGATCGCGAAGGGCGGCTACAAGGTCGGACAGCTCACCTCGGAGGTGCGCAAGGTCCGCGAGGCGATGGAGGCACGGGACTCGGACGGCTGAGGGGCCGCCGGGTTGGCGAGGAGGAGAGACGATGGCGTCGAAGAGCTCGAAGTCCGGCTCGAACAGCGGATCGGGACGCTCCCGGTCCAACCGGTCGAACGGCCGGTCGTCCTCGAAGCGCACCAGGCGCAAGGAGGAGTTCGAGGACTACTCGCTGGTCGATCCGGAGGAGATCCCGGAAGGGCCGGACGTCCTCATCGACGTCCCCGTCGTCAAGGTCGACAAGATCGAGGTCGAGGTCGACGACCTCCGGGCACAGGTTGCGGTGCTCGCCGAAGTCCAACAGCTGGTCCAGATCAGCGTCGGGGCGGAGGCGCGCCTCGGCAAAGTCGAACTCCAGATCACCGGCGTCGAGGCCCAGGCGCTGCTCAAGGCACGGCTCGGCAACGTGACGGCGATCCTCGAGCGGGTTCTCACCACGCTCGATCGCAACCCCAAGCTGCTCGAGAGCGTCGGGAAGGCTGTCGAGGAGGTAGGCGGCGGGGGACAGCAGTTGCTCTCGGGCGCCGGCGAGGCCGTCGAGGACGTCGGCGAGGGCGCACAGCAGGCCCTGCCCCAGGTGGGCCAGGGCGCAAATCAGGCCCTCGGCCAGATCGGTCAGGGAGCGAACCAGGGCCTGCAGGGCGTGGGACAGGGCGCCAACCAGGGACTGCAAGGCGTCGGCCAGGGCGCGAACCAGGGACTGCAGGGCGTCGGCCAGGGCGCGCAGCAGGGCCTCGGTCAGCTCGCCGGCCAGCAGGGCCAGGGCAACCAGCAGGGCGAAGGGAACTGAGGAGGGGGCATGGCCAGCCAGACCAAGAGCAAGTCGAACCGCGGGCGCAGCGCTTCACAGAAGACCGAGAAGTACCGCTTCGCCCAGAACGTCGACGGCGAAGGGACCGTCGCCGAGCGCGAGTACCGCGCTTACGCAACGGAGGGCGGCGCCGACACCGGTGGAGATCCGGACGTCCTGCTCGACGTCCCGGTCGTCAAGGTCGACAAGATCCACCTCCAGGTCGAGGAGCTCGATGCCCACGTTGCCCTCAAGGCGAAGGTCCTCGACCTCGTCAACCTCACCGTCGGCGTCGACGTCCACCTTGGCAAGCTGCGGATCGACATCGAGGGCGTCGAGGCACAGGCGCTGGTCAAGGTGCGGCTCGACCACGTCGCCGCGATCGTTGATCGGGTGCTGACGACGATCGACCGCAACCCGAAGCTCGTCGAGAGTCTCGGCAAGGCGGTCGAGGACGTCGGCTCCGGCGCGGGGCACACCCTCGGCGAGACGGGCGAGGCGGTCGACGAGGTCGGCCAGGGAGCCCAGGGCGCCGTGGGCGAGCTCGGCGAGGGCGCCGGCCAGGCGGTCGGCCAGGTCGGCGAGGGAGCCGGTCAGGCCGTGGGCCAGGTCGGCGAGGGTGCCGGCCAGGCGGTGGGTCAGCTCGGCGAGGGAGCCGGACAGGCGGTGGGTGGCCTCGGCGAGGGCGCCGGCCAGGCCGTCGGCAACCTCGACGAGGTCGTAGGCAACGCCGGACAGGCGGTGGGTCAGCTCGGCGAGGGAGCCGGACAGGCGGTGGGTGGCCTCGGCGAGGGCGCCGGCGAGGCTGCGGGCGGACTCGGCGAAGCCGCAGGCGGACTCGGTCAGGCCGCGGGCGGGGTGGGCGGCGCGGTGGGGCAGCTCGGCGAGGCGGCCGGCGGGATCGCCGGCGGCGGACAGGGCGGCGACGGCCCGGGGGGCGGTGGCGGCGCAGGCGTCACCGCGCCGAAGCTGGCGAAGGCGGCTGCGAAGACCGCCGCCAAGGAGCTCGGCGCCGCAGCGTCGGACGAGGCCAAGGAGATCGGCATCGCCGCCACGCGCAAGGTGAAGGAGCTGGGCGAGCGCCGGCGTGAGCGCCGGGCCGAGAGGCACCACGCGACGCCGGCGGCCATGGAGCTGGCCAGATCGGCGGGCATCGACATCGACCTGATCGAAGGCAGCGGCGCCGAGGGCCGGATCACGGTTCGGGACGTCAAGCAGGCCATCCAGGAGGAAGAGGAGTGACCCGGGCGGGCGGAGATGGCGGTCCCGCCGACGTCGAGATCGGCGCCGCAGCCAGCGCGCGCCGGATCCGGTTCCGGCGCAAGCCCCGGACCCGGGTGGAGTTCGGCGGTCGGCCGGAGATCGAATCCGACTCCCGCACCGAGCGGGAGAACCTGCCCGAGGAGGTCGAGCCGGGGGAGGTCTACCGCGACGTCCGGGTCAGCTGGGCAGCCGGCGCCCGGATCGACGATGCCGAGATCCGGAAGCTTGAGGAGGACATTGCGGCGAGAGACCGCTCGAAGGGGGCCGAACGGAGCAAGGAGAGCTGATGACCGAGGTCAAGGAACTGACGAAGACTGCCCGCAAGGTCGCCAAACAGGCGAAGAACGGGCCGATGTCCAAGCCTGGTGGCATGGCTGCGGCCGGGGTCGCGCTGGCGGCGCTTCCCGTGGTGGCGGAGCGCCTGACGAAATTGGCAGGACCCAAAGCAGCCGAGGTCGGCGAGAAGGCCAAGGGAAAGGCGAAGGGCCAGATCAAGGAGACCGCGAAGGATCTCGCGCCGGACGCCGGCGGGAAGATGCTGGGAGGCGGTGCCCTCGGGAAGCTGTTCGGCGGCGGTGACGATGGCGAGGAGGGCGCCGGCAAGGGCAGCGCAGCGCCCGGGCACGGCAGCGGCCGGCGGATGCCGATCCAGCAGTCGGTCGACGTCGCGGTCCCGATCAAGACCGCCTACAACCAGTGGACGCGCTTCGAGGACTGGCCGGAGTTCATGCACCGGATCGAGAGCGCCGAGCAGATCGACGACGCCACGGTGGCCTTCCAGACCAAGGTTTGGGGAATCAAGAAGCGGTTCGAGGCCGAGATCCTCGAGCAGCGCCCCGACGAGCGGATCGAGTGGGATGTCTCCCAGGGTCTCGCCCACAGCGGCGTCGTCACCTTCCACCGGCTCAGCAACCGGCTGACCCGGATCGAGGTGACCCTGGACATCGAGCCCGACAGCCTCCTGGAGAAGGCCGGTCGCGGCTGGCGGTTCGCGAAGCGCGCCGTCCGGGGCGACCTCCATCGGTTCAAGGCATACGTAGAGCTGAACGAGAACGCCGAGCGAGGGTGGAGAGGCACGATCAAGGACGGGGACGTCAAGCGCAAGACGGAGCGAAAGTCGAGCTCCTCGCGCTCGCGCAGCAGCAGCAACGGGTCGCGCGCGAACGGGCGCTCCCGCTCCTCCTCGAAGAGCGGCTCCCGCAGCTGATCAACGGCATCGCCGCTCCGGGTCCGCCGGCGCCGCTAGCGCGCGACCCGGTACTTCAGGTGGGTGACGCCGGGCGCCTCGACCGCGCGGACCTGCTCGAGCCGCAGGTCGCCGACCCCGTCGAACAGGCTCGCGCCGGAGCCCAGTAGCAGCGGCACGAGCGAGATCTCCACCTCGTCGACGAGGCGGGCCGAGAGGTACTGGCGGGCGACGTCGGCGCCGCCCCCGAGGGCGACGTCCTGGCCGCCCGCCGCCTCCCGCGCCTGGGTCAGGGCCGCCTCGATCCCGTCGGTGACGAAGTGGAACGTCGTCCCACCCCGCATCTCGAGCGGCTCGCGCGCGTGGTGGGTGAGGACGAAGACCGGCATGCGGAAGGGCGGCTCATCCCCCCACCACCCCGTCCACGGATCGTCGCCCCAGGGCCCGGGGCCGCCGCCGAACATGTTGCGTCCCATCAAGGTCGCGCCGATGTTCTCGATCCGACTTTCGATGACGGCCGAGCTCTCGTTCACCTCGCCTCCGGAGCGACCGTGCATCTCGTTGAAGGCGGCGGTCACGAAGGCCCACTCGTGGAGGCCCTCGCCCCCCACTCCCAGCGGGTTCTCCTCGGACTGGTCGGGTCCCGCGACGTAGCCGTCGAGGGACATCGAGATCGTGAACCTGAGCTTGCTCATGGCCGACCGGTCAGGGGCCGGTCACGAGGCTAGTGGCTGGGGCGCGCCCGCCGGCGAGGTTCGCGAGCGCCAGCGTCAAGGACCAAGCGAGGACGAGGGCGGTGAGAAGGAGTCGTCCCTTCGGGATCACCGCCCGATCCTAACCGCGGGCCCCCGCTCCGGGCCAGACGCGCCTGTAGATCCGGACGACGTAGAACCCGGTCCCCCCGTCGGTGAACCAGATCTCGCGCCGTTTCGAGGCGAACGCGGGCTCGGACATCGCGAAGTCGCTGGCGTCGTAGCCGTTCTCGAATCGCGCCTTGGTCGGCGTCACGAAATAGGCGATCTCCTTCGGCTTTCGCAGCCGGGTGATGTCGAAGACGCGGAGGCCCGAGGCGATGAACGAGCAGGCGACGACCTTCGGGTTCACCCGGGTCGGGATGTTGCAGTAGTGACCCGCGTACCCCTGGACCGGGCTCGACGCGCCGGGGTCGCCGGACGCGGGGGCGTGGCGCTTGGGCTGGTTGACCTGGAGGCGGAGGTTCGAGATGACGCGGGGGCGGCGTTCCTTCGAGACGTCGATGATCCGCGCCGCGCCGACGGCGTTCTCGTTGCCGTCGCCGGTAGTGCCGGCGGTGTACTCATCGAACTCCAGGACGTAGTGCCGGCCGTTCCTCGTGAACGGGATCGCGTTCTGCGGGATCGACGCCCGGCGCCAGGTCAGCCGGCTGATCTCGCGCGCCTTCGGATCTGGCTTGCGGGCCTGGATCTGGCTCGTGTCGAGGATCAGCATGTTGCCGTTCGTGTCGGCGACGTAGGCGCGGTTGCCGCGCCGGGACAGCGACATGCCGTGGGAGATGATGCTGCCCTGCCAGATGGGGTGGGGCTGCTTCGGCTTGGTGACGTCGATCGCCGTGATCGCCTCGACCGCGGTGCCGGTGGCGTAGAACGTCCGCCCGTCGGGGGCGAACCCGCTCTCGTGCCCGAAGCGGGCGACCGGGCTGGTCGATTGCAGCACCGGATGGCGGCAATCGCTGCTGACGTCGTAGATCGAGACGAGTCCCGGGTACGTGGTCGGGTTGCCGTTGACGGCGGCGAGCAAGCCGCGCCGCCGGTTCAGGCTGAGCGACTCATGGGGCGACATCATCGGCGGCTCGGTCAGCGTGTCCGTCTGGACCGGCCGCCGCGGGTTCGACATGTCGAGGACCGCGACCCCGAGTGAGGTGGCGTCGAACTTGAGGGCATTGCCGGGGAAGAGCAGCGCGGTGTCATAGAACGCGCACTCGCGACCGCGCCGGTCGACGTAGCGGAAGACCTTGAAGCCGCCCGAGCTGCCCTGGTGGGCGATCCGCCGGAGGTTGCACCACAGGCCCTTGCCCGCGGAGCCCTCGGGGACGCGCCCCTGGATGCCGGGCTCGGGGCGGGAGCCACGCAGGCAGCGGACCTGGGGGCTCGCGACCTGGCGGGGCTCCTTGCGCCGCACGACCGGAACGCGGGCGGGCTTCTGCCCCTCCGCCTTGCCGAGCGCCAGGAGATCGTTGAGCGGCCCGAGCGCCGCGTGCCCGACCGGCACGACGAGGGCGAGCGCGACGAGAGGTCCGAAGGTCGAGATCGCGCTTCGGACCGAGCGCTTCTCCGTGTCGTCTCGCAACCTCCGCATCGCCAATCGCCTCCTCAGACCGGACCCCCCTTCCGGGAACGTAACGGTAGCCGGGCGGCGGCGCGGCAGTAACGCGGCGCCGCTACACGGGCGTGACCCGCGTCGCGGTCGCCTTCCAGACCGCGTTGACCGCCATCCCCGCCTGCAATCCGAGAGCCTGCGCGGAGGCGCTCGTGACCTCCGCCGCCATCGGTTGGGGCAACGCCAGGCCGACCCGGACGCGTGATCCGACCTCGGTCATGGTCGTGATCTCGGCCGGTATCCGGTTGAGCGCGGAGTCGCGGTGGGCACCGAGGTCGAGCTCGACCGCCACCTCCCACGGGAAGACGCTGACCGCGACGCGGCCGGCGCCGGGCTCGGCGCTCCGCACCGTCCCGCCGCCGTCGAGGCGAACGGTCGTGGTGCCATCCTCGATGCCCTCGGCTCGCCCGAACAGCACCGATGCCCCCGCGAACTCGCCCACGAACGGTGTCGCCGGAGCCGATGCGATCCGGCTGGGCGGGCCCTGCTGCACGATGCGCCCCCGCTCGACGACAACGAGGCGGTCGGCCAGGAGCGCCGCCTCGTGGAAGTCGTGGGTCACGATGATCGTCGGGACCTTGACGTCGCCCAGCATCGAGCCCAGTTCGCGAATCGCGCTTGCGCGGCTCGTCGGATCGAGCGCCGCCAGCGGCTCGTCGAGGAGGAGGACGGCCGGCTTCGGCGCGAGCGCCCGGGCGAGTGCCACGCGCTGGCGCTCGCCGCCGGAGAGCTCCCCCGGATCGGCCTCGGCGAGGTGGAGAACGCCGAACCGCTCCAGCATCCGGTCGGTCCGGACTCGGCGCTCCGCACGCGGTACCCCTCGCAGCCCGTAGGCGACGTTGCGCCGGACGTCGAGGTGTCCGAAGAGCGCGTAGCTCTGGAAGAGGAAGCCGCAGCGGCGCTCCTCGGGGGGCCGGAACACACCGGCGCCCGTGTCCAGCCACACCTGGTCCCCGAGCCGTACCACGCCGCGCTCGGGCCGGTGGAGACCCGCGACGATGCGCAGCATGGTCGACTTTCCCGCCCCCGAGGGCCCGACGAGGGCGATACGGCCGTGTCCGGGCACCGCGAGGCGAAGGTCGATTCGCAACTGCCGCAGGGTCGCGGTGGCTTGTGCCTCCAGCCCCGGGCTCATCCCCGTCCCCCGAAGGCGTCCCGCCCCGCGGCGAGCTTGACGGTCAGGAGCAGCGCCGCGGAGACCGCGATCAGGACGGCGGAGAGCGCCAGCGCCGCCGTGAAGTCCTCGTTGAACTCGGCGAAGATCGCCAGTGGAGCCGTCTGCGTGATCCCGGGGAACGATCCGGCGAACATCAACGTGGCGCCGAACTCGCCCAGCGCACGCCCCCAGGCCAGCGCCAGGCCGGCGGTCAGCCCACCGCGAGCGGCGGGGACGGCGACGGCGATGAAGGTCCGCGCTTCCCCCGCCCCGAGGGTGCGGGACGCCTCGACGACCTCGGGGTCGAGGTCGGAGAAGGTCGCCTGCGCCTGGCGCAGGAAGAACGGCGCGGCGACGAAGACGAGCGCGACGATCACGCCCGCCGTCTCCAGGACCAGCCGGATGCCGGCGTCCTCGAGCGCGCCGCCGAGGATGCCGTTCGGCCCGAACGCCGCCAGCAGGCCGATCCCGGCGATGGCCGGCGGCATCACGAGAGGCAGCTCGATCAGCGTCAGGACCGCGGCGCGGCCGCGGAAGTCCCGGGTCGCGAGAAACCAGGCCGCGGGGGTGCCGACGAGGACGATGATCGCGATCGCGGCGAGCGAGGTTCGCAGGCTGAGCCAGAGCGCCTCCCGCGCGTCCTCCTCGCCGAGCGCATCCAGGAGGTTGCCGACTCCCGTGTCGGCGAAGACGGCGACCACCGGAAACGTGAGGAAGCAGAGGGCGACGGCGAGAGCGGCGAACGCTACGACGGCAAACGCCGACGCTCGGCCGGTCACGGCGGCGGCAGGAACCCGGCCTGGCGCAGGGTTTCGGCCCCCTGGCCCTCGAGCAGCCCGGCGACGAACCGCTGCGCGAGCTCAGGATGCGGGGCGTCGCGGACGCCCGCGATCCCGTAGGACACCACCGGTTCCAGGCTCTCCGGAAGCCGAACGGCCCTCAGCTCCGAGCCGGCGCTCATCACGTCGGTCACGTAGACGAAGCCCGCGTCCGCAGCGCCCTGGGTGAGCTTGCCGATCACCGCGGCCACCTCCGGCTCCTCGGAGCCGACGTTTGCGAGGATCGCCTCTCGCTCGGCCGTCGGCAGGCGGCGGAGGGCCTCGCGGGTATAGCCGCCCACCGGGACGCTCGGGTCCCCGATCACGAGCGAGAGGCCCGGCTCCGCGAGGTCGGCCACGGAGCTGATTGGGCTGTCGGCGGGGACCGCGACCACGAGCTCGTTGCCGGCAAAGATCCGCGGCCGCTCGACGAGGCCTTCATCGAAGAGCTTCTGGGGCAGTTCGGCGTCCGCGGCGGCGTAGACGTCGGGGCGAAGGCCCTGGCGGATCTGTGCGGCGAGGACGTCGGAGCCGGCGAACGACTGCTTCACGTCGGCGTCGGGGAAGGCCTCGTCGGCGTACACGGTGAACGCCTCCTGGAGCGACGACGCCGCCGAGACGATCAGCTCGTCCTCGGAGTCGGCCTCGTCGCCGCCGCAGCCCGCGCCGAGCACGACGGCGCCGAGCTGCGTGGCAAGCAGGAGGGCAACCTGGAGCCTCGAAACGCGGGCGGCCATCGAGCGGGAAGCATCTCACGACCGGCGCCCTCAAGATCATCCGGTTTCGAGCCGAACAATTCCTATGGCCCTCTGGGTCCAAACCGACGTGGGCAACTCGCCCGAGGCCTCGCCCGCGGTGCAGGCGCTGCTGGCCGAGTCCCGCCAGCGCCGGCGGCGCGGCTTCAACCGCCGCGAGTGGCGCGCTGAGTTCCTGGTGGGCGGCGGGTTCCTTCTCGCCTCCGCAGCTCTGCTGCTCGCGGTGCCGTCCGAGCGCCCGGTCGACCCCGCCGTCCTCGGGCTCGTCCTCGTCTGCATGACGCTCGCCTCGCGGGTACGGTTCGAGGTCGCGAGCTGCTACACGATGCCTACCCAGCTCGTCCTGATCCCGGCCCTCTTTCTCCTGCCGCCCCAGATCGTCCCGCTCGTTGTGGCGCTCGGGCTGGCGGCCGGGAAGTCGGTCGAGCTGTGGCGCGGCAGCGCCCCTTTCGAGGGCGCGTTCCTGGCATTCGGGGATTCGTGGTTCGCGCTCGGGCCCGCGGTCGTCTTGATCGCCGCGGGCTCCCCGCACCCGATCGGGGGCGCCTGGGTCCTGATCCCGGCCCTGTTGGCCCAGTTCCTGGGGGAGTCGTCGGCCACCGCTGTCCGTGAGCACCTGCATGGCGGTGCCGGCTGGCGCGAGCAGCTCGCCGAGGCCCTGTGGATCTACCGCGTCGACGCGCTGCTCACTCCGATCGGCCTGGCCCTCGCCATCGCCGCCGATCAGGAACCCGCCGCGCTGGCCCTCGTCCTTCCGCTCCTCGCCCTGCTGCTGATCTTCGCCCGCGAGCGCAGCGAGCGGATCGACTACCTCTTCGAGCTGAGCGAGGCCTACCGCGGCACGGCTCGCGTCCTCGCCCAGGTGGTCGAGCACGACGATGCCTACACGGGAATGCACACCCGCGGCGTCGTCGAGCTGTCGATCGAGGTCGCCGCCGAGATGAAGCTCGGCTCGACCGAGCGCCGGAACATCGAGTTTGCCGGCTTGGTCCACGACGTCGGCAAGATCGCGATCCCGAAGGCGATTCTGAACAAGCCGGTCGGGCTCGACGCGCGCGAGTGGGCGCTGATGCGGACCCACACCCTCGAGGGCCAGCAGATGCTCGAGCAGATCGGCGGGGTCATGAGCGACGTCGGCCGTATCGTGCGGTCCGCGCACGAGCACTTCGACGGCAGCGGCTATCCAGACGGCCTCCGCGGTGAGGAGATTCCGGTCGAGGCCCGGGTGGTCTTCTGCTGCGACGCGTTCAACGCGATGACCACCGACCGGCCGTACCGCAACGCGCGCTCGCCGGAAGCGGCCGTCGCCGAGCTCCGGGCGCATGCCGGGAGTCAGTTCGATCCCCGGGTGGTCGCGGCCCTGGTCGAGGTCCTGGGTCCGGATCTGGCTGGGGCAGCGGTCGGGTTCGCGAAGACCGAGCGGGCCGACCGGCCCGGCCGAGCCGGCGCGCGCGGACTCGCGAGCGTGATTAGTCGGTAAACGCATGTCCGGGTTGGGTGATCGGCCCTGCCTCCGATAAGGACCAAGCCCGAAGCGTCCGTGGTCATGCCTGAGAGGACTCGTCCCATGCGAAAGCTCGCACTCGCCCTCGCCGCCTCGGCGGCCCTGCTCGCCGCGCCGGCGCTGTCCGCCGCCGAGATCGGTGATCCGCTGCCCTCCGACGAGGGCGGTGCCGTCGGGAACCCCCTCTGCGCGGAGCAGGTCTTCGAGCAGCCCTTCCTCGACTGGAACGACCAGCGCAGCTACACGCTCGTCCCGAACGGCTCCTTCGAGCTCGGTCTCGAGGGGTGGACCGTGAGCGACGGGGTCGAGGTGCGGCCGCACGCCAACAACCTTCGTCCCGAACCCGGGACCTCGGCCCTCTACATGCCGCCCGCGTCGGCGGTCACCTCTCCCCCGGTCTGCGTGACGCCCGACTACCCCGTGGCGCGGTTGTACGGCAAGACGGTCATCCCCGGCAGGAGCGCCGCGACGCTGCGCGTCGAGGTCGTCTACCCGCCCGCCGAAGAGGGCGGCACCGCCCGCCGCAAGCGTTCGGGAACGCTGCGGCGCGAGCGCACGTGGGACTCGACCCGCAAGATCGCCCTGTCGCCGGGACAGATCGCGAAGGCCGCCGGACCCGACGGCACGACGATGATCCGCCTGCGCTTCACGACCCGCAGGGGCGCCGGGTGGCTGCTGGACGACGTCTTCGTCGATCCGCGCGCGCGCTGAGCCCTAGCCCACGGACCCAGTCGGCGCCGTAAGGCGCCGGCCCGAACCCGAGCCCGGCTCTGGCAGGAGCTCGTCGACCAGCCGCAGAGCCGGGCGGCCTTCGAACAGCGGTCGCGCGTCGTGCCGGTAGAGGATCAGCGCCAGGCTGGGGGCGACCATGAAGTCCGCGACATTCGGCTGCTCGCCACCGAGAACTCCGTCGGCGATGAAGGCGTCGACTCGGTCGAGCCGAGCGGGGAGCTCGCTCAAGGGATCGCGATGAGGGGCCGGGCTGGCGGCGAAGACGCCTCGGAAGATCCTGGGAACGATCAGGCGCCGGGTCAAGGCTCGCTTGTAGAGGAGGTACCCCAGGCGTCCGCTCCCCGACGACCGGCTGTAGGACTCCGGGTCGCGGACGAACGCCGCGCCGAGGATGCGGCGGGCCGCCATCTGCAACGTCTCGTTCGCCCACTGCTCAGCCTCCTCGACGGCCGCCCGCTGGCCGGGATCCGCGGGGAGCAGAGGCGGCTCCGGGTGATGCTCGTCGAGGAACCGGGCAATTCCCCTGTTGGTCGAGATCCGCTCGCCGTCGGCCGCGAGCGCAGGGACCGTGCCCAGCCGGTCCCCGAAGCGGAGCCCGAACGTGCTGCGGCCGCCGGCGGAACGGGTCTGGCCGCCCGCGTCAAAGCCGTTGAGCCGCGTCACCAGCGGGTGGAAGAGGGTCACAATGTCGACCCGCCGGTAGGGCACCCCCTTGTGCTCGAGCATGAGGATCGCCGAGCGGCAGGCGTGCGAGCCCGGGATGGCGTAAAGCTTGTACATGCCGCTGGTCAGTAGCTGCCCTGGGGCGGTGCCGAGAAACACAGCGCGGGCGTCGATCCGCGGGGCCGACCCGGCTAGATTCGTTCCGTTGGCTGAGGCGCCAGCGTCTCGACTTGAGGAGGGAAGCGATGAGCGAAACGACCGGCGAGCGGTTCAGCACAGAGACTGAGGGATTACGGGAGGCCGCGGCGCCGGAGGTGATTCGCCTCGCTGACGGCGACGCCTGCGAGGTTCGAATCACGCCCGTGCGCAAGCGCCTTGGCGGCGCCGAGATCCGCATGCTCGGCTACAACGGCTCGGTCCCGGGGCCGACTCTGGTGGTCGATCAAGGCTCGGAGATCACAGTCGAGGCGGCGAACGAGACCGAGCTCGACACGACCGTCCACTGGCACGGCCTGCGCCTGGACAATCGATACGACGGCGTCCCGGAGCAGACCCAAGCGCCGATCGCGCCCGGAGGATCGTTCACCTACCGCCTCCAGTTCCCCGACCCCGGCTTCTACTGGTACCACCCGCACATGCGCGAGGACTTCGCGCAGGAGATGGGCCTCTACGGAGGCATCATCGTCGAGCCCTCCGATGCGAGCTACTGGGCGCCGGCCGACCGCCAGCTCGCGATCACCCTCGATGACGTCCTGATCGAGGACGGCGAGATGGCGCCCTTCCACCGCTCCGGCCCGACATTCACCGCGATGGGCCGGTTCGGCAATGTGATGTTGGTGAACGGGGAGACCGCCTACAGGGCGGATGCCGCGGTCGGCGAAGTGGTCCGGCTCCACCTGGTCAACACGGCGAACACGCGGATCTTCAACTTCGCGCTCAGCGGGGCGCGAATGAAGCTTGTCGGCGGTGACAGCGGGCGGGTCGAGCGCGAGGAGTTCATCGAGGGGGTGCTGCTCTCGCCTTCGGAGCGCGCAATCGTCGATGTCCTCTTCGAGCGGGACGGCGAGGTCATGCTTGAGAACCGCACCCCGGAGAAGACCTATGAGCTCGGGCGCGTCGTCGTGGAGGGTCAGGGCGGCGGCCACGCGAAG
>Ga0126309_10000426_pt1 | contig 14083 bp, 13 predicted proteins | sample Plot56_FD_92541 | JGI IMG/M metagenome (GOLD analysis project Ga0126309, IMG submission 92541) | Serpentine soil microbial communities from UC McLaughlin Reserve, CA, USA - Plot56 | ecosystem: Environmental > Terrestrial > Soil > Grasslands | place: USA: UC McLaughlin Reserve, Lake County...
CTCGCCGTACGTCGGCGTCTCGCAGCCGGACGGGTTCCAGCCGCAGACGCGGAACGTGCAGACCGCATCGGCGAGTGCGTCCGGAAGCAGCATCGACAGCACCGACGTCGCACGCGGCTTCGGACTCGGCCTCGCACTCGCGATCGCCGCGGGCCTCGGCCTGGTGCTCGTCCGCAGGAGCGCGCGGACGGTCGCGTCGTAGCTCGGAGGCTCCTCCAGGGCAAGACGGCCCCACTGCGGCGGGGCCGTTTTGCCGTTCAGGCCGCGCGTGTGCCGGCCTCCCAGCTCGCCCAGAGGGCGGCGTAGCGCTCGCCCTGCGCGACGAGCTCGTCGTGGCTCGCGACCTCGACGAGCCGCCCGCCTTCGACGACGGCGACGAGGTCGGCGCGCTCCGCGGTCGACAGCCGGTGGGCGATCGTGATCACCGTCCTGCCGTGCGAGACCGCTGCGAGCGCGCGCTCGACCAGCGCCTCGGTGGCGGGGTCGAGCGACGATGTCGCCTCGTCGAGGACGATCACGGAGGGGTCGGCGAGCGCCACCCGCGCAAGCCCGACGAGCTGCCGCTCGCCGGACGAGAGGCGGACGCCTCGTGTTCGGACGTCCGTCCGGAGACCGTCGGGGAGCGCCTCGAAGCGGGCGAGCGCGCCGACTCGCCGAAGCGCCTCGCGGACGTCCTCGTCGGTCGCGTCGGCGCGCGCCAACCGGACGTTGTCCGCGAGGGTGCCCGAAAACAGATGCCCCTCCTGCGGGAGGAACACGATCCGCGAGCGCAGGGACGGCAGGGTCGCCTCGCGCAGATCGAGTCCGCCGAAGCGGACGACCCCGACGCTCGGGTCGTACTGGCGCGTCAGGAGCTTCGCGAGCGTCGACTTCCCCGCGCCCGTCGGACCGACGAGCGCGAGGTGGTCGCCGGGTCGGATCGTCAGCGAGACGTCGTCGAGCACGAGCGGACCATCGCCGTACCGGAACGAGACGCGTTCGGCCCTGAGCGCACCCTCGGCCGGGAGCTCGGTGTCGCCGCCGCGGATCGTCACCGGTGTCTCCAGCAGCGCGACGATCTTCGTCAGCGCCGCGCGTCCAGACTGGAACTCCGACAGCCAGTCGCCGAGCCGCGCGATCGGGTCGAAGAGCGAGATCAGGTACAGCGCGAACGCGATCAGCGTCCCGAGCGTCACGTTTCCGCGCCAGACGAGCCACCCGCCGACGCCGATCACCGCCGCGGTCGAGAGCGCCTGGGCGAACGCGATCGTGGAGAAGAACGAGATGTTGACGAGCGAGACGCGGCGCCACGCGCCGACCTGCGCACGCGAACGGCGGCGATACGTCTCGAACTGATCGCGCTCGCGGCTGAACGCCTTCACGACCTTCACGCCCGAGATCCCCTCTTGCAGCGACGTCATCGTGTCCGCCACCCGCTCGCGGAGGACGACGTACGACGGGTGCGAGCGCCGCTGGTACGACCACGTCGACACGATCAGCAGCGGAAAGCTGACGAGCGTGACCGCGGCGAGCACGGGGGAGAGCACGACGAGCACGACGGCGGTCACGGCGAAGAGCAGCACGCTGCCGACGACCTCGACGAGCACCTGCCGCGTGAAGGTCGTCAGCGTCTGGACGTCCGCGGTCAACCGTGAGATCAGCACGCCGGCACGCTCGCTTTCGAAGAACGGCATCGAGAGACGCTGGAGGTGCTCGTACGCGGCGACCCGTAGGGAGCCGAGAAAGCGCTCGCCTGCTCGCGCCGAGCAGACGACGACGAGGCGCTCGAGCAGCGGTCGCACGAGCACGAGTCCGACGTAGATCAAGGCAGCGATCGTGATCGGCCGTTCGTCGTGCCGCCGGATCCCGCTGTCGATCGCGTACTTGAGCAGCGCCGGTCCGGCGATCGTGACGAGCGTCGAGCCGACGATCCCGACCGACGCGAACGCGATCAGCCTCCTGTGTGGCCGCAGGAACTCCCACGTCCTCGCGAGGACGGGCGGGTTCACGCCGCCTCCACCGCCAGCAGCCGCCGATAGCGAGCCGACCGCGCGAGCAGCTCCGCGTGCGGCGCGACCTCCGCGATGCGTCCCGCGTCGAGCACCGCTACCTGGTCGGCGAGCGCGATCGTCGCCGCGCGATGCGCGATCACCAGCGTCGTCCGGCCCTCCATCACGGTCCGCAGCGCGCCGAGCACCTCGTGCTCCTTCGTCGCGTCGACGGCCGACGTCGCGTCGTCGAGGATCACCACGGCGGGGTCGGCGAGGATCGCACGCGCGATCGCGATCCGCTGCCGCTGACCACCCGAGAGCGAGAGGCCACGCTCGCCGAGAACCGTCTCGTAGCCGTCGCCCAGGCGCTCCAAGAACTCGTGCGCTCCAGCGAGCTCCGCCGCGCGGACGATCTCCTCGTCGGAGGCCTCGGGCCGCGCGAAGCCGATGTTCGCCCGCACCGTGTCGGAGAACAGAAACGTGTCCTCGAAGACGATCCCGACGGCATGTCGGACGTCGTCGACGCGGAGCTCTCGCACGTCCGCGCCGCCGATCTCGACTGCGCCCGCCTGCACGTCGTAGAAACGCGCGAGGAGCGCTGCGACCGTCGTCTTTCCCGCGCCGGTCCCGCCGACGAGCGCAATCGACGAGCCCGCCTCGAGCTCGAGGTCGAAGCCGTCGAGAACCGGTCGCTCCGGGTCGTAGCCGAAGCGAACGCCGCGGAAGCGAACGTTCGCCGCACCGTGTGCGTCGAGCCGCTTCGCGCGCGGAGCCTCGGCGATCCCCGGCCGCTGCTCGAGCACCTCGGTGATCCGCGCGGCGGCCGCGGCGGCGCGCTGGACCGTCGAAACGCGCTGTCCGAGCGTCCGCAGCGGCCACACGAGGATCGCGAGGTAGAGGTTGAACGCCGTGAGCTGCCCGAGCGTGAGCTCGCCGTCGAGGACCCGGTGCGACCCGAACCACAGCGTCGCGAGCAGCCCGAGCAGCGGGAGCGCCTCGAGCGCCGGCAGGAACACCGCGTCGACCGCGGCGACGTCCAGCGCCCGGGCGACGACGCTGTCGCTCGCAGCTCGGAACCGGACGACGAGCGAGCCGCCCGCGTTCAGCCCCTTGACGACCCGGATCCCCGACACCGTCTCCTCGGCGAGCGCGGTCGCGTCAGCGAGCGCCTCCTGGAGCAGCTTCGTCGTGCCGCCGTAGCGAGCCGAGTAACGCCAGAAGCCGAGCGAGACGAGCGGGAGCGGCAGCAGCACGACGAGCGCCAGCGGGAGGTCGATCACGAGCAGGATCACGGAGACGGCGACGACGGTCAGCATGTATCCGACCGTGTGGCCGGCCGCATCGAGGAGCCGTGCTATCAGCTCCGCATCGTTCGACGCGCGGCTCATCAGCTCGCCGGCGCCGACGCGGTCGTGGAAGCGCGCGTCGAGCTCGAGCGCGCGCGTGAACAGCGCGTCGCGGACCGCGGCATCGGCGTGGCTCCGGTTGCGAATCGCGAAGTAGTGGCGCAGACCGCCCGCGCACGCCTCGACGAGGCCGAGCGCCACGAGCGCCGCGCACCAGAGCAGCAGGGCCTGTCCGTCTTCGGGGAGGATGCCGTCGTCGACCGCGCGGCCGACCACGAACGGGGCCGTCACCGCGGCGCCCTGCCACATGAGGCCGCCGAGGATCGCGAGCAGCACGCCCTTCCGCTCGCGCACGATCAGTCGGCGGAGATACCGCCACGCCGCACGGCGTCTCGTCGCCTCCTGCTCGGTCACGCGGCAAACTCTAAGAACGTGTCAAGGACGATTGCCGAGCGCTTCGCGCGGCCCTCCGTCATGGGCGTCGTCAACGTCACGCCGGACTCGTTCTCGGACGGCGGCGTGCACTACGGCGCCGCGGACGCGATCGCGGCGGCGCGGCGAATGGTCGGCGACGGCGCCGCGATCGTCGACGTGGGCGGGGAGTCGACGCGGCCCGGCTCGGACGGTGTCTCCGTGGACGAGGAGCTCCGGCGGGTCGTGCCCGTCCTCGAGGCGGTCGCCGCGGAGCTGCCGGTGTCGATCGACACTGCGAAGGCCGAGGTGGCGAGGCGCGCGCTCGAGCTGGGCGCGGAGCTCGTGAACGACGTGACCGCGCTCCGCGCCGACCCCGAGCTCGCCGCGGTCGCGGGCGAGCACGGCGCGTACGTCTGCCTGATGCACATGCAGGGCCGGCCGCGGACGATGCAGGTCGACCCGCGCTACGACGACGTCGTCGCGGAGGTGGCGGCGTTCCTCGAAGAGCGGCTGCGCTTCGCGGTCGCGGAAGGGATCGCCGAAGACCGCATCTGCCTCGACCCGGGCATCGGGTTCGGCAAGACCGCGGAGCACAACTTCGAGCTCGTGCGGCGGCTCGGCGAGCTCGTCGCGCTCGGCCGGCCCGTCGTCGTGGGCTTCTCACGGAAGCGCTCGCTCGGTCGTGCGCTCGGCGACGCCGACGCCACGACGGGACCGCTCGCAGCGAGCATCGCCGCGGCAGTGACGGCCTATGAGCGCGGCGCGACGATCCTGCGCGTGCACGACGTCCGCGAGCACGTCGAGGCGCTGGCGATCGCGCGCGCGGTCGTCGCGTGATCGCGGTCGAACTTCGAGGGCTCGAGCTCCACGGGCATCACGGAGTGCTCGAGGAAGAGCGCCGCGTCGGTCAGCGGTTCCTCTTCGACGTCGAGCTCGCCGTGGGCGAAACCGCCCTCTCGGACCGGATCGAAGACGCCGTCGACTATCGCGAGGTCGCGCGCGTCGTCCGCGAGATCTCCGATGGGCACGCGTTCTCGTTGCTCGAAGCGCTTGCCGCGCGAGTCGCGGACGAACTCCTCGAGCGCTTCCCGGTGGAGCGCGTCCGCGTGCGCGTCCGGAAGCCCGAGGTCCAGCTCGACGCGCCGGTCGAGCATGCCGCCGCTATCGTCGAGCGGTCGACGCGGTGACGCGGTACTCCGAATCGAGCGGGCCGCCGCTCGGCACGTAGACGTCGAGGTACGCGTAGAAGCCGCGCCTCGTCCGGTTGCGGACGCTGACCTTTTCGATCGTCTTGCCTCGCTTCCGGCTCGTCGCCAGGAGGTTGCGCGTCCTGGCCGCGCCGCGTAGGCCGACGGTCGTCGCGCTCGTCTTCCAGAGGTCGACGTCGGCGTCCGTATCCGGCGCGACGCTGATCCGCACCGTTCGGCCGGCTGCGACGTAGACGCGGTAGACGTCCTCGGGATCCTCCGTCGAGTCGACGCGCGCGCGGAAGGACGCGCTCCCCTTCCCCGGCCGGGTGATTCCCGGCGCCGCCGAGCGGAACAGTCCGCGCGCCTTGACGACGGCGATGTCGTCGTTCGGCTCCTGCGGGTCGACCGGAGGCGGCGCCTGGGTCAGCGCGCGCGGGATGTCGAGGAGGCCGAAGCCGGTGTCGCGGTCGAACCCCCGCGGACCGATGTCGCGCGCCGAGTACCGCATCAGGTCGAAGATCTGCGTCTTCTCCAGCGTCGGCCGCGCGGTCCAGACCCACGCCGTCGCGCCCGTCACGATCGGCGCGGAGAAGCTCGTGCCGCTTTCGGTCGTATACCCGCCGGGCACCGCGACCGGGATGTCGACGCCCGGCGCGGCGAGGTCCACGGACACCGAGGCGGTGGAGAACTCGGCGACGCCGTTCAATCGGTCCGTCGCGGCGATGCTCAGTACGTGCGGCAGGTTCGCCGGAGCGGTCGCGCCCGTACCGGCGGCGCGTTCGTTGCCGGCGGCCGCGACGAGCACGGAGCCGCGTGCGAATGCGACGAGCACCATCGAGCGCAGCAGCGCGCTCGAGTCGTCGATTCCGAAGCTCATGTTGATCACGCTCGGTCCGGCGTTGACCGCGGCGTCGAGCGCGGCGAGTACGTGCGCGAGGGTGAGCGTTCGCGCGTCGGCCTCCCGCAGCACCGCCTGGGGATACACGCCGACGACTCCTTGCGCGTTCTCCGGTGCGGCTGCGACCGACGACACAGCCGTCCCGTGAGACTCGCCGCCGGTCGGGTCCTGGAGATTCTGCGGCGTCAGCAGCTGCGTGTTGGGTCGGCCGGCGAACTCGGGATGCGTGACGTCGAGCCCGGAGTCGATCACCGTGATCGGCTTTCCGGGGCCTGGCGGCGCCGCTCGGTCTGCGCCGACGGCTGCGCGCCACCACTCGCTGCCGGCGAGCGGGTCGGCCTCGGCAGCGCGTAAGGGGCGGATCGGCTGGTCGGGCTCGACGGCGCGCACGGCTCCGGCCGCGAGCAGGCGCGGGAGCGCGCGCTTCGCCGCCGGCGTCGAGAGCTGCCAGACGCCGAGCCGGCGCGAGACGACGCGGGCGCCGGCGGGCGCGCGAGTCCCCGGAGCGAGCTGGATCAGCGTCGAGTCGTAGCGGCCGATCGAGAGCAGGCCCGGTCCCTGCGGCGAGTCGCCGCGAGCGAACGCGTGCGGCACCGCCGCGAGCGCGCAGACGACGACGCATGACCTCAGGAGGCAACGCCTCACGGCCGCACGGTAGCTAGGGTCGCCGCGTGGCCCGTGCGTTCGTCGGCCTCGGGTCGAACCTCGGCGACCGCGAGAGTGTGGTGCGGGAAGCGCTGCGACGGCTGGACGCACTCGAGGGAGTGACGGTCGTCGGCGTCTCGACGCTTCGCGAAACCGACCCTGTCGGCTACGTCGACCAGCCGCGGTTCCTGAACGGGGCGGCCGAGGTGGAGACGACGTTGAGACCCCGCGCGCTGCTCGAGGCGCTGCTCGAGGTCGAGCGCTCGCTCGGCCGCACCCGGACGGGTCCTCGCTACGGGCCTCGCGTGATCGACCTCGATCTCCTGCTCTACGAGGACGAGGCGCTGGAGGAAAGGGGGCTGACCGTGCCGCACCCGCGGCTGCACGAACGCGCGTTCGCGCTGGAGCCGCTGCTCGAGCTGGATCCGGCGCTGGCGGCACCTCGGTTGGGCCCTCTGGCGCCCGTGCTCCGAAAACTACAATCGGACTGATGTCGCACCTGGACGAGCTCGAGGAGTTCGAGGCCGACGCGGAGCTCCGGCTGAAGAAGGAGTATTCGGCCGTCTTCACGCTGTTCCGGTACTGCGTCCTGACGCAGGACGCGACGTACCTCTGCAACAAGCTCGAGCTCCAGTACGTGCCGCAGCCGAGTTATCCGTTCTTCCACCTGCGGATGGAGGATGTCTGGGTGTGGGACAAGAACCGGCCGACGCGGATGATCCCGCGCGCGGAGGTCTACACGTCGGGCGACGTCAGCGTCGAGGAGCTGCGCGGTCAGGACGACCCGGCGCTCTCGGCCGACGCGCTCGCCGAACGGATGCGCGAGGTGCTGCCCTCGGACGACGAGCTGTAGCGCGAGCTTGCTGCTCGCGCTCGACGTCGGCAATACGCAGACCGCTCTGGGCCTGTTCGAGGGCGCGGAGCTGCGCGAGCACTTCCGCCTCGCGACCGATCGCCGGCGGACCTCCGACGAGCTGTTCGTGCTCGTGGACGGCCTCGTCGACCTCGACACCGTCGACGGCATCTGCCTCTCGTCGACCGTGCCGGCGCTCGCACGCGAGTACGAGCAGCTCGCACTGCGCGTCGGCGCTCCGATCCTCGTGCTCGGGCCCGGCGTCTCGACCGGAATCCCGATCCGCTACGACGACCCGCGCGAGGTCGGTCCGGACCGGATCGCGAACGCGGTCGCCGCGCGCGAGCGCTACGGCGCGCCCTGCATCGTCGTCGACTTCGGGACCTCGACCAACTTCGACGTCGTCTCGTCCGAGGGCGAGTACGTCGGCGGCGTCCTCGCGCCCGGGATCGAGGTCTCGATGGACGCGCTCTTCTCGCGAGCGGCTCGGCTCTTCCGCGTCGAATTCACGGCACCGCCGACCGTGATCGCGAAGACGACCGAGACGGCGCTCCAGTCCGGTCTCGTCTACGGGTTCACGGGCCAGGTGGACGAGATCGTGACGCGGATCCGCGCCGAGCTCGGCGCCGAGGCGCGCGCCGTCGCGACGGGCGGCCTCGCGGAGCTGATCGCCCCGCAGTCGCGGACGCTCGAGCGCGTCGACCCGTTCCTGACGCTCGAGGGTCTCCGCCTCGTCTACGAGCGCAACGCGCTCGGGGTCGACCCCAGCACGAGGCGTGGGGTCTGACGCCGCCGAGCGGGGTCAGACCCCGAACGTGGGGGTAAGCGTCAAGGGGGCTGACCCCCGGACGCACGGGGGCCAGACCCGGAACCTGTCCTTACGGGGCGACGTTCGCGTCGTGGAGGTCGAGCAGCGACTTGTCCGCGACGCGGTGGTAACGCGTCCCGCCGAGTCCGCCGAGCGCGCCGGCGATCAGCATCGTCGCGACGGCGATCGCGCCGCTGACGAGCGCAGCCGCGGTGACGGCGTCGCGGTCGAACCACTGCGGCAGGTCGACGTTCGACAGCACGTCGTACTTGTCGCCGAGCCACGCCGCGAGCCCGGAAAGGATTGCGGCGAGGATCAACGTCCAGACGCCCGTCATCAGCCCGTTCCGCGCGCCGTCGTAGCGCGCGATGCGCCCCGCGGCCCAGCCGCCCACGAGGTACGACACGAAGAGCACCACGAGGCCGCCGATCAGGCTCGCGACGGAGATGTCCTGCACGTCGTTCCCGTCGAGCCCCGTCTGGTAGCCGATCGCCCCGACCGCGGCGCCGACGAGGCCGCCGAGCAGCACGACCATCGCGAGCGCTGTAAGCATCCCGACGAGGCTCGCCGGGATATCGATCCCGCCGAAGCGGGCCCGGTTCGCGGCGATCGGGTGCACCGCGGGTCGATCGGCGACGACGACGTCGCGGCGTCTCGCGTCGGCCGCCTCCGCGCGGTCCGCCTCGTAGGCCTCGCGATCGGCTGCCTCCGCCGGTGTCTCATCGGTGCGGACGCGACCGTCCGTGGTCGTACGCTCGTCCGTGGTCGTACGCTCGTCCGTGGTCGTGCGGTCACCGAAGATCCTCATCAAGCCCCCCTTTCGTTGTCGAGCCGTTCTTCCCGGCTCGGGGGCGCCGTTAACCGCCGCCGTAGATCGAAATCGGAAGGTCGAGCGTCACCTCGTCGGCGTCGGGATGCTCCTCCTCGAGGCGCGCAAGGACGAACCGAGCGCCCGGCGCGGCGGCGAACAGGCGGCGCTCCACCTCGTCGAGATCGTCGATCTGCGTCAACTCGGCCTTGAACGCGCGCGGAAACCTGCCGCGCCCGAGGTACCAGCCGTAGAACTTCTTCAGGAAGCTCGAGGCTTTGCGAACGCCGAGCTCACGAGCCGTTTCCCGGATGAACAACACGAGCTCCGCCACGACCTCCTCACGGGAAGGCTCCGGTGCGTCGGCCTCGAGGATCTCGCGCAGGACCCACGGATTGCCCTGCGCCGCGCGACCCACCATCACCGCCGCGGCTCCCGTCGTCGCGAGGACCGCCTGCGCGCGAGCGCGCGACGTGATGTCACCCGACGCGATCACCGGAACGGAAACGCGCTCGACGAGCTCCGCCGTCAGCGTGTGGTCGGCGCTGCCGGTGTACATCTGGCGCGCTGATCGCGGGTGCAGCGTCAGCGTCGCGGCGCCGGCCTCCACGAGCCGCGGTCCGACCTCGAGACACGTGCGTGAACCGTCCTCGAGCCCGCGTCGCATCTTCACGCTGACGGGAAGGTCGACCGCGCCCGCCACGGCGGCGACGATCCGCTCGGCGCGGACGGGATCGTCGAGCAGCGTGGCACCTGCGCCGGTCTTCGTCACCTTCCGGACCGGGCAGCCGAAGTTGATGTCGACGATGTCGGCGCCCGCGGAGGCGACCATGCGCGCGCCCTCCGCCATCTGCGTCGGGTCGGAGCCGAAGATCTGGACCGCGAGCGGATGCTCGTCCGCCGCGATGCGGAGGTAGCCGAGAGTCCGTTCGTTCCCGTGGTGAAGGCCGGCGCAGCTGACCATCTCCGAGCAGACGAGGCCGGCGCCGTACCGGCGCCCCTGACGTCGAAACGCCTGGACGCTGACGCCCGCCATCGGCGCGAGCACGAGCCGCGACGGGATCTCGACGTCCCGGATTCTCCAGGTCTCGTGAAGATTCACCTGCACAGAGCGCAAAATGGTAGCGGCGGCGGCATTGACGAGGTTGGCCAACGAGGCTACACTTCCCGGCTCGCGACGGCGCCTCTGCGCCGCGCATTTTTCTATCGGAGGGGCCTTGAAGGAAGTCGTCCTCACCAAAGAGGGTTACGAGAAGCTGAAGCGCGAGATCGAGCACCTGCGGAACGACAAGCGCCGCGAGGTCGCTGAGCGCATCCGGATCGCGCGCGAGTTCGGCGACATCGCCGAGAACGCCGAGTACGACGACGCGAAGAACGAACAGGCGATGCTCGAGCACCGGATCGCGCAGCTCGAGGAGCGGCTGCTGTCGGCGCGGGTGATCGAGAAGCGCGAGATCTCGAAGGACGTCGTCTCGCTCGGCTCGCACGTGAGGCTGCGCGACGTCGAGGCGAAGAAGACGCTCGAGTACCACATCGTCGGGTCGGCCGAGGCGAACCCAGCGGAGAACAAGCTGTCGAACGAGTCGCCCGTCGGCAAGGCGATCCTCGGCCACAAGAAGGGCGAGACGATCGAGGTCGCGACGCCGCGCGGCAGCCTGAAGTTCAAGATCATGGAGATTCGAGCCGCATAAAGCGGCGCCTTCGACGGCCGTCGCTTTCTGCGGCTGCTCCTCCCGGGCGAAGCCCGCCGTCGCGGCGGCCTGCGCCGCGCGCCGTCGATCAGCACGTCCTGCTGGGGCGGGACTTAGTAACTGACAGTTACGAAGTCCGGGTTCCGCGGCGCGCGGGGCGGGGGCGGACAGGGTCGGAGACCGACGCACCCGAGGAAGCGCTCGGCACGTACAGCGCGAAGCGCCGGACTAGACTCGCGCGCCATGGCGCGGTTGCCGAAACGCTTTCCCGACCGCGCGCCGGTCTCCGCTGCGCGCGCTGCTGCGGAGGAACTCGAGCCCGGGGAGGAGCGCGGCGAGCAGCTGCGTCTCGCAGGACGCGTGATGGCGCGGCGCGACCTGGGGAAGCTCGCGTTCCTCGACCTCGTCGATCGGTCGGGGCGCATCCAGCTGCTCGTCCGCGACGAGAAGGTCGGACCGCTCGACGTGGACCTCGGCGACATCGTCGGCGTCGCCGGGATTCCGGCGCGGACGAAGCGCGGCGAGCCGTCACTCGCAGTCGAGTCGCTCGAGCTGCTCGCGAAGATCCGCGTCCCGCTCCCCGACACGTTCCACGGCCTGACGGACGTCGAGCAGCGCTACCGGCGCCGGTATGTCGACCTGCTGACGAACGAGGAGTCGCGGCGCGACGCGGAGGTCCGTGCGCGCATCGTGACCGCGGTGCGGGCGTACCTCGACGGCCAGGGATTCGTCGAGGTCGAGACGCCGATCCTGCAGTCGCGCTACGGCGGCGGGTTCGCCGAGCCGTTCGTCACCCACTCGAACTACCTCGACCGCGACGTCTATCTGCGCATCGCCGACGAGCTCTACCTCAAGCGCCTGCTCGTCGGGGGCCTCGAAAAGGTCTACGAGCTCGCGAAGGACTTCCGCAACGAGAGCGTCTCGTACAAGCACTCGCCCGAGTTCACGCAACTCGAGTGGTACGAGGCGTACGCGGACTACCGCGACACGCTCGCGCGCACCGAGGAGCTGGTCGAGAACGCTGCGCTCGCCGCGATCGGAACGACGAGCGTGACCTTCCGCGGCCACGAGATCGACCTCGCCCGGCCGTGGCAGCAGGTCAGGTTCGTCGACGCTCTGGCGGGGAAGGGCGCGTGGTCACGAGACGCGGGCGAGCTCCGCGCGAAGCTGGACGCGGCGGGTGTCGACACGGGCGGCGATCGCACCTGGGCCCAGCTCGTCGACCACGCGTACTCGCACTTCGTCGAGCCGGAGCTCGTGCAGCCGACGTTCGTCCTCGACTGGCCGATCGAGCTCTCCCCGTTCGCGCACCGGACCGAGTCCGACCCGACGCTCGTCGAGCGGTTCGAGTGCGTGATCGGCGGCATGGAGCTGGCAAACGCTTTCAGCGAGCTGAACGATCCGGACGAGCAGGCCGAGCGGTTCGCGATGCAGGCGGACGAGCGAGCAGCCGGGGACGCGACCGCCGAGGAGGGCGATCCCGACTACGTCGAGGCGATGGCGTACGGGATGCCGCCGAACGGCGGTTGCGGAATCGGGATCGACCGGCTCGCGATGGTCCTCACCGGCCACGACACGATTCGCGACGTGATTCTCTTCCCTGCGCTCCGCGACCGAGCGTGATCCGCAGCTAGGGCGCGTAGGCCGAGTACGTCTCGCGCAGGCCGCGCTCGACGTCGACCTCTGCGCGCCACCCGAGCGCGTCCTCGATGCTGCGCGGATCGAGCGCGCTGCGTTTGAGCTCCCCCGGGCGGAGCGGCTCTCGCTTCGGCTCGAGCGAGGTGCCCGCCGCGTCCTGAAGGATGCGGAGCAGCTCGTTGACGCTCGTCTCGCGACCGGTGCCGACGTTGAACGTCCCCGCGGCCCCGCTTTCCGCCGCGAGCAGGAACGCACGTGCGACGTCCGAGACGTGCACGTAATCGCGCGTCTGCTCGCCGTCGCCGTACACCGTGGGCGGCTCGCCGCGCTCGAGCTTCTCGCTGAAGATCGCGACGACGCCTGCCTCGCCGTGCGGGTTCTGCCGCGGCCCGTACACGTTGCCCAATCGGAGAACAACGTTCGCGAGGCTGTGCAGGCGGCCCCACGTCCCGACGTACGCCTCACCCGCGAGCTTCGAGCCGCCGTACGGCGAGAGCGGCTCCGGCGATGTCGTCTCGTCGGCCGGGAGGGGAACGTCGTCGCCGTACAACGCACCGCCGGTCGACGCGAACACGACGGGTGCGCTCGCCTCGCGTGCGGTTTCGCACACGTTGAAGGTGCCGCGGACGTTGACCTCGAGATCCCGCTCCGGCTCGCGGACCGAGAAGGTCACGCTCGCCTGGGCCGCGAGGTGCGCGACGACGGTCGGAGCGAAGGCGCGGACCGCTGCGGCGAGCCGCTCGTGGTCGACGATGTCCAGCTCCTCGAAGGAGGCGGCGTCCGCGACGTTCTCGCGCCTGCCGGTCGAGAGGTCGTCCAGTGCCAGCACCTCGTAGCCGCGGGCGACGAACCCGTCGACGACGTGGGATCCGATGAACCCCGCTCCGCCGGTCACGAGTGCGCGGCGGTCGGCCATCGCCGGCGATCCTACTCGGGCAACCGGCGCCGGGGTTAGCGTCCTGCCGATGAGGCTTGGCCGTCAGCTGCTTGTGCTCGCCGCCTTCGTCGCGGGCTGCGTCGGGCTGGCGGTTGCGTATTCGGCGCTCGCGGACGACGTGTACGAGTCGCACGCAGATCTCCTGGTCCGGCCGGTCGGTACCGACGACCCGCTCTTCGTCGGCTTCACGCTCTTCCGTGTCGGGGAGGACCGGGCCAGCCCCGCAGCCACCGCCGCCCGCCTCGCGGAAAGCCCGCTGGTCGTGGACGACGTCGTTCGGCGATTACGCCTCCCGTCGCGCGACGCGGCGGTCGACGCGGTCGACGTCCACGCCGTCGACCGCTCGAGCATCGTCACGATCGAGGCCCGCGCGGGCGAGCCGGCGCGGGCGGCGCAGATCGCGAACGGGTTTGCCGACGCGCTCGTGGCCCGGCGGAGCGAGCGGTTTCAGAGCGAGCTGCAGCAGACGATCCGGCGGCTTCGCGACGAGCTGCGCCCGCTGCCCTTTCGCCAGCGAACCTCGCCCGAGGCGGTCGCGGTCCAGCGACGGCTCGCGCTGCTGGTTCCGCTCCTCGGAGCCGGCGATCCGACGATCAAGCTCGCAGCGGCGGCGGTGCCCGCGGACGAGCGGGTCTGGCCGCGGCCGTGGGCGACCGTCGCAGGCGCGACCTTCGTCGCGCTCGCCGTCGGGTTGCTCGCCCTGCTCCTGGCGGCCGCGCTCGGCGGACGGCGGGCGCCGGCGCCGGTGCCCACGACACGCGAGCTGGAGGGGCTGCGGACGCGCGTCCGCGAGCTCGAGGCGAGGCTCACGGAGCGAGATCCGGCGGCGTCGGCGGCCGCCGCGCCCGAACCCGAGCTAGAACCAGAGCCAGAACCAGAACCAGA
>Ga0126309_10000427_pt1 | contig 14083 bp, 13 predicted proteins | sample Plot56_FD_92541 | JGI IMG/M metagenome (GOLD analysis project Ga0126309, IMG submission 92541) | Serpentine soil microbial communities from UC McLaughlin Reserve, CA, USA - Plot56 | ecosystem: Environmental > Terrestrial > Soil > Grasslands | place: USA: UC McLaughlin Reserve, Lake County...
ATCTCGAGGACGCGCACCTTGATGCGGTCGCCCTCGTTGACGACGTCCTCGACCCTCTCGACCCGCTGCCTTCCGGGCGCGAGGCGCGAGATGTGGACGAGCCCGTCGCGACCAGGCGTGAGCTCGACGAAGGCACCGAAGTTGGTGGTCTTCACGACCTTGCCGGTGTAGATCTCGCCGGCCTCGACATCCTTCATCATCCCGTTTATCGCGGAGGCGGCGTCCCTGGCGATGCTCCCTTCGCCGGCAACGAAGACCGTCCCGTCGTCCTCGACGGAGATGTTCACGCCGAACTGCTCCTGCAGCGCGTTGATGGTCTTCCCGCCCGGCCCTATGAGCATCCCGATCTTGTCCTTCGGGATCTTTATGACCTCGACCCTCGGGGCGTAGTCGGAGACCTCGGCCCTCGGCTCGGGTATGGCGCCGCGCAAGATCTCGAGTATCTGCAGACGCCCGGCCTTCGCCTGCTCCAGCGCCTCCTGCAGGAGTTGTGCGGAGACACCGGTGATCTTCATGTCCATCTGGAGCGCCGTTATGCCATCGGCCGTGCCGGCGACCTTGAAGTCCATGTCCCCCATGTGGTCCTCGAGGCCCTGGATGTCGCTGAGGATGACATAGTCGTCGCCCTCCTTGACGAGCCCCATCGCCACACCGGCGACGGGGGCTTTGATCGGCACGCCGCCGTCCATCAGCGCCAGCGTCGAGCCACACACGCTCGCCATCGAGGAGGACCCGTTCGACTCCAGCACCTCGGATATTACGCGCAGGGCATAGGGGAACTCGTCCTCCGACGGAATGACCGGACCGAGCGCCCGCTCGGCGAGCGCTCCGTGCCCGATCTCACGCCGCCGCGGGCTCCCGAGGCGGCCCGTCTCGCCCGTGGAGAAGGGCGGGAAGTTGTAGTGGTGCATGTAGCGCTTGCCCGTCTGCGGCTCGATGGTGTCGAGCCTCTGGGCGAGGCCGAGGTCGGCCAGTGCCAGGGAGCTCAAGACCTGCGTCTCACCACGGGTAAAGAGGCCCGTGCCGTGTACCCTCGGGAGCACCTGCACCTCGGCGGAGGTCGGCCTTATCTCGTCCAGACCACGCAGGTCGGTACGCTTGCGGTCCGTGAGGTACAGCTCGCGGAAAGCCTCCTTCTCGAGCGTCGCGAGGGCCACCGTGATCTGGGGTATCTCCTCTTCTTCGCGGCCCCCGGTCAGCTCCTCGCTGAGCTCCTCGAGCGCGTCGTGACGGGCCCTGCGGTCGGTCTGGACGATGCCTTCTTTCATCCGCCCGAGGTAGCGCTCGCGAAAGTCGGCGAGGAAGGGATTCTCCTCGCTATCCTCTATTTGCTGCTTCTCTTTCCCGTGCTCGCCGGCCCACTCCTCTATCGCCTCGGCCTGGGCCCGGATAAGCTCCTGGGCGAGCTGCAGGGCCTCGACCATGACGTTCTCAGGCACCTCGTCGGCCCCCGCCTCGACCATGGTGATGGCTTCCTTCGTGCCAGCGACCACCAGGTCAAGGTCGCTCTCGGTGATCTGCGCGTACGTTGGGTTCAAGATGAACTCGCCATCGAGCGAACGCCCGACGCGCACGGCCCCGATCGGGCCGGCGAATGGCAGATCAGAGAGGGCAAGCGCCGCGGAGGCCCCGACCATGCTAACGGTGTCATAAGGGGTGTCCTGGTCCGCGACCAGAACGGTGCCTATGACCTGTATCTCGTAGTGATAGTTCTTCGGGAAGAGCGGCCGGAGAGGCCTGTCGGTAAGGCGCGAGGTGAGAATGGCCCGCTCCGAAGGTCTCCCCTCCCGCTTGATAAAGCCGCCAGGGATCTTGCCCGCCGAGGACATCCGCTCCTCGATGTCCACGCTCAGGGGCAAGAACGTCGCGCCGGGTCGCGGCACCTGCGAGCGCGTCGCCGTGGAAAGGATCATGGTGTCGCCGAGCCTCGCCGTCACCGCACCACCGGCCTGCTTGGCCAGCTTCCCGGTCTCGAGCACGATCGTGCGCTCGCCTACTGGTATATCTAGACGCATATTGTTTTCTCCTCTTGCTATTGTTGTTACCCGGACTACCGGCGTAGGCCGAGCCTGGCGATGAGCGCCCGGTAGCGCTCGACGTCCTTCTTCTGCAGATACTTGAGCAACCTGCGGCGCCTGCCGACCATCTTCAGCAGTCCGCGCCGCGAATGGTAGTCGTGCTTGTGCTCGCGCAGATGCTCCGTAAGGTGCGCTATGCGCCGCGTGAGCACCGCGACCTGCACCTCAGGCGACCCTGTGTCCCCCTCGTGCGTCTGGTGCTCCTGGATGATCTCCTCTTTGTCCTGAACTACAGCCAACTTCTTCTTTCTCCTCTTTGTTCATTTCTCTCGTGCTTAACCCGTGCGACCCATTATGCTACCACATGCATCAAATAGTATCGTGCGTCAAAGGCCCTTCGGCCACCTCAGATTGTCGGCCATAACCCTGGCCTCCTCCACGTCGCGACGGATCTGTTCTGTGAGCTCCTCGATGCCCGAAAACTGTCGCTCCTCCCTTATGTGCTTCACGAAGCTGACGTCGACCACACGCCCGTAGAGATCCCCGTCGAAGTCGAGGAGATGGGCCTCGACACGGCTCTCGGCCCGCCCGAAGGTGGGAGCCACCCCGACGTTCGTGCACGCAGCGTACTCCTCTTCGCCGAAACGCACGAACCCGGCGTAAACGCCGCGGGCCGGTATCACGGCGTCCGGATCAGGCATCACGTTGGCCGTGGGGAAGCCGATGGACCTGCCACGCTTGTCGCCGACCACTACCTCACCCCTGATCACGTAAGGACGTCCTAAGAGGCCGGCTGCCCCGGTCACGTCTCCACCACAGACGAGAGCCCGTATGCGGGTGGAGCTGATCCCACCCTCCACCCCGGCACCGCGTACTTGAACGCCGACAGCGCCTCCACCTGCCTCCCGCATGAGCCGCTGGAGATTCTCGAAGTCTCCGGCAGCCTTGTACCCGAAGCGAAAGTTCTCACCAACGACAACCACTGCGGCCCCACCCTCGCCAACGAGCACGTCCCTCACGAACTGCTCTGGGGTCTTCCCGGAAAGACCGACATCGAACGGTATCACCCACACCTCATCCGCCCCGTGGCGGAGCAGCATCTCACGCCGCAACTCCAGGGGCGTAAGCAGCTTCGGTGGATCCCCCGTCCCGAGTACAGCCCGTGGATGAGGATGGAAAGTGGCGGCAACGACCCTCATCCCCCTCCGCCGCCCTTCTTCTACAGCCCGCCTCAAGACCTCCTGGTGGCCGAGGTGCACGCCGTCGAAGTTCCCGAGCGCCACGACTACCCCGCGCACAGCACCACCTCGGCCCGTCCCCCATCCTGATCGTCCGCGTATACGGCCAACAACTCGCCCCCACACATCACCCGGTAACTGCTCCCGATCCCACTCCTCTCGATGGGCCTGCCGTGGCACACCAGAGTACGGCCTACCCTCTCGGAAACCGCCACCTCAGGTAGGTGGGAAACTACCTCGATCGGAGGTATTATGTGGTTATCTACGGTTTCGAGGTTTTGGGGGGCTCGGGCGTCTTTGACGGCGAGGTGTCCCACGCTCGTGCGGCGCAGGGCGGTAAGGTAGGCGCCTGAGCCGAGGGACGTGGCCAGGTCGCTTATCAGGGTTCTTACGTAGGTGCCGCTGGAGCAGGAGATCCCGAACGTTGCCGTCTGTGTGATGGGATCGAGGCGGACGAGACGGAGACTATATACCGTGACGGGACGGGGCTCTCGCTCGACGCTGATGCCGCGGCGGTGCAGGTCGTAGAGCCTGACCCCGTCCTGTTTGAGGGCCGAGGCCATGGGTGGAACCTGCAGGAGGTCGCCTGTGAAAGCGGGGAGCGCGTCGCGAATGGCCTCTTCCGAAGGGAGGGGGGCTTCCAGGCCGGTGATGTCGCCTTCCGCGTCGAGCGTGTCGGAGACGGCGCCGAAGCGGGCGGTGGCCGTGTAGGCCTTGTCCAGGTTCGTAACGTAGCGCGAGAGGCGGGTGGCTCGTCCGAGCAGGAGCACGAGAAGGCCTGAGGCTAAAGGGTCCAGAGTTCCCGTGTGCCCGATCTTGGTCTTCCCTTCGAGCAGGCGCTTGACCCAAGAGACCGCCCTGGCGCTCGTTATGCCGGGCGGCTTGTCCAGCAGAAGGCCGCCCGATAGAGGCATTCTTGTTATCTTCCGCCCCCGAGGTCGAGGACGCCTTCAAGAACACCGAGCAGCTCCTCTTTGGCCTCGCGGGGGCGGCGCGGCGTGGTGTACCCTGCGGCGAGCCTGTGGCCGCCCCCGCCGAAGCGCCGCGCTATCTCTCCGACGTCAACCGTCTCCGAGCGTAGGGAGCCCTTCGTTCCCTGCGGCACCTCGCGCAGGTGGGCCACCACGTCGACACCGGCGACGGTACGGAGCTGGTCGATGGATTCTTTCGAGTCGAGCTCCGTAGCGCCGGTCCGCTCGTAGTCCGAGTTCTCGACCGTGGAGATCAGGGCGTCCCCGTAACGCACGGCGTTCGCGAGCGAGACGCCGACGATCCTGAGCTGTTCGATGCTGCCCCGGCGATTGATGCGCTCGTTGACCTCGGCGGGCACGACACCGGCCCTGAGAAGGTCGGCGACGAGCTCGTGCGCCCGGGGGGAGATGTTGCGGAAGTTGAAGCCGCCCGTGTCCGTTCTTATGCCCACGTAGAGGGCCTCGGCGGCGGGTCTGTCGATGGGAATGTCGAGTTCGGCGTAGAGATCGGCGACGATCTCCGCCGTCGCGGCGGCCATCGGCCTCACGAGGTTGTACTCGCCGTAGAGGGGGTTGTCCTCGTGATGGTCGACGTTGAGGCGGGCCCCCGCTTCCGGCACCGGTACACCGGTTCGGTCCGCGCGGGACGTGTCGGCGACGAGCAGGTCGTGATCCGGCGGTAGCTCGCGGAGGGCTTCATGAGGAAGGAGCCAGGCAAGATACTCGGGCACCGCCTCCGCGTGGCAGAACAAGGCCTCGGCCCCCAGCCGGCGCATCAGGCGCACGAGGGCGACCGAGGCGCCTATGGCGTCGCCGTCGGCACCGACGTGCGTCGTTACGGCGACCCGGTCCATGGTCTTCAAGAAGTCTGCTGTCTCCCGGAGCGTATTATTCGTCGTGCGCGTCGTCACCGGTCCTTACCTCCCTGAGAGCGGCTTCTATCCTCGTCGCACGCTCGACGACAGGGTCGGGCTCGAAGTGCAGCCTGGGCGTACGCTTGAGGCGCGTCTGGGTCCCTACCGCGGCCTGGATGCGGCCGGCCGCGCTCTGCAGGCCGTCGTACGCCGCCCTCTCGTCCTCGCCGGCGAGTACGCTGTAGAACACCGTCGCGTGGGCGAGGTCGGGGCTGACCCTGACCCCGGTGATCGTAACGAGGCCCTGGATGCGCGGGTCCGAGAGCGAGGCGACCTCCTCGCCGGTGATCTCCTTGAGCTGCGACTCCACCTTGCGCGTGCGCCCGCTCATGGCTTCGTCCTCACAGCTTCACGAACTCCTCGCGCCATTCCAGTATAGACAAATTCTCGTAGCCCAAGAGCGTTCTATGAAGCTCTTCCCGCTTCTCCTCGGCCGCCCCGCGCGAGACCGCGGCGAGCGCGATCTCCATCGTGGCGCGCTGCCAGAGGTCCTGGTGATCGGACTCGACCACGGAGACGTTCTTGCGGCGCAGCCGATCTTTGAGAGAGCGCAGCGTCTGGCGCTTATCCTTCAGGCTCGCGGCGAAGGGCAGCTCCAGTTCGAGCCTTACCGTGCAGAACAAAAGCCGCCTTTACCTCGGGACCTCGACGATCTCGAAGAACTCCAGAACGTCGCCCTCTTTGACGTCGTTGAAGTTCTCGACGCCGACGCCGCACTCGAACCCGTCGCGCACCGAGCGAACATCGTCCCTGAAGCGCTTCAGGGAGGCGATGTTGCCCTCGTAGACCACGGTGCCGTCGCGCACCACGCGCACGCGATTGTTGCGGAAGATCTCACCGCTCGTAACGTAGCACCCCGCGACGACGCCGACGTTGGGCACCCTGAAGGTCTGGCGCACCTCTGCGGTTCCGGTCTCGCGCTCCTCTATCTCCGGGGCGAGCATACCGCGCATGGCCGCTTCGATCTCTTCGAGGGCCTTGTAGATCACGTCGTAGGTCCGGATCTCGACGCCTTCTCTTTCAGCGACCTGCTTGGCCGTGTTTGTAGGCCTGACGTTGAAACCGAGCAGTATGCCATCGCTCGCCGAGGCCAGCATGACGTCCGAGTCGGTGAGGGCCCCGACGCCACTGCGCACGATGTTGACGCGCACCTCGTCGGTGGAGAGCCTCGCGAGCGCCTCCTTGAGCGCCTCGACGGACCCGGCGACGTCGGCCTTGACAACGAGGTTGAGATCCTGGGTTCCGCCCTCCCCGAGGAGCTCTTCCAGAGTCCGGCGCGTGCCGCCCTGCGCGAGCTCCTGCCTGCGCAGCCTCTCCTCCGCCTGCTGGGCACGGTCGCGTGCGATCCGCTCGTGGTCGAGGACCTCGAAGCGGGTTCCCGCCTCGGGGACGCCGGAGAGACCCAGGATCTCGACCGGTGTCCCTGGTCCTGCCTGCTTGACGCGGGTGCCCGTGAAGTCGAGCATCGCCCTCACCCTGCCGTAAGCGGTCCCTGCGAGCACCGCGTTGCCCTTCTCGAGCGTCCCGCGGCTTAACAGCAGGGTGGCGACGGGACCACGGCCCGGGTCCCGCTCCCCCTCGATAACGTACCCGCTCGCGGGAGCCTTGGGGTTGGCCTTCAGGTCCTCGAGCTCGGCGACGACCAGGATGTTCTCCAGAAGCTCATCGATACCCTCACCGGTCTTGGCGGACACGGGCACCGTTACGGTGTCACCACCGTAGACCTCGGGTACGAGCTCCCTTTCGGAGAGCTCCCCCAGGACCCTGTCCTGGTTCGCGTTAGGCACGTCGATCTTGTTGAGGGCGACGACCATGGGGACGCCGGCGGCCCTCGCGTGCTCTATGGCCTCTATCGTCTGGGGCATGATGCCGTCGTCGGCGGCCACCACGATCACGGCCACGTCGGTAACCCGCGCCCCCCGGGCCCGCATCTCCGTGAAAGCCTCGTGGCCAGGGGTGTCTATAAAGGTGACCTTCCGGCCGTCGGACTCGACCTGGTAGGCCCCGATGTGCTGTGTGATCCCTCCGGCCTCCCCGGACTGGACGTTGGCCCGTCGGATCCTGTCCAGAAGGCTCGTCTTGCCGTGGTCGACGTGGCCCATCACCGTTACTACGGGTGGCTTCTCGACCAGGTCGGCGGGGTCGTCGTCGGGTGCTAGTTCGACCGGCTCGGGCTCCTCGACCGCGCCAATCTCGACCTCTACGCCGAGCTCATCGGCGACCAGCTCTATCTCCTCGGTCGAAAGGGTCTGCGTGAGCGTCTTCATCTCCCCGAGTCCCATCAACACCTTGATAACCTGCGTCGGAGGAACCCCAACGGCGTCACCGAGGTCCTTGACGGTCGCCCCCGGCTCGACCCGCACCCCGCTGCTCGCGGGCTCTTCCTCCTCGACGGGAGCGCGCTCGGGCTCCCTGCTAGGAGCGGGAGCCGCAGGCGCGGCGGGGCGTGCCCCGCGGTTCCGCGCGCTGGCGTCTATAACGACCCTGCGGCGTTTCTTCTGCGGCCGACCCTGCTGCGGCTCCGACACGGGCTCCTCCGCCGGGGCGGCCGCCACGGTGGCGCCGTGCCCCGAGCGCTCCGCCTCGATGCGGGCCTCCTGCGCCTCGGCCTCTTGAGCCTCGGTACGGCCGTGGGGCGGTCCGCCGTTGGGTTCTGCGCCGAAGACCCTCTCGTAGACGCTCTCCTCCACGGAGGAGGAGTGGCTCTTTACCTCCACCCCGGCCTCCTTGAGGCGCTGTATCACTTCTTTGCTCTCCAGCGACTGCTCGCGGGCTATCTCGTATACTCGTTTACTCATCCGATCCCCTACCCTCTACCTACCATGCCCTCGAACTCCGCGGCCTGCGCCTGGTGCGAAGGGATGCCGCAGAACAGCGAGCCCGGCAGGGCCATGTTGGCGCACCTGCGGCCGTTGGAGAGGACCGCCCTGCAGCGGTGCATCGTCGAGTCCTCGTCCGGCTCCCAGTCCTCTTCCTCTTCCTCGTATTCCGTCGCCTGGCTCTCGGGCTTGATGTCTATCTTCCAGTCTGTCAGCTTCACGGCGAGGCGGGCGTTCTGGCCCTCGCGGCCGATGGCCAGCGAGAGCTGGTCGTCGGGTACGATCACTTCAGCCTGCTTCTCGTCCTCATCGAGGTAGACCTCGCGTACGCGCGCCGGACTCAGGGCCTTCGCTATAAAGCGCGCTGGCTCGGGGTCCCACTGGATGATGTCGATCTTCTCGTTCCTGAGCTCGGAGACCACGGCCCTCACGCGGCTCCCCCGCGGCCCCACACACGCTCCCACAGGATCTACACCAGCCTCCTTGGACCACACCGCGACCTTGGAGCGCAGCCCGGCCTCGCGGGCGACGGCCCTTATCTCCACGAGGCCGTCGTAGATCTCGGGCACCTCCAGTTCGAACAGGTTCCTGAGCAGGCCTTCATGACGCCGGCTCACGGTCAGGCTGGGACCGCGACCTCCCTCCCTGATCTCCAGCAGATACACCTTGAGCCGTTGGCCGTTCTCGTAGCGCTCGTTCGGGACCTGCTCGCTGGCGGGCAGGATCGCCTCGACCCTACCGAGGTCGACGAGCGTCATCCGCCTGTGGGCCTGCTGGACGATGCCGGTCACGACGTCGCCCATGCGTTCGCCGTACTCATCAAGCAGCTGCTCGTTGTGCACCTCGTTCAGGCGCTGGTAGAACGTCTGGCGCATGACCTGGGCCGCTATGCGCGTGAAGTCGTGCGGCGTTATGTCCTCTCCGTCCTTCATGACCCGCAGGTCGCCCGTATCTTCGTCGAGGACGACCCTCGCTTCCTCGTCGGCCCCCTCGCGGCCCAGGTAGGCCGCGAGCAACGACTCCTCGAGCACGTCCTTCACCGTCTCGAAAGGGATGCCTTTGTCTGTCTCTATCTCGCGCAGCGCCGACAACAATGCCGTATTCATTTGTATGTGTCCTCCTTGAGGTTCGCGCGGGTCACGGAGCCGAAAGGCAGCTCCACCTCCGCTCCCTCGGAGAGTCTCAGTACGAAGGCCTCCTCGCCCGTCCTGTCTATGACGCCCGTGAAGTTCCTGCGCCCATCCAGGGGCTCGCCGATCCGGACCTTCGCCTGGTGCCCGACGAAGCGCCGGAAATGCTCCGGTCTCGTCAGCGGACGCTCGAGGCCCGGTGACGAGACTTCGATAGGACCATCATAGCCCTCAGCCTCGACCGCAGGAGCAATGATGGAGGCGACCCGCGAGCAGAACTCGTGGTCCACAGGACCGTCCTCCCGATCCAAGAGCACAGTGAGCAAAGGCCCCCCCGAGAACCTGGCCTCGACCAGCTCGGTCCCCTCGGGAAGCATCCCCTCGACCACCTCTGTCAGCCTCTCTAATCCCGCCGTCTCTCTCACCTTCTCCGAACGATAAAAAAAGCAACGGGCCGGAAGACCCCTTGCTCACTTACAACACGCTCGATTATATCTCAGAGTATCTAGGTTACAAGGCAAACACCCCTGCCAGACTACCGGCCCTTCGCAAACACGCCTCATGCTGCATGCGCCGCGAGAAGTGCGTAGAGGGCCCTTTCGCCGGCTCCGGCGGTGGGGCCGGCCGGATGCGCATTCGTGTACCGGGACGTAAAATGCCGCTGTAGGTGCGGATCGTCACGAACACAAAGAGGGGAGCGCCCATGACCGAAGCCTCCAACACGGAATTCACGACCGAGGAGCTCTTGTCCGGGGCTCGGGGCAACGCAACGGCCTTCGTCCTCACCACGATAGCCTACCTGAGGGAGCGCGGCCTGGACGTAGAAGATTTCGTAACGTTCTTCGGACGCCAGTTCGCACCCGGCTGGGACGGGCTGCGTGCCCAGCCGGTCGCGGCCGTCGCGCAGACCGTGGCCCGGAACGCACGCTCAGTGGGCTGCACGTTGGGTTCGATCTCGGGAGACGAGACACGCGCCGAGATAGTCATCACGGGATGGCCGAACGCAGAAGAGCTATCGCCCGTTCTCGGACTGGAGCCCAACGCCGGCGACGCCTTGTGGGATAGCTTCTACCCCATCATGGACCGTGTAGGAATCCGCTACACCTGGCAGCGTGAGGATGGAACGGTGAGGTTGACCTACGAACGAGACAGTGCCTAGCAACGGGCGTTCTCGCGCCCTAAGGTGCCCTCCGAATCGGTCTGACCATCAAGATAAATCCTGTAGCCTGATGCCTTATCTACTTCCTGTCGTCCTTCTGTATCTCTTCGAAGAGGGCGTCGTAGATCTCGTCGCGGCCGACCTTCCGCAAGGGCTGCCCCTTGGAGAAGATCACACCGTCGTCCTTGCCGCCAGCCACCCCGTAGTCCGCATCGCGGGCCTCGCCGGGACCGTTGACCACGCAACCCATGACGGCGACGGTGAAGTGGTCCTCGAAGTGCTTGAGCCCCTCTTCGACCTTCGCCGCCATCCCGATCACATCGAACCCGAGCGTGCGCGCGCAACTCGGACACGCGATGACGTTCGGACCCCTGTGCCTGAGGTCGAGTGCAGAGAGGATCTGGTACGCCACAGGTATCTCTTCGACCGGGTCCTCGGCGAGCGAGATGCGGATGGTGTCTCCTATGCCGTAGGGCAAGAGCTGACCCAGGGCCGCAGCGCTCTTTATTGCTCCCGGCAGCTTCGTCCCCGCCTCGGTGACACCAAGGTGCAGCGGGGCGTCGGAGTGTTCGCGAAACTTCTTGTTGGCCTCGACCATCTCGGGAACGTGGCTCGCCTTCAGGGAGACCTTGAAGTCGAAGAAGTCCATCTCCTCAGCGATCTCGACCTTGTGCAACGCGCTCGCCACGAGCGCCTCGGCCTTAGGGAGATCCCAGAACCGCTTCTCCACGGACCCGGAGTTGACCCCGATGCGCATGGCCGTGCCCGTCTCCTGGCACTTTTCGATCACCCGCCGATAGCGGTCGTCGCTCCCTACGTTGCCCGGGTTGATGCGCACGCACGCCGCGCCGGCGTCGGCCGCGCCTAGCGCCATCCTGTAGTCGAAGTGGATGTCGGCGATAAGCGGCACCGGCGAACGCCAGACGACCTCTCGGAAACCGGTAAGCGCCTTGGAGCCGTTGACCGAGACGCGCACGAGGTCCGCGCCGGCGGCGTTCAGATCATAGACCTGCTGTACCGTCGCCTCGACGTCGTAGGTCATCGTGTTCGTCATCGACTGCACGGCCACCTGGGCGCCGCCGCCTATGGGCACGTCGCCAACCTTTATCTGACGGCTCGTGATCGGGCGTTCGCGCAGTGCTGGCTCTGTCATCTCACTCCCATACGTTCTCTACGCCCCTATCTTAATCCGGGATGAAAGGCTGTCCAGTGAAGATTTTACTCAGGTCGGCGTAGGTGGCGAAAAGGAATAGGGCCAGGACGAGGATGAGGCCGAATGCGGCGATCTTGCCCATCGTTTGCTCGCTTACGGGACGGCCAAGCACCTTCTCCGCCACTATGAAGAACAGGTGCCCGCCGTCGAGAGGCAGGATCGGGAACAGATTGAACAAAGCCAGGTTGAGGCTGATCAAAGCCAGAAGCGGCAGGAAGAATCCCTGGTTGACGGCGGTGCTCCCGACCGAGGCGATGCCGACAGGACCGGTCACGTTCTGGTACAGATCCTTCTCGCCGGTTACGAGCTGCCCGACGAAGGTCCCGAGCTTGACCGTTATCTCGCCACACCGCTGAACCGCCAACCCGACGGACTTGATGGGACCGTAGGTGGTCTTCTCGATCTCGGGACGCACGCCAACAAGCGCCTGATCTCCATCCTCGGGGTCGGCCCCCAACTTCCCAACCAAGGTCTTCTGTGAACCGTCGCGCAACACGGTAACGCTCACCTTCTCACCAGGCTCCCGTCCCGACATCTGGCGCTCGAAACCGTCCCAGGTCTTTATCCGCTCGCCGTCGAGGCCGACGATCCTATCACCAGCCCTGATTCCAACCTCCTGAGCCATCGATCCCGGCTCGACAGCACGTACTATGGGTTTCACGTCGGTGATAACACCCTGGAACATGTAGATACCAGCGAGTATGGCGACGGCCGCGAGGATGTTGGCTGCAGGACCAGCGAGTATGATAAGCGCTCTGCGCCACAAAGCTTTGGCGTGGTAGGTGTCAGGGCCCTCCGCCCCGTCCCCCATCCCCGCCATCTTGGCAAACCCACCCAGGAGTATTATGCGGAAAGAATAGACGGTCTTGCCGATCTTCTTTTTTACGAGCGGCGGCCCGAAGCCGACGCCGAACTCGGGGACTCTTACGCCAAGGGCTTTGGCCGTGAGCATGTGTCCGAGCTCGTGGATGACTATGAGGAAGATCAGGCCGAGCAGCGCGACGATGACGGTCATCTCACGAATCCGTCTGTGCGCCCCTGCGCCGCTTCACGCGCCCATCCGTCTACGGCCACTATGGCTTCCATACTCTGCATCTTTCCGAAGTCCGGCACGGCTTCGAGGACCTCCTCGATCACATCTGCTATACGTAGGAATCTTATCTTGCCGTCAAGGAAGGCCTCGACAGCGACCTCGTTGGCGGCGTTGAGCGCGACGGGGTAGGCACCCCCGGCGCGACCGGCCTCCACGGCGAGCGGTAGGCACCTGAACACGTCGTCGCGCGGCTCCTCGAAGCTCCAACCGACGCCGTCGAAGGGTACAGGCTCGGCCCCGACGTCGACCCTCTCGGGATAGAGCAGGCCGAAGGCTATGGGCAGCCTCATGTCTGGCAGCGCCGCGTGCAGCACGACCGAGCCATCCTCGAAGAGCGCACCCCCGTGCACCACCGACTGGCGGTGCACGACAACCCGCACGTCTTCGAACGGGACGCCGAACAGGTGGTGCGCCTCTATCACCTCGAGCCCCTTGTTCATCATGGTCGCCGAGTCTATGGTGATCTTGGGCCCCATCCGCCACGTGGGGTGCCTGAGCGCATCCTCGGGCCCGACCTCGACGAGCCTCGCCTTCTCGAACGAGAAGAAAGGCCCTCCCGAAGCCGTCAACAATACTCCCGCAATCTCGTCCTCCCGTCTCCCCTCCAGACACTGGAAGATCGCCGAGTGCTCGGAATCTACCGGTATTATGCGGTTACTTGCCGCAAGCTCCAAGACCCACTCACCCCCGGCAACGAGCGATTCCTTGTTGGCGAGGGCGATACGGTTGCCTGCCTGCAGTGCACCGACGGTAGCGGCCAGGCCTGCGAAGCCGACTATGCCGTTCAAGACGACGTCTGACGGCACGCGGGAGAGTCGCTCGGCCGAGCCCGGTCCGGCTAGAACTTCGGCGGCGAGGCCTTCGAGGGGTCCTGCTTCAGTCGACTCCAGGGACACGTACTCAGGTTCGAACTCGGCCGCCTGGAGGGCGAGCGTTCGGGCATCGTTGCCTGCGGAGAGGCCGACGAGTTCGAAGCGATCAGGATACCTGCGGACGACATCGAGGGCCTGTCCGCCGATGCTGCCCGTCGAGCCGAGAATCGTGAGGCTGCGTCTCATCCGGGTGTGGGGTTCAATCTCATACGAACAGGGAGATATAGTATACCGCCGGGGCCGTAAACAGCAGGCTGTCGACCCGGTCGAGTATCCCTCCGTGGCCGGGGAGGACACTCCCGAGGTCCTTCACGTCGAGGATGCGCTTTAAAGATGATTCGAAGAGGTCCCCGCACTGGCTCGAGACGGAGACTCCGGCGCCCATGATCAGGGCTTTGAGGACGGTAAAGTCGAGGAGCTGGTAGGCGAGAGGGGTGACTACCAGGACGGTCAAGAGAAGGCCACCCAAGCCACCCTCGACGGTCTTGTTCGGGCTCAGGCTGGGGAACAGCAGATTACGGCCGAAAAAGCGCCCGGCGAAGTATGCACCCGAGTCGGAGATCCAGGGCCCCACGACGGCTATAAGGATGAGGACGACGCCGTATCGAGAGCGAGGGAACAGTAAAAGGTGTGCCAGCGGGACGCCGATCCACAGC
>Ga0126309_10000428_pt1 | contig 14082 bp, 10 predicted proteins | sample Plot56_FD_92541 | JGI IMG/M metagenome (GOLD analysis project Ga0126309, IMG submission 92541) | Serpentine soil microbial communities from UC McLaughlin Reserve, CA, USA - Plot56 | ecosystem: Environmental > Terrestrial > Soil > Grasslands | place: USA: UC McLaughlin Reserve, Lake County...
CAGGTCTTTCTGCCGCTCCTTGAGAATCCAGGGGTTTCGGTGTTTCGTGCTGAACACGACGTGCGCTAAAAGATTGGAGAACGATGTCGCCATGGTCCCTCCGCGTATCTGTTGACAAGCAAATTGTCGCGTGAGGATACCACGAGGGGAGGTCGGGTCGCGCAGCGATGCTCCCTTGAGGTGCCGGCACGTGGGCCTGGGGTTCCCACCCCAGGCTTTAAAATGCCGGCCCCTTCGGGGGCTCGCTCCCGCGCTGGCCGGACCGGTGTCGGATTGGAACAGTGGTTCTTGCCCAGGCGGTACCTGTCGTCGAGGGAGCCAGTCCCGAAGGGCCGGCATGATAAAGCCTGGGGTGGGGACCGGTGGGGACCCCAGGCTTCAATCGGTTGTCTCGGCAGGCTTTCGGCAGGCAGATTAGTCCTTCTGATCACCCGTCTTCACAGGGTCCGGAACCTTCTTGAGCCAGTTCCCGAACGTGAGGTTGACGAGCGGACCCCCGGGGGTGACGGTCACCGTGGGGTTTGTCGGATTTGTGGGGGTTGTCTGGACCCAGCCTCCCTGCGTGACCTCGGAGATCGTGTAGGTGGCCGGTGCGAGCACGCCGAGGCAGGTCCTTCCCGTTGCATTTGTCGGCTGCGAGGTGACGACGTTGCCGCCGGCCACGTCCGTGGCCACGAACGTCCATCCCTGGAGAAAGGGCTCGTTCGAGTCTTTCACGCCGTTCCGGTTCAGATCGTTGAACTTCGTGACGCAGATCTCGGACCTGCCGGTCGGCTGGCAGCAGTCGCACATCGTGGCCGTGAGCTTCAGATAGTCCACGGACATGTCGTCCTGGATGTAGACGTCGAGGTACTTGTTCATCTGCATCGACGAGAGCAGGCTGGTCGTCCCGTTGTTGGGGAGAGGAAGAGCTGCCAGGTCGAGCGTGTGGATTGCCCCGGAGGCGCCGTTGAGAGGTGGACCGAAGATGGTTGCCGACCACCGCGGGAAGCCCGAGATGGACGAGAAGCCCAGGGTGATCGAGTCGTTGATCGCGAGCGGTCCGAGCGACTTCAGACGAAATTCCAGCTTGGCGCCGACGAGACATTTGCACGGAGGGAGCCGGAACGTGTGGATGAAGTGCCGGTCCTGTTGTATGCCGTCGAAGCCGGTGTACGGACCGCTGATCGTGGCCTGCAGCGTGGCGCTGGGCGCGGGTGTTTCGACGCCGTTGGCGGTGGAGAAGTTGTCGACGACGCCCGCCAGAATGTCCTGGCTCGGGCACTGCGCGGGCAGGGGGAGAGGGGCGGTCAACAGCGCGTCCGTGATGGGCTGCGCGGGAGCCTCGACCGGCTGGGGGCGCGGCGCCTGCGCCATCCCAGTCGCCACCAGGCTCAGCAAGAGCACCCCGCAAGAGGCCAGCCGGCGGAACCGCAAGACAGAGGACTCGAGTTTCGTTCGCATGATTTTTCTCCTTGATTGGCTTGTAGGGCGGCAGCAAACCCGTACGTCACCGAATCTGCTGCCGCCCCAAATACCGCGTGTTTTACGGATGTTCAGTTAGCCGGCGGTCGTGACGAGCAGGTGGAACGCACGATCGCTGAACTGTCCGGACGAGTCGTGCGTCTGCACCCAGACTCCTTTGTTCGCTTCCGGCCCGGTCAGGCTGAAGCGCAGCGCGACGCCGATCTGGCCGGTCGGCTCTGTGAAGATGCCGGGGCGGCCGATGGTCGCGACGTAGGCTCCGGCGCTCACATCACCGGTGAATACGACCTCGTAGATCCCCTGCGCGAGCCGGGTCACACGCCAGACGTTGTGCCCGCGGACCAAGGTGCCGTTGGTTTCGACAACCGCCCAATACTGCGCGACACAGCAGTGCTCATTGCCTGTGATGGCGGGTGCCGTGACCGCTTGCGGGAGCACCTTCTGCGCCGCGTCAGTCGGTCCATTGAGAACGTTATCCTTGATTGCATCCGCTTTGGTGGTGGCCATCTTGTTTCCTTTCGTGAAAGTGGTTGTTGATCGATCCGTTGCATCTGGTTTCAATCCGCTTGCGCGAAGAATGTTTACTGGTGGAGATCCACTTCATCGAAAGAAAAAACGGCCGGCCCCACGAAGGGCCGGCCGCTGCGAAAACAAAGGACCTAAAGGACTCCAAGGACCCAAAGGACATTCCAAAATGGGCGTCCTTGAGCTCCTTCTCGTCCTTTGGGTCCTTGAGGTCCTTTTCCTCTGTGGCTCCCTACGGCCCAAACACCCATGTAATCCGCCCCACCTCCTCACCGCGCCAGAGCTGGCGCAGAGCGAGGCTGTGGCCGGGTGCCAGGGGCGTCGCTCCGGCGGTCACCGTGAACAGCGAATCAACGTAGGCTCCGGCGGCGAGCTCCACGCCGCGGAGCTTCGTGCGCGGACTCTGCGGCAACGTGAACGGTTTCGAGCTGTCGCTGAGCCAGGGCTGGCGCTGGCGGAGCTTCGCGGCCAGCGCGGGAGGCGTTTGCAGCGTCACCGCCGTTCCGGCGGGCAGGCGCTGGATCACCTCGAAATCGAACACATGCGCCCTCTCCGGAGTCCCCGCGATGGCGAACGGCAGAAGCGTGCTCCCCGTGGAGACGTGGTGCACGTTGCGCCAGGCCACGCCGGGCTTGCGCAGGAAAGCGCGGAACTCCGCCCAGTCGAAGTACGGTGGGCCGGGAGGCAGGCCGACCGCCCACGGGAAATACGGCGGTCCGAGCGGCGACGGCGCCTCCGCGCTGAGGACCGCGAGGAAGCTCCAGGGGACCGACACCGGAAGCACGACGATGTTGCCGGGATTCGCTTGCCTCGATCCATCCGCCGCCGCGGCGGCAACGCGCCCGGTCCGGTTCGCGCTGGCCGGCGGCCAGTCGAAGGCGGGGGTCTCGACCGGGAGATCGCCTTGCGGGATGACGCTCACGTCGGTCCCCGTGGTGTTGACCGGAATCCAGCGCTCCGGCGTGATCAGGATCGCGGCCGGGCTGGCGAAGAGCTGCACGTGCGCCTGGCCGTTGCCGAGCCCGCGGTTGCGCAGCGCGACGAAGACCTTGTCCGCCGTGACGCGGATGTCCGGGCTGGAGCTGATCGCGTCGTCGCCGGCCGAGCGCCGGACGTAGACGTCCGGCACGAGTTGCAACCGGTCGCGGAGGATGGCTTTGAGATCGGGCATGACGCCGATGTGCCCGGCCACGTTGGGACCCTGGCGGGTGCCGGTGGCCGGGTCGCCGAGGAGGGCCCGCATCGCCCGCGGCTCCAGCCGCTGATTGGTGAAGGCCTGGTGCAGGCTCTGGAGAAGCGCGGCGGCGCCGGCGATGATCGGCGAGGCGCTGGACGTGCCCGAGAACGTGTTGGTGTACAGGTCCGCGGCTCCCGTCCCGGCGAGATCGCCGAAGCCGCAGGTGGTCACGGCCTCGCCCCACCCGAAGCAGTCGACGCGCGAGCCGTAGTTGGAGAAGGGCGCGCGGTCGTGGGGGAGCGCGGCCCGGGAGGCCCCGACAAAGATCGCTCCCGAGTCGCGGAAGCCGGGCGCGCCGCGGCGGAGGCTGCGGCCGGTGTCCGGATCGGCGTAGCCGTCGAGATTGAAACCGCCGTTGCCGGCCGCTTCAACCACGACGACGCCCAGGCCCGACGCGAGGCGGATGGCGTCGAAATCCGCCTCGTCGACCTCGGTGGGCAGCAGGGCGCGCTGCACCTCCAGCAGCAGGACGTCTCCCTGCTTCAGAGGCACGAGCGAGGTCAAGGTGGCTAAAACCGTCGGGCTCAGAGCCTGGACGATGGCCGCGGCCACGTGGCCGTTGGAGCCGTCCTTGTAGTGCGACGTGAGCACGAAATTGCCGAGGTCCGAGGCGGCTCCCTTGACCCCGAAGGTGCTCTGCCCGGTCGCCGCCAGCTGTCCGAGGACCGCCGTGCCGTGGTGGCCGGAGCTCCCCTGGCCCGAGCGGTTGGTGCCAAAGATGGGATTGGGTTGCACGAGCGAATGGAGATCATTGTGGCCGGGGTTCCACCCCTGCTCGAGATCGCAGACGGTCACCTTCGGCGCCGGCGCCGGAAGCCGCTTCCACGCCCAGGCCGCGCCGATGCCCATGGGGGCGTCTTCGAGGTAGCCCTGGTCTTCGGCGAACACCTGGCCGCCCGCCGCCGCGCTGATCTGCTCGGGATCGGCGGCGGTCAGCTCCCGATAGGCCAGGTCCACCTCGGCCAGGCGATTGAGCCGCTGCACCACCGCTTCCGCGAGGCCCGGAAGCTCCCGCAGATCGATCCGCCAGTAGGCCGCGAGACTGTGGAGCGGCGGGAAGGCCGAGAGGGCGGCCGTCTTCTCCAGGGCATGGATGCGCTGGAGGGATGCGGTGCGGGCCGGGGTATCCGGACTTCTCTCGAGCTGAAGCTCCACGAGAGGGCGGGAGACCAGGGTTCCAGGGGGCGGCGGAGGGAACCTTTCAGGGTTCCCGGGGTTCCGCACGGCCAACCTGCCGGTGACCTGGCCCCCGGAAGGGTCCGTAACGTCCGACGGCGCGGGCCTCCGGGCGTTCGCGTCGGTCTCCTCCGGCCGCTCCAGCACGGCCTTGAGGCCGGTGAGCTTGAGCTCGTCCGCGAGGTTCCACAGTGTCGGAGCGGCCGGATGCTCGATCCCCGGCGCCAGCCGCACGATCACGAAGCCGCTGTAGTCCCGCGCCGTGACGAAGGGATTCGGCGCCGCGGTGGCCGTCCCCGGCGCCACCGTGGCCTGGCCGCCGGACCCGCAGCCGCAGCAGCACGCCGTGGCCACCACCGCTCCGCATTCACCGGAGCCGCCGGCCCCGCCGGAAGCCCAGGGGCCGGAGCTTGGGTCGTCCGGTTTCGGCATGTAGTAGTCGGTGCCCGGATCGTCGGGTTTGGGCATGTAGTAGTCCGTTCCCGGGTCGGTCTCTCTCCGCCCAGGGAGGCCTGATTTGGCTCTCCGAGAGGCCGAGGACGAGTCTTCGTGGATGTTGATGTGCAGGCAGCGGTTCATGGGAGTCTCCTTTGTCGCGTCCGAGCGACCGTTCCAACGACCTCAGAATCCCGTTGCCCGCGAGAAGGGTGCTTCAGCTCGAAAAGGGCGGCAGCGGACGCCAGTCGCCGAGGAGGACGAAGCCCGCCCACTGGGAGGGGGGGCGGCCTTCCTCCCGGAGGGACCGCTGCGCTTCCGCGAGAGCCTGCGCCGGGGGAAGGCTCTGGCCGAGGAGACCGCGGTAGAAGCGGACCATCAGATCGCGCGTGGCCTGGTCCTCGACTTCCCAGAGGCTCACCAGCACCCGGGCGGCGCCGGCATGGAGAAAGGCTCGTGGCAATCCGCTGACCAGACCCTCGCCGGGCACCTCGCGGCCCCGCGCCGTCTCGCAGGCGGACAGCACCACGAGCTCCGCTGGCAGGTCGAGGTCGTAGATCTCGTGCGCGGGCAGCGTCCCCGGCACCGGCCGGCCCGCGGCGTCGCGCTCCGACAGGGCGAGCGCGGAGAGCAGCGGCTGCTCGGAATCGAGCACGCCGTGGGCCGCGATGTGAAGGATGCGGAAACCGTGGAGAGAGCCGCCGGTGACGGTCTGCCGGGACGCCGCGGGGCCGCGGGCCACGAGCACCTTGCCGGCAGGAAGCCCGGCGGTGATCGCTGCGGCCTCCTGCGCCGTGCCCGGGAGACGGCCGCGGCCGTAGACAGGATCGGCGACCACGGCCAGCCATCCCGGGGCGGGCTGCCGCCCTGCCAGCAGGCGCCGCTGGGCGAGGAGCGTCGCCGCCGAGGGGAGATAGGCGATCTCATGGCCGTCCACGAGGGCGGGAGCCGCGGGGCAGGACGCGGGATCGCCAGGAACCGGCAGAGCCGCGAACGAGAGAGCCTCCAGAGCGCCGTCGGCGACCACCACGAGGCGACGATGCCCGAGAAACGGCGCCACCGGCCCCAACAGCATCCGGCTCAGCTCGCACAGCACCTCCGGATTGCGGCGTGGCCAGTCGAGGCTCTGCACCTGGTGCGTGGCTTCGCGGGCGACCGTCTCGACCGTGCTCCGCGGCGGTAAGCGGACTGCGGCGAGCGTCTCGCCGGTGACCGCCCAAACGGTGCTCGCCGTCTCTCCCAGGTGGTACTCCAGCAGCACCGTGTCGGCGTCCAGCAGCTCGCGCCGGACCGTGGCGAGAGACACTGGCCCGGGCCGGGTCAAGGACGCGTAGCGCGGGCTCCCGCGGCGGATCTCGCCGCGCAACGACTCCAGCTCGCCGATCTTGGCGTCGATCTCCCGGCGTAGCTCCTGAAGCTTCTCCGCCCGGGACTCGCTCTCCGCCTGCCGCCGCGTCTCCAGGAGGTTGAGCTGGCGTTGCAGAGCGCGCTCCCGGGCAACCAGGCCAGGGGCGGCGTCGCGCCGCAACCCGGCGCCTCTTTCGGCGAGGAGGTCCTGAAGCACCCGCGCCCGTGCTTCTTCGGCGGTGGCCCAGGCCTCCTCCTCGGCGCCCAGCCCCAGCAGCAGGTCGATCTGCAGCTCGAACGCCTGGCGCGCGCCGGAGAAGAAGGACAGGCGCAGGTCCTCGGAGAGCACCGTCGGCCGCACCCCCTCGAAGATGTCGAGCGCGCGCCGGCTCGCCGCGAGGGCTGTCTCCAGGTCGCCCAGGGACCGCTCGCTGCCGGCGACGCCCTCCAGACATTCAGCCAGCCCCATTCGGTCACCCAGGGCGGTGAAGAGCGATGCGCAACGGTGGTAGCCCGCCCGGGCCGCGGCGGGGTCGCCGCGCTTCTCCGCGAGCCCCGCCGCGAGGAGGTAGACCGTGGGCTCGGACTTGAGACAGGTCGCCGCTGCAAGGATGCGCAACGCCTCGGCCCTCCGCGCGTCGGCCGCCGGCCGCGCTCCCAGCGCATCCTCCACCAGAGCGAGACGCAGGAGGACGACCGCGCTGCCGCACGGGTCGCTGTCGCGCTGCATTCGGAGCGCCTCCTCGGAGTACCGGCGCGCTTCGTCCAGGCGGCCCTGCTCATAGGCAAGCCGGCCGAGCTGGCTCGAGGTGCGGGCCTTGTCGCTCTCCTGCCCCGGCTTCCAGGCGTCGTGCGCCGCGAGGAGCAGCTTGCGGCCATTGCTCTCGTCGTGAAAGGAGCGGGTATAGAGGACGCCGAGCTGGTGCAACGTGTAGGGCCGCCGGGGATCGGACGGCGGAAAGAGCTCCAAGGCCCGGCGGTAGTCGTCGAGCGCTCCCTGCAGCTCTCCTTGTTGCTGGCGGACCTGTCCCCGGCCGTGAAGCGCCGTCGCTTCCGTCGTCCGGTCCCCCACGCGCCGCGCGAGGGAGAGGGCCATCCCATACTGCTCGGCGGCGTCTCCCGCCTCCCATGCATTGAACAGGGTGGAGCCCGCGTTGGTGAGCGCCAGGGCCTCCCACCGCCGGTCGCCGGCGCGGCCGAAAGCCGCCGCCGCCTTGCGGTACAGCGCGGAGGCCTCCCGGAGCTTCCCGCGGTCCCGGTGAAATCGCGCGATGCGCTCCAGCGCCTCGGCCTCCAAGGCCACCTCGCCCAGCTCCCGCCAGGTGGCGAGCGCTTGCGTCAAGCGCTTCATCGCCTCGTCCGCCTCCAGACGCTCGGCCCCGGTGAAGCTCCGATACGCCTCGGCGGAGCGCCGGTCGACCGCCGACGCCGGCCGCAGGGCTTCGATGCGGGCCGCATAGCGGCCGGAACCTCCGGTATCCGGCGCACGGATGACCACAGCGTAGTCTCCGGACCGCTCGGCCACCGCGAGCACCAGCTCCGGGCCGCGGTCGCCGATCAGCCGGTCGACCTCCAATACTGGCGTGTTGCTCGGATCCAGGAAAGCGACGAGGACGTCGCTCCCCTGCTGGTCCACCACCAGGCGGAGCAGAGACCCCTTCTGTAAAGGAAGCCGGTAGCGGTGGAACTCGCCGACAGAGATCGTCGCCGCGACCGGACGGCCGCCGGACCGCAGCTCCCCCGCAGGCCACTCGCGTCCGGGCGTGTGGCAGGCGGCAAGGAGGAGGACGCAGGCTGACCTCAAACCGCGCAGCGTTCGGGTTCCCCCCTCTCCCGGGGGAAGCGGTGGGCGATGGGAGAGGGGGGCCAGGGGGGTGAGGTCACCCATCGCCCCGCGTCACCCGGAACCCATGCTCCTCCAGCACCTGCCGCGGCTCGCACCCCAAAAGCCGCAACCCATACGATCCCGGCTCCAGCCGCAACAGCACGGTGAGCCTCCCGAGCTCGTCGCGCTCCAGCCCCTCGATCGTCTGGCGGTCCCGGCTTCGCGGCCCTTCCACCTCGGCGGTATAGCTGGGGCAGCGCTCGGCCGGAGAGAGCACCAGGCGCAGCGGCGCGCCGGGCGCCAGGACGACGATCCGCTCTCCGCCCGCGCGACCGCCGGAAGGGAGCTCCAGGCTCGGCAGGTTCGCCACCGGGCTGTGCAGCTTCTTCTCGAGCCTCCACCCCCAGGAACCGAGACCCAAAGTGGCCAGCAGCAACGAAGCGGCGATCGCCGACAGCACCGGCGGGAGACGGCGGGGCTGGGGCGCGGCGTCCGGCAGCCGGTCCCGGAGGTCGCGCCAGCTCGCCACCGCCGCGATCTCCGTCGGACGCACCCCGGCCTCGGCTCCGGCGGCGTCGAGCTCCGCAAGATCGAGGAGCGCACGGGCGGCGGCGGGATCAGCGGCGAGCCGCCGGGCGATGCGTTCCTCGTCTTCCGGGGCCAGACGGCCGGCCAGATAGTCGAGGAGCTCCTCCGGCTCCGGCTCGGGCGTCCCGGAGGCATCGCTCCGGGCTTGCTCCGCCAGGGCGGCGATCAGGGCTTCGGGATCGGTGGGTGGCCGGGTCATGATGTGTTCAGTCCTCCAAATCCCCGAGGGCGAAGTCGGCCAGTTGCTCCTGGAGCTTCTTGCGGGCGCGGAAGAGATGCGCCTTTACCGTCTCGACTGAAATCTTCTTGACCACCGCGATCTCGTTGTAGGAGAGCTGGTGATAGAGGCGCAGCGTCAGGCAATCGCGCATCTGCTCCGGCAGCTCCGCCACCGCGGCCCGCAGAGCCCGCCACCGCTCCTCGTCGAGCAGGCTGTCGAGCTGCCGGCCCGGCACGGTCAGTGTTGCCTCGGGATTTTCCATGCCGTCGCGTGACACCTCCACCACCGCGCGCTTCGCCGTCGCGGCTGTCCGCCGCCGCTTCAGGAACGTCGTCGTGGCGACCCGATACAGCCAGGCGGAGAAGCGCTGACGGTGCTCGTAGCCGTCCAACCCCTTGTAAATCCCAAGGAACGTCTCCTGGGTTAGATCGAGACAGTCCTCCGGCGGCAGGCCTTTGCGGGCGAAGAAGCGCTCGATGGCACGGAAGTAGGTCTCATAGAGGAAGCGGAAGGCCCCCTGCCGGTCGTGGCCCTCCTGAAAACGGCGAACCGCCTGCTCGACCAGGTCTGAGCCAGTCGAGCCGGCCGTGCCGTCCTGCGAGGGCTCGCGCGCACCAGAAGCCGCGGACGAGCCGGCGACCTGTTCGGTCATCCAACCGCCTCCGGCGACCCGGGAAAGTCGCTGAAATGCAGACTTATTCAGTATCTCACAAACCGGCCGTTCGCCAAGCCAAGGGGTGAGGGGCTCCCCAGACTTGCCCGCGGAGCCGAGAGGCCACACAATACGTCGGACTTCTTGAAAGCACTGTGTCGACCGGAGGCCGCTTGCTCAGAGACTTCTTGCGCAGCATCAGCCTGTTCCGAGACCTGGAGCCTGCCCAGCTCCAGCGTCTCACGGAGATCGCCCGGGAGGAGCGTGTCCCCAACCGGCAGGTCATCTTCCGGGAAGGGGACCCGGTCGACGCCTTCTATCTGGTTCGAGAGGGCCTGGTGACCGTCTTCCGTGAAGAGAAGGGGAAGCCGCTCCAGGTCCTGGCACGTCTGGAAGCCGGCGGGTTCTTCGGCGAGATGGGGCTGCTCAACGACAAAGCGCGGCGGATCGCCTCGGCGCGGACCGCCCTGCCCACCGTCCTGCTGCGCATCGAGAAGGACGCCCTGATCTCGCTCCTCGCCGACAACCCCATGCTGGAGCTCAAGTTCCGGGCCGAAGTCATCCGCCGGCACGGCATGAACGTCTCGGCCCTCCTGGGCCTCGCCGGGCAGCGGGACGTCCGCATCCACATCGGCGCCCCGGCCCGTATCCTCTTGGACGACGGCGAGGCGCTCGACGTCACCCTCGAGAACCTTTCCCTGGGAGGGATCGGCATCTCCGGCGGGCCCACCGCATGGCAGATCCATCAGCCGGTCCGCTTCAGCCTGGCCGTTCCTGGGGAGGACCCCATCCTGCGGGTCATCGGCGTGGTCACCTGGAAAGAGAAGAGCTCCGTCGGCATCGCCTTCGGCCCCGACACAGCCGGCGACGCCGCCCTCATCCACCGGGTAGTGCGGATCTTCCTCGAACGGCGGAAGTGAACGGGAGCGGGCGGGTGCGCTCCACCATGATCTCAAACGCTGAGCGAAAACTACGTCTTGATTCTTGTCTCGCCCTCGTTGGGTCAGATCGAGGTGCAGAGGCTCGAGTGGTACGATGACACATACGACAAGGGAGAAAAGGGCCTCGGCGATGTGCTGGAGCTTCCGGGCGAAACCTCCGTGCTGGAAGTCGCAGCACTCGCTGGAGGAGACGTCGTAGCACGCGACTGGAAAACAGGAACCGTTTTACATGGCAGGCTGCAGTGACTCGTAGAGAGGGCATGATGAGATCACCCGCAGCTCTTCTCCTGCTCTCCCTGGCCATGGCCTGCGCTTCGGCTCCTGCTGCGCCTCCACCCGCGGTCGCGGTTCGGGGTGCGATGGAGGGTTTCATGGAGGCGCTCGGGTTTCGCGAGGACAATCGTTGCGTGCGCGGGGACGCGCGTGGCAGACTGGCACCGCAATGCAAGCACCCCATCCCTCGAACATCGCGCTCCTGGCCCTCTTGCCGCTGCTGGCGTGGCGGGTGTACGCCCGTTTCCGCAGGATGGTCGGCCGCCAGCGGCTGTCGCCTGCGCGTCCGTGGATCACTCTGACCATTTTCTTCATCCTGGTTGCCGTGCTGGCGTACGCCGGGCGCGCGCACGTGGAGCGCTGGGGGTGGCTGGCTGCCGGCTTGACGGCAGGCTCGCTCCTGGCCGTCTTCGGCCTGCGTCTCACGCGCTTCGAGCCGACGCCCCAGGGTCTGTTCTACACGCCGAACGCCTATCTCGGCATCGCGCTCTCGCTGCTCTTTCTCGGCCGGATCCTCTATCGCGTGGTCCAGGTCTATGCCATCACGACAGCCGCTTCTCCCAGCGGCGCACACTTCGTGCTGGGCCCCCTCACCATGACGGTCGTCGGCGTGCTCGCCGGCTATTACATGACCTACTCGCTCGGTTTGATCGGCTGGCGCCACCGCGTATCAGGCGCCCAGGCAACCTGATGTGGACGTCCACCCGGTTCACAGAGCGGTTCGGTCGCCGCTATCCGATCGTGCAGGGACCGATGGGGGGAGGCGCGTCGACGCCTGAGCTGGTGGCGGCGGTCTCGGGCGCCGGCGGATTGGGATCGCTCGGCTGCTATCATCTGGAGCCCGCCGCGATCCTGCGCGCCGCGGCCGAGATCCGGCGCCTGACTCCCGAGCCGTTCGCTCTCAACCTCTGGATCCCCCGGGAGCGGGAGGACGCCGGGAGTCTGAGCGCGGCCGAGGCCTCCCGGGCCCTGGCGCGTCTTCAGCCCTACCGGGCCGAGCTCGGATTGCCGCCCCTCCCGGAACCCCCAGCCCCCACCGTCCAGGACTTCGAGCGGCAGCTCGAGGCCGTGCTCGAGGCGCGGCCGGCGATCTTCAGCTTCACCATCGGCGCGCTGTCCGCACCGCCGGCGGCGGAGGGGCGGCGGCGACGGATCGCGCTGGTCGGCCGCGCGACGACGCCCGACGAGGCGGAGGCCCTGGAGGAGAACGGCGCCGATCTCGTGTGCGCCTCCGGGTTCGAGGCCGGAGGACACCGCGGGAGCTTCCTCCGTCCCGCGGAGCAGTCGCTCACCGGGACACTGGCGCTCGTCCCCCAGGTGGTGAGCGCCGTGCGGGTCCCGGTCCTGGCCGCGGGCGGGATCGCCGACGGCCGCGGCGTCGCGGCGGCGTTGGTGCTCGGCGCCGCGGCGGCCCAGATCGGCACGGCCTTCCTGATGTGCCGGGAGTCCGGAGCGAGCGATCTCCACCGCGCGGCTCTCGCCGACCGCACCTGCGCGCGGCGCACGGCCCTCTCGCGGGCCTACACCGGGCGGCTGGCGCGGATGCTCGCCAACCGCTATACGGACGAGATGGCCCAGCCCCCCTCCGAGCTGCTCCCGTACCCGCTCCAGAACGAGCTCACCCGGGAGCTTCGGTCCGCGGCGGCCCGCGCCGGCCGCGACGACCTCCTGGCGCTGTACGGCGGCCAGTCGGCCCCCCTGGCCTCCCTCAGCTCCGCCGCCGATCTCATCACTACCCTGGCCGCGGAGACGAGCGCTGTGTTCGAACGGTTCGCTTAGAGGGCGAGGCGGGCCAGCTCTTCGCCGAAGCGTGGTCACCTCGGGTGCAGGACGTCGCGAGAAGGTGGAGAGCTCTCGACAAACACCTCCGCCGGCGCATGGACGTGGCGAGGGGCGGATTCCTTCATCCGTAGAAGAGCTGCATGGTGGACGTCGGCCAGCTTGACCTGAGGGCTCGTGGCCGCAGAGCGAGGCGCCGATCGACTCTGGCAGAGAAATTCGCAGAACGCATCGGCTAAGTGAAGCTCAGGCAATTGCTCTTCAATCCAGAGGAACGCTCCCGCTTCGTTGAGCTCGAGAAAGACGTAATCCCCTGCCGGAGTCACGATGAGATCGAAGCAGCCAAAGACGATTCCGAGGTCTTTCATTACAGCCCTGCACACCTTCTGGACCGGCTTCGGAAGTGTAAAAGGCTCGAGTCTCACCTGCACCGATGCGGCGCGCCAATCCATTCTGCCTGCCGAAAGAGGTATTTTCCCGCTACTGATTGTTTTAGTTGGCGTTTTTGCAGGAGCCGCTGGCTGCGCGGTTGCGCAAGTACAGGCTCGCGTGACTCGAGCTGGCGTTGTGGGGTCCTTGGCGGGTGTCTGGCAAGATCCGGTCAACCCAGATTTTTTTCTGGAAATAGCCGGTACCCAAATCCTGATCGCAGCCGGTGGGAGAATTCGAGAAGCGGCGGCCGTCTTGGCGCCGACCGAGGGCGGGCTGCTGGTCTGCCAGGAGGGACACGAGGTCTCGTTGGCCCTCCGCCGGATTGGCGAGGTCGTCGAGTTTCTTCATGCGAGGGAGGGGAGGGCGCGCCGGCTGGTAAGGACGAGCACCAGACCCGATGCGTTGGCGTTGTCGCTCAAGCTGCCCGACCCATCGCCTCTCCAAGATTCCGAAATCCTCGCAATCCAAAGAGAAATTCGCCTTCGCTATCAGGACGATCAGTCTTCGTTTCGGCAGCGGGTTCGCGACCCAATGCCCTGGCTCCGGGAATCAGGAAGCGTCACCGTACCGAGCTCGAAGCCGGAAGGAGTTGACTTTCGTTCGGTGGAGAGATCCGGAATCAACGCTGAGTACATACGTAATCTCATCTTGGAGATTGGCTGGCTCGATGCGAAGCGTTTTGGTTATCCTACTTCGACGAATGCGTTCGTGCTTGTCCAGCACAGCTGGGATCCCTCTCTAATGCTCTCCGTTCTGCCACGAGTCAAGCAAGACGTGGACGCGGGCCTGATGGCCGGTGAATCCTATGCGCTGCTGTACGACCGAGCGCAACTGGCGCTTGGGTGGCCTCAGAGGTTCGGGTCACAGGTGGTAAGGAGCTCCAGCGGTGAATGGATCGTCCTTCCTCTCGAAGATCCCGAGGAGGTGGATGCTCGCCGGAAGGAATGGGGTCTGCAGCCGCTGAAGGACTACGTCGGCCTCTTTGGCGCTCCCGCGGTCAAGCTAAGCGCAGAATGCTCGGCCTTGACCACGCCCTCCCATCAATCCTCCGAGCCCCATTAGCTCGTTCCTGTCCTGGAGCCTGTAAGTGATAGAAGAGGAATGACTTAAAGGCGCATTCGGGCTGGCGTTTTTTGCGCTGAGTGTCTAGAATCGGGGTCGCCAAACCTTGATTCGAGAGAACTTAGC
>Ga0126309_10000429_pt1 | contig 14079 bp, 11 predicted proteins | sample Plot56_FD_92541 | JGI IMG/M metagenome (GOLD analysis project Ga0126309, IMG submission 92541) | Serpentine soil microbial communities from UC McLaughlin Reserve, CA, USA - Plot56 | ecosystem: Environmental > Terrestrial > Soil > Grasslands | place: USA: UC McLaughlin Reserve, Lake County...
CCGGAACGATCCGTCGACGATGCGGACGAAGGCGACGACGCCCCGGTACTGGTCGTACGACGAGTCGAAGATCAGCGCGCGCGCGGGCGCCTCGGGCTCCCCTGCCGGCGCGGGGATCCGCTCGATGAGCGCGTCGAGCACGTCCTCCACCCCCTGCCCCGTCTTCGCCGAGATCCGCAGCACGCGCTCGGGCGTCTCGCCGATCAGCTCGGCCACCTCCGTCGAGGCGCCGGCCGGATCGGCCTGCGGGAGGTCGATCTTGTTCACGACCGGCACGATCTCGAGGTCGTTCTCGATCGCGAGATACGCGTTCGCGAGCGTCTGCGCCTCCGTCCCCTGGGCGGCGTCGACGACGAGCAGCGCCCCCTCGCACGCCTGGAGGGAGCGCGAGACCTCGTACGTGAAGTCGACGTGACCGGGCGTGTCGATCAGGTTGAGCTCGTGGCCCTTCCACGTGACGCGGACCGCCTGCGCCTTGATCGTGATCCCGCGCTCCCGCTCGAGGTCCATCGAGTCGAGGACCTGCTCGCGCATGTCGCGCTTCGAGACGGCGTTCGTGAGCTCGAGGATGCGGTCGGCGAGCGTCGACTTGCCGTGGTCGATGTGCGCGATGATCGAGAAGTTGCGGATGCGCGTCTGGTCCATGGTCAGGAGCGCCTGAAGCGGCCTCGCAACGAGAGTAGCGCCTGCATCTCGCGCACCCCGAGCGCGCGGCACGCGGCGAGATAGACGACGCCGCCGATGACCAGCGCGACGAGCACGGACACCAACTGTCCGCCGAACCCGCGCCCGAGCGCGCGATCGAGCAGCCACCACGCGCCGTATGACGCCGCGGCCACGAGCGTCGACGCGAGCGCGATCCTCGCCGTCGATCCGACGATCGACGTGAAGTCGATCCTGCCGAGCCGCCGCCGCAGCGCGTACAGAAGCGCGGCCGTTCCCGCGAGGTTGGCGAGCGAGATCGCGAGCGGGATCCCCCACGTGCCGACGCGGTAGAAGATCGCGAAGAGGATCGTGTTCAGGACGAGGTTCGCGGCCGCGATCGCCGTCGGGATCCGCGGCAGCTGCATTCCGAAGAACGCCCGGTTCAGCATCAGCATCATTCCGTTGAAGACGAGCCCGACCGAGAAGGCGGCGAGTGCAGCCGCGACGACCGGCGTCTGGCTCGGTTCGAACTCGCCGCGTTCGTAGAGGAGGCGCACGATCGGCTCCGCGAGCACGATCGAGACCGCCGCTGCGGGCAGCAGCAGGAAGGTGATCTGCCGCAGGCCGAGCGACACCGTCCCCCTCAGCGCGTCGAAGTCGCGCCGCGCCGCCTGCCGTGACAACGCCGGGAAGAGCACCGCCGCGACGGCGACCGAGAACATCCCCTGCGGGAGCATGTAGATCCGAAACGCGGCATCGATCGCGCGCGGCGCGATGTTCGGGTCGATGTAGCGCGACGCGAAAAAGGTCCCGATCAGCGCGTTGAAGTTGATCAGGCCGATCCCGAGCGTCACCGGGACCATGAGCACGAACACCTGCTTCACGGCGGGATCGCGGTAGTCGATCAGGACGCGCAGCCGATCGTCGCGGCCGCGGAGCCACGGGAGCGGCAACAGCACCTGCAGCAGCGTCCCGAAGACAATCGACCCGGCGTAGACGTAGAGCTTGTCCGCATCGGTGTCGGCGCGCGGCACGCCCACGACGAGGCCAACGATGATCGCGACGTTCCAAAGCACCGGAGTGAGCGCCGGAACGGTGAAATGCTCGTAGCTGTTCAGGATCCCGACGACGATCCCCGAGACGCCGAGCAGCGTGACGATCGGAAAAAGGATCTGAGACAGGTCGACCGCGAGGTCGTCGTAGCCGGGCGGGAGGTCGAACGGCTTGACGAGCAAGGGCGCGGCGAGGATCCCGATCGCGGTCAGCGCGCCCAGCCCGAGCAGCATCAGCCAGAACAGCGTCGACGCGACGCGCCACGCGCGTACGCGCTCGCCCTTCTCGAGCAACTCGCTGAAGACAGGCACGAACGCGGCCGAGAGCGCCGAGTCCGCGACGAGCGCGCGAACGAGGTTCGGGATCTGGAACGCCACGGTGAACGCGTTGATCGGACCGGCGACGCCGAAGTAGCCGTTCGCCACGATCTCGCGGACGAGGCCGAGGATTCGGGAGAGTCCGGTCGCGAGCGAGAAGATCGCCGTCGACCACGCGAGCCGACGGCCTCGGCTCGACTCGTCCACGCGGCGAGTCTAACCGGGCCCCCGGCGCGCCCCGGACGGCGTTGCTACGATTTCCGCGCCCGCGCGCTGCGGGCGTTTTCTCGAGATGCCGAACATCAAGCAACAGGAAAAGCGCGTCCGGACCGCCGCTCGGCAGCGGCTCGAGAACCTGCGTTACCGCTCGTCGATCAAGACGCTCACGCGGCGGCTCGAGCGTGCGGCTGCCGGCGACGGCGACGTGGCCGCCGAGCACCGCGAGCTCGTCCGTCTGATCGACCGCGCGGCTGCGCGCGGCGCGCTCCACCGGAACACCGCGGCGCGTAAGAAGGCACAGGCCGCGAAGCTCGCAGCCCGCTCGAGCTAGGACGGGAGCGTCTAGGCGAGCTCGACGAGCGCGCGCTCGAGTTCGAGGTCGCCCGGGAGGCGCGAGGCGCCCTTGAGCGCATGGTCGAGCTCGGCGAGGCGCACCGCCGCGTCTCGGAGCTCCTCCTCGTCGAAGTTCTCCGCCTGGCGGACGAGCTTCTGCACGTAGTACGGGTGGCGCTTCAGTCGCGACGCGATCTCCTGCGTCGACGATCCCTCGGCGAGCAACGAGCGGCACTCCTCGAGCCGCGCCAGGTGCCGCGCGAGCGCGCCGACGAGGCGTGGCGCGATGTCCCGGCGCGGCGACGACTCGCGCTCGAACGTGCTCTCGGCCGCGGCGAGCGCTCCTGCGAGATCGCGCGCGCCCCATGCGTCGGTGAGCGCGAAGCTCGGAATCTCGCCGAACGGGACGACGAGGTCGCGGACGGTCGCCCACTCGAGCGGCTCGCCGGCGGCGTACGTCGACAGCTTCGCGACCTCGTTGGCGAGGTGGTGGAGGTCCGGGTCCTGGCCGTCGGGGACGACGGCGTCGACGAGCGTCCGGCAGAAGTCGCGGTCGACCTTCACACCGTGACCGGAAAACTGTTGGACGATCCACTCGACGATCTTCTTGCGGTCGACGTCGTACGCCAGCACCTCGCCGTGCTTCGCGATCACCTTCGTGATCGCCGCGTCCTTCCGCAGCTCACCCGCGACGAGCGTGAGCACCGCCGTGGGCGTGGGATCCGCGAGGTACGCAGCGACGGCCTTCACGTCGTCCGCCTTCCACCGCTCGACCTCCTCGACGACGACGAGCCGCTCCGCGCCGAAGAGGCCGAGCGCATTGCACGCCGCAGCCGCGTCGGCGCCTGTCGTCGAGTGCGCCGACAGGATCTCGACGGCGTCGACGTCGAACCGGTCGCGGAGCCGGCGCAGGGCTCGGGCGACCTTCGGTCGGTCGGACCCGGTGATCAGGTACGCGGGCTTCAGCGCGGCCACGGCGCGAGGATACTCACCGCTCCTCCCGGATCCAGAGCCGCCGCCCGTCCGACTCGACCGTGACCGGGCCGTCGAGGTCCGTGCGGTAGACCTGCAGACCGGGCGCGCGCTCGAGCGTCGCGAGCGTCGACGGCGTCGGATGGCCGTAGTCGTTGCCCAGGCCGACGGAGATCACGGCGATCCGCGGGCGGATCCGCTCGAGCAGCTCCGCGAGGCCGTCATCGCTCGACCCGTGATGGGCGACCTTCAGGATCTCGACCGGCGGCGGATCGAGCGGGAGCGTGACGTCGGACTCGGCGTCGGCGGTCAGCAGCGCGTCCACGCTCCCGTACGAGACGACGAGGACGACCGCGTGCTGGTTCGGATCCTCGGACGGGCCGCCGGGCCCGTCGGGCCAGAGGATCCGTAGCCGCAGCGCGCCGAAGCGGTAGGCGGCGCCCGCGCGCGCGACGAGCACCGGCACGTGACGCGCGCGTGCTTCGCGCAGCGCGTCGTGTTCCGACGCGCTCCGGTTGGGTATTCGCGGGTCGAACAGCGCGCCGACGCGCAGCGTGCGCAGCACGCCCGCCGCGCCGCCGACGTGGTCTCGCTGCGGGTGTGTGAGGACCATCGCCGACAGCCAGCGAATCCCGAGTCGCCGCAGCTGGTCGGCAACGCGCGCTTCGGGCGCTCCCTCGTCGACGAGGATCCTGACGCCGGGCGCTTCGACGAGGCAGCCGTCGCCCTGGCCGACGTCGAGAAACGTCAGCCGGAGGCCGCTCGGCGGAGGCAGCGCGTGGTCGGGGCGCGCCGCCGCCCACGCGAGGGCCACGACCGCCGCGAGCGACGCAAGTGCGACGAGGCGAAACGCGCGCGGCGCCCGGAGCCGCGGCCACAGCCACGCACCCACGGCGAGTGCGCCGACCACGGCCAGCTCCCGCGTGCCGGTGAGCTGCGCGAATGGGAGCCGCGCCACGAGTCGCGCGCACGCGACGAGGTAGGCGGCGAGCCAGGAGTCGATCCACGCGAGCGCGAACGCCGCGGCGGGGAGGATCGGATGGAGCAGCGCAGCGACGAGCGCGAGCCCGAGCAGCGAGCCCACGACCGGTGCCGCGAGCGCGTTCGCCACCACCGAGTAGAGCGGGACTGCTCCGAACTGGAGCCAGAGCACGGGAGCGGTCGCGAGGCCGCACGCGACCGAGATTGCAATCGCCTCCGCGAGCGCGCTCGGCAAGGGATAGCCGTCGAGGGTCGTGAGCACGCGCGGCGCGAGCACGAAGATCGCCGCGACGGCGACGAACGAGAGCTGGAAACCGGCGTCCAGCAGGCTGTACGGGTTCCACGCGAGCAGGACGACCGCTCCCGCGAGCAGCAGCCACCACCGGTCGCGCTCGCGCGCCGTGAGCCAGGCGAGCGACGCGAGCCCACCCGCGACACCCGCACGGACCACGGAGGGCTGCCAGCCGACGGCGAGCACGTAGCCGGCGATCGCCAGCAGGACGAGCGCGTGCGCCCACAGGCGCGACAGGCCGACGAGCCAGCAGATCCCGATGATCCCGAACGCGAGGAACGCGACGTTCTGGCCGGAGACGGCAAGCAGGTGGTACAGCCCCGAAGCGCGGAACGCGTCCCTCAGGGCGTCCGACAGCCCCTCGTCCTCGCCGAGGACGATCCCGGCGAGCACCGCGCGCCGCTCGCCGCGCACCCCTGCGAGCCCCGAGAGCAGCTCCCGGCGCAGCGCGTCGCCGACGCCGCCCACGCCGCCGCGCGTCCCGACCTGACGCCACGTCTCGGCGCTGAACACGACATGGACGCCGCGTCGCGCGAGCCAGGTCCGCTCGTCGAAGTCCGCGTCGCTTCGCGGCGCGACCACACGCCCGAAGATCACGAGGCGCGCGCCCTGCGGCGGTGAGCGCCCACGACGCAGCTCGAGCTGGACCGTCTCGCGAAGCGGCTGCCCGCGGAAGCGCACGATCCGCGCCGGCATCCGGAGCTCGAAGCGCGACCGACGGACGGGGCCGGTGACAACGGCGCGCGCGTACCCGGCGCTGCCGATCTGCGACTCGAGGAAGCTGCGGTCGAGCGCGTCGAGCCGCGCGCTCCCCCAGGCCCAGCCGGCGAGCGTCAGGCCGAGCGCGACTGCGGCGGCGCGTTGCCGATCGCGAGCCGCACGTGCGACGAGGACCGCCGCGGCTGCGAGCGCGCCGACGGCCCCCGCGTTCGGTGCATGAACCGCCGTGGAGGCTGCGAGGCCGAGGACGAGCGCGAGCGCCGCGACGTGGTACGACCACCGTTCGGCGAACGCGTTCACGGCGCGACGGCTCCCTCGAGCTGCTCGAGCCGCGCGGGCCCGATACCGGGAATCGCGTCGAGCTCCCGGATCGACGAGAACGCGCCGTGCTCCTGCCGGTAGTCGAGGATCTTCTGCGCCGTCACCGGGCCGACGCCGGGGAGCGCATCCAGCTGCTCGAGCGTCGCCGTGTTGAGGTGCACCGGACCGCCGCCGCCGTCCACCGCACCCTCGGCGTCGCCGCCTGCTGCCGGGGACGCCACCACTCGGGCGGGAACGACGATCTGCTGACCGTCCGCGAGCGGCGCGGCGAGGTTGATCAGCGCCAGGTCCGCACGCTTCGCGGCGCCGCCGGCGGCCGCGACGGCGTCGGCGATCCGCTCGCCGCGCTTGAGCCGGTACAGGCCCGGCGCGCGAACGGCGCCCACGACGTGGACGACGAGCGGCGGCCGGGGCGCCGCCGCGATCGCCTCGATCGGCGCGGCCGGCGGGGCCGACGCCGCACCCGCGCCGAGCAGCAGCCGGCCGCCGACGAGCAGCAGCACGAGCGAGACCGCCGCGGCTGCGAGCGCACGCGGGCGCGTGACGTGGAGCTCGGGCACGCGACCAAGCGTCGCGAGGAAATCGTCACACGTCTGTCACGACGTGCAACGAGTCTGGATCAGTTCAGCCGACGACCAGGTTGACGAGCTTTCGCGGCACGACGATCGCCTTCCGGATCTCGCTCCCGTCGAGGAACGACCGCACGCGCGGCGATTCCTTGGCGGTCGCCACGAGCTCGTCCTCCGACAGCGTCGCCGCGACCTCGATCCGGTCACGTACGCGTCCGTTCACCTGGACCACGAGCTCGAACGTGTCGCGTTCGAGCAGCGACTCCTCCGCCGTCGGCCAAGACTGCTCCCAGAGGCGCTCGTGTCCGAGCCGCTGCCAGAGCTCCTCCGCGATGTGCGGCGCATACGGCTGGATCAGCGAGACGGCTGTCTCGGCCGCGAACCGCGAGTCCGGTCCCGTCGGCTCGCGCGAGAGCGCGTTCGTCAGCTCCATCACCGCGGCGATCGCCGTGTTGAAGGCGAACCTGCGTCCGATGTCGTCCGTCACCTTCGCGATCGTCGCGTGCGCCTTCCGCGCGAGCGGGCCGTTCTCGGGCTCGCTCCGCGGCGCGCCGTCGGCGACCTCGTTGACGACGCGCCACAGCCGGCGGGCGTACCGGGCCATCCCTTCGACGGCTTCCTCCGTCCATTCCATGTCCTCGTCCGCGGGGCCGAGGAAGAGGATGCACAGCCGCACCGCGTCCGCGCCGAAGCGCTCGACGACCGCGTCGGGGCCGACCGACGCGCCCGATCGCTTGGAGATCTTCGTCTTCCCCGTCGTCACCCAGCCGTTCGAGAAGAAGCTCGCGAACGGCTCGCGGAAGCCGACGAGGCCGAGGTCGTTCAGCACCTTGACCCAGAAGCGCGCGTAGATCATGTGGACGGTCGCGTGGTCGACCCCGCCGATGTAGAGGTCGACCGGGTTCCAGAAGTCGACGAGCGCGCGCTCGAACGGCGCCTGGTCGTTCTCCACGTCGCAGTAGCGCAGGAAGTACCAGGACGAGTCCACGAAGGTGTCCATCGTCTCCGTCTCGCGCTTGCCCGCGCGGCCGCACGACGGGCACGCGACGTTCACCCAGTCCTCGGCCTGCGCGAGCGGCGGCTTGCCGCGGGGCTTGTAGTCCTCGACGTCCGGGAGGAGGACCGGCAGCTCGCTCTGCGGTACCGGCACGATCCCGCAGTTGTCACAGTAGACAACGGGGATCGGGCAGCCCCAGTAGCGCTGGCGGGAGAAGCTCCAGTCCCGGAGGCGGAAGTTGACCGCGAAACCGCCCCGTGCGTCGCGCTCGAGGCGCTCGACGATCCGGCGGCCGCCCTCCGGCGCCGGCAGCCCGTCGAACTCGCCCGAGTTCACGAGCACCTCTCCCTCGGTGTGGCCGAGGTACGGCTCGCGCTCGTCGACCTCGCCGTCGAGCGGACGAACGACCTGGCGAACCGGAAGCCCGTACGCCCGCGCGAACTCGAAGTCGCGCTGGTCGTGCGCCGGGACGGCCATGATCGCGCCGGTGCCGTAGTCGGTCAGGACGTAGTCGGCGACGTAGACGGGCAGCCGCTCGCCGTTGATCGGGTTGATCGCGTGCAGCCCCGTGAGGACGCCCGTCTTCTCCTCCGCCGCCGCGCGCTCCTCCGTCTTCTTCGCGCCGGCGCGGCGGACGTACTCGCGCACCTCCTCCGAATCGATCCGCGCGACGAGTTCGTGCTCCGGCGCGAGCACGAAGAACGTCGCGCCGAAGAGCGTGTCCGGACGCGTCGTGAACACCGGAACGTCCTCGTCCCACTCGTCGATCCGGAACACGAGCTCCGCGCCCTCCGAGCGGCCGATCCAGTTCCGCTGCCGCGCCTTGATCGACTCCGGCCACTCGACCGTCTCGAGATCGTCGAGCAGCGCCTGCGCGTAGTCGGTGATCCGGAAGAACCACTGCTCCATCAGCCGCGACTCGACGAGGGCGCCGCAGCGCTCGCACGTCCCGTCGGAGAGCACCTGCTCGTTCGCGAGCACGGTCTGGTCGTTCGGGCACCACTTCACGGGAGCGCCCTTGCGGTAGGCGAGGCCGCGCTCGAGAAACTTCAGGAACTGCCACTGCTGCCAGCGGTAGTAGGCGGGATCGTGCGTGGAGAGCTCGCGCGACCAGTCGATCCACCAGCCGATCCGCTGCATCGAGCGCCGGATGTTGACGATGTTCCGCTCGACGATCAGGCGCGGATGTTCGCCCTCGCGGAGCGCGGCGTTCTCGGCGGGGAGCCCGAAAGCGTCCCAGCCCATCGGATGCAGGACGTGCGCGCCGTTCCGCCGCCGGAAGTGCGTGGCGACGTCGCCGATCGTGTACACGAGCATGTGGCCCATGTGCAGCGCGCCGGACGGATACGGCAGCTGCTCGAGCACGTACGACTTCGGCTGCACCGGCTCGTTCGACACCGACCAGGCGCGCTCGGCCGCCCAGACCTGCTGCCACTTCGGCTCGATCTCGTGTGGGTCGTATCTGTCCATCGGCCCTGTCTACGGGGACAAAAAAGGCCTCTCGCGAGGCCGTGGAGAGCTGTCGCGGACGCGCCGCGTTGGCCCTCTGCGCTACGGAAGCAGCTCCTTCTGCATTGCTCTGAATGTACCAAGCGGCGAGAATCACCGCCATGGCCGGCTACACGATCGTGAACATGAAGGACGTCGAGGACCAGGCTCCGAAGTTCGGGCTCTCGCCGCAGCTCGAGGCGCGCTTCGCGCGGGTCCCGCTCGAGGCGGAGCTGATCGGCTTCACGTACCAGCGTCTCGCCCCGGGCCTCCGCCTCCCGTGGGGGCACACGCACAAGACGCAGGAGGAGGTCTTCCTGCTCGTGAGCGGCAGCGCCCGGATGAAGCTCGACGACGAGGTGATCGAGCTGAAGCCGTGGGACGCCGTCCGTATCCACAAGGACACGATGCGCGGGATCGAGGCGGGCGACGAAGGCGCGGAGCTGATCGTCGTCGGTGCGCCGGGCGGCCCGGGCGACGCGGAGCTGATGCAGGAGTGGTGGACCGACTGAGCGCGCTCGGGAACAATCGAGCGCGTGCTCGAGCTGTTCCCGGACACGGCGACTGACGACGCGGGCGAGCTCGTGCTCGGCGGCGTGCGCGCGAGCGCGCTCGCCGCGGAGCACGGCACGCCCCTGCTCGTCCTCTGCGACCAGACGATCCGCGCGCGCGCCCGGACGTACCGCGAGTCGGCGCCCGACGCGCTCGTCGTGTACGGGACGAAGGCGTTCCCGAACGTCGCGGTCCTGCGGCTGCTCGCCGACGAAGGCCTCGGCGCCGACGTCTCGACGCTCGGCGAGCTGCGCTTCGCGCTGCGCGCCGGGCTCGACGGGGAAACGCTTGTCGTCCACGGCAACAACAAGGACGAGTCCGAGCTCGAGGCCGCGGCGCGCGCGGGCGCGCTCGTCGTCGTCGACGCGCTGGACGAGATCGAGCGCGCCCAGCGCGCGGGCGTCAGGCGGACGCTCGTCCGCGTCACCGCCGGAATCGAGGCCGACACTCACGAGGCGATCCGCACCGGGCACCGCGGGTCGAAGTTCGGGCTTCCGCCCGACCGGGCGCTGGAGGCGATCCGGCGCCTGAGGCCGCTCGGGCTCCACACGCACATCGGGTCACAGCTCGTCGACGTCGACGCGGCGCGGCTGACGATCGACTGGCTCGCGGGGTTCGCAGCCGAGTGCCGCTCCACGCTCGACTGGGTGCCGCAGGTGATCGACGTCGGCGGCGGGCTCGGCGTCCGCACCTCCACCGCGGATGCCGCGCCTCCGAGCATCTCGGACTTCGTCGAAGGACTGCTCGAGCAGGTCGAGCATGCGTGGTCGCTACACGACCTCCCGCGGCCGCGGCTCGTCCTCGAGCCTGGCCGCTCGCTCGTCGGGCCGGCAGGCGTGACGCTCTACCGCGTCGGCTCCGTCAAGCAGGCGGGCACGTCGCTGACGTACGTCGCCGTCGACGGCGGGATGTCCGACAACCCTCGCCCGCAGCTGTACGGGGCGCGCTACAGCGCGCTCCTGGCGAACCGACTCGGCGACCCCGCCGACGGCTCCTTCCGCGTCGCCGGCAAGCACTGCGAGTCGGGCGACGTGCTCATCGATTCGGTCGCGCTCCCCGCGCCGCGACGGGGCGACGTGCTCGCGGTTCCGGCCACGGGCGCGTACACGCTCGCGATGGCGTCGAACTACAACGGCGTCCCGCGCCCCGCGGCCGTGCTCGTGGCGGACGGCGAGTCACGGGTGATTCGACGCCGCGAGACCGTGGAAGACCTGCTCGCGTGGGAGACGTGACGCCCCGGCGCTCGGTCGCCGTCTGGTCGGACTACATCTGACCGTTCTGCCGCGTCGGCCAGGTCCGGGCCGAGTGGATGCGGAACGAGCAGGGCGCGGAGCTCGTCTGGCTGCCGTTCGACCTGCACCCGGAGTACCCGCGGGAAGGGATCCCACGCGCCGAGCTCGAGCGCCGGTACGGGGCGGCGGCCCACGAGCGGCTGCGGGAGCTGTTCTCGGCGAACGGGCTCGCCTGGAACCCCGGTCCGACGGTTCCGAACTCGCGTGCCGCGCTCCGAATGACGGAGCTCGCGCGCGACCGCGGCCTCGACGAGCCGCTGCACGACCGATTGATGGACGCGGTGTGGGCGCATGGAGAGGACATCGGCGACCACGAGGTCCTCCGCAGGCACACCGACGCCGTCGGGCTCGAGCGCGACGAGGTCGATCGCGTGCTCGGCGGCGACGAGTACCTCGAGCGCGTGCGGCTCTCGACCGAGCAGGCCGCGGCGCTCGGGATCACGGGAATCCCGGCCTTCCTGATCGACAGCCGGCTGCTCGTGCTCGGCGCGCAACCCGTCGAGGCATTCGAGCGAGCGTTCGCCCAGCTCGCGGCGCACTGAACGCACGGAGGTACGCTCGCCGGCGTGAGAGCTCGCTTCGTCGCCGCACCGGGCGCGCTGCTCGTCGCCGTCGCGGCCGCGCTCTGGGGGACGGACGCACTGCTGCGACGACCGCTCGCGCAGTCGACGCAGGCGGCGACGATCGTGTTCGGCGAGCACCTCGTGCTCGTGCTCCTGACGCTTCCAATCATCCCGGCAGCGCTGGTCGCGGCGTTCCGAGCGGGACCCCGGTACGTCGCCGCCGCAGCGGCGATCGGGATCGGCGCGTCCGCGATCGCGACGATCCTGTTCACGGAGGCGTTCGTCCAGGGCGACCCCGTGACGCCCGTTGTGCTCCAGAAGGTCCAGCCGCTCGTCGCGGTCGCGGGTGCGTGGTTCATCCTCGGCGAGCGGCCGCGCCCAAAATACGCGTGGTTCCTCGCCGGGGGGCTGGTCGGGACGTGGTTGATCGCGTTTCCGTCGCCGTTCGAAATCCACGTCGCGACGGCGCTGCCCGCGGTCTACGCGCTCGGAGCCGCTGTCCTCTGGGCGCTCGGCACCGTGCTCGGGCGGCTGCTTGCGACGCGGCTGCGGTTCCAGCACGTGACGGTGCTCCGGTTCGCGTTCGGCCTGCCCGCGAGCGCGGCCGCGGTCCTCGTCGTCGGTGCGCCGTTCCGCACGTCGGCCGGCGACTTCGCGTGGATCGCGGCGCTCGCGATCGTGACGGGGCTCGTCGCGCTCTCGCTCTACTACTACGGGCTCCGCCGGACGCCCGCCGTGATCGCGACGCTCGCGGAGCTGACGTTCCCGATCACCGCCGCGGCCGTCGGCTACCTCGCGTTCGGCGCGACGCTCGACGGATCGCAGTGGCTCGGCGTCGCGCTCACGGCCGGCGTTGTCGCGATGCTGCCCGTGAGCGGCGCGCGCGTCGTCCGTCTGCGCCGCGGGAAGCTGCTCCCCGCGACCGGCTGACCGCGTGAGCTACGGCTTTGCGGGGATGACCTTCCCGAGCGGCCGCCACTGGTCGGCGTGCCAGCGCTGGAGCTGACCCTGCTCGAGCGGGAAGTGGTCGGTCGGCGTGGTCCTGATCGTGATCCCGGGGAGCACGAACGGGTTCGCACGCTCGTTGAGGTGCTGGACCGCGCGCACGAGACCGGCGCGCGTCGGGTTCCGGCCGGCGCGCCTGAGCGCGTCGACGAACGAGTACGCGACCGCCATCGAGTAGACGTGGAAGCCGTCGTTGGCGTCCGCGCGCGGCAGGTACCTCGCCATGATCCGCCGGTAGAGCGCGATGCCCTTGTCCTTCCGGAAGCGCGGGCTCGCGGGGTCCTTGAGCGCCTGCAGCGTGATCGCTCCCTCGACGACGCCCGGGGTCGCGGTGGCCGCGATGATCCGCATGATGTTCGTCGCCGAGCCGACCTGGTTGATGTAGACCGTCGGCTGCCAGCCGAGCCGGTGCACCGCCACGAGCGCCCGGATCGCGAACGGCGGGGTCGCGATCAGCATCAGCACCGTCGCGCGCGAGCTGCGCATCCGCGCGACCTGTGACGACACGTCGGTCGAGAGCGGGTCGTAGCTCTGCGTGGAGACGATGCTCTTCGCCTTCGCCCCGAGCCCGGAGCGGAACCCGCTGAGCAGGTCTCGTCCGTAGTCGTCGTTCTGGTAGAGCACGGCGATCCTCGCGCCGCGCCTCGCCTTCAGGATGTGCCGCGCGTACACCTTCCCTTCGCCGACGTACGAGGGCAGGTAGCCGATCGTGTACGGGTACCGCTTGTAGTCGCGGCCGAACGTCGTCGCGCCCGAGCCGGCGAACAGCTGCGGCACCTTCGCTGCGTTCAGGTAGGCGCGCACCGAGAGGTTGTGCTCGGTCCCGAGCGAGTTGAAGATCGCGAAGACCTTCTCCTGCTGCACGAGCTGCCGCGTGACCTGGACGGTCTGCGACGGGTTGTACTGGTCGTCGAGGAACTTGTAGGTGATCTTGCGGCCGTTGACGCCGCCGCGTTCATTGACGTACTTGAAGTAGGCGTCGGCGCCTCGGCCGACAGACGCGTACGACTGCGCGATGCCGGAGAGCGGGATCGTGCCGCCGATCACGATCTCCTTCGCAGAGATGCCGGGGCCGGCCGCAGGACCGGCGGCTGCAGCGCCCGCGCTGAGCGCGAGCGCGACTGCTGTGAGGCTGAGCAGGCGCACGGAGACCTAGGACCGAGGATACAGCCGAGTTGTTAGCGGCCGGGTGAGCCCCCGCAGGAGCCCGCCGACACCGCCCGGGAGCACGAGCATGACGGCGATCAGGGCCGCGCCGTAGATCACGGCGGGAGCGCCCGGAGCCTTCGAGATGTGCTGCGCCCAGATCGGCACGTAGACCATGAACGCCGCGCCCGCGACGAGCGGCGCGAGCGTGCCGAGCCCGCCGACGGCGAGCCCGACGAGCAACGCGATCGACGCATCGGCGGGAAAGGCGCCGGGCGAGACCGAGTTGGCCCAGATCGCGAACAGCGAGCCTGCGACACCGGCGTAGAGCGCCGAGACCGCGAACGCGAGCGTCTTGTGCGAGGCGCCCCAGATCCCGGACGCCGTCGCGGCGATCTCGTCGTCGCGGACCGCGCGCAGCGCTCGACCGAACGGGCTCAGCGACACTGCCCACGCGACCGCGAAGAGCCCGAGCGCGAGCATCCAGGTGAGGAAGTAGATCCAGTCGTTGAACGTCAGCGTGCGCCCGAAGACGTGAACGCCGAAGAAGGCGCCCGTCAGCTGCGGACTCTCGAACAGGTTGATCCCGCCGCTGCCACCGGTCAGGTGGTCGA
>Ga0126309_10000430_pt1 | contig 14035 bp, 11 predicted proteins | sample Plot56_FD_92541 | JGI IMG/M metagenome (GOLD analysis project Ga0126309, IMG submission 92541) | Serpentine soil microbial communities from UC McLaughlin Reserve, CA, USA - Plot56 | ecosystem: Environmental > Terrestrial > Soil > Grasslands | place: USA: UC McLaughlin Reserve, Lake County...
GGACGCGGAGCCCTGGGCGGCGAGCCCGCGGGAGCAGCTCGCCCTCGTCTACGAGGCGCGGGGGGAGTACGCGGCCGCCGAGTCGGCTATACGCGATGCGATGGCACGTGAGCCCGCCAACTGGCGCCTGCCGCTCGTGCTGGCCCGGATCGAGGCCCGCACCGGCCGGCGCCAGACGGCGAAGGCGACCTTCCTCCGCTACCGGCACCTGCGCCCACTGTCCGGCTACTACAGCCCGTTCGGCCCGATCGGCCGGGAGATCTACACGCCCCGGGAGCTGGTGCGGATCGCCGAGACGGGGTCGATCCGCGCCGGCGGGGCCCTCGGAGCGGACCGGTGAGCACCGAGCTCGCGATCGGCCTCGCGGCGGGCTTCGTCCTCGGCGCCCTGGCCGTCCTGGTCTTCCGCGTCATGGCGCAGCGGCGGCGGCGTCCTCGTGACCTCGGCGCCGCCCTCGGGCTCCCTGTGCTCGGACGCGTCCCGGCGGGCGCGCTCGGCGCCCCGGGGGAAGCGGCCGGCAGCGGGCTCTCGACCGCGGGCCTCGAGGCGTTCCGCCTCCTCTCCTCCAACCTGCGGAGGCTCGACTCGGCCGAGCCTCGGGCCGTGCTCGTGACGCGGACCTCGGCCCGGGACGAGGAGGCGGAGGTGGGGCTGGGTCTGGCGACCGCGTCGGCGCTGTCGGGACGCCGAACCCTGCTAGTCGAGTGCGACCTCCGCCACCCAACGCTCGCCGGCCGACTGGGCATCGCCGGCCGGCCTGGACTCGCCCAGTACCTCCGCGGCGAGGCATCGCCGCAGGAGGTCCTCCAGATCGTCTCCCTGGCCTCGCCCGAGCCGGGCTCGCTCGTCGGCGCGGCGGGCGAGCGAGAGCTGATCTGCATCGCCGGGGGCGGACCGGCCGCGGACTCCGCCGAGCTGCTGGCCTCCGACCGGTTCCGCGAGTTCGTCGGGATGGTCAGCGGCGTCTACGGCACCGTTCTACTCGACGCCGGCGGTCCGGATGCGGGCGAGGTCGAAGGGCGCGAGCTGGTTCCACTGGTCGACGCGGTCGTCCTCTGCACGGCTCCGGGTCGGCCCCGCCGGGAGGGGGTCGACCGGGCACGGGCGCTGATCGGCCAGCCACCCGACCGTCCGGCCGGCGTCGCGGTGAGCGGCGGCGACTCCCGGATCTAGCCGGTCGTGGCGATCAGCCGGCGGTAGACCTCCTCCCAGTGGGCCACCATCCGTGCCGCTCCGTAGCCGCGCCGGCGCCGGCGCTGCTCCGCGAGCATCCGGCCGGCAAGGTCCGAGTCGGTGAGGACCTCGCGCAGCAACGCGATCGCCTCGTCCTCCGTGGACCTCACTTGGCCGGGACCCAGAACCTCGCGGTTCGGTCCGATGTCGCTGGCGACGACGACGGCGTCCTGCGCCATCGCCTCGAGGACCGTCAGCGGCAGCCCGTCCCACTCGGTCCAGTGCAGATAGGCGCTGGCCTCGGCCAGCTCCTCGAGGACCCGCTGCCGGGGCGCCCAGCCCGTCATCGCGATCCCCGCGGCGCGCAGCGCCTCCTGGCCGACCTCGCCGCGCGACCCGCCGGCTCCGCCGATCCAGGCGACCGACGCGAGGTCCGACACGGCAGCGAGGATCCGCGTTGCCTCGACGGGACGCCGTTGCGGGACGGTGCGGCCGGCGGCGATGACCCGCGTGCGCGGGGCCGGGGCCCTCTCGGGGGGTTCGCCGTCGAGCTCCGGGATCCCGTTCGGAACCGTCTCCACGCGCCTCGCTCCGAGCTGCCGGGCCAGGTCCGCCTCGTCGCGGGAGCAGGCGCCCACCAGCGTTGCCCGTCGCGACGCGAACCGCTCGAGCAGGCGGTAGGCAGCCCGCCGGCCGCGGTCCTCGCTCGCCATGGTGAACGCGTATGCCTGAGGCGTGAACACCGTCGGGACCGGCCGCGGTACGACGATCGCGCCGACCACGCCGGCGAAGGCCGACCAGAGGTGGACGACGTCCGGCCGTCGCTCGGCGACCAGCGAACGCAGCCGTCGGGCGCCGGCGAGCTGCGTCCCCGGGCTGCGGCTGGTCCACGGCATCTCGATCAGCTCGACCGCGGGATCCACCTCCCCGCGCGGGTCGCCCGGCGTCTCCGGCCGGCGGCCGAAGGCGATCGTCGCGTGGTGCCCGCGCGCCGCCAGCCCGGCGGCGACGGTGCGGACCAGCTCGAAGACGCCGCCGCCGAACGCTTCGGCGACGAGGAGGACGTCAAGGCCCGACCCCGCTTCCTTCCCCTCTGCTATCCGTCCCTCCATCGCGTGAGCAGGGACTCTTCCAAAGTCGTCGTGATCTTCCACGAGCCCGTGCTCGGCGGGGCGACGATCTCGGTCCTGCGCACCATCCCCCTCCTCGAGGAGCGCGGCTGGCGGTTCTCGTTCTGGGTCGACCGGCCAAGCCCGCTCTTCGACGAGCTCGAGGGACGGGGCTACGACGTCGACGGCGACCGCCGCCTCGTCGCCTGGAGCCTGCCGGTCCTGCGCCAGCCGCCGGGGTTTCGCCGCCGCCTGACCGGCACGCCGCCCTACCTGGCGCGGCTTCGGCGGTTCCTGCGCAACCGCGACCCGGCCCTCGTCCACGCCAACAGCATCATCGCCCTGCCCGAGGCGCTCGTGGCCAAGCGCCAGGCACCGGTCCTCTTCCACGTCCACGAAATGTCGCGCGACAGCATCCGCGGCCGGATCGCCCGGCGGCTCGCCTGGCGCGCCGATGAGCTGGTCGCTGTCTCCCGCGCCTCGGGGGAGCGGCTGGCCCGCGGTGCTCCTGTCCCGCGGATCGTCTACGAAGCGGCGCCCCTGCCGGAGAAGGCCGCGTCCGTGCGGGAGAGCCCGGACCCGTTCGTGATCGGCACGATCGGCGTGATCTCGCGGCGCAAGGGCTCCGACGTCTTCGTCGCCGCGGCGGAACGGGTGCTGGCTGCGACCGCGGGCGTCGAGTTCCGGCTGGTCGGGGGATTGACCGACATCCTCGAGGCGGAGTGGGGGAGGGAGCTGATCGCCCGCGCGACGGAGGCTGGGATCGTCTGCCGCGAGCGGGTTGACACGCTCGAGGAGTTGCGGTCCTGGGATGCGTTCGTGCTGCCGTCGCGGACCGACCCCTTCCCGATCGCGATGCTCGAGGCGATGGGGAGCGGCCTGCCCGTGATCGGCGCCGCGTCCGATGGCATCGCCGAGCAGGTGACGCCCGAGTGCGGCGATCTCGTGCCCTCCGACGACCCGGAGGCGCTCGCCGCGGCGATGGTGAGGATGGCTCGCCGCAGCGGCGAGGAGCGCGCCGCGATGGGGCGAGCGGGTCGCCGGCGTGTGGCCGAGAACTTCACGGTCGAGCGGCAGGCTGCGGGACTCGACGACGCCTACCGGGCGGCGATCCGCGCCGGGAACGGATCGCGAGGTTGAGCGCGCGGACGGCCCGCCCGTCGGTTTCCGTGATCGCCCCGTTCGCGGGCGGCGCCGAGGACGCCCGCCGCACGATCGGCTTCCTCGAGGCGCTGCGGACGGGCGAGGGCGACGAGCTGATCCTCGCCGACAACACCGCGGGCGGAGTCGCGCTGTCCAAGGCGGAGGGATCCTCGGTCCGGGCGGTGCCGGCGCGGGCAGAGCGGTCCTCCTACCACGCGCGGAACGCCGGCGCCGAGGCGGCGGAGAACGACTGGCTGCTGTTCATGGACGCCGACTGCCTGCCCGACCCGGGACTGCTCGACGCCCACTTCACGCCCCCGCCCGCCGCGGCGACCGGCGTGGTCGCCGGCGGCGTCCGCCCGGCACCGGCGCAGGAGGGCGTCTTCCCGCGATACGCGCGCGCCCGCACCCACATCACCGAGGAGCCCCAGGTCAACTCTGCCTTCAAACCGGCGGGAATCACCCCCAACCTCCTGCTCCGCCGCGAGGCCTACGAGGCGGTCGGCGGCTTTCACGAGGGCCTCGCCTCGGGTGCCGACGTCGAGATCTGCTGGCGGATCCAGGAGGCCGGCTGGGACTTCGAGCACCGGCCCGACGCGGCCGTCCTCCATCACCACGTCGAGAGCCTGGGCGCGCTGGGGCGCCAGTGCCGGCGTCACGCCGCCGGCCGCGCCTGGCTGAACCGGCGCTACCCCGGCGCCGCGCCGCGGCCGCCTCTGACCGGACGTCTGCTCCACGCCCTGGGCGGCACGGTGTACAGGACGGTCCGGATTCAGCTCGACCGGGCGCTCTTCAGGGGGATCGACGCCTGGTGGTTCTGTCAGGACAGCTTCGGCTACCTGCTTGGCAACCGCGCCGGGCGGTTCTCGGCGGCAGCGGCAACGGCCGGCAGCCGCAGGCCGGTCGTCTTCCTCTGCGATGGGTTCCCGGCCCTTTCCGAGACGTTCATCGCCGCCGAGGGATGCGCCCTGTCTGACCTGGGGCACCCGGTCAGGATCGAGTCGGCGGCCCGGCCCGAGCGCCCCGACCGCGCGGCGGGGCGCGCCCTGCCGAACGTCCAGCTCGAGGACGACGGCATCGGCCGTAAGGTGTGGGCGGCGTTTCTGCTCTGCCTGCGCCACCCGCTGGGGTGCCTGCGCGACGCCCGCGACCGCCGGCGCTGGGCGCGCGAGGAGGGCATCTGGCCGCTCCGGTCGCTGGCGCCGCTGGCGTTGCGGGTGAAGCGCCGCGGCGACCGGCATCTCCACGCCCACTTCGCCGAGACGGCGGCTTTGAACGCGCTGCGGGTCGGGCGGATCCTCGGCCTCCCGTACAGCGTCACGGCCCACGCGTACGACATCTTCAAGGACCCGCGCAACCTGCCCGAGAAGCTGCGGGAGGCCTCGTTCGCGACGACCGGCTGCGAGTACAACGTCCGCCACCTGGCTGCGATCGCGCCGGAGGCCGCGGGCCGCATCCACGAGGTCGTCATGGGCGTCGACGGCGATCGTTTCCGCCGGACCCGCCCGCACCCGGGCGGGCGACACGTGGTCGCGGTCGGGCGGCTGGTCGAGAAGAAGGGGTTCGCGCACCTGGCCGAGGCGACGGGGATCCTCGCCGGCCGGGCGCCGCTCGACCGGGTGACCATCGTCGGCGACGGTCCCCTCCGCGGGGAGCTGGCGCAGCGAATCGCTGACCTCGGGCTCGAGGACACCGTCGTCCTCGCCGGCTGGCGCGAGCCGGACGACGTCCGCGACCTGCTCGAGGAGGCGGATCTCCTGGCGATGCCCTGCGTCGTCGCCACCGACGGCGACCGCGACTCGATGCCGGTGGTCGTCAAGGAGGCGCTGGCGATGGAGGTCCCCGTCGTCGCCAGCGACGAGGTCGGCCTGCCCGAGGTCGTCAGGCCGGAGTGGGGAGCCCTCGTGCCGCCGGGCGACGCGGACGCGCTGGCCGGCGCGATCGAGGACCTCCTCGCCCGTCCGCTGGGCGAGCGCCTGGCGATGGGTCAGGCCGGCCGCGAGTTCGTGTTGGCCCACGCCGCCGTGCGCGAGGAGACGCGGCGCCTGTCCAACCTGATCGAAGCGGTCTAGCCGCGACGGCGCAGCAGCACGTGGCAATGCTGGGTGCCCTCGCCCGCAACGCGCTCGAGGTCCATGCCGGCCGCCCCCGCGACCCGTCTCAGCTCGTCCAGGTCGACCGCCGCGCCGAGCCAGGCGGGATGCTCCTGCGCCCGTGGGCCGCGGCGCAGCGCTCCCCTGATCCGGGTTCGCAGCCGTTCTGCGAGCGGCCGACGGACGTGGACGCGCCGGTCGTTCGAGACCTGGAACGCGGCCCAGCCCGACGGGCGGAGGACCCGGCCGATCTCGCGGACGTAGCCGAGCTGCACCTCGGGGTCGGGGATGTGCTGGAAGACCACGTCGGAGAAGACGACATCGGCGGCGCCGTCCTCCACCGGCTCCAGCGACCGCCCGTCGCCCAGCAGCCACGTCACGTTGGCGAGCTCGGGGTTCAGCGCCATGGCCCGCGCGAGCATCTCCTCGGAAACGTCGACGGCAACCACCTCCGCCGCCCGCGCCGCCAGCCAGCGGGTGACGCGGCCGACCCCGCAGCCGATCTCGACGACTCGGTCGCCGGGGCCGATCTCGGCGCCGGTCCGCTCGAGGATCGCCTCGAGGGAGCGCCTGCCGCCGTCCCAGAAGCTCACCCTGTCCGGGTCCCGGTAGTCGACCCGGTTGTCGACGTAGTAGAAGGCGTTCTCCCTCGCCCGGGCGTCCCAGAAGTCGCGCATCTCGCTGCCCACGGCGGGCCACCCTAGCCGCCGCTCCCGTCGCGGCGCTATGTATCCGCCATGGCTCCCGTCGTCACCGTCGTGATCCCCGCCTTCGACGCGGGGGCCACGATCGGCCGCACACTCGAGGCACTCGCTCGCCAGGACCTAACGGAGGAGTTCGAGACGATCGTCGTCGACGACGGCTCGCGAGACGGCACGGTGGAGGCGGTGGAGCGGGCGCCCCTGCCGGTGCGGCTTCTGCGGCAGGACAACCGCGGCCCGGCGGCGGCGCGCAACGCCGGCGGGACAGCCGCGCGTTCCCCGGTTCTGGCATTCACCGACGCCGACTGCTTCCCGGCGCCCGGTTGGCTGCGAGAGGGCCTCGGCGCGATCGCGCAGACGGACCTGGTCCAGGGGGCGGTCCGCCCCGATCCGGGCGCCACCCGTCACCCACTCGATCGGACGCTGTGGGTCGTGCGCGAGAGCGGGCTCTACGAGACCGCGAACCTGTTCGTCCGGCGGGACGCGTTCGAGCGGGTCGGCGGCTTCGAGGACTGGCTGCCGGCGGCGGTCGGCAAGCCGGTCGCCGAGGACGTCTGGCTCGGCTGGCGGCTGCGGCGCGCCGGCGCGCGGACGTGCTTCTCCCCGGCGGCGATGGTCGAGCACGCCGTCTTCCCGCAGACCGTCTCCGAACGGGTCACCGACGGCCTCCGCCTCTACCACTTCCCGTTCATGGCGGCGCGGATCCCCGAGCTGCGCGACACGCTCTTCTACCGGCGGGCGTTCCTCAGCCGCAGGACGGCCGAGTTCGACCTGGCCATCGCCGGCCTGGCGGCCGCGGCGCGAAGTAGGTCGCTTCTGCCGGCGCTTGCCGCCGCGCCGTACGCGTGGCGCGTCGGAACCGAGACGCTCGGCTGGCGCCGGCACGCGCCGCGCGCCGCGGCGGGGAGGATCCTCGCCGACGCGGCCGGCTTCGCCGCGCTCCTAGCGGGCGGGGTGCGGGCCAGATCCCTCGTGCTATAAGCGGCCGCGGCATGTCTCAGGAGCTTCTGGAGCGCGCCGCCACGGCGAGCTGGTACCACACCCTGGAGCTGGCCCCGGGTCACGTCACCGAGGGGATCTTCGACCTGCGCCCCGTGGTCGACCGCTACGGCCTGCCGGAGCGGATGGACGGGATGCGGGCGCTCGACGTCGGGACCTGGGACGGCTTTTGGGCGTTCGAGATGGAACGGCGGGGCGCCACGGTCGTCGCGCTGGACCTCGACGACGAGGCCGACTTGGACTGGCCGCCCCGCCGGCGTCCGGAGGTCTTCCCGGAGACGCCGCGCGGCACCGGTTTCCGGCTCGCGAAGGAGATCTTCGGCTCCGAGGTCGAACGGGTGAACCTCAGCATCTACGACGCCACCCCGGAGGAGCTCGGCACCTTCGACCTGGTCTTCTGCGGCTCGGTCCTCATCCACCTGCGCGACCAGTTCCTTGCCCTCGAGCGGATCGCCGGTCTGTCCCAGGGGACGTTCCTCTCGACCGAGGGATACAGCCGTCTGCTCGGAGTGTTGCCGTTCCCGGCCGCCCGCTACTACGCCGACCGCGAGGCCGCCGTCGTCTACTGGGAGCCGAGCGCCCGGGCCTGGGAGCAGATGATCTGGAGCGCCGGCTTCGACGAGGTCGAGCGGCTCGGGACGTTCAGCCTCAAGGCCCGCGAGGGGTGGTCGGTGCCCCACGTGACCCATCGGGCCCGCAAGTCGGCGGTCTGACCGCCCTCGGGGATGCCGTGGCCGCGCATGTAGACGGGACGCCGCGGGTCGCGGTCGTGGTCCCGACCCGTGCCCGCGAGACCCGCCTCGCGTTCGCGCTCGAGGCACTGGCCGCGCAGACGATCGGCACCGGCGCGTTCGAGGTCCTCCTCGTTCGCGACGGCGACGTGCACGGCCCGCGGACGCCGCCGCCGCACCGGTTGCGCACCCGAACGCTGACGATGCCCGCCCGCGGCACCCCGGCCGAGAAGCGCAACGCCGGCTGGCGCGCGACCGCCGCGCCGCTCGTTGCCTTCACGGACGACGACTGCCGGCCCCATCCCGGCTGGCTCGAGGCCCTGGTGGCGGCCTGGGAGTCCGCCGACGGCGAGCCGCTGGTGATCCAGGGCGCGGTCAAGCCCGACCCGGACGAGACGCACCTCCTCACCGGGCTGGCCCGGAGCCTCACGGTGACCGCCGCCGATGGCTGGTTTCAGACGGCCAACCTTGCCCTCACCCGCCCCCTTCTCGAGCGCCTGGAGGGCTTCGACGAGCGGTTCTCGCGGACGGGTGAGGACACCGATCTGGGCCTGCGGGCGGTCGCGACCGGCGCCGAGGTCCGGTTCGCCGAGGGCGCGCTCGTCTGGCACGCGGTCCACACGCTCGCCCTCCCGGCAGCGATCCGGGACCGCGCCCGGGCCGATCAGGTCGCCGAGCTGATCCGGCGCCATCCCGCCCAGCGCGACCGCCTCTACCGGCGCGTGTTCTGGAAACGGTCCCATGCGCTCGTCGCGCTGGCCCTCGCCGGCATGCTGGCCCGCCGGCCGGCCCTTGCCGCCCTCGCTGCCCTTCCGTATGCGCTCGCGAACTACGACAGGAGCGTCCCGCCCTCGGCCCGGCACGCCGCCGCGGTCGCGCTCCACCTGCCGGCCCGGTTCGCCGTCGACCTCGCCGAGACGGTTCAGACGGCGAGGGGAGCCGTCCGGTCCCGGACGCCTCTCATCTGACCGATGCGGATCGCGCTGATCCACCCGGTCTACTGGCCCGAGGTACATCGTGGCTCGGAACGGATCGTCAACGACATCGGCCGCCGGATGGCCGCGCGGGGACACGAGGTGACCCTGATCACCAGCCACCGTGGTCGGTCGAGCGCGTCTCACGAGGACGGGATGCGCGTCCTTCGCGGCCGCCGGCCCCGGCGCCTGCCGGGAATGGGCCTCTACGAGCTCTTCCTCGAGACCGTGCCCGGCGCGGCCTGGCAGCTCTTGCGCGGAGGCTACGAAGCGGCCCACGCCTTCCATCTCTCCTCGGCGGTCGCGGCGGCCCTGGCCCGCCGGGGCGGCGGTCCGCCGTTCGCCTATTCCTTTCACGGCATCCCGACGCGGACCTACCTCACCGCGCGCCGCCGCCGGATCGAGATGCTGCGGCTGTCGATCGAAGCGGCGGCGGCCGTCACCGTCCTCAGCGAGGCGGCAGCCCAGGTGATGCGGCGCCACCTCCTGACCGATCCCGAATTGCTGCCTGCAGGGGTCGACCTGTCCGCGTTCGCCCCGGGGCCGGAGCGAGAGCCGGAGCCGATGATCCTCTACCCGGCGTCCTTCACCGACCCCCGCAAGCGGGCCGGGCTCCTGCTCGAGGCCTTCGCGGAGTTGCGCCGTGAGCGTCGCCAGGCCCGGCTCGTGCTGGCCGACAACCCCGACCCCGCGATCGGCGGCGGCCGCCCCCGCCTGCCCGAGGGCGCCCGGTGGGCCGACCTGAACGCGCCCGGAGCGCTTGAGGAGGCGTATCGGCGGGCGTGGGTCACAGCGCTGCCGTCGGTGGACGAGGCGCAGGGCCTGGTCCTGCTCGAGTCGCTCGCGTCCGGCACCCCCTTCGTCGCCGCGCGGTCGGGCGCGCCCCCTCAGATCCACGGCGGCCGGCAGGGGGTCGGCCGGCTGTTCGACCCCGACGATCGGGCCGCCCTGGTTCGCGCGCTTGGCGAGGCGCTCGATCTCGCTGCGTCCGACGGAACCCGCGCCGCCTGCCTCGACCGCGCCGCGGGCTACTCATGGCAGCGCCTCGAGCCCGCTCACGAGGATCTCTACCTGCGCCTCGCCGAGGCGGCCTGACGTGCGGGTGCTGACGGTCGGCAGCATGTACCCGCCGCACCACCTCGGCGGCTACGAACTGATCTGGCGGGAGGCCGTGGAGCGGCTGCGCCGCAACGGCCATGACGTGATGGTCCTGACCAGTGACTTCGCCCGTCCCGGCTCAGGCGAGGAGGAGGCCGGCGTCCGCAGGGACCTGCGGCTCTACTGGCGCGATCACGAGTGGCCTCGGTTCGGCCTCCGGCAGCGTCTCGGACTCGAGCGCCACAATGCCGCCGCGTTCGACCGGGCCGTCCGCGACCATCGACCGGACGCGGTGCTCTGGTCGGCGATGGGCGGCATGTCGCTCTCACTGCTCGCCCGGGCGCGACGCCTGCGCATCCCGGGAGCGGCCATGGTCTGCGACGAGTGGCTCTTGTACGGGCCCGAGCGCGACGCCTGGCTGCACGGGTTTCGCGGCTGGCGCCGGGTCCTGGCCCCGTTCGCGTGGCGGGCGACGGGCATCCCCGCGTCGCTCGAGGTCGCCGCACTCGGCCCGGCGCTGTTCATGAGCGACATCCTGCGCGCGCGCTCGGCGCGAGCGCACGCATTCGAGCGCACCCGGGTCGAGTATCTGGGCGCCGACCGTCACGCCTTCGGCGAGCACCCGGCGCAGCCCTGGTCCTGGCGCCTGCTCTACGCGGGGCGGATCGACCGGCGAAAGGGAATCGACCTCGCGCTGCGGGTGCTGCCGCTCCTCCCGGACGAGGCTCGGCTGACCATCGCCGGGGGCGGCGACGAGGGGCACATGCGCGAGCTGGAGGACATCGCGCGAGCCGAGGGGGTCTGCGAGCGGGTTCGCTTCACCGAGGTCCCGCGCGAGGGCCTGGCCGCCGAGTACGCCGCGGCCGACGTCGTCCTCTTTCCCGTCCGCTGGCTCGAGCCCTGGGGCCTCGTCCCGTTGGAGGCCATGACGGTCGGGACGCCCGTCGTCGCCAGCGGGCGGGGGGGGTCCGGCGAGTACCTCGAGGACGGCGTGAACTGCCTGATCGCCGACCCCGACGCGGGACCCCCCGCTTTCGCCGACGCCATCTCGCGCCTTGCGGCCGACGAGGACCTCCGCGCCCGGGTGAGGGCTGGCGGCTTGCGGACGAGCGAGCGTCTGGGCGAGGACGCCTGGTACGACGCCGTCGAAGAGATCCTGGTGGAGAGCCGGTCGTGAGCGCGGCCCCAACTCACGGCAGGCGGCGGGCCGCGGCCCGCGGAACGGTCATCAACTCCGCCTTCCAGATCGGCCTGGGAAGCCTGAACTTCCTCAAGTCGCTGATCGCCGCCGGCCTCCTCACCGCCGCCGACTACGGCGTCTGGGGAGCGCTCTTTTTGACCGTCGGTCTGATCGTCGCGATCAAGACCACGGGGGTGAGCGACAAGTTCATCCAGCAGGAGGAAGCCGACCAGGTCGACGCCTTCCAGAAGGCCTTCACGCTCGAGCTGCTCTCCTCGGGCATCCTCATGGCCGCGATGGTGGTGGCGGCGCCGCTCCTTGCGCTGCTCTACGGCGAGAGGGAGCTGCTCGCACCGGGCCTGGCGATCGCCGCGATCCTGCCGGCCTTCGCGCTCCAGGCGCCGATCTGGATCCACTACCGCAACATGGACTTCCTGCGCCAGCGGATCCTCAGCGCGACGGACCCGCTGACTTCGTTCGCCGTGACGCTGGCGCTGGCCGCGGCCGGGTTCGGTTACTGGAGCCTCGTGCTCGGATTCATCGCGGGCTCCTGGGCCGCCGCCGTGGCGGCCCTCCTGACCAGCCCCTATCCGATCCGGTTGCGATACGACCGCGGCACGATGCGCGACTACTTCAGCTTCTCCTGGCCGCTCGTCATCGCGGGGGCCAGCGGCCTGCTGATCGGTCAGCTCTCGGTCCTGTTCGGGGACCTGGCTCTCGGGCTGGCGGGCGCGGGAGCGATCTCGCTGGCGGGGACGTTCGCCGCCTACGCCGACCGGGTCGACACCGTGATCACCCAGACGATCTACCCGGCCGTCTGCCGCGTTGCCGGTGACCGCGCCCTGCTGCTCGAGGCGTTCACCAAGTCGAACCGGCTGACCCTGATGTGGGGAATGCCTTTCGGCGTGGCTCTGACGTTGTTCGCCTCCGACCTCGTCCACTTCGGGATCGGCGACCAATGGGAGGACGCGATCGTCCTCCTCCAGGCCTTCGGCCTGACCGCGGCCTTCAACCACGTCGGCTTCAACTGGACCGCCTTCTACAGGGCGATCGGCGAGACGAAGCCGATCGCCCGCGTCGTCGTGGCGACGACGGTCACCTTCTGCCTCACCGCGCTGCCGCTCCTCCTCGTCTTCGACCTGCCTGGTTACGCCGCCGGGATGGGCTTGGTCACGGTGGTGACGCTGGGGCTGCGGGCGCGTTATGTCTCGCGCCTGTTCCCGGGCTTCGGGTTCTTCCGCTACTTCCTGAGGGCGGTGGCCCCCACGGGGCCGGCCGCCCTCGCGGTGCTCGCCGTTCGCACCGTTGTCGACGCCGAACGCACGGCCGGAATCGCCCTGGCCGAGCTCGGCCTCTACCTGGCGGTCACGGCATTGCTGACCTTCGTCCTCGAACGGCGGCTGATCGCCGAAGCGATCTCCTACCTGCGGCCTGAGCGGGCGCCGGTGCCGGCCGAGGTCTGACGCTCGCATGCCCCTCGGCGACTACCTCGCCGGGCTGGCGGTCTTCGCCGCCGTCGCGGGTTGCGCGGCCGGAGCCGCGGCCCTCTGCCTGCGCGGCCGCGCGATCGGAGTCGCCGGTCCGCCCCGGGTGCTCGCCTGGTCCCTCCTCTTCCTCGCGGCGCTCCTCGCGGTCCACCTCGTCCCGGGAATCCTCGGGGTCCTCGGACGAGGCTCAGTCCTGGTCGTCGCGGCGGCACTGTTGGTCTTCGCATGGGCGCTGCGCGTCGCTCCCGCGCAGGCCGGCCCTCCTCCGGACCGCGCTTCGAACGGGTCCGGCCGCGCCGATTGGGTCGCCGCCGCCGTCGCGGCGGCCGTTGTGGGGTGGCTCGTCCTCGCCGCGTTGATCGAACGTGCACCGGTTGCCGTCACCAACCTCGACGCCCTCAACTTCCACCTGCCCGGCATCGCGAACTGGATCCAGCACGAGGGCTTCTGGCAGATCGGGCAATGGGTCCCCGACCTCGCCCACGGGAACTACCCCCAGAACGGCGACCTCCTCGACCTCTCCGTGGTGATGCCGTGGCACAACGACGCCTTCGTGCGGCTGGTCGGGGTGCCGCTGCTTGCGCTGGCCGCCCTGTCGGTCTACGCGATCGGGGTCGAGCTCGGCGCCCCGCGCGCCTCTTCGGCGCTCTGGGCTGCGGCCTTCGCGGCGATGCCGGCCGTCGTCCAGCCTGCCGCGCTCGAGGTGCTGACCGACGACCTGCTGCTGGCCTCCCTCGGCATCGGGACCCTGTTCCTGCTGCGCCATGCCCGCACGGCCGAGCGCGCCGACCTGGTCCTCGCCGGGCTGGGGCTCGGAATCGCCTTCGGCACCAAGTGGTACGGGGTCTCGAGCGTGGCCGTGATAGTCGCCGTCTGGCTCGGCGCGAGCCTGCTCGGGAGGGTGCCGCCTCGGGTCGCGGGGAAGCGCCTGGTGGCTCTGGCCTGCCTGATCGCCGCCGCTGGAGGCTTCTGGCTGCTCCGCAACTGGGTCGAGTCCGGCAACCCGGTCTTCCCGGTCAGGGTCGAACCCCTCGGCGTGACGATCTTCGACGCTCCGTTCGACGATGCACGCGCCCGGGTGGGCTTCACGGTCGCGTCCTACCTCGACGATCCGGGGGTGATCGGCGACTACATCGTCCCCGCACTCGAGAAGACCGTCGCCTTGCCGGGGCTGCTGATCGGCGTCGCCGTGGTCGCGACGCTCATCATCGCGACCCGCCGCCCTGGAGCCGCGAGGCAGGATCCGCGGGTCCCCGCCATCGCGATCGCCTCGCTGCTCCTCGCCGTCGCCTACGCGGTGACCCCGTACTCCGCCCTCGGGCTGGAGGGCAAGCCGCTCTTCACCGA
>Ga0126309_10000431_pt1 | contig 14006 bp, 11 predicted proteins | sample Plot56_FD_92541 | JGI IMG/M metagenome (GOLD analysis project Ga0126309, IMG submission 92541) | Serpentine soil microbial communities from UC McLaughlin Reserve, CA, USA - Plot56 | ecosystem: Environmental > Terrestrial > Soil > Grasslands | place: USA: UC McLaughlin Reserve, Lake County...
CTCGTCGTCGAGCGGGACGTCCGCAAGATCTTCACCTACCGCACGGAGACGCTGCTGCGCAGGTTCGGCGGGCAGGCGGAGGACGCGGACCCGGTGGTGATCGAGCGGCTCCGCGACTGACGCCGTCAAATTCCGCAGGGCGCTCAGCGCCCTCTGAAAATACGCTCTCCGCTCTTGGAGGGCGCTGTCCGCCCTCCGAAATTGGATGACGCACTCCTGGAGGGCGCTCACTGCCCTCCGGAAGTGGAAGACGTACCTCTGGAGGGCGCTCACCGCCCTCTGAGATTGCGAAGCGCGATTCTGGAGGGCGCCGAGCGCCCTCTGGGAGTGGGAGACGCAGTTGCGGAGGGCGCTGACCGCCCTCCAGGAATGCGAGGCGTGGAGATGGAGGGCGCTGACAGCCCTCCTTTGGATATGCTCCGCCCGACACCATGCCCGCCCCCGTCCCTTCCCCCGCTCCCCACGATCCCGCCACCCTCTACGCCCCTCACGGCCAGCCGGGAGAGTTCTTCTGCCCATGGCAGCCGTTCAACACGACGCCTCTCGACGTGCTGCGTTGGAAGCTCGGCGGGCGGAAGCCGTACGACCGGAAGACGGAGCCGCGGGTTCCGGTGGTCGAGAATGACGGGGCTTATCTAAAGGACAGGGATCAGCCCTCGTCGGTCACTTGGGTGGGCCATTGCACCTTCGCCGTCCAGGATGGAGGAGACGTCTTCGTCACCGATCCGCACTGGGGACCCCGGGCTCTCGCCCCTCCACGGAAGTCTCCGCCCGGAATCCCTCTGGCCGCGGTTCCCGGCGATGCGTTCGTGGTGCTCTCTCACAATCACTATGACCATCTGGATACCTGGACGATCCGGCGGTTGCCGGACCTGCCCTGGTTCGTTCCCCTCGGGCTCGGCGACTGGCTCCGCCGCCGCGGTCTGCGGCGGGTGACCGAGCTCGACTGGTGGCAGACCGTCAGCCATGGCCGGTGGACTCTCACCTGCCTCCCCGCGCAGCACTGGTCCAACCGGATCAGCATGGGGCGCAATGCCTCCCTCTGGGCTTCCTGGCTGCTGGACTCGGGGACGCGGCGCTGGTACTTCGGCGGCGACTCCGGCTACTTCCATGGCTTCGCCGAGATCGGCCGGCGGTTCTCCCCCGAAGTCGCCCTTCTTCCCATCGGCGCCTATGAGCCCCGCTGGTTCATGCGCTACCAGCACATGGACCCCCGCGAGTCGTTGCAGGCCTTCCGCGACCTCGGCGCCCGGTGGATGGCCGGCATGCACTGGGGGACCTTCGATCTCACGGACGAGCCGGTCGACCTTCCTCCCCGCGTCCTGGACGAGATCGTGCAGCAGGAAGGAGCCGACTCCGAACGGGTCCGCGCTCTGGCCGTTGGCGAGCGTTGGGTCCTTCCCTGACGCATGGTAGAGTGTCCCAACCCCGAAGGACCGGGCCTGGTCCGCGATGCGAGGAGGATGGACGTCGGATGAGATCTTCCACCCAGGCGCTTCGTCGCCCTTCCGGAACCGCCGAGAGCCCTGTCCGCCGGACGCACGGCCGGGCCGCGGTCCCGGCGCCTCGCCGCCCCCTCCAGCTCGAGCTGTTCGTCACCGGCCACCCGGCTCTCCCGGAAGGCCGGCGGTCCGTCCTGCCGACGGTCGTTCCCCATCCGGAAGCTCCGCGTCTCGAGCTGCAGCGCGCCTTGAACCGGCTGACCGGCGGCCGCCTGTCCAGCCTGATCCTGACGGACAACCGCCGCACCATCCTGAGCGTCCAGCCTGGGCGGCCGGGCGACCGTTCCCAGCTCACCCTGCGCATCCACCACTCCTTCGTGGGAGCTCCGCCGGAGGTCCTCCAGGCGGTCGCGGCGTTCGTGGAGAGCCGGAAGGGGAGCGACCGCTCGCGCGAGGCGCTGGCCGTCATCCGGCAGCACTTCGCCGCTCACCGGCCGGAGCGCCGCCCCCGCCGCGCCACGCTGCGCTCCGAGGGGGTGGTCTTCGATCTCGACGAGATTGTGAAGGATCTGAATCAGCGCTACTTCGGCGGCCGCCTCTCCGTGGGGGTCACCTGGGGGCGCTCCTCGGGCGGCGCGGCCCACCACTGCCGGCGGCGCCGGACGACCTCCAGCCTCCAGCTCGGCAGCTACTCCTATGAGGATCGCCTGATCCGTCTCCACGGAGCTCTCGACCAGCCCGGGATCCCCCGCTACGTCATCGAAGCCGTCGTGTTTCATGAGCTGCTGCACGCGGACATGCCTCCGGTGGTCCAAAATGGCCGGCGGTGCTTCCACACCCCGGAATTCCGGCGCAGAGAACGCGAGTACCGGCACCTAGATAAGGCAGACCGGTGGATCCAGGAGCATCTTCCCGACCTGCTCCGCGCCCGCGCCGAGGCGACCGCCCGGCGGCGGCGGCGCACCTGACGGGATCCGCAACCGGGAACCGTTATCTGCCGTACTGAGGTCCGCATGCGGACCAGCGCTGGAGGATATTCGCTTGGACATTTCCCGTTTTCTTGCCGTCGCGATTCTGACGCTCCCGGCCGTTGCCTTCGCCGGCCAGGAGCCGGTGCCCGCGCCCACATCCATGCAACGCCCGGAAAAGCCGCATTACCGGATTCCGAAGATCTCGACGCCGATCAAAATCGACGGCGTGCTCGACGACCCGGCCTGGGGCGAAGCTCTGAAGATCGACGTGAACAACGAGTTCGACCCCGGCCGCAACGTCCCCGCACCGGTGACGACGATCGCCTATCTGGCCTATGACGAGGACAACCTCTACGCCGGTTTCCGGGCCAACGCGCCGGACCCGGAGGCGATCCGGGCCAACCTGACCGACCGCGACTCCGCGTTCAAGGACGATTTCGTCGGCCTGATCCTCGACACCTTCAACGACGAGCGCCGCGGCTACGAGCTGTTCGTCAATCCCCTCGGCGTCCAGATGGACCTCGCCCTCAACGAGATGGCCGACGTCGAGGAGGACACGGCCTGGGATGCCATCTGGGCCTCGGCCGGCAAAATCGACGCGGAGGGCTATGTGGTCGAGATGGCGGTCCCCTTCAGCTCGCTCCGCTTCCAGCGCTCGGCCGGGGAGCAGACCTGGGGGATCGGCCCGTTCCGCTCGCACAAGCGCAGCCTCCGCCATCAGATCGCCTCGACCTACATGGCGCCGGACGACAACTGCTTCGTCTGCCAAGCGCCGAAGGTGACCGGCTTCGAAGGGGTGAAGCCCGGGCGCAATCTGGAGCTCGATCCGACCCTGACCGGCCAGCGCACTGACCGCCGGGTGGGCTTCCCCGACGGCGGGATCGAGGACGGTGACGAGGAAGGCGACCTGGGCCTCACCGCCCGCTGGGGCATCACCCCCAACCTGACACTCTCCGGTGCGATCAATCCGGACTTCTCCCAGATCGAAGCCGACGCGGTCGAGCTCGACGTCGACACCCAGTTCGCGCTGTTCTTCCCGGAGAAGCGCCCCTTCTTCCTGGAGGCGGCCGACTTCTTCCAGACCCCCTTCTCCGCCGTCTACACCCGCACGGTGGCAGATCCGCGCTGGGGCGCCAAGCTGACCGGCAAGGAGGGGAGGAACGCCATCGGGTTCTTCGTCACAGAGGACGACCGGACGAACCTCCTCCTGCCGGGCGACCAGTTCTCCCGCACGGCCTCGCTTCCTGACCTGCAGACCACCGATGCCGCCCTGCGCTACCGGATCGACATAGGCAAGGGATCGACCATCGGCGCCCTCGCCACCTACCGCGAAGGTGGGGACTACCTGAACGGCCTGGCCGGGATCGACGGTCGCTGGCGGCCGACCGCAGCCGACGTGGTGACGGCTCAGGCGCTCACCGCGCGGACCGAATACCCGGACGCGTTCGCCGCCCGGTTCGGCCTCCCCCAGGGGCGCCTCGAAGGGGACGCCCTGATCGTCGCCTACGGCCACACGGCCCGCGAGTGGCTCTGGAACGCCAACTGGGAGAGGGTGGATGACGAGTTCCGCGCCGATCTGGGGTTCATGCCGCAGGTCGGCTATGAGCTCTCCAACGCCGTGGTGGAGCGCACCTGGTGGGCGGACAAGAAGACCTGGTACAGCTCGCTCAGCCTCGGCGGGGGCTGGAACCAGACCAGCGCCGAGGATGATACCGTCCTGGAACGCAACGCCCAGAGCTATTTCAGACTCCGCGGCCCGTGGCAGTCGACATATCTGTTCAACCACGGGTGGCGCCACCGCTTCTGGAACGGCGTCACGTTCCGCGAGAGCTTCAACTCCTTGAGCGCCGACCTGCGCCCGACCGGCCGCCTGGGTCTGGGCCTCCTCGTCAACGACGGCGACACGATCGACTTCGACCACACGCGGCCAGGGAACCTGCTGCGCATCCGGCCGTCGATCCTCTACAACTTCTTCGGCCACGTGCAGACCTCGCTCGACCACGACCTGCAGCGCGTGACTGTCAAGGGCGGGGAGCTGCTGGAGCTGAACGTCACCCAGCTCTCAACGGTCTACCAGATCAACATCCGGACGTTCGTCCGGGCGATCCTCCAGTACACCGACCTGGAGATCAACCGCGCCCTGTTCACCGCCGCACCGGTCGCCGAGGACGACGAGCACCTGTTCAGCCAGCTCCTGTTCTCCTACAAGCTCAACCCCACGACGGTCTTCTTCCTCGGCTACTCGGACAACCAGTTCGGCGGCACCGACGCCGACGGCCGGCTGATCGACCTGACGCGCTCCGACCGGACGTTCTTCTTCAAGGTCGGCTACGCGCTCGTGCTGTAGGTGGCCTGGCACGAATCTCGTATTCCCCTGAAACTCAGCGGGTGGCAGACTGCCCGGAGACCTGAGCAGTCGCCACTCAAGTCGTCGGGAATTTGAGTCTGATGGACTCGGTTTTCCTGGGTGCACGGATCGACAAGCCAGCTCTCTAGGGTGGCCCGGTCCAGCGCCCGCGGCGATCGGCTGAGGCCGTTTCTCCCCGGAAGTCAGAGGGAACAGGAGAACGAAATGTCAGAGCGATTCACACTTCCCGTGCTCCCGTTGAGGGAATTCGTGCTGTTCCCGGGTGTGACGACCCCGATCAACGCGGGTCGGCCGGCCACCCTGCGAGCCATCGAGGCCGCACTGGCCACGCCCGAGAGGCTCGTCTTCGCCGTCTCGCAACGGGAGGACACCAATAATCAGAATCCCGCCCCCGAGTCGCTGCACACGATCGGGACGGTGGCGCGCATCGGTCAGGTCCAGCGGGGCCTCGCCGGCGTGCAGCTCCTGCTGCAAGGCGAACACCGTGGGATCGCGATGCGCATCACCGAGAAGGACGGCTATCTCGAGGCCGTCGGGCGCGACGCGGAGGAGCTGGCTCCTCTGAACCCCAACGACACGGCCTTCATGGGTCTTTTCCGCGAGGCACGGGAGCGTGCGGCGGAGCTGGGCAAGAGGTCCGGCCTCCCCGATGAGGTTGTGCATGGAGTGCTGGAGGGAGTGGACGAGCCGGGCCGGCTCGCCGACCTGGTGGCCGCCTACACGGACGTGCCGCCGAGCCAGCGCCAGGCTCTGCTCGAGACCTTGTCGGTCGAGGAGCGCCTGCGCCGCGTGCTCGTTCACGTCCAGCGACAGCTCGAGGTGCTCGAGGCGCAGGACAACATCAAGAGCCGCGTTCAGGAGGAGCTCGGCGACCGCCAGCGCGAGATGTTCCTGCGGGAGCAGCTCAAGGCGATCCAGAAGGAGCTCGGCGAGGGCGACTCCGGCAACGAGGTCGAGGAGCTGCGCGAGCGGCTCGCCAAGCTCGACATGCCCGACGAGGTCCGCAAGGAGATCGACCGCGAGCTCGGCCGGCTCGGCCGCATGGGCCGGGAGGCGATGGAGTCGCAGGTCATCCGGAACTTCCTTGAGACCGTTGCGGAGCTCCCCTGGAACATCCGCAGCGAGGAGCACATCGACATCCCGCGCGCGGCCGAGGTTCTGGAAGAGGACCACTACGGCCTGGGTGACGTGAAGGACCGGATCCTGGAGTTCCTGGCGGTTCGCCAGCTGCGCCAGGCCGAGCTCCTGCGGGAGCGCGCCGCCGAGGAGGCCGCCAAGGCCGAGGCCGGCAATGACGAGATCGAGACTGAGCCCGAGGTCGAGGCGATGCCCGACCTGCCCCAGACCAAGGAGGAGAAGCGGGCCAACAAGGGCCCGATCCTCCTCTTCGTCGGCCCTCCGGGCGTCGGCAAGACGTCCGTGGCCCGGTCGATCGCCCGGTCCATGGGCCGTGAGTACGTCCGCATCTCGCTCGGCGGCGTGCGCGACGAGGCCGACATCCGCGGCCACCGGCGCACCTACGTCGGCGCCATGCCCGGCCGGATCATCAAAGGCATGAAGCAGGCCGGCACCAAGAACCCGGTGTTCCTGCTCGACGAGGTCGACAAGCTCGGCGTCTCCTATCAGGGCGACCCGGCGAGCGCGCTCCTCGAGGTGCTCGACCCGGCGCAGAACGACACCTTCGTGGATCACTACCTCGGAGTGCCGTTCGACCTGTCGGAGGTGCTGTTCATCGCCACGGCGAACTTCATCCAGAACATCCCCGGGCCGCTGCTCGACCGGATGGAGGTGGTGGAGTTCTCCGGCTACACGGAAGAGGACAAGCTGTACATCGCGCGGCGCTATCTGGTGCCCCGGCAGCTCAAGGAGAACGGCCTGACGACGGAGCAGATCGCGCTCTCCGACGAGGCGATCCTGGCCGTCATCCAGGGGTATACCCGGGAGTCCGGCGTGCGGCAGCTCGAGCGCTCGCTGGGCAAGCTCGCCCGCAAGGTCGCGCGCAAGATCGCGGCCGGCGAGATCGAGCGTGCCGAGATCAAGGCAGAGAGCGTCCGCGAGATCCTCGGCCGGCCCCGGATCCATCCGGAGCGGGCCGCGCGGCAGGACCAGGTGGGGGTCGCGACCGGCATGTACTACACGCCGGCCGGCGGCGACATCATGTTCGTCGAGGTGTCGACCATGAAGGGGAAGGGAGACCTCGTGCTGACGGGACAGCTCGGCGACGTGATGAAGGAGTCGGCGCGCGCGGCCTGGTCGTATGCCCGGGCGCACGCGGACCTGCTCGGCATCCCGGCGGAGAGCTTCGAGCGCGACGTGCACGTCCATGTGCCGGCGGGCGCGATCCCGAAGGACGGCCCCTCGGCGGGCGTGACCATGGCGACAGCCCTGGTTTCAGCCCTGTCGAGCCGGCCGGCCCGGCACGACGTGGCCATGACCGGCGAGATCACGCTCTCCGGCCGGGTGCTCCCGATCGGCGGCGTCAAGGAAAAGGTCCTGGGCGCCGTGCGGGCGGGCATCACCGAGGTCCTTCTGCCCAAGGACAACGAGGCCGACCTGGAGGACCTCCCGGAGAACGTGGCCGAGAAGGTCCACTTCCACTTCGCCGAGGAGTTGGGCGACGTCCTCGCCCTGGCTCTCCGCGGCGCCTCGTTCCGCGAGGGACGCCTCTTCTTCGGGGAGTCCTCGACCAGCGACGGGATGGGCGACGTGCCCCTGATGCACTGAGCCCCCCTCCCCGTCCCTCCCCCGCGAAGCGGGAGAGGGCGCCCCCTCCCTCCGGATTCGGAGGCGGGGCGCCTTTCTCCCGCTTTTGTTTTTTCCCCTCTCCCGCTAAGCGGGGGAAGGGCCAGGGGTGGGGGCGGGATCAGAGATTCCAGGAGAGGCCGACCAGGAAGGTGCGGCCGGAAAGGTCGATGTCGCCAAAGCCCTCGAAGTCGTCGGACAGCTCGTCCTCCGCGTAGCTCCACCGTCCTTCGCCGAAGATGGACACCCGTCGCGTGATCGGAGCTTCCACCCCGACCAGGTAGTAGTAACCGAAGGCCACCCCCTCGTCCTTGAAGTTTGCGAAGAAGATATCGTCATTGTTGTCGATGAAATCCCCTTCCTCTTCGAGGCTCCAGAAGTAGCTGCCGCCGCCCGCGCCGAAGTAGGGGCTGACCGCCGCGTCCGAGCCGAGCGGATGGACCACCGCGCCGATGGTGGCCGAAGCGATTCCCAGGGTCGTGTCGTGCCGGATCCGGTCGCCGAAGTTGTCGACGAAGTCCCGGTAGGACTGGGTCGTGTCCCCACCGTAGGCTGTGCCCGAGAACTGCAGGCTGAGGTAACGGTTGAGAGGGAGCAGGTAGTCGAGACCGAAGGAGACGTTCTCCAGGTCGTCGACCCCGCCGGTGAAGTCGCGCTCCACGCTGTCCCAGTACTCCGAGTCCCCTTCGGGTTGGAACGCTCCCAGGTGGATGCGGAAGGCGCCGTCCCGCTCGTAGAACCCACGCCGTTGTTGGGCCCAGGCAGCAGGCGTGACGGCAAGGAGCAGACCGGCGAGAGCCAAGGTCGTGCGCAACGCTTTCGAATTCATTTCTTTTTCTCCTCTGACATCTGCCTCGGTGACTGAGCAACCTGAATGCCAGGAGGCTCCGGCCATCTCAGGATTCGAGACAAACGTCTGGCAGGACTGAATTTATCAGGGAAATGGCGTCTTCCCCAGGCCAGCGGCGCGCCGTCCTATTCCGAGGACGTCTCTGCCTCCTCTTGTCCCGCCTCCCGCCTCGAGAGGTAGACTTGAGGACGACCGATCGGAAGGAGCCCACCATGGTACGCCCGCGCCCCGTCCGCGCTTTGGCGCTCGTCCTGTCCGCCCTTCTCCTCACTTCCTGTTTCTCGACGCAGGCGGTGGGCCGGCGCCCGTCCGCCGGCCGCGGGGGCGGAGTGGCGGTGCAAGTCTTCCCCGACGACGAGGCCCGCCAGGCCGGGCTGGCGCTCTCGGGCGGCATCGTGGGGGAGCTCGAGCGGCAGGAAGGAAGCTATTGGGTCCCGGTCTTCCGCTCCCTCGATGCGCGCTGGACGGTCCTCGGGCTGAAACCCGGCACGTACCGGGTGCGCTTCCCGGCCCGGCTCGACGACTCCGGCAACGAGGTCCCGCTGGATGCGCGGCCGAAGATCGTCCGCGTCCGCGCCGACCAGGTGACCGAGGTCGAAACCGTGGTCGAGCACGTTCCCCCGGCGCTCGTGGCCGCCGGGGTCGCAACGGCGGTGGTCGCCGCGGTGTTGCTCTGGGACTGGCTGGACGATCACAACCTGCCGACGCCGCCGCTCCCTCCTCCCCCGCCGGCAGTCGTCGAGGCGGTCTTCCAAGTAGCTGTGGAGGTGGCGATCGCCTCAGAGGGTCACGGTCCCACCATCGAAGGGGTGCCGCCCTTCGTCACCTCTCACTTCCCGGAAGATGGCGACTGGGTGGCGGCCCGGCGCGTCCGGGTGACGTTCGCGCTCTCGGAGCCGATCGATCCGAAAGAGATCGATCCGGAAGCTGTCATCGTCGAGGGAGAACGCAGCGGACTCGTCCCCGGACGGGTCTCCTACGATCCTTCCCACTGGTGGATCGTCTGGGAGCCGCTGGACGATCTGCCGCGCGATGACGTCTTCGAGGCCACGCTCGCTCCGGGCTCGGTCGAGGACCTCGTGGGGATGGAGCTGGAGAACCCGGAGACGTTCCACTTCCGGACGACGCGGTAGGGAGAGCCATCACCCCCGGCCCCTCTCCCGCAAGCGGGAGAGGGGCCGGGGGTGATGGCCTACGGCGGCGCCAGCACGCGCAAGGCCGCGTTGACGCGGCGCCGGTGCGCCGGGCCGTCGCCATCGAAAGCGAGCCCGACGGAGCTCCCCTGCCGCCAGCGGACGATGCCCCGGACCCGCAGCAAGTTGGGCCGCCCAGCGATTCCCACGGCGAGGCCGAGGTTCTGGACGACCTGCCAACTGTCCGGCGCTTCGAGGAGACAGGCGCCGCCGGCGGACAGGTTCTCCAGGTGGGCCTGCACCCTCTCGCCGTGGTCCAGAGTGAGCTGGACCTCCCGATCCACCCAGATGCGCGGCTCCTTACGGCTCCAGGGCGCCGCGAAGGACTGGCGCCGCGCCGGGCGCCGCCGGACCATCAGGGAGGGCAGAGACGCATCGAACATGGGGTCTCCGACCAGCTCCAGGACCAGATCCTGGGGGATCTTCCAGAGGACGGTCTCTCCCACAGTGCGCGCCGCGAAACGGCGGGGGCTGCTCAGCAGCGCGGCCGTCTCTCCGAAGATCTCCCCCGGTTGCAGGTCACGGATGCGCTCGACCGGACGCCCCGGCGTCTCGGAGCGGATGACCACGCCGCCCCGGGCCACGACGTAGAGCCCGTCGCAGGGATCGCCTTGACGGAAGACGACCTCGTTCGTGCCGAGGTGCCTCTCTTCGAGATGGTGTTCCAGACGGGCGAGCCGCTCCTGGCCCAGGCCCCGGAACATGGGTACTCCCGCAAGACGGGTTTCCGACATGTTCCCCTCTCCTCGATGACTGCAAAAACACCCAGCGGGCGGAAGAAGGCCGCCCGCAAACGAACAATCAGAGTACCACTTCCCGGCCCGGTCAGCGGCTCTCAGCTCGAATGCGATCTCGCGCTGATCGTGCCCGGGAGCAGGCTGCCCGGAACGTGGAACACGCCGTGTCCCTCCCGCGGCTGCTGCGGGCGCGGTGCCGGAGGCGGCTGGGGCTCCGGGCGGGGACGCGGCCCGGTCCCGCAGTGATGGCATGGAGCCGCCGGTGGGATGAACCAGGTCCCGGGATACACATAGAGCGGCAGGCCCACGGCCGGTGTCTCCTCGGTCCGCCGCAACCGCTCCCGAAGCTCGAGATTGGCGAGGGCGAGCTCGACCTCGCGCACGGCCTGGGTGGCCTGCGCGGCCTGCATCGCGGCCCGCTCGGCGCGCCGCCGTTCGAGCTCCTCGTCACGGGCGCGCTGGCGCGCCGCGTTCTCCTCGCGCGAAAGCCACTGGCCGTCGGCGAAGACGAACCCGCGGCGGCGCATGGAGTCGCTATAGGGAATCCAGCGGTCGAGCTGCTGGTCGAGGACGTAGCCATGGGCACGCAGCAGAGGAGCCAGCCCTTCGATCCGTGGGTCCAGACTGGCCGCGGCGAGCGCCGCCTCGCGGGCGCCCTGCTCCAGCCCCTGGCGCTTGGCCCACTGCGCGAGCGCCAGCCAGTCGGCGGCCGAGGTGCTGCGGCGGATTGCCTCTTTGCGGCGCACGTACTCGGCGAAATTGGAGTCGGACGCCTCCACCCGCAGCACGTGGCTGCGCGGGAGGCTCAGCGAGCCGCCGGGCATGCGGATCTTCACCTCGGTCTCGGTGGTTTCGGCGATGACGTTCTCGAAGGTCCGCCCATTGGCCAGGTAGACCGTATCGGCCCAGGCGGGCGCCATCGGCAAGAGACCGAAGAGGAGGGCGGCGAGACTGCGGATCCGCATCGAGGCTCCCTTTCATCCCGGGAAGCGGGACATGCCTATGGTACAACGCTGTCAGGGGTGCGGCTACTCCCGCCTTTCCACGCCGAGAGGCGCCGTGGTCACCCGCTCCCAGCCGCCCGCCGCCGTCCGCCCCTCCACCTCCAAGCTGTACCGGCCGGTGGGCAGGAGATTGGAGGGGAATGCGAGGGTGAGGGTATCCCGCTCGTCCGGCCGGAGCCCATCGCCGCTCCAGACCCGGCGCCCCTCGGCTGTGCCCAAGGTTGCCCGGTAGGTCTCGTGCTCGACGAGAGCCAGCTCCAGGGCCAGGACCACCCAATCGTCGCCAGCCTTCAGGGCCAGCCGGTTGAGATCTTCACTGGCGCCACCTCCGCGCACCGCGGCGAGCACGAACACCGGCAGGTTGACGCGCGGCGCCTCGGCCCGGGCCAGCCTCTCCTCGACCGTGGCGCGGGCCTGGCGCTCCTGGTCGAGCGCGCTGGCGAGCCGGTCGCGCTCCTGCCGGAGCCTCTGGTCCCCCTCGTCCGGGACCACGGGCGCCGGCCGGGTGACGGGGACCCGCGGCTTGTCATGGGCCAGGGCCGCCTCGGCCGCGGCGAGCCGCTGGTCGAGCCTGCGGTTCTGCGTCAGCAAGAACCCGAGGGGAAGCGCCACCAGGACCGCCAGCGCCGCGCCGAGGAGCATCCGGCCGGAACGGGAGACGAGGAGCCGGAGAAAGATCCCCCGCTCGATGGTGCGGACCACCTCCTCCGCGGCCACATCGCGGACTCCTTCGCGAAATCCCTCCTCCAGCTCCAGCCTCTCCAGGCACTGCTCGCAATCGACATAGTGGGCCTCAAAGCGGTTCCGCTCATCCTCGGCCAGCCGGTCGGCCAGATACCGGCGGATGATCTCGTGCTCTTCGATATAGGCGTGATCCATGGCGCACCTCAATCTGCCGCGGCCCCGTGCTCCCGGCGCGGAGCCCGGGTCGGGGGCGGCACAGCCCGGAAACCGAGCTGCCGCTTCTCGTAAAGATCCTTGTAGCGCTGGCGCGCCCGGAAGAGCACGCGGTTGAAATGCACCTGGTCGAGCGCCAGGTCGCGACAGATCTGCTCCTTGTCCTCCTCCGCGATGTAGTAGCGGAAGAGGAGCTGGCGGTCGCGGTCCTGCTCCAACTCGCCGATCACCCGGCGGACGATCGCCGCGTGCTCCTTGCGCAGGAGCGTCGAGAGCTGCCCGGGCTCCGGATCGGACGCCTGCTCCGCCCGCTCCGGGTCCCGGTCGTGCCACTGGTCTCGCCGGATGCCGCGCCGGGCGTCCTCGGTGGCCAGGTTCCGCGCCAGGCTGGCGATGTAGCCAGGGAGCTTCTCGGGATCGCGGACCTCGCCGTTCCGGATCTTCTCGATCGCGAGGCGGAACGTCTCCTGGTGCAGGTCTTCCGCCGTCGCCGGATCGCGGGTGACGCGGCGGAGCAGGAACGTGATGCCCCGGCTGAAGCGCTGGATCAGCTCCTCCTCCGAGCCCGGCTCTCCCCCGCGGATGCGGGCGACCAGATCCGCGGAAGCGGTCATCTCCAGTCCCCCTGGATCGTGAACGCGGCCCAAAAGTACGGATCGCGCCATCGCTTCTCTCTCCACATCGAGACCTGCGCCGAGCGGAGGGCTTCCGCCGGCCGCCGCCCCTCCGCCAGCAGCCCGTGGTAGAAGCGGGTCATCAGCTCGGCCGTGGCCCTGTCCTCGACCCGCCAGAGGCTGGCGATGACGCGGCTGGTCCCGGCCGAGAAGAACCCACGCGTCAGACCGGTGAGCCCCTCGCCGCGCATCTCCCGGCCGAGCGCCGTCTCGCAGCCCGAGAGGACGACGAGGTCGGCGTCGAGGTCCATGCCGTACACCTCCTGGAGACGCAGGAAGCCGTCCCGGGGCTTCCCGTCCCTGTCGACCAGCGAGAGCACCAGCCCCGAGAGCGCCGGGCGGCGGCTGTCGAGGACGCCGTGGGTGGCGAAGTGGACGATCCGGTAGCGGCGCAGCTCCGGCGAGAGCGCGGTCCGCAGGTCGGCGTCGAAATCGAGGGCGGAGAGCACCGGCTTCCCGGCCGCCTGCGCGAGGATCGCCTCGGCCTCGCGGCGGGTCCAGGGGAGTCGCTCGAAGCGCTGGGCCTCGTCTCCGGATCTCTCCGCTCCGGCCCGCGGAGCGGCGTTGGCGAGGCGGGCCCGGCCGACCCGGGGATCGTCCACCGTGAAGACAGGATCGGCGAGGACCGCCACGGCCCCTCGCGAATCGTCAGTACGGCGGTCCCGCCGGAGCATCGACAAGGTGGCGGCGGACGGCAGGTGGACGACCTCATGCTCCGCGATCAGAGGCTGCTCCGAGCCCGGCACCGGCAGCGCGGCGAACGGGACGTAGTGGAGGGCACCGTCGGGGACCACGAGCACGCGCTCGGGGAGACGGCCGGCGACCGGTCCGAGAAGCATGCGAGAGAGAACGGCGAGCGCCGCCTGTTCCTCCGGATCACTCGCGTCCGGACGGCGCAGGCGCTCGGCCATGGTGCGGGCCGCCGTCTCGATCTCCTCCCGCGGAGGAAGCTCATAGACATCCACCGTCTCCGGCGTCACCGCCCACATCCAGCTCTGTTCCCGGCCCAGCGCGTATTCGAGCAGCATCGTCCCTCCATCCAGGAAGTGGGACCGCAGCTCGGAAAATCTCACCGGCGCGGCGCGCGTCAGCCTGGCATACCGAGGGCTGGCCGCGCCGGCAGCCGCC
>Ga0126309_10000432_pt1 | contig 13975 bp, 15 predicted proteins | sample Plot56_FD_92541 | JGI IMG/M metagenome (GOLD analysis project Ga0126309, IMG submission 92541) | Serpentine soil microbial communities from UC McLaughlin Reserve, CA, USA - Plot56 | ecosystem: Environmental > Terrestrial > Soil > Grasslands | place: USA: UC McLaughlin Reserve, Lake County...
CTCGGCGCGAGCATAGGTCACATCCCGAACGACCTGCTCCTGGTGGGGCGCGCCATCGGTCTCATAGACGGTATCACCCGCCAGCTAGACCCGGACCTCGACACAATAGAGATAGTAGCCCGCTACGCGCAGGACGCTTAGCGCTCGTTCCGGCAAGACAGTGGGTAATCCGTGCTACTGGCCTTCTTCCTCGTGCTCCTCCACTACTCAGTCTTGTCAGTCGAGGTCTGAGGGTCTCCACCGGGCTACTATCTCTTCCCGACCGACCGCCGCCACCTCTCACGACCCTCCAGGTACAGGTCCCCGCCGTAGAGGTCGTTGACGACGACTACGGGGAAGTCTTCGATCACGAGGCGCCTTATCGCCTCGGCGCCGAGGTCCTCGTAGGCGATGACCTCGGCCTCCTTGACGCAGCGGGCCAAAAGCGCCGCCGTCCCCTCGACCGCCCCGAAGTACACGCACCCATGCTCGCGCATCGCCTCTCGCACCTCCTCGGAGCGCAGGCCCTTGCCGATCATGCCTCGCAAGCCACGCTCTATGAGGAGCGGCGAGTATGAGTCCATCCGAGAGGCTGTCGTGGGTCCCGCGGGTCCCAGGACGTGCCCGGGCCGTGCGGGGGCTGGCCCCGTGAAGTAGATCACCTGTCCTTCGGGGTCGAAGGGCAGTTCTTCTTCTCTCTCTATGGCCTCTGCCTTTCGGGCGTGAGCGGCGTCGCGGGCCGTGTAGATAACCCCGTAAAGGCGCACGACGTCACCCGTCTTGAGGGGTTCTATGTCCTCCTTCGTCAGCGGGACTTCGAGGTGGATCGGCTCCTCGCTCATAGCTCGACCGCCGAGGTGCGGTGGGAGTGGCAGTCGAGGTTGACGGCGACCGGGAAGGCGGCGATGTGCGTCGGGAAGCTCTCCACGTGCACCGCGAGCGCCGTAACGGTGCCGCCGTAGCCCGCGGGGCCGATGCCGGTAGCATTGATCTCCTCGAGCATCTCCCTTTCGAGCCTCGCCAACTCGGGGTCGGGGTTGGGCTCTCCAGAGGGACGGGTCAGAGCCTTCTTGGCGAGCTGGGCGGCCTTCTCGAACGGGCCTCCGATCCCGACGCCTACCGTCAGCGGGGGGCTGGCGTTAGGACCGGCCTTCTCGATGGTCTCGACGACGAACCGCTTCATCGCAGGGACTCCCTCGGCGGGGGTGAGCATCTTCAACGCGCTCATGTTGTCGCATCCGGCGCCCTTGACGAGCATCGTTATCTTTAGCCCGTCGCCCGGGACGAGGTCGTAGTACACGATCGCCGGGGTGTTGTCCCCGGTGTTCGTGCGCTCCACGGGGCTCCTGACGATGCTCTTCCTGAGATAACCCTCCTCGTAGCCGCGCCGGACTCCCTCATCTATGGCCTCGGCTATCTCCCCCTCGACGAACCGGACCTCCGTCCCCACCTCGACGAAAAAGACGGCGTATCCCGTATCCTGGCAGAAAGCTATGCACTCCTCGCGGGCGACCTCGGCGTTCTCCAGAAGGCGCTCTATGACCTCCCGTCCCAAGGGGGCCTCCTCTTCTTCGAGCGCCCGCCTCAGAGCCAAGAGGTGTTCTTCGGGAAGGCGAGTGTTCGCGTCTATACACAGGTCGCGCACGGCCCGCGTCACGGCATCTACCCGTATCTCGCGCAAAGCCTCCCTGCCTCCTCTCTTCTTCCGGTCGCGACTCCGCTTCCGCCAGAAAGAATAGCACTAGCCTCGTCGCCGCGTCCGGGACGTGGCGCGACAACCACACCGCCTTCTTCGCCGTCGATGGTTACTATGTGCGCGGGTAGCTTAACAAGCGCGTAACGGGGAAGCCTGGTTCTCTAGAAAAGGGTACTACCCGGTAGGGAGCAGAGCTAACTCTCCTGGGCATATAGACTATGGGAGAGGAGGAGAGATGGTGAATCCAGAAACGTTAACGAGGATCTTCGGTGACGAACCCAAAGAGGGGCAGGCAAAGCCGTGATGAGGACCGTCGCCAGCGGGTTGGGACTCGTCGCGCTGGGTGTCGCTATGGTGCTCGGATTGCTCGCAGCGTTCGGGGCCTTCGGAGGGAAAGCGCCTCAGAAGGGTCCCTCCGTCGAAGCCTCCGAGTCTACGGCGGAGACTACGAACCAGCAAGCCGAACAAGCCGCCGCCGTCGGCCAGACCGTGACCGCCGGGGACGTGTCCTGGACTGTGACCGACACCGGCCAAGAAACCGAGCTACGCACGTATACGTTCCCACCCAAAGACGTATTCGGCAGCTACGTGACTATGGATTTTACCGTCGAGAACGTCTCGGAGGAACCAGTCACGCTCACCGGGGATACGGTTACCCTCTTTGACGGCTCAGGGATCGAGTACCAGCCCGAACCGGACCGTAACAGCACTTTCGTAGAACCCGAGAAGAACATATTATTCAATGAGAGAAGTCTTCTCGAACCCGGCGACACCAGAGAAGGAAGGGTCAACTTCGAGGTTCTGCCCGGCGCTTCGGGCTTCAGGGTCCTGCTCGGAGGCACCGATCCAACCGTGAGCGAGGGAGAGTACGTAGACCTGGGATTTTAGCTGTCAGCTGGTCAGCATTTCAGCCCAAGAGCTTTCCCCCGGCGATCTTCTCGGCCTCGTACGAGACAACGGTAAAGGGCACCCAGAGAGGCTGGTAAAAGAACCGAAAGCGACGGACGCAAGAAACGCACGGCGAAACCGCTCTCGATCCCTCTTGCTGACCGCTATATACCTACTGATCTCCCAGTTTGTCCCTGACCTTCTTTATCTTGTCTACCAGTCCTTCCGCCTCCGGCGCCTCCGCCTGCATGGCCTTCTGAAGCAGCGTCTCGGCGCTCTGCTCGGCGATACGCGCCGTCTCTTCCTCCTGTCGGAGATTCGCCTCGAGCAGGTCCACGATCATGGACTGTCCCATCACCAGCCGCGCGCCGGTTAGCAGACCCCGGTAGCCGCCTATCTCGAAGTGCTCTACTTTGATCACCGCGGCGTCGATCAGGCAATCGCGTAAAGCGTCGCTCCGAGCATTCTGGATACCCTGCTCGGCATCACTCACTAACCCCTGGGCCGCCTCGTTCGTCTCCCGCCGGGGCTCTTGACCGAGTTCCCTGAAGATCTGCTCCAGGTTCCCGATGTGCTGCCTGGTCTGCAAGATGTGGTTCTCGATGGCACTCTGCAGCTCGTGATCCGTGGCTCTGTGAACCATCTTCACCTGCCCCTCGAGGAATCTGTGCTCGGCGTCGTAGATCCCGCACAGCTCGTGTACGAAAAGCCCCTGGACGTCTGAAATCGGCATCCCTACCTCCTTCTGTTGCCCTTTACTCGCGACCCCGTAACCGAAAAACCGACGGAGGGACAAAGCCGCTTCGGTCACCGAGAGAGAAGGGCGTGAGGCCACGTTTACTATTTCTCATGGGTTTTGGTCACGCCGTTTACTACTTTGTCGTAGGAACCCGGTATCACGTCTGGGGCGATCAGAAGCCCGATAAACAGGGTGATCGTCGAGAGGACTATTACCACGACCCCGAAGACGCGGGCCCCCAGATAGTAGCCCACCGCTCCCAGGATCATACCCACAATATTGGTTCCTATGGAGATAAAGAACGCCCCTATCACGGCGAAGCCCAACCCGGTCGCGCAGAGTATCCTCGCCGGGAGCAAGCTCCTCTCCGGTTCTCCGGGGGGACGTTCCGGGCCTCTGCTCCCCCCGAAGGCCCTGCCGAAAACGGCGGCGAAGAGTAGTCCACCGATGATCACGACGAAGAAGATGATGACCAGGATCCCCCCCGCTATGCCCTGCAGAAATGCCACGGCGATGCTCACACGGACCTTCTCCTACGGGAACGAAGGACTACCAGGGTTCTGCTCAAGGCTCAAGTCCTCTCTCCTCGCTTAGCCTATTCGTCCTTACCGTACATAGTAAAGATCCAGTAGATGAAGAGCAGGGAGCCGCCCGCCCACACCAGGACTAACAAAAGCCCGACGAAGAACCGCACCAGGGGAGGAAACAAAGGCACTTCCCAGATTAACAGAGGATCCATCAAGGGGTACCTTTCTCTGGGGTGACTTCGGGCGCCGCCGGACAACCTGCGGCGACGATTTCCTGCTGCAGCGTTACACAGCTATTAATCAGATAACCATCTGATCCATCGGGAGGATCCGCTCCCCTGCGAGCCGTCTCCCTGGTATAGCCCATCGTGAACATGGTGAAGACCACGGTTACGGCGGTGGCGATCAACGCGTACTGGCTCCACCGGCTGGCCTGCCCCCAGCGGAAGCCTCCGGCGGTGGCCTTGAGGTACAGCCCCAACGCAAAGATTCCCACCAGCATCATCCCTATGATCCCCACGTACTTCCAGGGGTACATGCTCCCGAGCGGGATCTTCGTTTCTTCCCCGTTAAGGAATTCCCACCCGATCTGGGGCACGAGGCTGGCGTCGGCCGGGATCAGGTTCAGAAGGGCGAAGAGGGACATGAACCATAGAGAACCTACCGTCATGTTGCGCAATGTGGGCATGGGCTTCTCCGCGAACTTGAGCTTGTGCAGGCAGTAAGCGACGGCGGCCACGGCCATTATCGCCAGCTCGATCGCGAGCAGGTTGAAGAGCCAGGACTTTTCGCCCTGCATTATGTACTCGAAAGCCTCGGTGTTGTGCTCCCGGATCGCTTTCAGGTACCCGTAGCCTATGAACGGCTGCAGAAGGAGGAACCCGAAGCCCCATACGAGACCCCAGTGACCCATCCAGTCGTAGTACTCCCGGTCTTCCTCCCGGGTACTTCTGAGGTAGTGCAAGGCCCCCCACCCGGCTATCAGGAAGCCCGCATACGATATGTTTCCGACGAAGCGATGCATGTTGAGCGGCAGGAAGGTGGGGTTCAGGTAGGACGCCGCTACGTCGGCCGCCTCGGACGCCGGCGGGGTCAGCAGGTAGGAGCCCACCACGTTTATGAAGGTCTGTTGGGCGATCAAGAGCATCGCGGCCATGAAGCCCAAGACCACGTGCAGCTTCTTGCGGTATGCCAGCTTGTCCCAAGAAGCATACCAGGCGTATATGAGAATTATCTCGCCCACGAACATGAACGCCTCAGCGAAGAGAGGCCAGAACAATATGTTCTGCGCGTACGACCAGAAGACCGGGTACAGGGTTGTCAGCATCAGGAGGCCCAGGATGGGGGTAAAGGATCCCGTGGCGAAGAGCAATATGGTGGCTATGGCCGTGCCCTTCGCGAACCGATCGTACCTGCGCTGCTTGGTGATCACACCCACGTACTCAGCGATAGCACCTATGAAAATAAGGCCGATGATGGCCGCAGCCCACAAGATGTGCGACTGCCAAATCACCGCCATCACGACTTCCTTGCCGATACCCGGGATTTCAATGTCGCCTATTGGCATGGTCTGTTCACCTCTTCCTCAGGGAGACCCGCCAGGGAAGTTCAGAATCCGGATGATCGCGAGCAACATGTTGATCACCACCGTGAATATCACCAGAAAGGCCACCACGGTCATGAAGGGACGCTTCATTGGGCTGTGTCCAGGCTCCTTGTCCAGCCAGGGGACCGCAAAGAAGAGAACGAAGATCAGCGTCGGGATTATGATCCCCCCGAAGGGTATGAATGCCCAGCCCGGGAAGAACATCAACATCTGATCGTAGAACATGAAGAACCACTCCGGCCTGGGCACGTAGGTATCACTGCTGAGGTCCATCGGCTCCGTGAGGGGCGCGGGTACCAGGTAAGACAGGGCGACGGTGACCCCCAGAAGAACGGCCGAAACGGTGAGATCCGCTATGACCTGACTGGGGAAGAACCCCATGGTCTCGTCCGGACGGTCGTAGACGTTCTCCTCGGTTATTACCTCCCTGTCTTCTACCGGCTGTACCGGACCTCGCCTTGTTTCCATCGTCCTTTACCCGACCCCTCTGGTCGACGCCCTACGCCGGTATGATAGCAATGCCCTCGACCCTGCCGATAGTAAGATCATCGTGCTTCTACCCTCGCGGGGATTCATCGTCCTCCTCATGCACATCACCCTCCTCGTACAGAGCGTACTCTTCTATCTGCCGGCGCTCCCGGAGCTCCGCCAGACGCTTGGAGTACTCGAACTCGCTCCCGAACTCCCCGTGCTTGCGCAACAGGTACAAGTGTATGCCGATAAGAGGAGCCAGAAGCGCCGGCAAGAGCCACACGTGGATGACGAATACCCTGGAGAGCGTAGCGGGGCCGACCGTGTCCCCTCCGAGCAGGAAGGTGGTCACGTACTCGCCTACGAAAGGCGAGTAGGAGCCTATCTTTATGCCGACCTCCCAGGCCCAGAACCCCTCCTGGTCCCAGCGCAGCGCGTACCCGGTGAATGCCAGGACCGTTACCAGCAGTATCAAGACGACGCCTACGACCCAGTTCAACTCCCGGGGGGCTTTGTACGCCCCGGAGAAGAAGGTTCGTAGCATGTGCAGCCCGATCACGACCACCAGGATGTTGGCCGACCAGAAGTGGATACCCCGGATCAGCGGCCCGAAGTAGACGTCGGTCATTATGTAGTAGATGGAGTTCCAGGCGTTCTCCGCGGTCGGCACGTAGTAGAAGAGCAGGAGGATCCCGGTCAAGAACTGCAGGTTTATGAGGAAGAGCGTCGCGCTCCCCAGCGTGTAGAGCCACTTCCCCCTCTTGGGTACCGGCTCGTAGAGGAAGTGCTCCAGCATCGTCACGACGCCGGTTCGCTCCTCCATCCAGTCCGCCGTCGCCTGCCCCACCCCCAACGTCCACGCCTTGATCCTGGATATCATCCCTGTTCAGGCTCCTCGTCTAGACCACGTACGGCTTACCGTTGGTGAATTCGTGTCTTATGTAGATGCCTCCGTCCTCGCGTATCTCGAAGGCGTACTTAAAAAGATCCTGCGGGGGCGGTCCGGCCAGGAGGCCCCCGTTTATGTCGTAGATCCCACCGTGACACGGGCACAACATCTCGCTCCTGTCCGGGAACCAGCGTACCGGGCATCCCAGGTGGGCGCAGTGGTTGCTCATGACGTTTAACTGCTGCATCAGCTCCTCGATCTCGGACGTCGAGAGGCTTCCCGGGCTCCCGTTCTCCAGGAGGCTCGGGAGCTCGCCGTCCCTCCAGGAGACATACACGGCGTTTATTATGGAGCCCTCCCCCAGCATGGGACCTTTGCCGTTGTAGGTCTGGTTCTGGGGGAACTCCACCCGGTAAAGCTTCGGCTCACCCGAGGGGATCTCGAAGACGGACCCCAGCTCCTGCCATTCGTCGGGAATGTCCGATTGGCCCAGCAGGTTCGACTCGATCGTGGGGTTCAGGACGTAGACGATGGGCGGGATGGTCATTACGGCCCCAACCAGCGCCCCCACTATGCCCATCCCCAAGAACTGGCCCCGGGTTACCGGATCTTTTTGTAGCTCCGCCATGCTCGAGCGCTCCTTCTAAAGGTTCCTTTTAGCCCTACCCCGATGCCGACTGCTGAAGTTCTTCCGGGGTCACGGGCTGCTCGCTCTCCACCTGGTACTCGGGTTGGCCGTATATCGTGTAGGGCGCCCGTGCGTTGGACTTCATCCAACCCATGCTCAGCGTCACAACGGCGGCCAGAATACCCAGGGACAGGAGGACCGCGCGGTAGTAGCCGCTCGGGCTGCCGTACCTGAACCGCCCCCGGCCCCGTGCGTAGGCTACGAGGGCGCCCAGGGTCGCCAGGACCATGACCAGCATCATGATGTAGCGCATGTACAGGAAAGGGAATTGGGCGAGCGGCGAGATCGAGTACAGCCCCGCGAGCGCCGCTACCAGCCCGAAGAACTGTATGGGACGTCGCCCGGCGCTGTCGGGATGTCTCCCCGCCCCCAGGTACATCGCCACGTTCGAGAGCACGAAGAGTCCCACTACCATGATCAGGTTTATGTATAGAAGGTTGGAGGTGAAGCTGTCAGCACCGGTACCCACGAGTCTGTCGTAGGGGCCGGACGCGCCCGGAACCGTCGGGTCCTCTGTATTGTAGTTCAGCCATGACATGACGTAGACTGTCGCGAAGCCGCCCAACGGTTGGAGCAGCAGGAAGACCGTCCCCCAGATCACCCCCATCGAACCGGCCCAGTCGTAGAAGGCCTTGTCCTCAGCGCTCTTGGCTCTGGCATATTTGAAGGCCGCCCAGGTAGCGATGGCGTAGGCCGGCCAGGAGAGGTTGCCGAAGGTCCGGTGAATGCTCTGCGTCAACCACATCGGGCTGATGATGCTGTCGAGCGCCGCACCGATGCTGCTCACTTCGGTGCCGCTCGGAACGGCCTGGCCACCGGCCCCCCCGCCCGTCACCATGAACGTATCTATCCCGGTCAGGATCACCATCCACACCCAGATAAAGAACGCGGCGGCGAGCCCGGCTACGATGTTCCTGGGGAGCGCCCTGTTCTGCGCCCTGTAGTAGTGGACGTAGAACAGCCAGAGGGTAAGCACCATGGCGGTCATGGCGATGACCGGGAAGAACCAGAAGAAGTGGGTAAAGAGCGCCGTCGTAACCTTGGGGTAGAAACCCAGGAGGACCACCAGGAACATAACCGCCCACGTCGCGCCGACGCTGAAGGTCAGCACGTTGAAGCGGGACATCGAGTGGGAGAGGCGCTCGAACCGGGGGTTCCCCGTGCGCACCGACCAGATCTGCAGCAGCGGGGAGCCTATGGCGTATCCTACGAATAACGTCGCGAAGAATATGTGGATGAGCATTATTATGCCCACGAGCCCCCGAGACCCCAGGTAAGGGAACTCGATGCTCGGTAGCTCGAACCCCTGGAGGACCAGATAAGAGAAGTTTATCGCCACAAAGTCCATCCCCGACCCCTCGCTAGGCTTCCTGGGCGCCCACCACGCGCTCTTCCTCGCTCTCCTCTTCCTCTGCCCGATGCAGTGCGGCACCGCTCACGGGCTGCGGCTTCAACCGCCGCTTGATTATGTAAAAGTCGGCGCTCTGCCTCCTCAGAGCCTCCCAGATGGGCCTGAGGGCACTCCGGTCGGTCGTGCTGGCGAAGATGAGGACCTTGCCCTTCTCGAACTCTTCGTTCCAGACCTCCGAGTCCTCCGCGGGCACCTCCATATCGATGAGGATTGGATCCACCCCCACCTGGGTGAAAGCTCCGGCGGCCAGGATCGCGGCCAGGGCGATAAAGAACACGAAGACCAGAGTACCGATGCCGGGGGCGGTGAACGCGAAGAGAAGTGCCGTGACTGCAAAGACCGCGGCGAACCCTATAGGTATCGCAAAGCCTCGGTAGTCGTCGGGCACGACGATGTAGCGCGTCCCCTCCGGGAAGGGCTCCGGTTGGTCGGGATCCTCACGCTTCAAGACCACCGTAAGGTCCTCGCCGCTTATTCCTAGCTCTCTCAGATCCGAGACGACCTGATTGAGCTCGGCGCCGTCGTTCACGATTCCGACCACGGTGTACTCGGGACCTTGCTCGCCCGCCCCATCCCGCGCTTCACTCAACGCGGCATCCCCTCGGAAGAGCGCGTATTCGCTGCTTACCCACGGCTTGCAGCCGCACGGCGGCGCGCTTCCTTCTCGGTCCCAGGCCTCGCGTGTGTGCTTGGAGCAGGTAACTTGGACCGCCGACAGACTGGTGATGACGCTTCTTCCATTCGAACAGCCACGGCTACCTCCTACCTACCGGCTCTCTGTCTTCCCCTAAGCCAGTTAATAATATTACAGTTTCTGCCGGCCCTGGTAGGTTTGTGTGGTTTTTACTCTACCGGGAGCTTGTAGAAGAGGAAGAGCTTGCCGCGCTCGTGGAACCTGACGAGGAGGTCGAAGAGGAGATGCTATGACCGTCGTAGGTCAGCCTCACGGTACCTCGGGAGCTGATCTGCTGCACGGCGTGGATGCCGTTACCGATGAGTACGACCTTCAGGGCGCCCGCGTTCTCCTTCCGGATCTCACACTCGAGCTTCTCGCCGTCCAGATTGTACTCGAAGCTTTGGGGAACCTGGCCAGCGACGTCATGCTCTTCGCTCCCGACGGTGCACGTGCCCGAGAACTCCGTCCCCTTACCGCCTTGGACCTTGAGCGTGAGAGATCCTGATCTACGACTCTCGCTATGGTTTCCACCGGATCGTTCTCCAGTGCTCTCCGCCCGCTCTTCAGACCGCTTCCTGGCTTTCTTTTTGGCTTTCTCTTCGGCTTTCTCTTCGCGTTTTTCGGCCCGCTCCTCGCGTCTCTCCTCGATCTTCTCTGCCCTTCTTTCAGCCTTTTTCTCGGCCTTCTCTGCCTTTCTTTCAGCTTTTTCTTCGGCTCTCTCCGACCGCTCCTTGGCTTGTGCCTGCTGGCTGCTACCTACCAAAGCAAAGGTCAAAGCCACGACCGCGACGAGCACGATCAAGCCTCTCATGTTCATGCTCGTCCCCGTGCAGAAGCGTCATAAAGGTGCCGAGTTGGTCTTGCAATGGCTCCTCCCTCATAGTTCATCGCCCGCATACATAGTGTCCGACTTGTCGCCTCTATTCGCCCACCCGCTTCGGCCATGCGCCCTGCAGACTCCCACCGCATCCGATCCAGCATCTCGACGAGCGGTCTGTTGCGGAAGTTCCGGGGCCGTCTGGTCCAGTCTGCTATCAGCGCCTGGGCAAGCTCGCCCGCCGTGAAGTATGCCTCCTGCTCGCGGACGGGTACGCTCCGGATCTGCGCGAGCGCTGAACGGGAACAAGAACGGTCGTCCGTCTCGCTGCGTATCCGGCACGATCTTAGCTCCGTCTTCGCCTCGGCCAAGAAGCTCTCCTTCCGTCGGCGGGGGCTAGCATCACTTGCAGTATTCCACGCTCCGGTAAAAGTCCCGCAGGATGAGATTATCTTGCGGTGAAGGAACCGTTAAGCTTTGTTACGGGACCAGTAAAGTCGCCGAAGCGTCTCGCGCTTTGGAAGCATTACGAAGGCAAACCGGCAACAAAAGAGGTCGAGTTATGCGCCGTTGTGGTCTTTACGCTCGCTCTCTTCGGGGGCGAGCTCTCCGGGGGTGAGACGGGTGACCTTCGGGGCGTGATCCCTTTTGTAGACCATGATCACACGAACGAAAGTTATGACGGTCGTCCCATCCTGATTGAAGCCGGTGGTCTTGACCCTGATGATTCCGACATCGGCGCGGCTTCTCGACTCCCGTCTCTCCAGGACCTCGGATTGGGAGTAGATGGTGTCCCCCTCGAAGACGGGGTTGGGCAGCCTCACCTCGTCCCAACCGAGGTTGGCGAAGACGTTCTGGGAGACATCGGTCACGCTCTGTCCGGTCACCAGGGCCAGCGTGAAAGTCGAATCCACAAGGGGCCTTCCGAACTCGGTCTGCGATGCGTAGTGGTGATCGAAGTGGATGGCGGCGGTGTTCTGAGTGAGCAGGGTGAACCACGCGTTGTCCGTCGTGGTAACCGTGCGTCCCAGGGGGTGCTCGTAAATGTCGCCGACTTCGAAGTCCTCGAAGAACCTGCCCCGCCAGCCTTCCTTCAGCGCCATCTGGATCTCCTCTCCAAGCTTGCGAGCAACAAGCTTAACCCGGTCTTGCGCCAAAAGTCGCCTTAAAGGCGACTTTTGGTTCAACCGCCGATTCCGAACCAATAGCCGACTCTATCCCAACTCGTGTATCGACCGCACCAGCAGACTGTCATCGAGATGCCCGCGTCCGAATAGCGGGATGTTTTTGTGGCGGCGAGCACTACAGGGACAGTAATGCCTCGGCGATCTCGACGAGTGCGCGACGAAGCGACGCTGATTCATCGCGCTCATGCCTTTACTGTTCTGGCTTGGTGGACTCTAGTGAAACGGTGGATGCGCCTGGGACTGGGCGCTCGCCACGCCCCTGGAGCGCCGGGTGCTAGCACCTCGCAAGGTAATCTCCGCTCCCGCGATGATCAGCACGAGACCGATGACCGCCCAGACCGTGAGAGTCTCGCCGAGCAGAAGTACACCATAAAAGAGCGCAAACGCGGGCGTCAGATAGTTCGCAAGCGATGCCCGTTCTTCACCAATACGGGCGATGAGCCAGTAGTAGAGCATAAAGGCCACAGCGGTACAGATCAGGCCGAGCGCAATTACCGCCAGCACCGCTTGTATACCGGGCAACTCGCGCGGCGCGGTGACAACCGCTACCGGAAGCGTCAGCAGCGCCCCAACGCTGAGTGCGAAGAAGCTCGTGGTGCTCGCCGGAATACCTTTATCCTTGTACCACAGCTTGACGACGAAGCTCGACGCCCCACCACTGGCCGCCGCGCCAAGAAGGGCTAGTGCGCCGATCAACTGACCCAGCGAACCAACAAGGTGTGCTCCTACGACCAGCGCGACGCCAAGCAGCCCGATGGCTAGCCCGATACCCTGGCGCCGGTTTATCTCCTCGCTGCGGTCGATAAATGGGGCGAAAAGCGCGATGAACATCGGCGCCATCGATGCCAGCACTCCCGCAAGCCCCGAAGGCACCGTCAGTTCGCCGAGCGCAATCAGCATAAACGGTGCGGCGATAGCCAGTGCTCCGAGTAAAAGCGCCGGTCCGGGGCGACGCAGGATGTCACCGAGCGCAGAGCGTGCTTCTCCCCCTTTGGCACTCACGATTACGAAGAGTCCGAACGCACCTACCACCGCTTGTAAGAAGGCGACCTCCACCGCTGAAAAGTCCCTAAGCGCGTACTTGACCAGCAAGAACACGCCGCCCCAAAGGGCCGACAAAAGAATGAGCAGGCCGATATTGCGAGGCGTCATAGCGAACCAGCCAGTCTGATGAATGCCAATCTTACCTCGTTTCGTCTAGTCTCCAGCGCTTCCTTATCCAGCTTCTGTCTACTACAGATGAGCGCGTAGTCCACGACGACCCCCGCTCCCTCTCCAGCGAAGGCGAGCGCGATGGCTCTCCCGATACCAGACCCTGCTCCTGTGACGACGGCTACTTGTTCTCAAGCTGCATGCCTCGCCTCCTGCCCGCTTATCCGGGGCGTGCTCATCCGCCGGCGGCCTGCGCCGTTTCGTCCAGTAGTATGTCGAGGAGCAGGGCCGCCGTCCAGGAGAAGAAGTCGGACCCATGACCGTTACCCCTCGTCGGGTGGAAGTACTCGTAGAAGCCTCCCTCCCGGATAAGCTCGAGCGTAGTCTGGCGCAGGTGCTCGGCGCGTTCATCGAAGCCGTAGCGCTGGAGACCGCGCAAGAGCAGCCAGTTGATGTTGATCCAGACCGGACCCCGCCAGTATTGGACCGGGGAGAACCCGTAGCCGTACAGGTCGTAGCTCGGCACGGGGTAACAGTCCTTCGCCCCGAAACTGAACCCGAAGTTTTCGAGGGTGTCGAGCATGCGCCTGACCTGATCTTCATCCGGGACGCCTGCGTAGAGGGGCGAGAAGCCCGCCGCGACGTGTACGCGGATCGGCTCTCCGGTAACCACGTCAAAGTCGAGGTAGATCCCACGTTCCTCGTCCCAGAGCCTCTCGTTCATCGCGCGGGCGGTTTTCTGCGCTTGCGCCTCGAACGGCGACGGGTCTTCGCCCAAGATCCGTGCGATCTGCGCCAGGTCACGGCCCGCCTGGCAGAGGAGGGCGTTGAAGAGCACGTCCTGCACCATAAAGGGACAATCTTCGCGTATCCGGTCCTCGTCGTAGTCGCGCTCCGCGAAGAACTGGACGAGCCAGGCGAACCGATCGTAGGCGGCGCTTACGGGGCGGTCTTCGGCGGGGACGAGGTGTGTGTCTGCCCGCTGGTAGTTAGGTATCTCATCCGGCTTGAGATGCAAGCGGAGCATGAACTCGTCCCACATGGGCGAGTTGTCCATCCCCGACTCCCATGGATGGCGTATGTAGACCAGCCCTGTGTCCTCCGGGTCTCGCTCCCTGTAGAGATACTCGTGCCACGCCGCAAGCTGCGGGAACGCTGTCTCCAGGAACGCCTGCGCGTGGGCCTCGTCACTGGCGTGCCGGTAGATGTGCAACACGGCGGTGGCGTGTACGGGCGGCTGAACCACGCC
>Ga0126309_10000433_pt1 | contig 13964 bp, 10 predicted proteins | sample Plot56_FD_92541 | JGI IMG/M metagenome (GOLD analysis project Ga0126309, IMG submission 92541) | Serpentine soil microbial communities from UC McLaughlin Reserve, CA, USA - Plot56 | ecosystem: Environmental > Terrestrial > Soil > Grasslands | place: USA: UC McLaughlin Reserve, Lake County...
GCTGCGCCGGGTGGTGGCCGCGTTGGACCGCAACCTGCCGGTGGCCGAGGTGCGGACCTTGGAGGAGGTGGTGGCCGCGAGGCTCGCGGACCGCCGGCTCGCCATGTCGCTCTTCGGCGTCTTTTCCGTGCTGTCCCTGGTGCTCGCAGCCCTGGGCCTCTATGCCGTGATCAGCTACATGGTGGTGCAGCGGCGGCAGGAGATCGGCATCCGGATGGCGCTCGGCGCGCGCACCGAGCAGGTCGTCCGGTCCGTGCTGAGCCAGGGATTGCTGCTGATTGCCTTCGGCATCGTCTGCGGAGCCCTCGCCGCCTTGTGGCTCGGGAAGTTTCTCGCGGGGCTCGTCTTCGGCATCGGCACCACCGATCCCATCACCTTCGGCGGCGTCGCGCTCCTGCTCGCGGCGACAGCCATCCTGGCGAGCATGATCCCCGCTCTCCGCGCCGCCCATCTCGATCCGGCGAGCGTGCTGCGCAGCGAGTAGATTGCGTCCTCTATCGCTGAACACTCGGCAGCACCAAGGTGTCTCATCGGTTGATGAGGCACCTGATCCGCCGCCGAAGCAACAAGCCAAGATTTCCCTACAAAGGGGCAGGAGCCGGTCTTGGGGGGTTCCCCCTCTCCCGGGAGGGCGTGAGTGCGTGTGGGAGAGGGGGCCAGGGGGTGAGGGTCCCGGCGAAGCCGGCTCTCCGGAGCTTCGCGCCGGGCCCTTGGTACCTCCTTTGCATCCCCTGACTCCTGACCGGGCCCGCCGGCCTCTTTCGGGCCGAGCACGCGGGCCCCGGCCGGTCTGGAGAGAGCCGGCCGTTGAACCCGCAATTCCTGCGGGCACAGCAAAGGAGGCTCCCCGTGAAGAACCGAGACCGATTTCTGCCGATTTTCCTACTCTCCCTCACCCTGAGCGCTCCTACCGTCCTCGGAGCGGCCACGGCCGAAGCGAGCGTGAAGGACAAGAGCGCCAAGAAGGACAAGCCCAGCCCGCAGTACGTCCGCCAGAACGACCGTTGGGACGATCAGGACGACTGGGATGATTGGAACGACGACTGGGATGATGACGACGCCAACCTGCGCTTCGAGGGGATGGACACAAATAGGGACGGCCGGGTCACCCGGAGCGAATGGCGCGGCAACGACCGTTCGTTCGACAACCACGACTGGAACCGCGATGGCGTGCTGTCCGGCAACGAGCTGCGTCCGGGACAGAACAGAGGACAGAACAGAGAGAACCGCACCTGGAACGACACCTGGAACGAGCGCTTCGAACGTCTGGACCGCAATAACAACGGCTACATCTCGACCTCCGAATGGACCCGGGACCAGCGCCTGTTCGACCGCCTCGACGTGAACAACGACAACCGGCTGAGCCGGAGCGAGCTCATGAGCCTCGCCCGCCAGCGCCAGGCCTCCTGGGACCAGCAGTTCACGGAGATGGACGTCAACCGGGACGGACGGCTGAGCCGGCGGGAGTGGCAGAGGGACGACGACCTCTTCGAGCGGCTGGACCGGAACAACGACGGCTACATTGTCCGCACCGAGCTGGTGAGCCGGGACTTTGACCGGGATGACGACAGGAACACCTCCTGGGACCAGCAGTTCACGCAGATGGACGTCAACCGGGACGGACGGCTGAGCCAACGGGAGTGGCAGAGGGACGACGACCTCTTCGAGCGGCTGGACCGGAACAACGACGGCTACGTGACCCGCACCGAGCTCGTGAACCGGGACTTCGACCGGGATAACGACCGGAACGACGACCGGGACTACGATAGGAACGACAACCGGACCGAGCCCTACCCCCGGAACGAAGAGCGCTTTCAGCATTTCGACCGCAACCGCGACCGGCTCCTGAGCCTCAGCGAGTGGACCGGCTCGCGCGAGCTCTTCGACCGGCTCGACCGCGACAACAACGGGTACCTCAGCATCACGGAATGGATGGGCCGGTAGGGACCCTCACCCCCGGGGGCATAGGCGCTGACCTTGCCCCCAAAACGCCCTTTTACCCGACAGAGATCCTCCCCACTGTAGAGACGCCCCGTGGGGCGTCTCCTTCCGAGGTGCCCGCTGCGTCGCAGAGATCCCTGAGAATGACTGGCGCAAAGGGCTCCGGGGGGCACATCCCCGTTGTGCTACTCTCCCGGAACTAGGCATCCAACAACGCGGCTCCAGGAGGTGAGCGTGTTGACATGAGCAGCAACCTGGAAGACGCGAAGGTGGTGGTGGCAGGGGGAGCCGGAGGTGTGGGCGAGGGGATTGTCCGGGCACTGTTGAAGAAGCGAGCGCGCGTGGTCGTGACGTCGCGCAGCGAAACCAAGCTGCGCGACCTGCAGACGTACTGCGCGGACATCGGCACCGGCGAGCTCATCCCGCTCGTCGGGGACCTGAGCGACGAGGCGTCGGCGCGAGACCTGCAAAATCGGCTCTACGGGGTCTTCCGGGACCTCGACATCGCGGTGGCCTCGCTGGGCGGCTGGTCCCAGGGAAACCCGCTGACCAGCGTGGACATGCTCACCTGGAACCGCGTCCTGCAGGACAACCTGACGAGCCACTTCCTGGCCCTGAAGATCCTGGTCCCCCTCCTCCATCCCAAGACCGGCAGCTACGTCCACATCAACGGCTTCAGCGCGGAGCAGCCCTACCCGCAAGCGGGCCCGGTGGCCATGGCCTCGGCGGCGCAGAAGTCCATGGTGCTGACCCTGGCCGAAGAGCTGAAACCCACGGCGATCCGCGTCTACGAGCTCATCCTCGGACCGGTCAAGACGCGCCAGCGCGCCCGGACCGGCAATGCCCGGCCGGACTGGTACACCTCTGAAGAGATCGGAGACTACGTCGTCGGCCTGATCACCGGAGGCAACAAGGAGATCGTGCACCACCTGCTCGGCAAGCGGTGAAGGTTCTTCGAGTCTCTGGTACCTCCCTTGCAATCCAAGGGGCTTTGGAGACCAGAGGAGGCTCCGATGCGTATCTCGGAACGATCCCTATCGCTTATTCTCCTGCTCGCTCTCGCCGTGCCAGCCGGCGCGAGCCCGCAGACTGCAGCCCCGAAAGCACCGAAGCCAGAGGACAAAGCGTCCGCTCAGGAGGACAAAAACCCCTACCTCGAGCGCTTCAGGGAGCTCGACCGCAACAAGAGCGGCTTCGTGGAACGAGACGAATGGCCGCTGGACCCGAAGAGCTTCGACGTCGTCGACCGGGACCAGGACGGCCGTCTAAGCCGGGCCGAGCTCATGACCCCGAACCGCCAGAACGAAGACCGTCTCCAGAGGCAGTTCAACTGGCTGGACACGAACCGCGACGGCCGCCTGAGCCAGACCGAGATGCAGCGAGGAGGCACCGACCTCCGGGCCCTGGACCGCAACAAAGACGGCGCAGTGACCCGCGTTGAATTCCAGAGCCAGGTCCAGATTATCGAGAACACCTGGAGACCCAACACCACCCCGCGGGCCCAGAGCCAGTTCCTCTTCTACGACCGCAACCGCGACAACCGCATCAACCGCCTCGAATGGCCGGGAGTGAGGGCGCTCTTCGAGCGGCTGGACAGGAACCGGGACGGGTTCTTGAGCCCTAACGAGTGGCCAGGGCGGTAGGACGTTCTCCTGCCTCAACTTCAGCAGGCTACGACTGAGCCGGCAGATGTCTTTCAACGTATCCCCGGATCGAGTCGGCGCTCCCTGGAGCGCGGTTGAACAGAGGAATTTCCAGTTCTTTCATAGCGTTGCGGACGTCCTCATCGTCACGCACCGTCAAACAGACGATTGGCAGTTGACCGCGGCTGATGCCAAGCTCACGGCGGGCCAACCGGCAGAGCCGGATGCCTGTCTCGCGCGAGTTCTCGAAAAACTCGTTGTTAAGAGAGGTCAGCTTGCTCAGGTCCTTGATTGCAATCATGACGTCGACGATCGCCAGCACGTAGGATTCGGCCCGGCCCTTGACCGCGTGGAGACGTTCACTCGCGACCTCCTCATTCGTCGCGAACACGATCTCGTAACCCCGGTTCTGGACCAGATCGATGAGCCAGACCAGATCGCCTACCTGATCGTCTACGATGAGCACGGAAGGCCGTTCGGTCATGAGATCCTCCTATATGGTTCGAGTCCAAGCCTGGAAAAAGAATCCTAAAAAGAATCCGCGCCCTGCCGTTCTCCAAGACTTCGAGGCAACGGATGGTGGCGCCATGTGCTTCGACGATCTTGCGGACCAACCAGAGCCCCAGACCCGTCCCATGTGGAACCCAGGCCTCGGCTTCCCGTGTGCGGAATCCTCTCTCGAATACTCTTTCCCGCTCCTCGGCCGAGATGCGGAGTCCATGGCTGCTGATCTCCAGAGCACCCAGCCCCGAACGCCGCCGACCGCGGATACGGATTGTGGTCTCCGGGAGAGAGTACTTGATGGCATTGTCCATCAAATTTACGATAACCTGACGGAGCATTTCGACATGCCCCCGAATGGGGACGTGACGCTCGAGGCTCGCATCATCGATCAGTAGGTCGAGCCGCTTTTCCTCCAGGAGGTGGAGGAGGTCGAGCTTGGTCTCGATCACGAGCTTGGCGAGAGGTACGTTTTCCGGGGCGAACGGCTCGCTCCGCAGGATCTTGTCCATATAGGAAAGATTCCGGACCATTCGAGTACAGGCCAACGACTGGCCGATGATGTAGGGAAGGCGCTGTTGAAGCGTCTTCTGATTCAACTCTCCCCTCTCGAAATTGCGTAGCGTCTCGATCAGAGACCCCAGGGGAGTCAGAAGCTGATGGCTCAGACTGCTGATATAATCCAAATGGAACTCGGCATCTCTTTTAAGCCTGGCGAAAAGTTCCTGGTCGGTCAGAACGCGTCCGGTATCCTCATTCAGGAAACCCTGGAGACGAATACGATCCGTCACATCCCGGTAGAGCCCCTCGTAACCGATCTCTCCCTCCTCCTGATCCTTGAGGATACGCAGGTCACCCTCCGCCCAGAACAGCTCACCGTTCTTCCGCCTCATCTGGACGAGCTCGCGTAACAGATGCCCCTTCTGATCGCGCGCCCGGTTGAGCAGACGTTCCCGGATTCCAGGGTCGGGGTAAAGCTCCTCGCGCAGCAAGGTCTTGAGCTCCTCGGGGGAATAGCCGGTGATTTCCGAGTCGGTGGGAGTGGACTCCTGAGTGATGCCCTCCGGGCTAGCCCGGAAGTAGGCTACCTTCATAGCGCCCAGCAACTCCAAGAGGCGTTGATGCTGCTCGGCCTGCAACTCGATCTTGGAGGTCTCGCGGGCCAGGCCGATCGTGTAGAGGGTCGGCCGGTGAAGTAGTTGATTGGATAGGAGGCGATAGGAGATGCTCACCGGAACGATCGTGCCATCCGCCCTCTGCATCTTCGAGAGAATCGGCCCGTGCTCGGCACGCCCGTCGCGGCGAGCGGCTTCTCTGGCCGAATCGAGCTCTAGGCGGATACGCTCGTACTCTCCGGGAGCATAAATCTCGCGAGCATCCCGGTTGACAAGCTCCTTCTCGTTCCAGCCAAGGAGAGTCTCGGCGCCCGGATTCGCCTTGACGATGCGCGAGAACCCATGTCCTTGAGCGTCTCTTTCCCAGCCCGAAATCGCGATGGCTTCCGTGATCGATTCCAGGATGCTGCGATTAAGCAGGAGATCCCAGGTCGGGCCCACGGCAGCCCCCAGGAGATCGGCAAAGAACTGGAGCGCCTTCTCATCCTCCTGGGTAAACCGGGCAACCCCTTCCTTCCGGGCCATGCGCAGCACTCCCACCGCGTTGGCTCCAAAGCGCAAAGGGACTCCAAGAAATTGGACGGTTGGAGCGCCCCTTGAATCCCTTTCCGCATGGCGAGGGCCCTTGCGATTCAGGCCGGTGGCACGGAAGACCTCGCGAGGGTCCTCGCTGTTGCTCAGCCTCAGGGAATGACCTGTCTCGAAAACATAGCCCGTCAATCCTTCTCCAGGTTTGTACGACACCAGAGGCTCCGAGCTAAGGTAAGGATCGGTCGCAGCCGACAGGTGGAGCTCCTCCCGTTCGCGGAGAAACAACGTCACCGAGCCTGCGTCAAAGTAGTCGCAGAGCAAACTGACCATGGCATGGAAATCCCAGGGCTTCTGACTGAGAGTCCTACGGGCAAGCTCCTGCAGTTTTTCGATGCGACTCCAGGCCTGCTGATGAATAGAAGAAAAGATTGCCGCGGCCAAAAAGGGGGCCGTCTCGCCGAGGAGAGCAAGAGGGCGGCAGGTTGGTTCGGCAGAGTCGACGGTCGCAAGGATCAGGCCAACGGACCGCTCCGCGTTCTGCAAGGGCCGGCACCAAATGGTCCCTTCCTTGCTTGAGATGAACGATGACCCAATAGAAAACCAATCCTTCCCATGCAGCCTTTCAGCCATGAGTTGCCGGACTCTCAAGAGAGTCTCGAGCTCGGGAAGCTCCTCGTGCAGGAGGAGGCGGCAGGCTCCTGAGGTCAAGGGAGCCTCCTCTTCGTCGAAGGCGACCAAGGCTGCCCCGCAAACACCAGGAAGCTGTGTCAGAATTTCGGCGAGGGCCTGAAGCCGCTCGCGAAGATCCGGCGATCTCGAGGAGGTGATGGTCTCCACAATCGCACGGGAAATCTCTAAAACCTGCTGACGATTGGTACCATCGGAAAAGGCGTCTGATGCGATTGTAGTCATCGAGAGTCAGCCCCCATCTGGAATTGGAGACGAGCCCCTACACGTGCACTGGGCTTAAAGGAGGTTGACGAGACTCTCGCCGCAAGACAAACATGCCAGGCCGTCTTGGCTCAACTGGATCGACAGACCGGGCATCGAGCACCTCTTTGAACGTCTCGTTCGCAAGCTCTTGCGCCGCCTTGTTCTCTTCCCTCTCGCCTGCCACGACCGTCAACGTCCCGAGGACAAAGCTTTTCAAGGGGCCAACACAGCTGCTCGCCAGCAGGCCACGTGCGATAAGGCGCTCGGCCTGATTGCGGGCAGGATCGAGAGCCACCTGTGCAGCCTCCTGAAGCACCCGCTTCCTTTGGGCCAGTCCAGCGGCTTCCCCCGGTTCTGGCAGCACCCCGGCGGCGACACCTTCCAACTGTTCCTCGCCAAGCTCGTCTCCAACTAACCCCAGGCTCATGCACAGCTCCACCCCCCGCGGAGACAGCGCATAAAACGCCGCGTTCGGGTTCCCCTGAGCGCGTCCGTGAATGCGCACCACGACGTTCTCGGCATGGAGCTCCACGAGGATTTGGCCGACTCGTGCCGGGGTCACGGGCTCGGGAAGCTTCAGCGCCTCGTGGATCTCGCCGCGCCGCATGTACCGGCCCCGGTTCTCGGCCAGCACCTGCAGGATGGCCCGCTCGGTCTCGGACCGCTTGTCCGAGATGCGGTCTTCCACCCGGCGGGCCTCCAAGGCTTGCGTGGCCAACTGGAGACCCTGGGTGACAAAATAGATCTCGACCGCCGCGGCGGTCGCTGGCTCGGAAAGGTCCGGCAAGTGCCGGTCGACGAAGGAATGGACCGTGTCGAGGCAATCCATGGCTTCGCGGGGAGCCGTCATACGGCCTTCGGCCACTCCCCTCCAGGCAAGGACTTGGGCATGCTGGACGTAGGCCCGGAAGAGCCAGGGCTCCTCGGGACGGCGTTCGTCGAGACGGGAAAGCTCCCGCGAGAGCTGGCCTTGGAGCTCGCTCAGAGTGTCAGAGGGAGTGCGACGCGACAGCGGCTCGCTCATCAGGAGATCCTCCTTGTTCCTGCAGGGTCGGTGCGATTCCAGGTGCGGTAAAACAATCCCCTGGCAGGCCCGCGCCCGCGACTTCCTGTTTTCTACGCCTTTCGGAACAGGAAGTCAAGAGGAAATTTTCTCTTCGCTTTCTGCTCCGCCACTTCGACCTGCCTCCCAGTGGACGCCCAGATCGAGGAGGAGCCCCAAGGTCTGGCTGTCCTGGCAGAGCATCGAAATTCCCGTCTGTCCCGGAGCTTTGGAGAGGGGACGCCAGCCCTTGGGACCACTCTTGGGCTTGAAGTAGAAGCACTCGGGCTCGGGAGAGCCGATCCGCCAGCGGGCTCGGGTAGGTGCCGAGCAGTCGGTTTCGAAGAGGGCAAGATCCCAGGCGACCAGGTTGACGTCCCGGGGATCTTTCGGCCCCAGCAGCTTGGTCCAACGGCTCCACCACCGCGCGAGGAACCCCGTGCGAGTTCCGTCTCGGCGGCAGATGCAATGCGCGTTGACGAAGATCGTCCCGATCCAGTGGCGGCTCATTTCTTCCGCAAAGGCGTCGAAGGGCTGGGTCTCCGGAGTCATGGAGACCACCAGGAGGAGATCCGGGCGGAGGCGCCGGATGAGGGGGAGATATCCACGGTCATCGGCCGCAATGGCATCGGCACAGATCAGGAGGGCCAGCCGGCCAAGGGAGGTCTCGAAAATCTGGAGCTCGGATCCGTAGCGGATGTCTTCGTAGACCTCCCGGCTGATCTTTTCGGGCCTCTTCGGGAAGAACCGGCCGTTCACGTGGGAGCCCGGTACCCGGAAGCGCCCCTTCTTGCGGTGGACCATCACCGGGGCGCCGGTACGGTCCAGCAGGACGGACTCATTCACGGGAGGGTCGTCCTTCTCGGAATCCTGCGATGCACCGTGCCAGAAGTGGAAGCTCCCGGCGACGACACCGAAGAGATCGCCGGCACGTTCGGAGCTTCGATCAAGTTTCTGCCGGAGGTGCTCGCGCGCCCGCGCGTCGACAGTCAGCTCGGGGAATATCACGAGCCGCGCTCCCTCGACGCCGGCCGCCTCGAGGACGGCTCCCAGATGCCGGTCCAACTCGTCGGCCCCCTGGATCGCATTCTCACGAAGCGCCTGAAAGAACCTGCCTTCGGGTTCGATGCAGAAGCGAGGATGAAACGGCCCCTCGAGAGGACAAAGTGCAATCCGGAAGCATCGCCGCAGGGACGCATCCTCGCCGCTCGTGCGGACGAAACGGCCAATCCGTGATGCCGCGGGAAGCGCTGAAGGGACGAGGCTCATCCTGGGAAGCTGGGGGTCCGAGTCCCAGTACAGGGCGAGGCGGTCGAGATAGATTCCCGGATGTGGAGAGGGTTCCGGCGGGCGCGAGCGTACATGCTCGAAACGCAGGCTGCGGATCTTGGCCAGAGCGGAAGGCGGCCGGAACCAGTGATACACCCGTCCGCCGACTCCGCGGAACTGATCATCGATCAAGGGTTCCAGGTCCGTCCAGGGTCGCAGGGCAGTGGCATAGGTGGGTGTATCTGCCAGGATCGTCTCGATCGTAACAAGGCCCACGATGATCATCCCGTACAGTTCGCGAGCGCTGATCTCGTCCGACAAGGCCAGGAGCTGTTGCCGGAACTCCGGCAGAGACTCGAGAGGCCGAAGATCCGCCTCCTTGAGGCGAGCCATCAACCGAGCGCTCCCTTCATTGAGGAGAAGCTGTGAACCGACCGCAAAGAGGTGGGCCGCAAGATCGATGTACTCCAGATCATCCCAGCTCTCGGCAGCCTGGGCACGCTTCCGGATCAGATCGATCGCAGCAGAGAGAAAGGTCAATATTTCTCCTCTTTACCTGACTTCGGTCACTGGATGAGAGTCATTCTACCGGAACCGCAGAATGGCCGCACCTTCCCTTCCCATTGAGACACCGAAAAGACTCAAAAGGTGAGAAAGGAAGAATCCGGCGCGGACCCGCGGGGCGTGCGGGGCCTAGTGGGACCGACGCAGCGCAGCGGCCATACGGCAAGGGTACGATCTCCACCTCCCGCCGAAGCCTCCTCGAAGTCGCCGGCTACCGCGGCTTCCGCAGCACCCACGTCGTCATCGCCCGTAGGTCTTCCACCAGCGTCGTCTTCAGCGGATCGAGCCAGGTGCCGCCGAGGCGGTGGGTCGTTGTCCGCAGCATCGCCTCGTCGGCGAGGAAACGCCGGGACCCGTCCGGCACCTGGTACCAATGGCTTCCGAGCGGCTGGACGCGTCCCTCCATCCCGATCGTCGAGGCCAGTCTCGCGAAGAAGAGACCTCCGGGGCGGAGGACGCGCCACAGCTCGTCCAGCATCCGGTCGAAGTGCGCCTCATCCCGCGCGAAATGGAGCACGGCGCTGCAGAGCACCGCGTCGAAGCGCGCGTCCGGAAAGGGGAGGTCCGCCAGATCCGCGACCTGGAAGCTCTCCGGCGGCAGGTGCGGCGCCAGCACGGCGGCCAGACGGCGGACCTGCTCCACCGCTTCCGGGCTCTCGTCCGCACCGAAAACCTCGTACCCGCGGCGCAGGAACCAGACCAGGTTCCGGCCTCCCCCACAGCCCGCGTCCAGCAGGCTCATGCCTGGGACCAGCCGCCCCTTCAGGAGCTGGTCGACGAGATAGATGTCGATGTTGCCCAGTTGCTCCCGTAGATCCATGGCGGGGCGAGGATATCGCTTCGAAACACCGTCAGGACGGCGGCGAGGGGTTGATTACACGGGAGGGCAGAGAATCGCCCCCCCGCCAGGGGGTGGAACCCCCTGGCTATCCGAAACAACGATCGTTCCCCAAGGGGACCGACACCCCCAGCCGCCCATCACGTCCACCGATTGTCCGGCTCGCCCTCGAAGAGGGCGGTCGTTGGCTCGATCCTAGCCAGGGGTTTCAAACCCCTGGCTGCTGGCTGGCTGCTGCTGCCGCTGCCGCGGCGCGGCTGCCGCGCTGTGGCCCTACATTGACCTCCCCACGCCCCGGTGGTGTACTCCCTCCCATGCCCGAGCTTCCAGACGTCGAGGTCTATCTGGCGGCGCTCGCGCCGCGGGTGCTCGGGCAGCCTCTGGAGGCGGTCCGGCTGGCCAGCCCGTTTCTGTTGCGCACGGTCGAGCCGCCGCTCGCCAGCCTCGAAGGGCGGCGGGTCGAGGGCTTGCGGCGCCTCGGCAAGCGGATTGTGTTTGGCTTCGAGGGCGACCTCTTCCTCGTGCTGCACCTGATGATCGGGGGCCGGCTGCACTGGAAGCCTCGCGGGGCCAAGGTTCCAGGCAAGAACCCGGGCAAGAGCAGCCTCGCCGCGTTCGACTTCCCCACCGGTACGCTGCTGCTGACCGAAGCGGGCTCGAAGAAGCGGGCTTCGCTTCATCTCATGGCCGGCGCGGCGGCGCTGGCGGAGCTCGATCCGGGGGGGCTGGAGGTGCTCACGGCGGATCTGGAGGCTTTCCGGGTGGCTCTCGTGGCGGAGAGCCATACCTTGAAACGGGCGCTGACCGATCCGCACCTGTTCAGCGGTATCGGGAATGCCTATTCCGACGAGATCCTGCACCGGGCGAAGCTTTCGCCGTTCCGGCTGACCCGGAGCCTTACGCCCGAGGAGAGCGCAACCTTGTTCGAGGCCTGCCGTACAGTGCTGACGGAGTGGATCGAACGTCTTCAGGCCGAAACCGGGGACCGCTTCCCCGAGAAGGTCACCGCGCTTCATGACAGCATGGCCGTCCATGGTCGCTTCGGCAAACCCTGCCCGGTCTGCGGCACGCCGGTGCAGCGGCTTGTGTACGCCGACTCCGAGGCCAACTACTGCCCGGGCTGTCAGACCGAAGGTCGCCTGCTGGCGGACCGCGCCCTCTCGCGCCTGCTCAAGGACGACTGGCCGCGGACTCTCGAAGAGCTCGAAGCTCGCAAGCGGCGGTGAGGCCCGGCGCAGCCTCTTATTACAAGTTTTTACACCGGTCTCTCGGATCGGTCCGTTATACTTCCGGGCGTTGGCCCAGGAGAGCCTCAGAATGCGATGGAAAGTTTTTTTCTTCGGCGTTTTTCTCCTCTCCGCTCTCGCCGGAAGCCCGCTCGCGGCCGGTGAATGGCCGGCGTGGCGCGGGCCGGGGCAGGACGGGGTTTCCCCCGAGACCGGGCTGATCTCGCGCTGGTCTCCTGCGGGCGAGAACGTGGTCTGGCGGGCGGACCTCGTCGGCCGTTCGACCCCGGTGGTTTTCGACGGCCGGGTCTGCGCCAACGGCCGGGTCGGGCAGGGGCTCCATAAACAGGAGATCGTGGCCTGCTGGGATGCGGGCAGCGGCAAGAAGCTCTGGGAGCACCGGCTCGACGTCTATCTCACCATGGTCCCGTTCAACCGGGTAGGCTGGGCCAACGTGGTCGGCGATCCCGAGACGGGCAACCTCTACGCGCACGGCGTGGGCGGCCTGCTCGTAGCATTCGACCGCGCCGGCAAGGTCGTCTGGTCGCGCGAGCTCACGGAGGAATTCGGCCTCTACTCCGGCTTCGGCGGCCGGACGCACTCGCCGATGATCGACGAGGACCGGCTCATCCTCTCCTTCGTCAACACCGGCTGGGGCGAGCAGGGCCCGCCGCGCCACCGCACGTTCGCTTTCGACAAGCGGACGGGCGACCTGCTGTGGACCTCGACCCCGGGCAGCGGCAACCCGTACGACTTGAACACCTCGACGACGCCCGTCGCGGCGGTCATCCCTACTTCCAATGGACCTCAGCGGCTGCTCATCGAGGGCAACGCCGACGGCTGGGTCCATGCTATCAAGGCGCGGACCGGGGAGAAGGTCTGGAGCTTCCAGCTCACCAAGGCCGGCATCAACATCACGGTCGCCGTGGCCGGCGACACGGTCTATGCCTCCCACAGCGAGGAGAACGTCGACACGCCGGGGATCATGGGGCGGCTGGTGGCGATCGACGCGACCGGCACAGGCGACGTGACGAAGACGCACGAGCGGTGGCGGGCGGATGAGCTGGGAGCGGGGTTCTCGTCGCCCCTCGTCCACGACGGCACGGTCTACATCATCGACAACTCGGCCAACCTCTTCGCCCTCGACGCGAAGACCGGCCGCCATCTCTGGAAGCACAAGCTGGGGACGGTGGGCAAGGGATCGCCGGTCTGGGCCGACGGCAAGATCTATGTCACCGAGCTCAACGGCCGCGTCTACATCCTGAAGCCGGGGCCGGACGGCGTGCAGGTCCTCGACACGGACGAGATCACGGTGGCGGACGCCACCGAGGGTCCCGCAGGCCGCTATGCGGAGCTGTACGGGTCTCCGGCCGTGGCCTACGGCCGCGTCTATCTGTCGACCGAGGCGGGGCTCTTCTGCCTGGGGGACAAGAGCAAGCCGTTCAAGGCGGCGAAGAGCGCTCCGGTCGTGCTCCCGGAGCCGCCGGTGGCGCAGGGCGCGGCGCCGGCGGTGCTCCAGGTCGTGCCGGCGGAGGTGTTGATCCAGCCCGGGCAGACCGTCCGTTTCACCATCAAGGCGTTTGACAGTCAGGGCCGCGCCTTGCCTGCTCCGGCCGGCGCCGAGTGGACCCTCCAGGGGCTGGCCGGCAAGCTGGACGGCGGCGCCTTCACGCCGGACCCCGGGAAACCGCAGGCCGGCAAGGTGACGGCGAAGGTGGGGACCCTCGAAGCCGCGGCGCGGGTGCGGGTGATCCCGCCCCTCCCCTGGAGCTACGATTTCGAGGCGGTCGAGGTGGGCAAGACGCCGCCCTGGTGGATCGGCGCGGGCCTCAAGTTCCCGGTCAAGGAGATGGACGGCGGCAAGGTCCTGTCGAAGCCCCCGGTGGCGGTCGGTCTCGACCGTTCGGACGTCTACCTCGGTCCTGCCACGCTCGCCAACTACACCATCCAGGCGGATCTGCTGGGTGGAATCAAAGGTAGGAAGCGGCCGGATCTGGGTCTGGTCAACAGCGGGTATCACATGGACCTGATGGGCAACCACCAGAAGATCCAGATCCGCGGCTGGGAGTCGGATCTGCGGCTGGAGAAGTCGGTGCCGTTCCCGTGGGACCCGGACGTCTGGTACACGATGAAGTTCCGGGTGGATCAGCAGGGGGACAAGGCGCTCCTCCGCGGCAAGGTGTGGCGCCGCGGCGAGCCCGAGCCGCAGGAGTGGACGATCACGGCGGAAGACCCGCAGCCGGTCCGCCAGGGGAGCCCGGGGATCTACGGCTACTCGGCGGCGGAGATTTACTACGACAACCTGCAGGTCACGGGGAACCAGCCATGAGAGCTTTCGAGACGCCTCGCCAGGGGTTGAAA
>Ga0126309_10000434_pt1 | contig 13949 bp, 12 predicted proteins | sample Plot56_FD_92541 | JGI IMG/M metagenome (GOLD analysis project Ga0126309, IMG submission 92541) | Serpentine soil microbial communities from UC McLaughlin Reserve, CA, USA - Plot56 | ecosystem: Environmental > Terrestrial > Soil > Grasslands | place: USA: UC McLaughlin Reserve, Lake County...
CGAGTACGACGGGGTCTCCGCATCCGGGAACGCCAGCGTCCGCTTGATGGCGCGAGGCGATGTCGCCCCGGTGAACACGGACCTGATCCCGAACTACGCCGACGTCCAGGAGGGAATCAAGAAAAAGGACTACAACTCGAAGGACGGCCAGCCGTACGGCGTGCCTCACGGCCGCGGGCCGAACCTGCTCGCCTGGCGAACCGATGCGGTCACGCCGGCTCCGGACAGCTGGGGCGCGATCTGGGACGCCAAACCGCAGTACAAGGGGAAGATCTCGATCTACGACGACTCGATCTTCATCGCCGACGCCGCGCTCTGGTTGAAGGCGACCAAGCCCGACCTCGGGATCGAGAACCCGTACCAGCTGAACGAGGAGCAGTTCAACGCCGCGATCGATCTGCTCAAGGGGCTCGCTCCCAACGTCGGCGAGTGGTGGGCCGACTACGCGAAGCAGATCCAGTCGTACGCCAACAAGGACGTCGTGATCGGAACGACGTGGCCGTACCAGGTGAACACGCTCACGGCGGACAAGAAGCCGGTCAAGGGGATCAAGCCGAAGGAAGGCACCACCGGGTGGTCCGACACCTGGATGATCTACTCCAAGGCGAAGCACCCGAACTGCATGTACCTCTGGATGAACCACATGATCTCTCCGGAGGCACAGGCAGGCGTCGCGGAGAGCTTCGGCGAGGCGCCCGTCAACCTGAAGGCGTGCTCGCTGACGAAGAACAAGAACCACTGTGACCAGTTCCACGCCTCCGACGAGTCGTGGTGGGAGGACGTGTACTACTGGACGACCCCGACGGCCGACTGCGGCGGCGAGGGCGGAACCTGCAAGACCCAGGAGGACTGGGTGAACGCCTGGACGGAGATCCGCGGGTAGCAGAGCGGAGTCGATCGGCACGTGACGACCGCGGCCGAGTACGTCGAGCCGCCGCCCCGGCAGAGCCTGGGGCGGCGGCTCTCGACGTTCTTCTACCGGCACCCGTCGGTCGGGGTTGGCGTCCTCCTCGCCGTGCCTCTCGCCTGGCTCGTGGGCGTCTACCTGGGCTCCCTGTTCTTCCTGCTCCTGGCGTCGCTCTGGGACACGGACCCGTTCACTTCCGAGCTCGTCTACGACTACACGTTCGACAACTTCCGGCGGATCTTCGAGGAGGAGGTCTACCGCGAGGTCGCGTGGCGGACGATCAAGATGGCCGCATTCGTCACGCTCGCGGACGCGGTGCTGGCGTTTCCGATCGCGTACTACCTGGCGCGGGTCGCAGCACCGCGCACGCGGAATCTCCTCATCGTCACCGTGCTGATGCCGCTCTGGGTGAGCTACCTGATCAAGGCGTACGCCTGGCGGACGATCCTGTCCGGCTCGGGGGTCATCAACTGGGCGCTCGATCCGCTCGGCCTCTCGTTCGACGGCTACTCGAGCGTCGGGCTCTGGCTCGTCTTCACCTACCTGTGGCTGCCGTTCATGATCCTGCCGATCTACGCCGGGCTGGAACGGATTCCGGACTCGGTGCTCGAGGCGTCCGCCGATCTCGGCGGACGCTCGCTGCGGACGTTCCTGCGGGTCACGCTCCCGCTCGCGTTCCCCGCCGTGGTCGCCGGCTCGATCTTCACGTTCTCCCTGACGCTCGGCGACTACATCGCGCCCGACCTGATCACGAGCGAGCAGTTCATCGGCACCGTCATCTACGACCAGCGAGGCACGAACCTGCCGGTGGCGGCCGCCTTCACGCTCGTGCCGATCGCCGTCATGGTCGTCTACCTGCTCGTCGCCAGGCGGCTGAAGGCTTTCGAGGCGCTGTGACGTTGGGCCCCTGATGGTCGAATCTCGTCTCACTCAGGTGCTCCTCCGGCTCGGGACCGGCATCACCCTCGCCTTCATCTACCTGCCGTTGTTCCTGATCGGCCTCTACGCCTTCAACCGGAGCGTCACCCAGGGCTGGCCGATCGAGAACTACTCGACGAAATGGTTCTCCATTGCGTATCACGATGAGCGCGTCCGGACCGCTCTGTGGCTCTCGGTGCGCGCGGCGCTCGGTGCGACCGCCCTGGCGATGGTGCTCGGGACGCTGATCTCGCTGGCGGTGTCGCGGTACCGGTTCTTCGGCCGCGAGACGATCTCGCTCCTCGTCATCCTCCCGATCGCGCTGCCCGGCATCGTCACCGGGCTTGCGCTGCAGACGACCTACACGACGGTCGGCGTCGACTTCGGGCTGCTGACAATCATCGTCGGGCACGCCACCTTCTGCATCGTCGTCGTCTACAACAACGCTGCGGCCCGCCTTCGCCGGCTGACGGGCTCGCTCGAGGAAGCGTCGTCGGACCTGGGGGCCGACGCCTGGCAAACGTTCCGCCTCGTGACCTTTCCCCAGATGCGGACGGCCTTGCTCGCGGGAGGGCTTCTGGCCTTCGCGCTCTCGTTCGACGAGGTCGTGGTCACCGTCTTCACGGCCGGAGCTCAGCAGACGCTCCCGATCTGGATCTACGCCAACCTCTTCCGTCCCGTCGAGCAGCCCGTCGTGAACGTCGTGGCGCTGTTCGTCATCTTCGCCTCGATCCTCCCGGTCTACATCGCGCAGCGGCTCGGCAGCGGAACCTCGCTGGGAGCCCCCCGGCGCGGGCGCTAGACGTCCAAGACGCCGGGCCCGGTCTTGGACACGACGGCCAAGAAAGACCGCGCGGATCGGCCAGCAGTTCTGCCTTGTCCGCCCAAGTGGCTAACGGTACTCTCGCCGCACCGAACGAACCCGGAGGTTTTCCCATGAGCGTTGCGGTTGCGCGCTATCAGAACTTCGTCGGCGGCCAGTGGGTCGACGCGGTCGAAGGCGACACGACCGAGATCATCAATCCCGCGACCGGCGACGCGATCGGCGAGGTCCCTCAGGGCTCGCAGGGCGACGTCGACCGCGCGGTCGAGGCCGCGAAGAAGGCGTGGTCCGAGTGGCGCGAGGCAACGCCGGGCGAGCGCGCGGAGGTCCTGCTCGAGCTCGCCGACGTGATCGACGAGCACGCCGAGGAGCTCGCCCAGATCGAGTCGCAGAACGTCGGCAAGCCGCTCTCGTACGCACGGGACGAGATGCCGGTCTGCAGCGACAACATCCGCTTCTTCGCCGGCGCGGCGCGCATCCTCGAGGGGCGCGCGAGCGGCGAGTACATGAAGGGCTACACGTCGATGATCAGGCGCGAGCCGATCGGCGTCGTCGGCCAGATCGCACCGTGGAACTACCCGCTGATGATGGCCGTCTGGAAGTTTGCGCCCGCGCTGGCCGCGGGGAACGTCTCCGTCCTCAAGCCGTCCGAGCAGACCCCGCTGTCGACGCTCCGCTTCGCGCAGCTCGCGGCCGACGTGATCCCACCCGGCGTGCTGAACGTCATCACCGGTGACGGCGAGCCGGTCGGCGCAGGGATCGTCCGCCATGCGGACGTCCGCCTCGTCTCGCTCACGGGGGACGTCGCCACGGGCAAGGAGATCGCGCGAACCGCGGCGGAGACGCTCAAGCGCGTCCACCTCGAGCTCGGCGGCAAAGCACCGGTGGTGGTCTTCGACGACGCCGATCCCGCCCAGGTCGCCGAGGCGATCAAGATCGGCGGCTACTGGAATTCGGGCCAGGACTGCACGGCCGCCTCGCGCGTCGTCGCCGGCCCGAAGATCTACGACCGGCTGCTCGAGGAGCTCGTCCCGGCGGTGGAGAGCCTCAACGTCGGCGACCCCGCCGAGGGCGACGAGATCGAGATGGGCCCGGTGATCTCCCAGGCACAGCAGGACCGCGTGCTCGGCTTCCTCGACCGCGCCAAGGGCGCGAACGTGCTCACGGGCGGCGGGACGAACGGCGACCGCGGCTTCTTCGTCAAGCCGACCGTCGTCACCGACGTCGAGCAGACCGACGAGATCGTCCAGCGTGAGGTGTTCGGCCCGGTCGTCACAGTGCAGCGGTTCGCCGACGACGACCAGGCGATCGCGTGGGCGAACGACGTGCCGTACGGGCTCGCCGCTTCTGTCTTCACGCGCGACATCTCCCGCGCGCTCAACGCGGCGCGGAAGCTCGAGTTCGGGACGGTCTGGATCAACGACCACATCCCGCTCGTGTCGGAGATGCCTCATGGGGGCTACAAGCAGTCGGGCTACGGCAAGGACCTCTCGATGTACTCGCTGGAGGACTACACCCAGGTCAAGCACGTCATGGCAAAGCTCGATTGAGCGTCGCCGAGGAGAAGTCCGAGCACGAGCATGCCGCCGCGGCGGCGCCGGCGGACGTCCGGCTCGAGCGGGTCACCAAGCGGTTCGACGAGGTGGTCGCGGTCGACGACCTCAGCGTCCAGATCCCGCAGGGCTCCTTCTTCGCGCTGCTCGGACCGTCCGGGTGCGGCAAGACGACCACCCTCCGGATGATCGGCGGCTTCGAGGAGCCCGACGCGGGCACGATCTACCTCGGCGACCGGCCGGTCACCGGGTTGCCGCCCTACAAGCGGGACGTCAACACGGTCTTCCAGAGCTACGCGCTCTTCCCCCACCTGACGATCTTCGAGAACGTCGCGTTCGGGCTGCGCCGTAGGGGCCTGAAGGGCCCGCAGCTCGACGGGCGCGTGCGCGAGATCCTGAGCCTCGTCGACCTCGCGGGCGTGGAGAGGCGCAAGCCGCGCCAGCTCTCCGGCGGCCAGCAGCAGCGCGTCGCCCTCGCGCGCGCGCTCGTGAACAGGCCGCAGGTCCTGCTGCTCGACGAGCCGCTCGGCGCCCTCGACCTGAAGCTCCGCAAGCAGATGCAGCTCGAGCTGAAGGCGCTCCAGCACGACATGGGCATCACGTTCGTCCACGTCACGCACGACCAGGACGAGGCGATGACGATGGCCGATCAGATCGCGGTCATGAACAGGGGCCGAATCGAGCAGCTCGGGTCACCGGCCGAGCTCTACGAGCGGCCGCGCACCGCCTTCGTCGCCCGCTTCCTCGGCGCCTCGAACCTGCTCCCCGGGACGGCGTCCGGGTCGGGCGTCGTCCGGCTCGACGGCGGCGGCGAGGTCCACCTCCCTGCCGATTCGCTCCCAGAGAGCGGCAGGCGGGTCGCCGTCGGCATCCGCCCCGAGAAGCTCGCCTTCGGCGCGCGCGACGGCCGCAACCGCCTCGCCGGGACGGTCATCGAGAGCGCCTACGTGGGCGTCGCGACCCAGTACATCGTGGACACGCCGTCGGGGCGGCTGACGGTGTACGTGCAGAACGCGGAGCCCGGGACGATCACCGTGACGGTCGGGCTCCCGGTCGAGCTGAGCTTCGACCCCGAAGCCGCCTTCGTCGTCGACTACTCCGAGGAGGACGCTCAATGACAGACCGGCTGACCCGCCTGGAGCTCCTGCGCCGGGCAGCGCTCGGCGGGACGGTGCTCACCCTGCCGGGGATCCTCGCCGCGTGCGGTGGAGACGGCGACGAGGAGACGGCCGGCAGCACGTCGACGGCGCAGCAGCAGCTCGCCGACACGCTCCGCTTCTCCAACTGGACGCTCTACATCGACCGCGACGAGAAGACGAAGAAGAGCCCCACGCTCGACCAGTTCAAGCAGAAGACGGGGACGACCGTGAAGTACGTCGAGGACATCAACGACAACGCGACGTACTTCGGGAAGATCCAGCGGCCGCTGTCGCAGGGCCAGTCGATCGACCGCGACATCATCGTCCTGACGGACAACTCGCGCTTCCCGGGCGTTCTGATCGAGCGCGGCTGGGCGGAGAAGCTGGACAAGAGCGCGATCCCGAACATCGCCAACCTCCAGGACTCGCTCGCGCACCCCAGCTTCGACCCGAACCGTGACTACAGCCTGCCGTGGCAGTCCGGGATGACCGGGATCGCTTCCAACCTCAAATTGACGAAGAAGCCCGTCACCTCGATCGACCAGCTGCTCGAGGACCCGAAGCTGAAGGGCAAGGTCACGCTGCTCACCGAGATGGCGGACGCGATGAGCCTCGTGATGCTCGCCAACGGCGACGATCCGACCAAGGTCGACGACGCCTCCTTCGACCGCGCGTACAAGCGAATCGAGAAGGCGGTCAAGAACGACCAGATCCGGCAGTTCACGGGCAACGACTACACAGGCCCGCTCTCGAAGGGCGACCTCCACGCCGCGATGTCATGGTCGGGCGACGTCGTCCAGCTCACCGCCGACAACCCGAGCCTCGAGTGGCACCTCGCGGACTCGGGTGGAGACATCTGGACGGACAACATGCTGATCCCGACCGGGGGCGACGTGTACACCGCCTCGACCTTCATGAACTTCGTCTACGACCCGAAGATCGCGGCGCAGATCGCGGCGTACGTGAACTACGTCTCGCCGGTGAAGGGGGCGAAGGCGGAGCTCGCCAAGATCGACCCGAAGCTCGCCGACAACCCGCTGATCTTCCCCGACGAGGAGACGCTCTCGAAGGTGAAGATCTTCGATGCCGAAGCCCTGAACAACGAGGATTACGTGGAGAAGTGGCAGACCCTCATCGGGTCGTGAGGCCTTGACGTTCCTCCACCGGCATCGCTGGCTGACGCCGTACCTGCTGCTCGCGCCAGGGCTGGCGTGGCTGGCCGTCTTCTTCCTCGCCCCGCTCGCGTTCCTCGGCTACCAGTCGCTCCAGAGCGGGAGCTTCGACTTCGGCTTCCAGTTCACCTGGGAGTTCTCGAACTACTGGGACGCGATCAAGACCTACGACCAGCATCTGATCCGGTCGCTCGTCTACGCGGGGATCGCGACGGCGCTCGCACTCGTGATCAGCTACCCGCTGGCGTACTGGATCGCGTTCCGCGGCGGCCGCTGGAAGAACCTCTTCCTGCTCGCGATCATCGCGCCCTTCTTCGTCACGTACCTGATCCGGACGCTCGCGTGGCAGAGCATCCTGGCCGACCAGGGGTTCGTAGTGCGGACGCTCCGCGACCTCCACATCCTCGGTGAGGACGGGCGGCTCCTCGCGACGCCGACGGCCGTCGTGGCGGGCATCACCTACAACTTCCTGCCCTTCATGGCGCTGCCGCTGTACGTCTCGCTCGAGCAGATCGACCACCGGCTGATCGAGGCGGCGCAGGATCTCTACGCCAGCAAGGCGAAGGCGTTCCTGCGCGTGACCCTCCCACTCTCACTCCCCGGCGTCTTCGCAGGCACGCTGCTCACGTTCATTCCGGCCGCGGGCGACTTCATCAACGCGCAGCTCCTGGGCACGCCGAAGCAGCACATGATCGGCAACGTGATCCAGTCGAAGTTCCTCGAGCTGATCGACTACCCGGCCGCGGCCGCGCTCTCCTTCGTGCTGATGGCGGCGATCCTGGCGGGCGTCTTCGTCTATACGCGCGCTCTCGGGACCGAGAGGCTGACCGGATGACCGTCGCAGCCGAGACCGTTCAGGTCAGGCCGCGCCGGACCGTGCTCGCGCTCGTCCGCAAGCACGTCCTGACGGCGTACGCCCTGCTCGCGTTCGCCTACCTGCTCTTGCCGATCGCGGTCGTGGTCGCGTTCTCCTTCAACGAACCCGCCGGCCGGTTCAACTACACATGGCAGGGCTTCACGCTGAAGAACTGGACGAACTGGAACGGCGTCCCCGGCCTGACCGACGCCATGTCGCTCTCGCTCCAGATCGCGGCGATTGCCGCTGTCGTGGCAACCGTCCTCGGGACGCTGATCGCGCTCGCGCTCGTCCGCTACGGCTTCCGCGGCCGCGGCGCGACGAACCTGCTCGTGTTCCTGCCGATGTCGACGCCCGAGATCGTGCTCGGCGCATCGCTTCTGGCGCTGTTCCTGACGATGAACGTCGCGACCGGATTCGCAACGATCTCGATTGCACACATCATGTTCTGCGTCAGCTACGTGGTCGTGACCGTCAAGGCGCGGCTCGTGGGCTTCGACCGGCACCTCGAGGAGGCGGCCCTCGATCTGGGCGCCAACGAGTGGACGACGTTCCGCAAGGTGACGCTGCCGCTGATCGCCCCCGCGATCCTGGCCGGCGCCCTGCTCTCGTTCGCGCTCTCCGTCGACGACTTCGTCATCACCTACTTCAACTCCGGCGCGGAGGTCACGTTCCCACTCTTCGTGTGGGGTGCGGCCCGCGTCGGCGCCCCGCCGCAGGTGAACGTCATCGCGACCGCGATCTTCGTGGTCGCCCTCGGCGCGATGCTCGCGAACATCCTGATCCAAAACCGCCGCACGAAGGGAGTCGCATGACCACACCCGAGACCGCCGCGCCCGCCCGCGACTGGGGACGCATGGCCCGCGACCACCTCTGGCTCCACTTCACGCGTATGGGCGAGTACAAGGACTCGGGCCCGCCGATCATCGTCCGCGGCGAGGGCTGCTACCTGGAGGACGCGGAGGGCCGACGCTACCTGGACGCGCTCGCGGGCCTGTTCGCCGTCCAGATCGGGTACTCGTACGGCGACGAGATCGGCGACGCCGCGGCCGCGCAGCTTCGCGAGCTGCCCTTCTACACGAACTGGTCGTACGCACATCCGCGCGCCCTCGAGCTCGCGGCCGAGGTCGCCTCGCTCGCTCCCGGCGACCTGAACCGCGTCTTCTTCGTGTCCGGCGGCTCCGAGGCGGTCGAGTCGGCGTGGAAGCTCGCCCGCCAGCACCATGCGGCGCGCGGCGAGCGGCGCTGGAAGGTGGTCGCGCGCAACGTCGCCTACCACGGCACGACGATGGGCGCGCTGTCGATCAACGGCATCCCGGCGGTGCGGGCGCCGTTCGAGCCGCTCGTTCCCGGCGTGCACCACGCGCGCAACACGAACCGCTACCACCGGCCTCCCGACGAGACCGAGGAGGCGTTCACCGCCTTCCTGCTCGACGACCTCGAGCACACGATCGACGCCGCCGGGCCCGACACCGTCGCGATGGTGATCATGGAGCCCGTCCAGAACGCAGGCGGCGCCTTCACGCCGCCCGCCGGCTACTTCGAGGGCGTGCGCGCGATCTGCGACGAGCACGGGATCCTGCTTTGCGCGGACGAAGTGATCACCGGGTTCGGCCGCGTGGGCGCCTGGTTCGGCTCCGAGCGCTACGACATCCGCCCCGACATCATCACGTGCGCGAAGGGCCTATCGTCGGCGTATGCGTCGATCGGCGCCGTCGTCGCCCGCGACACCGTCATGGAGCCGTTCCTCACGGGCTCGGCCAGCTTCACGCACGGGATCACCTTCGGCGGCCACCCCGTGCAGTGCGCCATCGCGCTCAAGAACCTGGAGATCATGCGCCGCGAGGGGATCGTCGAGCATGTGCGCGCACACGAGGACCAGTTCCGCGCGACGCTCGCGCAACTGCTCGACCTGCCCATCGCCGGCGACCTGCGCGGGGCGGGCTTCTTCTACGCGCTCGAGCTCGTCAAGGACAAGGAGACGCGCGAGACGTTCTCGGACGAGGAGTCCGAGACGCTGCTGCGCGGGTTCCTCTCGCCGCGGCTCTTCGAGCGCGGACTCATCTGCCGGGCGGACGACCGCGGCGACCCCGTCGTCCAGATCTCGCCGCCGCTGATCGCGGGCCCCGCCGAGTTCGACGAGATCGCGACGATCCTCGGCGACGTCCTGGGCGAGGCGTGGGACGAACTGGCGCGGAGCGGCGCGACGGGCCGGCCGAGCAGTGATCTCACGCGTGCGGGCGTAAGCGGTCGCTCGGCCGGCGAGGCCGAGGCGCCTACCGGCCCCGCTTGACCCCGACCGCGGCGGTCTGGGCGGCGGTCGGGCTCTTCGCCTGGTCGCTGCTCGCGACCGCGGTCGGAACGAAGGCGGCACCGCCGCCGAGCGTCGTCGTCGTGCTCGTCCTAGGAATCGGGCTCGCCGCGGCGCGAAACCGACGCATGCGCACCACCGGTCGCCTGCTCCTGGTGCTGCTCGCGGTCGTCTTCGCCACGGCCTCGCTCGTCGCCGGGCTGGGCTGGCTCACCGCGCTCGGCGTGGCGCTCAGCGCGGCGACCGGACTCCTGGCGATCTTCGAATTGCTCTAGCTGCGTCCGCCCGTACGACGGCGCTAGGCCTGCGCCTGCAGCCGCGGCGCGAGCGCGAAGCAGGCCGTGAACGCCGTCAGCGAGATCGGCCGTACGATCAGCCAGCACGCGAGCACGGTCAGCTGGAGCACGACGGCCAGGGGAACGAGCCCCGGCCGCGTCGCGCCGAGCGCGCGGAAGTCGGCGGCCAGCCGAGCGGCGGCGGTTCCGCTCGCGACGCCGATGACGTAGCAACAGCGATAGACGATTCGCGCGAAGAGCATCCGGTAGTCGGTCTTGCCTCAGCGAGAACGACGAAACCCGGCCGTTGCTGTTCCGCGACCACCGTCGCGAACGCCCACTCGGCCTCGACGTCCTCGTAGAGCAGGTAGGGAGTGACCGTCTGCGGCACGGTCCGTCTTCGACCACAGCGACAGCTGACGCGCGGCATAGCCTGTCGGCGTGGACGTGTTCGACCGGCTCGCCTCTGTCATCCCGGGCTACGAGCACCGCGAGGATCAGCTCGCGCTGGCCCGCGCGGTGGAGAGGGCGCTCGAGAACGAGGAGCACCTGCTCGCCCAGGCCGGAACCGGGACCGGCAAGAGCCTTGCCTACCTCGTGCCAGCACTCCGGTCAGGCCGCCGCGTGGTGGTGGCGACCGCGACGAAGGCGCTGCAGGAGCAGCTGCTCACGAAGGACGTCCCACTCGCCGAGGCAGCCGTCGGACGGAGCGCCCGGGTCGCCGTCGTCAAGGGTCGCCAGAACTACCTCTGCCGTCGGCGCGTCGAGGCCGCCGAGCTCAACGGGCTCGGCCTGCTCGGCGACGAGGACGCCTATGAGCGCCTCCTGCCCTGGATCCGGACGACGAAGACGGGTGACCGCGCCGAGCTCGGCGAGGAACCGCCGCCGGCCCTCTGGTCGGAGCTCGCGGTCGGCTCGGACCGCTGCCTCGGCCGCCGCTGTCCCAGCGTGACGACGTGCTTCGCGGAGAACGCCCGCAGCCGCGCTGCCCAGGCCGACCTCGTGATCGCGAACCACGCGCTCTACTTCGCCGATCTCGCCCTGCGGGAGAACGGCGACGGGGCCCGCGTCCTCCCCGACCACGACGCAGTCGTCTTCGACGAGGCGCACAAGCTCGAGGAGACGGCCGCGAGCTGGCTGGGCGCGCGGATCACCGTCGCCGCGATGCGGCGACTGGTCGCCGACGCGGTTCAGGCTGCCGGCGAAGCGGGCGTTCACCTGCCGCCGCGCGCCGAGGCGCGTCTGGAATCGGCGGTCGAAGACCTGCTGCGTGAGGTCGCACCGCGGGCCGGACGACTGCGCATCCGAACACTCCCGCGTGAGAGCGCGCTGGTCCTCATCGACGAGCTGGAGCGGGTCGCGCTGGCGGTTTGGGGCGGGAGCGACGAGCTCGACGCCGTCGCCGCGCGGGCCCGCAAGCTGGCGACCGACGTCGCCGTCTGTCTCGAGCCGCCCACTTCCAACCTCGTCGTCTGGGCCGAGCCGGGTCTCCTCGCCTACGCGCCGATCGACGTCTCGGAGCGGCTCGCCGAGTCGCTGTGGTCGAAAGGCCCGACGGCGATCCTCGTCTCCGCGACCCTCGAGCACGGGTTCGTCGAGCGCCGGCTCGGCCTCGAGCATGCCGACCGCTTCGACGCCGAGTCGCCCTACGACTTCCGGACGCAGGCGCTGCTCTACGTTCCGCGCGGGATTCCCGAGCCGCGCGACGAAGCGGTCGCTGCGCAGGTCGAGCAGCTCTGCCGGCTCTCCCGTGGGCGCGCTCTCGTCCTGACGACGTCCTACCGGATGCTCGGGACCATCGCGTCGCGGCTCCGCGAGCGGCTCTCGTACGAGGTGCTCGTCCAGGGCGATGCGCCGCGCGAGCGCCTGCTCGAGCGCTTCCGGGACGAGACGGGCTCGGTGCTGGTCGCGACGGCGACTTTCTGGCAGGGCGTGGACGTGGCCGGCGAGTCGCTGTCCCTCTTGGTCATGGACAAGCTGCCGTTCGCCTCGCCGGGCGACCCCCTCACCGAGGCGCGCTGTGAGCGGATCGTCGAGGGCGGCGGCGACTGGTTCACGGACTACGCGCTCCCGGTCGCGACGCTCCAGCTACGGCAGGGGTTCGGGCGGCTCGTCCGCGGCCACGCCGACCGCGGGGTCGCCGCGATCCTCGACCCGAGGATCTACACGCGCGGCTACGGGCAGCACCTGCTCGATTCGCTGCCGTCGTGTCCGCTGGTGGACGACCTCGCCGAGGTCGAGGACTTCTTCAACCCCGAGCGGCCCCTAGCACGTACGGCGCAGACGTAATCGTCAACAGCGACGACGAGTGGAAGCCGTGGACGAGCCATTCGGTCTCGAACCCGGCCGCGCGGATGGCGGCGAGGGTGTCGCGGGTCGTCTCGCAGCCGCCGAGCGACTTCGTCCAGAAGAGCCGATCGACGGCGCGCTGAACGCCGCGGAACACGACGCTCCCCGAGCGAACGTGCTCCCAGAAACGGAGCTCGCCGCGCGGCTTCAGCACCCGCCGTAACTCGGCTAGTGCGGCGCCGGGGTCGGGGACGCTGCAGAGCAGCCCCATCACCACGGCCGCGTCGAACGCCGAAGCATCGGCGGGTAACGCGGCGGCGTCGCCGTCGACGATCTCGATCGAGAACGAGGCGGCCTCTGCCCGCGGTGTCGCGGTCGCGCGGGCCGCAGGGTCCGGTTCCACCGCGACCAGCCTCGAGACCTCCTGCGGGTAGTGCTCGAACGAGCGCCCGTCGCCCGAACCGACCTCGATCACCTCGCCGGTCAGGCCCGCGAGCACGCGCCGCCGAATGTCGTGCGCGAGCAGGTCACGGCGCCGCTGCTCGCGCCGCTCCAGGTGGCGCGCGAACCGCGACTGCTGCGGCCCGTAGAGCGTTGACTCGCTCACAAGGGCATCCTACGAACGCCGATTGGCGAGAGACTTACGCCGTGGAGCTGCCCGACACTCACTACGCGACGAGCGGCGGCGTCTCGATCGCCTACCAGGTGCTCGGCGAGGGACCGTTCGACATCGTCTACGTGCCCGGCTTCGTCTCCCACCTCGAGCTGCGTTGGCGGGTTCCTTCGTTCTCCGCGAGCCTGGGCGAGCTCGCTGAGTTCTCGCGCCTGATCCTCTTCGACAAGCGCGGGACGGGCATGTCGGACCCGGTCGGAGGTGCACCGACCCTGGAAACCCGCATGGACGACCTCCGGGCGGTGATGGACGCAGCCGGCTCGCAACGCGCCGCAATCGTCGGGGTCTCCGAGGGCGCGCCCATGAGCGCGCTCTTTGCGGCGACGTATCCCGCCCGCACGGCGGCGCTCGTCCTGCGAAGCGGGTTTCCGCGCACCATGTGGGCGCCCGACTACCCCTGGGGACGGAGCGACGCCCAGTACCAGCAGGACCTCGAACGGCAGCTGCAGATCTTCAGGCCGCGGACCGAGTCGCTGACCGCCGTTCGCTCGCTGGCCGACTGGATCGAGGATGACGTCCCGGCGATCGCCGAATACTTCCGCTGGTGCAGCAGCCCCGGAGCCTGGAAGGCGCTCGCCGCCATGAACAAGGACATCGACGTTCGGCACGTCCTGCCCGCGAACCGCGTGCCGACGCTGATGCTGCACGGCACCGCCGACGGCTCTGTGCCGATCGAGGCGGCACGGTGGATGGCCACGAAGATTCCGGGGGCCCAGCTCGTCGAGATCGCGGGCGGCGGCCACCTGCATTTTGCGCGCGACTGGCCGCTCGTCAACGAGGAGATCCGCCGCTTCCTGACTGACGTCTGGGAGGCCGGCGCGTGGGAGGAAGCCGAGCCGGATCGCGTGCTGGCGACGATCCTCTTCACCGACATCGTCGGCTCCACCCAGCGCGCAGCCGAGCTCGGTGACCGACGCTGGCGGGAGCTGCTCGACCGCCATCACGCCTCGATCCGGCGCGAGCTCCTCCGCTTCCGCGGGCAGGAGGTCGACACGGCGGGGGACGGCTTCCTCGCCACCTTCGACGGGCCGGC
>Ga0126309_10000435_pt1 | contig 13942 bp, 12 predicted proteins | sample Plot56_FD_92541 | JGI IMG/M metagenome (GOLD analysis project Ga0126309, IMG submission 92541) | Serpentine soil microbial communities from UC McLaughlin Reserve, CA, USA - Plot56 | ecosystem: Environmental > Terrestrial > Soil > Grasslands | place: USA: UC McLaughlin Reserve, Lake County...
AGGTGCTCGACCCGGCGCAGAACCACTCGTTCCGCGACCACTACCTCGACGTGGAGCTCGACCTGTCGGAGGTGCTGTTCATCGCCACCGCCAACGTGGCGGAGACGATCCCGGCGCCGCTGCTCGACCGCATGGAGGTCGTGGGCTTCGACGGCTACACCGTCGACGAGAAGGTCGCGATCGCCCGAGGCTACCTGTGGCCGCGCCAGCGCGAGCGCAACGGGCTGCGCGAGGACGAGGTCACGATCGACGACGCCACGCTGCGAACCGTCGTGACCGAGTACACGCGCGAAGCAGGGGTCCGCAACCTCGAGCGCGAGCTTGGCACGGTGCTGCGCAAGACCGCGACGAAGCTTGCCGCGGGCAAGGTGCAGGCACCTGTGGCGATCGAGCTGGACGAGCTGCGTGAGGCCCTCAAGCGGCAGCGCTTCTTCCAGGAGGCGGCCGAGCGCACCGCCGTGCCCGGGGTGGCCACCGGCCTGGCCGTCACCGGCGTGGGCGGCGACGTGCTGTTCGTCGAGGCGACCTCGATGAAGGGCAAGGAGGGTCTCGTGCTGACCGGGCAGCTCGGCGACGTGATGAAGGAGTCCGCGCGGATCGCGCTGTCCTATGTGCGCGGCCACGCCGAGGAGCTTGGGATCGACGAGGAGGCCTTCGACCAGCGCGAGTTTCACGTGCACGTGCCCGCGGGCGCGATTCCGAAGGACGGCCCGAGCGCCGGCATCACGATGACCACCGCGCTGGCTTCACTCCTCGGCGGGCGCCCGGTGCGCCACACGGTCGGAATGACCGGCGAGGTCACCCTGCAGGGCCGCGTACTGCCCATTGGCGGGCTCAAGCAGAAGGTGCTGGCCGCGCATGCCGCGGGGCTCACCGACGTGATCCTGCCCGAGCGCAACCGCGGCGACCTCGAGGACGTGCCGGAGGAGGTCCGCGAGCAGATGGCCTTCCACCCGGTCATGACCGTCGACGAGGTGCTCGGCCTTGCGCTCGAGGCCGCGCCGGCGCCGCTGCCGCAGGCGGCCTAGTGCGCGCGTCGGAACGGATAGCGGCGGAGGTCACGTCGTGGGAGGGCGTGACCTCCGGCCCCCACGCGTTCGGCGGCGTGGAGTTCAGGCTCGGCCGGCGCGAGCTCGGTCATCTACACGGTGACCGCCTGGCCGATCTGCCCTTCCCCAAGCGGGAGCGCGACCGCTTGATCGCCGAGGGCCGGGCCCGCGAGCACCGCTGGGTGCCCGACTCCGGCTGGCTGAGCGTCGACCTCCGCGAGGACGGCGACGTGGACACGGTGATCGGCCTGTTCAGGCAGGCCTACCAACGGGCCGCGAAGGCCCGCTCAGCCCGCTCCGGGTCGGCTCGGCGTTAGAGCAGCCAGCAGGCGGCCTGCGGGATGGGGGCCCGTGCCGGCGGGCAGGAGCAGCTCGGAGCAGAGGCCGGCCGCGAGCCCGGCTCGGCCCCCGCTCACACCGAGCGAGTCAGGCCGCCATCCACGAGCAGCGAAACCCCGGTGATATAGCCGGCCTGCTCCGAGCAGAGGAAGGCCGCCGCGGCGCCCATCTCGGCGGGCGTGCCGAGCCTCCCGGCCGGCACCTCCTCGCGAGCGGCCTGCGCCGCGGCTTCGCGCGAGCCGTGGGTGTCCGCCAGCCGGTCCGTGTCGATGCGGCCGGGCAGCAGCGTGTTCAGTGTCACGCCGTCGCCGGCCACGGCGCGGGCGAGCGTCTTGAATCCGGCCAGCAGGCCGCTTCGGTGCACGTTCGAGAGCATCAGGTTGGGGAGCGGCTCGCGCACCGCGCTCGACGACACGTTCACGACCCGGCCGAAGCGCCGCCCGCGCATGCCCGGGAGGGCGCGCTCGATCAGCGCTATCGGCGCCAGTACCAGCTCGTGGTAGGCCGCCTCCCATTGCTGGCGCGGGAAGCCGGCAGGGTCCGGGCCGGCGGGTGGGCCGCCGGTGTTCGTGACCAGCACGTCGAGCGGCCCGAGGTCGGCCTCGACCCGCTCGAGCAGCAGTCCCGCGGCGTCGAGGTCGCCGCTGTCGTGCACGTATGCCGAGGCGCCGAGCTCGCGCGCGGAGGCCTCGATGTGCTCTCGCGAGCGCGAGCTCACAGCCAGCTTGGCGCCCTCCGCGGCCAGCGCCCGGGCGATTCCCAGGCCGATGCCGCGCGAGGCGCCGGTCACCAGCGCGACACGCCCCTCAAGACCCAGCTGCATGAGCCGGAGCCTATGTAAAGACCTACGTCGAACCGGCCGATGTGCTTGCATATCCGCACATTCCAGCCGAGTCCCCTCGCTCAGGGCGGGGGGAGCGGGGGACCCAATTGGGCCGAGAGGCCCCGGGGCGAATCGCAGCCGGAGCGCTGCGTAGCGCACAAGCGCGAGCCCGTCAGCTCACCCCGTAGGCGCCCGAAGAAATGCGAAATCCGAGGACGCTCACAGCTCCGATCCTGCTCGTCGCCATGGCGCTCGCCGCCGTCGGCGGAGCCGAGCCTGCGCTGGCCGATGGCGGCAGTGACGGCTCGGGCGGCGTCCAGGCCAGGGAGGCCGGCGTGGTCTACGTGAAGCGCGGCGACCGCGGCCCCGCGGTCAGGCGCATCCAGCGCCGGCTGCGCACCGGCGCCGACGGCGTGTTCGGCCGGCGGACCGAGCGGGCGGTCAAGCGCTTCCAGCGGCGCCGGCGGCTGGTGACGGACGGCGTCGTCGGGCCGATCACCCGTCGGGCTCTCGGGCTGCGGCCGTTCGGCCGCGACTCCGTCCACCGCACCAGTCGGTCCGGCCTGCCGCGCGTGCTGCGCGAGATCGCCCAGTGCGAGTCTCGCGGCAACCCCAGCGCGCTGTCGCGGGACGGCCGCTATCGCGGCAAGTACCAGTTCACCCGTGAAACCTGGCGCGCCCTCGGCGGCAGCGGCGACCCGGCGCGGGCGGCGGAGTGGCTGCAGGATCGGATGGCGCTCAAGCTCTACCGCCGTAGCGGCACGGTTCCGTGGCCGAGCTGCGCGCGCCGCCTCAGGGCAACCAGCAGCGTCAGCGCGCAGGTCCCCGCCATCAGCGAGTAGGGCACGGCGTCGCTCGTGGCGTCGGCCAGCCTTGCGCCCGCCGCGCCGCCGATCACATGGCCGCCCGCCCAGGCGAGGTTCGCAAGCGCGAAAGCCAGGCCCTGGTCGAGCCCGGCCGCCTCCGAGGCGTCGGAGAGCATCGCCATCGCCGGGGCCCAGAACACGCCGAGCGCCGCCACCACGGCCACCAGCACGGCGGCCAGCGACAGCACGTGGCCGGGCAACGGCAGCAGCCCGCCCAGCAGCGCGGCCCCGGCCAAACCCCCGCGCATCGGAGCCATGCGCCCGCGCCGGTCCGACAACCGCCCGCTGAACGGGCTGATCACCGCCTCAATCGCGGCGGCCACCAGGAAGATCGCGCCAACGCCGACGCCGCTCGCGCCGAGCTGGTTCAGCCGCAGCGGCGCGAGCACCTCGAGCAGGCCGGCGAACAGCGCGGGTAGCAGGAACATCCAGAAGCCCGCCGCCACCGGCGCCTGCCCCAGCGCGCCGACCGCGGCCAGCACACTGGTCTCCTCCGCCGGCGGCACTCCCGGCATCGTCCATGCGAAGGCGGCGAGGCCGGCCGCCACCGCTGCCACACCGCCGAACACGACCTCGGGCCCCACGACCGTCGCGGCGCCGCCCAGCACGGGCCCGAGCAGGACTCCCACGATCGCCGCCGCCAGCCCCGAGCCGATCAGCTCGCCTCGCCGCTCGGGCGGTGAGGCGCTCACCAGCCAGGCCATGCCCGCGGCCCACGAGCAGGCGCCGCCCACGCCCTGAACGAAGCGCGCCGAGTCGAGGAGCATCACGTCGCGGGCGAAGCCGAAGGCGACGCTCGTGACCGCCAGCAGCGACAGGCCGAGGAGCAGCGTCGGCTTGACGCCGAAGCGGGCGGCCAGCCAGCCGGCCGGCAGCGAGCCAACCAGCGTGCCGGCCGCGTAGGAGGCGGTGAGCACGCCCGCGGCGCTCTTGCTGAGTTCCAGGTCAGCCGCGTAGTGCGGCAGTAGCGGCGCGATCGCCGCGAAGAAGGCGGTGTCCACGAGCACGACCGCCGACACGAGCAGGAAGAGACGACGCATCTCGGGCAAATTAGCTCTAGGTTCCCTGCGTGCTCGGCCTCCCCGACGGCATCCGGGCCTGCCTGTTCGATCTCGACGGCGTGCTCACGCAGACCGCCCGGGTCCACGCAGCGGCCTGGAAGCAGATGTTCGACGACTACCTGCGCGGCCGGGAGGAGCAGGCCGAGCCGTTCACGGACCGCGACTACGAGGAGCACGTCGACGGCAAGCCGCGCTACGACGGCGTGCGCTCCTTCCTCGAGTCGCGGGGCATCGAGCTGCCGCAGGGCGACCCGGGCGACCCGCCGGCCGCAGAGACGATCGACGGCCTCGGCAACCGCAAGAACGAGCTCGTGCTGGAGCTGATCCACGAGCAGGGGGTCGAGGCCTACGAGGGCTCCGTGCGCTACCTCCACGCCGCGCGTGACGCGGGCCTGCGCCGCGCCGTCGTGTCGTCGAGCACCAACTGCCGCGAGGTGATCGAGGCCGCGGAAATCGCCGAGCTGTTGGAGAACCGCGTGGACGGCGTGGTGGCGGAGGAACGCGGGTTGAGGGGCAAGCCCGCGCCGGACACGTTCCTGGAGGCTGCGCGCGAGCTGGACGTCGAAGCAGCCGAGGCCGCGGTCTTCGAGGACGCGCTGGCCGGAGTCGAGGCGGGCCGGGCCGGCGAGTTCGGGTTCGTGGTGGGCGTGGATCGGGCGGACGAGGCGCAGGCCCTCGCCGAACACGGCGCCGACGTGGTCGTCCAGGACCTCGCCGAGCTGCTCTCGCGCCCGTGATCAAGCAGGCCGCCTTGGCGGTTGAGCCGTGGGTGGTGCGGGAGACGCGGCTCGAGCTCGGCGTGCTGGCCCAGACGTAGTCGGTGTTCGCGCTCTCGAACGGGCACATCGGCCTGCGAGGCAACCTCGACGAGGGCGAGCCGCACGGGCTACAGGGCACGTATCTGAACGCCTTCTACGAGCAGCGGCCGCTGCCGTACGCGGAGTCGGCCTACGGCAACCCGGAGGCCGGCGAGACCGTCGTGAACGTGACCGACGGCAAGGTCATCCGCCTGCTGGTGGAGGACGAGCCCTTCGACGTGCGCTACGGCGACCTGCGCTCGCACGAGCGTGTGTTGGACCTGCGCGCGGGCGTGCTGCGGCGGCAGGCCGAGTGGGTGTCGCCCACGGGACGGGCGGTGCGCGTGCGCTCGACCCGGCTTGTCTCGCTGACCCAGCGCGCCGTGGCCGCCGTCAGCTTCGAGGTCGAGCCGCTCGACGGGCCGACCCGGGTGGTGCTGCAGTCCGAGCTCGTGGCAAACGAGCCGGCCGCTGCGTCCCACGGCGACCCGCGCGGAGCCGCGGCGCTGAGCTCGCCGCTCGCCCCGGAGCTGTCGCTGGCGCACGACGACGGGCGCGCGCTGCTGATGCACGTGACGAGGGCGAGCGGCCTCCGTGTGGCCGCGGCCATGGACCACGTACTTGACGCGCCCGCAGAGCTCGCCACCAGCACCGAGAGCGAGCACGATCTCGCCCGCTTCACGGTCAGCGCCCGGCTCGGGCAGGGCGAACGGCTGCGCCTCGTGAAGCTCTTCGCCTACGGCTGGTCGGGCCGCCGCTCGGGGCCGGCCATGCGCGACCAGGTGGAGGCAGCCCTCGCCGAGGCGCGCCAGACCGGCTGGGACGGCCTCGTGGCCGAGCAGCGCGAGCACCTGGACGACTTCTGGGAGCGCTCCGACGTGGAGCTGGACGGCGACGCCGAAATCCAGCAGGCGGTGCGCTTCGCGCTCTTCAACGTGCTCCAGGCGGGGGCCCGCTCGGAGCAGCGCGCAATACCGGCCAAGGGCTTGACTGGACCGGGGTACGACGGGCATGCCTTCTGGGACACCGAGTCGTTCGTGCTGCCGGTGCTCACCTATACGGCGCCCGGTGCAGCCGCCGACGCCCTGTGCTGGCGCCAGTCGACGCTTGACACAGCCCGCGAGCGCGCACAGCAGCTCGGTTTGCGCGGCGCCGCCTTTCCCTGGCGGACGATCAGCGGTCAGGAGTGCTCCGGCTACTGGCCGGCCGGCACGGCGGCCTTCCACGTGAGCGCAGACATCGCCGACGCCGTGGTGCGCTACCAGGACGTGACCGGCGACGAGGCCTTCGCGCGCGACACCGGCCTCGAGCTGCTGGTGGAGACGGCGCGGCTGTGGCGCTCGCTGGGACACCATGACGGGCACGGCCGCTTCCGGATCGACGGCGTGACCGGCCCGGACGAGTACAGCGCGCTCGCCGACAACAACGTCTACACGAACCTCATGGCCCAGCGAAACCTGCACGCCGCGGCGGACGCCGTCGAGGCCCACCCGCATCCGGCGCGCGCGCTCGGGGTGGACGACGAGGAGTCGGCGTCGTGGCGGGACGCGGCGGAGGCGGTGTTCGTGCCCTACGACGAGTCGCTCGGCGTGCACCAGCAGTCGGAGGGCTTCACCGAGCACGAGCCGTGGGACTTCGAGGCGACCTCCGAGGAGGAGTACCCGCTGCTCCTGCACTTCCCATACTTCGAGCTCTACCGCAGGCAGGTGGTGAAGCAGGCGGACCTCGTGCTGGCGCTGTTCCTGCGCGGCGACGCCTTCAGCGCCGAGCACAAGGCCCGCGACTTCGCCTACTACGAGGCGCTCACGGTGCGCGACTCGTCGCTGTCGGCGTGCACCCAGGCGGTCGTCGCCGCCGAGGTCGGCCAGCTCGAGCTCGCCTACGAGTACCTCGGCGAGGCGGCGCTCATGGACCTCGAAGACCTCGAGCACAACACGCGCGACGGCGTGCACATCGCCTCCCTCGCGGGCGCGTGGCTCGCGGTGGTCGCCGGCTTCGGCGGCCTGCGCGACCACGACGGGCAGCTGTCGTTCGCGCCGCGCCTGCCGAGCTCGTTGTCGCGCCTGGAGTTCCGGCTGGGCTACCGGGGGCGGAGGTTGACGGTGGAGGTGGGCCACGAGTCGGCTTCGTATGCGCTCAGGGCCGGCGAGCCGCTCGAGATCCGCCATCACGGCGAACCCGCCAGCGTCGGCACGGATGGCCCGATCAGGCTGCGAATCCCGCCGGCGCCGGACCGGAAACGGCCCGCCCAGCCGCCCGGCCGTCCTCCCCGCAACCGACTGCGCCGACCCGGCTGAGGGGAGGGAAACGCCGGCTCGTGGGCTTGGGGGGGTGTGGAGGCCATCGACGAGCTCGCGGCCGCGCTGCGCTCCCGCCTGATCGAGCGTGCCCGCGCCGGGGAGGCGCAGCCCGGCGCAGGGCTCGATGCCGAGGTTCGTGCTCTGATCGAGCGCGAGGCGGCGCCGTTGCCCGACGCCGAGCGCGAGGCCTTGCGCGAGCGCGTGCTGCGGCTGGCCACGGGGCTCGGGCCCCTCGAGCCGCTACTGGCCGACCCGGAGGTCGACGAGGTGATGGTGAACGGACCGGGCGCGGTCTACGTCGAGCGCAGGGGCAGGCTCGAGCGCGGGGGCGTGGCGTTCGGCTCCGAGGCGGAGCTGCTGCATGCGATCGAGCGGGTGCTGGCCCCGCTCGGCCGCCGTGTCGACGAGGCGTCGCCGCTGTGCGACGCCAGGCTGCCGGACGGCTCGCGTGTGAATGTCGTCATTCCGCCGCTGTCGCTCTCCGGCCCCTGCCTCACGATCAGGCGCTTCCGCCGCGAGGGTTTCTCGCTGCGCGCGCTCGTGGAGGCCGGGACGCTCGCCCGCGACCTGGCGGAGCTGCTCGCCGTGTGCGTGGCCGCGCGGGCCTCGATCCTCGTGAGTGGGGGCACGGGCTGTGGAAAGACCACCACCCTGAACGCGCTCTCCGGCGCCATCCCCGGAGAGGAGCGCATAGTCACGATCGAGGACGCCGCCGAGCTGCGGCTGCGCCAGCGCCACGTGGTGCGCCTCGAGGCGCGCCCCGCCAACCTCGAGGGCCGCGGGGAGGTGACCATCCGGCAGCTCGTGCGCAACGCGCTGCGCATGCGCCCCGACCGCATCGTCGTGGGCGAGGTCCGCGGCCCGGAGGCGCTCGACATGCTGCAGGCTCTCAACACCGGACACGACGGCTCACTGACCACGGTGCACGCCAACTCGCCGGCCGACGCGGTGCGTCGCCTCGAGACGCTCGCGTTGATGGCGGGCATAGGCCTTCCGGCCCCGGCGGTGCGCGAGCAGGTGGCCAGCGCCCTTGACCTGGTTGTGCACCAGGCCCGGCTCTCGGACGGCTCGCGCGTCGTCGAGTCCGTCACCGAGGTCGTGCGCGCAGCGGGTGGGGTGGGAACCCGCGAGCTCCATGCGCGTGGCGGGGCGGTGCGGCGCCCCGGGGCCGGCCCGCTGGCGCAGCGCCTCGCGGCCTTCGGGGGCGACGCGAGTGTGAGCGCACGGCTCGCGTCGGGCTCGATGCATGGCGGCGGGCGCCCGTCGTGAGCCCGTCGCTCCCCCGCTCGGCGCGGCGGCGCGCCAGCTCGCAATGACCGCCGCCCTGGCGTTCGTCGCCGCGGCTTGTGCGCTGCTTGCTCTCCACGAGCTCGGCCATGCCGCCGGCCTGCGCGCCCGGGCGGGCGGAGCAACGGCGTTGGCCGCCGCCGGCCGCTTGGCCGACGCGGTCGCGCGGCTGGGGCGCGAAGGGCGCGACCCGGGCGCGTCGGAGCGCCGGCGGCTGCTGCTTGCCGGAGCCGCCGCAGCAGCCGTGGTCGGCTGGGCGCTAGCCGGGCCAGGTCCGGGGCTGGCGCTGGCCGCGGCGGGTCCATGGGCGGCCGCTCGCGCGCTGCGCGCTCGACGGGAGCGCTACCGCCGCGAAGTGGGGGAGGGCGTGCCCGCGATGGCGATCGCGCTGGCCGACGCCCTAGGCGGCGGCCACTCCCTGCGCGCAGCCCTCGCCGAGGCGGCCGCAACGGTGCCCGGGCCGGCGGGCCACGAGCTGAGGCGCGCCGCCGCTGAGCTAGCGGCCGGCGCCACCACGGAGGGCGCGCTCGAGGCGATGAGGGGCCGAGCGCCCTCGCCGCAGCTGGACACGCTCGTGGCCGCTTGCCTGCTGCAGCGGCGGGCAGGGGGTGACCTCGCCGGACTGCTGCGCGATTGCGCCAGGGCGTTCGAGGACCAGGCGCGCGTGGAGGCGGAGGCGCGCACCGCGACCGCGCAGGCTCGCTTCACCGGGCTGCTCGTGGTGATGCTGCCGCTCGGGGGCGCCCTGTTGGCCGAGCTCGCGAGCCCGGGCTGGCTGCTCGGCCTCTGGAGCTCGTTCCTGACGGCATGGCTCGTCGGCATCGCGCTCGTGCTGCAGGCCGGGGCGGCCGTCCTGATCCGGCGCCTGGGGCGGGTACGGCTGTGATCGCGGCCGTGCTGGCGTTCGTCGCGGTGGCGCTCGGCGTGGCGGGCGTGGCGCTGCTGGCGCCCAGTCCGAGGCACCGCGCGCGGGTCGCCGGCGTGCTGCCGCGCCCGCTGGGCTGGCTGATGGCCGCCGGCATCCGGCTGCGCAGCGGCGAGCTGCGGCCGCCGAGCGATCTCGAGGGCCTGATCGCGGCGGCGGGCCGCCCCGGTGGCCTCGGCTCGCGGGAGCTGATGGGAGCAAAGCTCGGCGGCGCCCTCGCGGCGTCTGCCGGCGCGCTGGCGTGGGCGCCGCTGATGCCCGGCCGGCTCGGCACGGCTCTGACGCTCGCCGCCCCGGTGGGCGGCTTCCTGGGGCCGGATGCCTGGCTGCGGCGGCGCGCGGCGGAGCGTGCCAGGCGCGCGCGGCGTGAGCTGCCCGCGCTGCTCGACCTGCTGCGCGTGACCGTGCAGGCAGGTGGGTCGCTGCCGGAAGCGCTGCGCTCGGTGGGAGAGCGCGCCGAGGGGCCGCTCGCGGCGGAGTGGCGGGCGACCGGGCGGGAGGTGGCACTGGGAGAGCCGCTGGGTCGCGCCCTCGCAGGGATGGCCCGCAGGCTGCCGCTGTCGGAGGTCCAAGCACTGGCCACCGCGCTCGACAGGGCCAGGCGACACGGCGCCCCGCTGGCCGAGACGCTCGACGCGCAGGCCACGGACGCCCGCCTGGCACTGCGGCGACGGGTTCAGGAGGACGCGGCCCAGGCCGGACCGAAGATCCAGCTCGTCGTGGCGCTGCTGCTGGTGCCGTCCGTGCTGTTGCTGGTGGCGGCCGCCCTCGCCGCCGCCCTGGTCGGCTCGGGCGGACGGCTGCTGCCGGTCTGACCCGCAAGCGCGCTTGCAACGTCCCACGATGGGCGCAGGATTGCTTTCAAGCAGGCCCGCTGCACGTCGATTCGCCTGATTCGCGGGCCTGCGTCCCACCGGTCCGCTCCCGCCGTTTTCCGCTCTGTGAAGCGGAATGGCGCGGCTGGGGGGCCTGCCCGAGGGGCTGTTGGGGCACAAAAGTGGGGAAGTGTGTTGCATAGTGGGGCAAAGTGGGGTACGGTGGATCCCATCAATCGGACCGGAGTGGCGGGGCTCCTCCCACTCCGCCACTTCGGTCCTGAGCCTTCACGGGGACATGAGCGTTGGCATTCAGGGGCCACTACGAGCACTCGCTGGACGCGAAGAATCGGCTGAGCATCCCGGCCCGATTCCGTGCTGCCTTCTCAGGAGGGGTGGTTCTCGCCAAGGACCCGGAGACCTGCGTGGCCGTCTGGACGCCCGGCGGCCACGAGTCGATCATCGAGCGCGCGCTCGCGGGGCTGAACCCGATGGGCTCGGAGTACCGCAAGCTCGCGCGCTTCTACCAGGGCAACTCGTTCGAGATCGAGCTCGACGGCTCCGGCCGGGTCACCCTGCCCCCGCCGCTGATGGCCCACGCGGGGATCGAGAAGGAGGTCGTGGTGGTGGGGGTGGGCGACCACCTCGAGGTCTGGGGCCGCGAGCGCTGGGAGGGCGAGCAGCAGTCGCTCGACTCGGAGATCGGGGAGGTGACGGAGCGCCTTGGCCATCCTTCTTGACATGACGCGCACGCACGTACCGGTGCTGGCGGGCGAGCTGATCGACCTGACGGCTCCGGCGCCTGGCGAGACAGTGGTGGACTGCACGTTCGGGGCAGGTGGCCACGCGCGCCTGCTCGCCGACCGGCTTGGCGCAGCAGGCACGCTCATCTGCATCGACCGCGACCCCGCGGCCGAGGAGCGCTTCGAGGAGCTCGCTCGCGAGGCTCCCTGCGAGGCGCGCTTCCTGCGCATGGACTATGCCGACGGGCTCGAGCTGCTCGCCGACGAGGGTGTGGAGGCCGACATCGTGCTACTGGACCTCGGCATCTCGTCGATGCAGGTCGACGCACGCGAGCGCGGCTTCTCATACAGCTACGACGCCCCGCTCGACATGCGCATGGACCCATCGCAGGAGCTCGACGCGCGGGCCGTCGTGAACCGCTGGGACGAGCGCAGGCTCTCGCAGCTGCTGCGCCGTTACGGCGAAGAGCCGAACGCGCGCCGGATCGCCCGGGAGATCGTCAGGCGCCGGGCCGAGCGGCCCTTCGAGACCACCGGACAGCTGGTGGAGACGATCGACTCCGCCCTGCCCGCGGCGGTGCGCCGTGCGTTCGGCGGCGGGCACCCGGCCAAGCGCAGCTTCCAGGCGATACGCATAGCGGTGAACGCCGAGCTGGACTCACTCGAGCGCGCGCTGCCGCTGGCCTGGGACCTGTTGCGCGAGAACGGGCGGCTGGCCGCCATCTCGTTCCACTCGCTGGAGGACCGCCGCGTGAAGCGCTTCCTCGCCGATCGCGCCCGCGGCTGCATCTGCCCGCCCGACTTCCCGGTCTGCGCCTGCGGCCGGGAGCCCGAGGCAGACCTGCTCACGCGCCGCGCCGTGGCGCCCACGCCCGGGGAGGTGGCGCAGAACCCGCGCTCGCGCTCAGGCCGGCTGCGCGCGGCCCGCAAGCTGGCGGCGCACGCCTGATGGCCCGCTCGGCTGCAGCCGCGGCGCGACCTGCGCGCGACCGCAGCGGCCACCGGAGCGCGGCGAACGGCAGCGCCCGCAAGCCCTCCCGGCGCATCTCGGACGGCAAGCGGAAGCCCAGCGCTGCGCGCAAGCCGGCGTCCGCGGCGCGCAAGCCCGCCGCAGCCCGCAAGCCCGCCGCAGCCCGCAAGCCCTCCCCGGCCAGGCCCTCGCCGGTCCGCAAGGCCACCCCGCCCCGCCAGCCCTCGCCGATCCGAGGCGCGACGGTCACGGCCGGCGCGGTTGCGCTTCCGCTCCCGCTGCGCGTCGCCCAGGCGCCATTCGCCCGTGCGCTGCGGTCGCGGGGGAGCGATGTGCTCGATGCGCTGCTCCACGGCGGCGGCTGGATCGCCCTGGTCGGGGTTCTGCTGGCCGGGATCGTGTTCTTCAACGTCGACCTGCTCAAGCTGAACCGCGACATCGCCGCGACCGCCCAGCACGCCGGCGGGGTGGCCCGCGAGAACGCACGGCTGCGCCTCGAGCTCGCGCGGCTCGACTCGAGCGAGCGCATCCAGCGTGCAGCGGCCGCCCAGGGCCTGCTGCTGCCGGCTCCCGGCGACGTGCGCTACCTGCGCTCCCGCCCGCTGCTCGACGCGCGGCTGGCCGCCAAGCGCGTTGGCGAGGAGGCGGCCGCGCCCGGGCCGGCTGCACCGATCACGCCGGCGCCCGTGCCGACCCAGGCGCCGGCTCCGCCCGCGGCCCCGGGTCCGACTCCGGCTCCGGCCGCCGCCCCGGCGGCCCCCGTTGCACAACCCGCCCCGGCTCCGGCGCCCCAGCCGGCGCCGCAGCCGCAGGTCGGTTCGACCTCGACCGGCTCGCCCGCCGGCTAGGTGCGGCTCGTAGAGCGCCGCATCGGCCTGCTGTTCGCGCTCTTTCTCGTCCTCCTCGGCCTCGCCGCCCTGCGGGCCACCTGGCTCGGCACGGTCAAGGCGAGCTCGCTCAAGGAGCGCGCCGCGACGCAGCAGGTCGAGGAGCTCGCCATGCCCGCGCGGCGGGGCACGATCAGCGACCGCCACGGCACCGAGCTGGCGGTCTCCGAGGATTCGGTCACGGTCTTCGCCAATCCCTTCCTGGTGAAGGACCCCGCGCGCGTGGCCGCGAAGCTGGCGCCGCTCACGGGGATCGGGGAGGAACGGCTGTTGCGCAAGCTCGGCGACCGCCGCAGCGGCTTCGTCTACCTGAAGCGCAAGCTCGACGCCGCGCGCGGCGACAAGCTGCGGCAACTGAAGATCGAGGGGATCGGCACGGTCGCCGAGCCCAGGCGTGCCTACCCGCAGGGGCAACTCGCATCCCAGCTGATCGGCACCGTCGGCACCGACAACTACGGCCTCACGGGCCTCGAGCAGGCGCACGAGCGGCCGCTCCACGGCACGGACGGCAGGCGCAAGCTCGTGAAGGACGCCCTGGGGGAGCCGGTCAGCCTCATCGAGGTGAAGCGATCCGAGCCGGGCCGCGACATGCGGCTCACCCTCGACGCGGCGATCCAGGAGCGGGTCGAGGTGGTGCTGGGCGACTTGGCCCGCACCTTCCAGCCGCGCGGCGCAACGGCGCTGGTGATGGACCCACGCAGCGGTGAGGTCCTTGCGCTCGCCAACTGGCCGCGGGTCGATCCCGAGATGTCCCGCGCGGCCGCGGTCTACGCCAGTCAGAACCGCGCCGTCGGGGCGAGCTACGAGCCCGGCTCGACCTTCAAGGCCTTCACGGTCTCCGGTGCGCTCGAGGAACGGCTGATCAGCCCCGCCACGCCATTCAACCTTCCGCCGACCCTCCAGGTGGCCGACCGCAAGATCAAGGAAGCGCACGACCGCGGGGCCGTGACGCTGAACACCGCGCAGATACTCGCCCAGTCCTCGAACGTGGGCTCGGTCATGATCGGCCTGAAGCTCGGCGCGACTCGCTTCGACCGCTACATCCGCCGTTTCGGCTTCGGTCAGCCGACCGGGGTCGAC
>Ga0126309_10000436_pt1 | contig 13929 bp, 11 predicted proteins | sample Plot56_FD_92541 | JGI IMG/M metagenome (GOLD analysis project Ga0126309, IMG submission 92541) | Serpentine soil microbial communities from UC McLaughlin Reserve, CA, USA - Plot56 | ecosystem: Environmental > Terrestrial > Soil > Grasslands | place: USA: UC McLaughlin Reserve, Lake County...
GACCAGGGTCATCCCGACCTCGTCCTTGAGCCGGACGAGGAGCTCGAGGATCTCGCCGCGCACCGAGGCGTCGAGCATGGAGACGGGCTCGTCGGCGACGAGCCCCCTGGGCTCGAGCGCTATCGCGGCCGCGATGACCACCCGCTGGCGCTGTCCTCCGGATAGCTCGTGCGGGTAGCTGAGGAAGAAGCGCTCGGGTGGTCTCAGGCCGGCCCGCGCCAGGGCGCCCGCCACGATCTCCGTCTCATCCCCCTGCAACCGATGGATTCGCACGCCCTCGGCGACCGCTTCGTAGACGCTCTGGCGCGGGTTGAGAGAGGCCACCGGGTCCTGGAATACTACCTGTACTTGGCGCCGGAACTTCCTCAGCTCCTCGCCCCTCAGACGCGCCGGGTTCAGACCGGAGATCGAAACCTCCCCCGAGTGGGGCTCGAGTAGGCCGAGCAGCGCGCGGCCCAGGGTGGTCTTCCCGCAGCCGGACTCCCCGGCGATGCAGAAGACCTCGCCGGGATCGACGTGGAAGGAGACGCCGTCCACGGCCCGGACCTCACCCCCGGAATCGCCGAAGAGACGCCGCGAGGGGAAGCGGACCTCCAGGTCCCGCACCTCCAGCGCCGCCGCGTGGCCCCGCGTTCCATCCGCCTTCAAGATTCCGCCTCCCTGGCGACGAGGTGGCAGGCGGCCAGATGCGAACCGTGCCGCTCCAGGGCCGGGTCTATCCGGTCGCAGGGCTCGAAGGCATTGGGACAGCGAGGATGGAAGGCGCAGCCCGGCGGTCTTGCCGCGGGATCGGGCGGGTCGCCCGGCAGGCCCGTGGGGACGCCGCGGGAGGCGGGATCTCCGACGACGGGAAAGGCGCCGACCAGGGATCTGGAGTAGGGGTGGCGGGGCGTAGTCAGGATTTCGGAGGCGGAGCCTTCCTCGACGATACGGCCGGCGTACATGATGGCCACCTGGTCGGCGACCTGGGCGAGCACCGAGAGGTCGTGGGTGATGACGAGCAGGGCGATGTTCCTCTCCTCGCGGAGCTCTGCCAGGAGGTTCAGGATCTGGGCCTGTATCATGACGTCGAGTGCCGTCGTGGGCTCGTCGGCGATCACCAGCGGCGGGTTGCACGCCAGGGCCATGGCGATCATGACCCGCTGGCGCATGCCGCCGGAGAACTCGTGCGGGTAGTCGCCCGCCCTGCGCGGCGCGATGCCGACGCGCTCGAAGAGCTCCCGCATCCTGCTGCGCGCCTCACTTCTGGAGACGTCTTCGTGGAGCAGGATCGCCTCCACCACCTGGTCCCCGACCCGCTTCACCGGGTTGAACGCGCTCATGGCCCCCTGGAAGACCATGGATATCCCGGCCCAGCGCAGCGCCCGCAGCCGTCCCGGCTTCGCGCTGACCACCTCCATGTCCTTGAAGCGGACCGATCCCTCGACCGTCGCGTTACGTGGTAGCAGACCAAGACAGGCCAGCGCGAGCGTGCTCTTGCCGCACCCCGACTCCCCCGCGAGCCCCAGGGCGTCCCCGGTCCGGAGCAAGAGATCCACGCCGTCCACCGCCGGAGCCTTCACGCCCCTTACCTCGTAGAAGACCCGCAGGTTCTTTATCTCGAGCAGGGTTCCATTCATCTCTTGCGCAGCCTTGGGTCGAGGATCTCATCGAAGGCGTAGCCGCACATCGTGAAGCCTAGCACCACGAGCACGATACAAAGACCTGGCGGGACCAGGTACCACCAGGCGCCAAGGGAGATGGCGCCCTCCGCGAAGGCCGACTCGAGGATGCTACCCCAAGAGACGCTGAAGGGATCGCCCAGCCCCAGGAAGGAGAGCGTGGCCTCGGTGAGGATGGCGACGGCCACGACCAGAATGGTGTTGGCGAAGATCAGGGGGAAAACGTTGGGGAGGATGTGGCGGCCGATGATCTGGCGGTCTCCGGCACCCAGGGCCCTGGCACGCTCCACGTAAGGGCGTTCTTTGAGGGTCAAAACCTGGGCGCGCACCACGCGCGCGGTGCCGGGCCAGGTGGTGACCCCGATGACGAGCGCGATGACGAACAGGCTCCGGCCCAATATGGCGGCGAGCACTATGGCCAGGGGCAAGAACGGGATGACCAGAAACCAGTCGGTGAAGCGCATCAGGATCACATCGACCCAGCCACCGAAGTAGCCGGCCACTATCCCGACCAGGGCCCCGATAAGCATCGAGATAGCGGTGGCCAAGAACCCGACGAGCAGCGAGATCTGGGACCCCTGGATGACGAGGTCGAGGACCGACCTTCCAAGCTCGTCGGTGCCGAGCCAGAACCGCGCCGAGGGCGGTTGCAACGGTGCGCCGGGCGCGTTGGTCACCGAGAGACGCGCTTCGGGGGCGAGCACATCGGCGAAGAGGGCCATAAGGACGAAAACGATTAAAATCGCCAGCCCCGTAATCCCCATCCTGTTGCGGACGAAGAGCCCCGCCGACGACCTGAACGCCTGGATACGTCGCGTGCGGCGAACCGCCCGGGCGCTCACACGCGCCCGATCCTGGGGTCGAGCAACCCGAGCAGCAAGTCCGCCACCAAATTGGCAAAGATCACCGCCACCGAGAACAGCAGAAAGAGGCCTTGCAACAATGGATAATCCGGCCCCCCGTTGATGGCCCTGAACGTGAGCTGTCCGAGGCCGGGCCACGAGAAGACGGTCTCGACCGTGATTTCGCCGGAGACGATGAAGCCGAGGTTCAGCGCGGCGAGCGTCACCACCGGCAGCAGGGCGTTGGGGACGACGTGCCTGCGCAAAACCAGGGCTTCCCTCATCCCTTTGGCGCGGGCGGTCGTGACATAGTCTTCGTTCATCGCCTCGATGACGCTGGAACGCATGATCAGGGCGTACTCCCCGAGCAGCGCCAAAACCAGCGTGAGCGCCGGCAAGAACAGGTGCTCCAGAGTGTCCACGAGATGCACGCCGGCTGTGGCGTCCGTCAGGCCGGGGGTGCTCATGAACGAGGTCGGGAACCAGTCGAGGGCGACCGCAAAACCGAGGATCAAGAGCATCCCCAGCCAGAACTCGGGCATGGCGTAGGTGACGAGGCCGAAGCCTAGAGAGGCCGTGTCGATGGCGCTTCCCCTGCGCCACGCGCCCCAGATGCCGATGAGCGTCCCGATCACCGTCGCGCCCACGGTGGCCACCCCGACCAGCATTATCGTCGGCCAGAGGGCGTCTGCGATCACCTCGGAGACCGGGCGGGAGAAGACGTAGGAGACGCCGAGCTCCCCCCGCGCTGTGTCTCCGAGGTAGTCGAAGAACTGGATCGGGAGCGGCCGGTCCAGCCCCAGCTCCTTCTTAACCTCGTCGATGGTGGAGGGCGATACGCGCTGCAGCCTGGTTAGCGTGCGCTCGGGGTCGCCGGGCAGGATGCGGAACAAGAAGAAGTTCAGGACGAGCACGAACAGCAGGGTTCCGACGGCCCCGACCAGCTTGCCTGCTACGTAGCGCGCCCGGCTCAGGCCCTATCCTCCGCGCTCCTCCTCCGGACGAGCACGATAACCATCGCCACGATCGCCGCCCCGACGAGTGCCAGCCCGACGTAGAGAAGCGGCGAGGTGCCGCCTCCTCCGTCGCCAGAGGCGTCCTTGGAGCTGAGCGGCCGCAGGTTCAGGTAGCCCTCGTTGGTGAAGGTGTAGGCGATCTGTCCTGGGTCGGCCGTGGTCGGGGTCTTGGTCCAGCCCTCGAACTTGTCGGTGCGCCAGGCTTCGGTCTGGTTGTCATAGTAGAAGATGACGTACGGGTTGTCCTCGTAGGCGATGCGCTGCATCTCCTTGATCGTGGCCGCCCTAGCCTCGATGTCGAGCTGCTCCTTCTGCTCCTGGTACATCCGCGAGTAGTCCTGGTTGCACCAGAACGTGTCGGACCAGCCCATGATCTGATCGCAGGTGAGCACCGACAGGATGAAGTCGGGGTCCGCGTCGGAGCTCCAGCCCCAGATGAACATGTCGTAGTCGGCCGCGTAGATGGCGTCGGTCAGGGCCGTGTCGCTGATGGCCTTGGTCTCCAGGCCGATGCCGGCCTCCTTCAACCAATCCTCGATGAACTGGCCTTCTGTTATGGAGTCCTTGTCCTCGGAGCGAACGAACAGGCGCAGCGTCAGATCCTCACCGTCCTTGTCCACGATCCCGTTTCCGTCGGTGTCCTTCCATCCGGCCTGCTTCAGAAGTTCCTTGGAGCGCTGGATGTCGAAGCCCTGCAGCTCGGACTCATCCAGCTCCAGGTGGTACTTGGCGAGCACCGGGGGGACGAGCGCGGAGCCGGGGACGCCCTCACCCTGGAGGACCTTCTCGGTGAGCGCATCTTCGTCGATGGCCCAGTTGATCGCCTCCCGCACCCGGGGATCGAGCAGGGCCGGGTTGCCGGTCGTGGTCTTCGGGGCGTCGAACTCCTCTATCACCTCAGGACTCGGCTCGTAGAGGTTGAAGCCGAGCTCGGTAAACCCTGGGTCGGGGGCCGAGTTGGTCTTTATCCCCTCCTGGTTCTTCAGGGACTTGAACAGGTTTATGGGTATCCCCGAGATGTAGTCGACGTCGCCGTTCTTGAGCGCCTGCACCATGGTGTCGTCGTTGTCGTAGAACTGGAAGATGATCTCATCCAGTTTCGGGGCTCCCCGGAAGTAGTCGGGGTTGACCTTCAGGCGCGCGTACTGGCCTTTCTTCCACTCCACGGCCTGGAACGGGCCCGACCCGATGGCGGGTTCGTTCGGGAAGGTCTTGGTCTCGTCCGGGGGCACGTCCTTCCAGATGTGCTTGGGAAGGATGTACCCGTACATGGAAAGCATCTGGACCGAGGGTTTCTTGGTCGTGAACACGACCGTGTGCTTGTCGGGGGTCTCGACCTTGTCGATCTGCCTGACGTAGTCGATGAACAGGCCCTGCTCCTCGTCCAAGATGCGCCGGAACGTGTAGGCTACATCCTCTGACGTTACCGGCTTGCCGTCCTGCCACTTGGCATCCTTGTTGAGGTGGAAGGTCCAGGTGAGGCCGTCTTCGGAATGCTCCCAGGAGTCGGCCAACCCGGGCACCGGGCTCGAGTCCTTCGGGGAGAAGTCCACCAGCAAATCGTAGGTGAGGTCCATCACCTCGAACGAGGGGACCTCCACGAGCTTGAACGGATTGAAGCCGTCGATGTCGTTGGTGTCCCCAATGCGCAAGACGAGCTTCTCGTCCTCCCCGGAAGCACCCTGCGCGCTCGCGGCGCCAGGCAGCGTCGAGATCAAGGCCACCAACACCGCGACCGCAGCGATCCTTCGCATATTCTCCTTTCCCCTGCCCCTCGATTCCAGCAACGCTAGCCTATTCCAGTAACGCTGGTTCCTCGATTGTAAGGCTTCGCTCATCCCCGTTCAAGACGACGGACACGCCCAGGGGTATGGTACACAGCCGCTCGCCGTGGCCCAGAGGGTAGCCGTAGAGGGCGGGGACGCCCAGGGGTTCGATGTAGCGCTCCAGCACGTCCTCGATGGAGAGCGTCTGCGGCCACTCCGGGCGCTCCTCGCGCCAGTCGCACTTCTCGAGCTCCCCGACGACCACCCCCACGACCCCGTCCAGCATCCCGGCCTGGCGCATCTGGTTGAGGAAACCGTCTATGTACCAGGGCGGCGCTTCTACGTCCTCGAAGAAGAAGACCTTGCCGGCGAGTTCCGGCTGCCACGGCGTCCCGATCGCCTGGCACAGCAGCCACAGGCAGCCGCCCACCATGGGCGCGGTTACCGACCCGCCCCCGAGCGCCCGTATGTAGGAATTCTCCGGGTCGCGCGGCACCTCGCCCAGGGGCTCCACCGAGGTGAGGGCCTCGAGCAAACGCTCCTGGGTGAATGGTTTGGTCTCCCGGTCGTTGACGCCGGCAAGACCTGGCCCGTAGAAGGTGACGAGCTTCGCGTAGTGTTGCAGCGCGGTGTGCAATGCGGTGATGTCGGAGTAGCCGATGAACGGCTTGGGGTTGGCCCTGATGGCGTCGAAGTCCAGGTGCTCGATGGTCTGGGCAGAACCGTAGCCGCCCTGGAAGCAGTGCACCACGTCCACCTCGTCGTCGGTGAACATGTCCATCAGGTCCTGGGCGCGGCCTACTGAAGAACCCGCCACGTAGGCGTCGCGTGCGAAGATGTTGCGGCCGAGCTTGACCTTGTACCCCTGGCTCTCCCACCACTCGACCCCGCGCAGGACCTCGCTGCGGTTGTGGTAGGCACTCGCCGGGGCGGGTACCCCGATCGTGCCACCGGGACGAAGGACGTGGCCCTTGATCGTCAATGGCGATCCTTTCTCTTTCGTATTGGCAGGCTCCGGAGCTCCGTAATGAAGGCGGCTATCTCCTGCGTTGCGACCTCGAACAGGGCATTGCCCTTGGCGGCGGTCGCCTTGGTGGCGTCGCCCTGGACGCCGGATTCGGAGAACGAGGACCACCACGGCATGATCTTGAGCGGCCCGTCCGACCAGTCCATCCAGGCGTGTTCGGTCTCGGCGTAGCCGTGCTCGTCGACCGCCCGGGACATGTCCACGGCTTCGGGATGCAGGTGCAAATACAGAGAGGTCTCCAGTTCGCAGGCGTGGGCCATCCCGCCCCGGCCCGAGTCGCGGACATCCTCGATCACCGCCGCGCTGCGTTCCGAGACGAGGTAGAAGCTGGCGGCGACGAGCGATTCGGGTTCCTCCACCATCGTTAGCCGCGCCGCGGTCTCGACCAGGTTCTGGTTGGACCCGTGGCCGTTGACCATCAGCACCCGCCGGAAGCCGTGGCGAACCAGCGACAGGGCCACGTCCGTGCAGTAGCGGCAGAAGGTGTCCCAGCGGATCGAGACCGTACCCGGAAAATCCATGTGGTGCGGTGAATAACCGTGCACTATGGGCGGCAGGAGCACCGTCTCGGCGGGCAGCCGCTCGGCGGCGCCGCGGCATACCGCCTCGACCAGCGTGACGTCCGTGTCGATGGGCAGATGGTAGCCGTGGTCCTCGAGCGTCCCGATGGGCACTATCGGGACACGTCCTTCACCGGCCGCCCGCGCCACCTCAGGCCACGTCAGCTTCCCAAACTCCAGGGGTTCAGTCCACACCTTATGCCTCCTCGGTTCCGTCGTCCTCCGGCGCAATCTCCTCTCGCGGCCCCACCGCTCCGGCGGCCCGGGCGAAGCGGTGCAGGAAGGCTATAGACTGGCGCATGTGCGTCCTCAGGCCGGCGATGGTCGCATATTCGTCGGCGGCATGCGCGCCGCCCGCGTGCCCCGCGCCGCCTGAGGCGAAGGGGATTTGAAGGATCTGCTCGAAGAGGTAGAAAGGCGCCCACCAGGGGGCCGAAGGCCACACCTGCGGCTGCGGCCCCACGTCGCGCTGGGACTCGGCCATGGCGCGCGCGACCGGCGAGGCAGCGGTCGTCCTGGACGGCGGACAGAGTTGCACCCCCTCCACCACCACCTCGGGGGCCGCCCTCGCGACTATGCGCTCGATCCCGGCCACCACCGACTCGACGTCCGTATCGTAGGGGATCCTGAGGTCGAGCGCGGCCCTGGCCTCGTGAGGCACGATCGTCTTCCCCGTGACGCTGCCGGCGGAGAACCCGTTGAGGTTGAGAACCGGCTCGTACATGAGCGCCTTCAAAACCGAACGCGCGTCGTCCGGACCTCGGTACGCCAGCGAGCCCGATTCTTCCAGATGCGCGGCCGGGTCGAAGTCTCGCGCCAAGGCGTCGAAGAGTTCCTCGTCCTCCAGAGGAACCGACGCGCGCCGGAGGCCGTCGAGGGCGTTGTGTCCGACGGCGTCCTTCAGCGCGCTCAGGGCACGCACCAGGGACCAGGCGGGGGATGAGATCACCACCCCCTCGCTCGAGTGGAGGGCCCTTCCTGTGGGACCACCCCACTCCCCACCCGAGCAGCTCAGAACGAAGGACACGATGCCCTTGCACCCGAGGTAGACCTCCGCGACGTCCCGCCTGTCGGCGGTCAGGTCCATGTCGAAGGCGGCCTCGGCAGCGAGGTCGGCGCGCCGGTCGGACATCACCCTGGGCAGGCTCGGGCTTCCCAGCTCCTCCTCGCCGTCCACGAGAAAGATCATCTCCACGGGCAGATCCGAGACCCGGCGGGCCGACGCCAGCGCCAGCAAGAAGGAGGCGAGCGAACCCTTGGAATTGGCGGCGCCCCGCGCCACGATGCTGGGTCCCGCTCCGGGCACATCGGCCACGGTCGCGGCGAAAGGAGGCGAGGACCATCCCGGCTCGTCGGCCGGCTGCACGTCGTACATTCCGTAGCGCAGGAGCCTGGGGCCGTCGCCCTCGATGCGGCCGAGGACCGCGGGGTGTACGGCCGTGGGTATTATCTCGGCGCTCCCGCCGGCGCCTTCGATCAGGGCCGCCACGTACTCGGCGCCGGCGAGCATATCGTCGTCTGATGCGGAGACGGTGGGACACCGCAGGAAGTTGCGGATCTCCTCCAGATGCTCGTCGAGGTCGTCTTCGATCCGGTCCCACACCCTGGCCTAGGGGACCTCCGGACCGCCACCGTTCACGATGAGGATCTCTCGCCCAAGGCCACCAATGCTGCAGTAGCGCCGATCCTTCGCATCCTCCCTCGCCCTCTGCCCCAGTAGGCCCGTTGTTCAATAGTATGGTTTTCCTCTTCCGCGTTCAAGCAGGGTTACGCTCAGAGGGATCGCCCGCGGAAACAATAAGCTGAAATGCTGAAGTGCTGATTTGCTGAAGTGCTTGCAATGAGGTCACTCATTGCGATCTGCTCTAGTCGCCCTACAGGCCTGGGTCGACCGCCCGTTCCATCGCCCTCGAGCAGGCCTCGAGCACGCCGTCTACTACCTGCTCGTCCATCGCCGTGCACGTGTTCATGAAGCCTCGCGGCGCGAAGTAGACCCCTTCATCGAGCGCCGCGAGATGGAAGGCGGCCGCCACGGGGCTGTCCAGGTTCAAGTCGGAGTACTTGCGGACCTCGCCCTCTGTCCCGAAGTTCACGTGCAGTAGAGACCCGCAGCTGTTCACGACGCCGTGGAGATCGGGACTCTCGGCCAACAGGCGGCGCAACCCGTCGGCGAGCCGCTCGCCCAGGGTGTTGATGCGCTCTATCTCTGCCTGTGTAAGGAGGTCCAGCGTAACGCAGCCTGCGGCCATGGTCATGAGGTTGCCGTTGAAGGTTCCGGAGTGGTGGAGGTGGTTTGGGGAGCGGGGATCGAAGATCTCCATCACGTCCGCGCGCCCGCCGAAAGCGCCGACCGGGAGGCCGCCGCCGATGATCTTACCCATCGTCGTGAGGTCGGGACGAAGGCCCAAGACCTCCTGGAAGCCGCCGACGCCGAGCCTGAGGGTTATCACCTCGTCGCAGATCAGGAGCGCCCCGTGCTCGTCGGCCAGGCTTCGCGCCGCCGCGAAGTATTCGGGGGTCCCGGCGAAGACCCCCGTCCCCGTTACCGGCTCCAGGAGTATCGCCGCCACCTCGTCGCCCTCCTTTTCCATCGCAGCCTCGAGCTGGCCGACGTCGTTGTAGTCGACCATGCGCACCAGGTCCCGGAGCCCCTCCGGCATCGCAGCTTTGTACGGGGTTGGGGTCTGCGGCCAGGAGACCGGCACCTGCTCCCACATGCCGTTGTAGCCACCCTCCGCCTTGATGATCTTCTCCCTTCCGGTGAAAGCCCTGGCAGCGCGCACGGCCATCATGACGGCCTCTGTGCCTGAGTTCGCAAAGCGCACCTTCTCCACCGAAGCCACCCGGTCGACGATCCGCTCCGCGAGCTCGGCCTGCAACCCGCTCGGGGCGGGAAAAACGGTCCCCAGGCCCGCCTGGTCGCTCATGGCCTCATTGATGGCCGGCAGGGCGTGGCCGTGGACCGAAGCGGTGTAGTTGTTCAAAAGGTCGATGAACTCGTTGCCGTCCGCGTCCCAGATGCGGCAGCCGGAGCCGGAGGAGATCACCAGCGGATAAGGAGGGAAGAAGGCGAGGGAGCGGGTGTTTCCGCCGGGGATCGAACGCTCGAGCCGCTCCACGATCTCGCGCGACCTCCCGGTCCTGATACCGTATCCTGCGTCTGTTTTACCCACCTTGCCCTCCTATCCAGGACCAGAGCGGCCGAGTCGCGTCTCGGAGGCATCCCTGGTCAGTAGAGGATTCTTTCTCGATCATTCTACGTCAGGTGGGTACCGCAAGACGCGCCGGGAAGCCCGCGGGCGCCTATCTTGGGTGGCTTCAGATCCTTTCTCCGGCTCGGCGTCGATGGCCTCGTGCCCAGATTACCGCAACTCCGCGGAGGGATCGGCACCCTACCGTCATCGAGGCGCCTCGACCCCTCGTACGCCGGCCAGCTTCTCGGGGTTCGCCACCAGGCGGATCGTCTGAACCAGGCCATCCGAAACGTCCAGGACGAGCGCCGAGATCGGCTCGCCTGCGGCGGTGATCACGACGCCGGTCTCGCCGTTGACCTGCGCCACGTGTACGCGGACCTCGCCCGACGGTTCCGACCCGACCGACCGCAGGAATCTGGTCGTCCGCTCCTCGCCCACGATGGCAACCAGGAACCGGGCCACCTGCTCCGTTCCTTGGACGGGGCGGCGGGGCGCGAGCGCCTTCCCACCACCGTCGGCCACGAGCGTCACGCCGGGCGAGAGGACCGCCATTAGCGCTTCGAGGTCGCTGTCCGTCGTCGCTGCGAGGAATCGCTCGGTGACCCGGCGCTGCTCGGTCTGGTCGACTTCGAAGCGGGTCCGGCGCTCGCGCACGTGGTCGCGGGCCCGGCGGGCGAGTTGCCTGACCGCTTCCTCCTTGCGCCCGAGGACGTCGGCGATCTCCGCGTAGGGCATCCCGAACGCCTCCCTGAGGACGAACACCGCCCTCTCCAGCGGCGAGAGCGTCTCCAGCACCACGAGCATCGCCATGGAGACGGATTCGGCCATCGCTGCGTCCTCGGCGGGATCCTGTTTGGTGAGGACGGGCTCGGGCAGCCAGGGGCCCACGTAGGACTCGCGGCGGGCCTTTGCCCGGCGCAGCCGGTCTATCGCCAGCCGCGTGGTGACGCGCACGAGGAAGGCGCGGGGATCGTCAACCCCCGAGTGGTCCACCCCCGACCAGCGCAGCCAGGCTTCCTGCACGGCATCCTCGGCGTCGGTAACGCTGCCCAGGACGCGGGAGGCCACCGAGACCAGCAGGCCCCGGTGCTCGTCGAAGACGCGGGCCGCGTCCGGAGTACGCTCTCCCCAAGTGCCCTTGCTCACCCTGCCTCCTTTTCTTTTCACCTCGTCGCATCGGCCGGTATGCCTCATAATTACATGACGCGTTGCGGCCGGGCATCTGTGACATCCCTCCGTACTGGACCGCGGAACGCAGCGGCGCGCCGTCAGACCAACGGCATGCGTCATTCACGCCGCGAGCCGCCCCCGTCCACCTGATCGTTGCGTCGGTGGTGAACCGTCTTCGACCGTAGTGGTCCCACCACCCCGGAACCTACTGGCCCTACGGGCAGTCTTCCGGATGCTGCGAGCAGTGGGCGACGTCGCCAGGCAACCTGCGGCGGTTGGCCGCGACCCACCGGTAGACGCGGTCCTGCCACCGCCCGATCATAGGCAGTTCGTAGAGGACGTGCGGAAGCCGGGTACGGAGGGCCGCCGAGAGCGCGACGTTCATGGCCTCGGCTCCCCTGTAGAGCCTGCCGTCGGGCGCCACGGCCCACGCCGCCGACTCGCAATCCTCCGGCGTGAGGCCGACCGATTCGGCCGCCCCCGGTCTCTGGCACGGGATCGCCGTCACCCTGCGCCCCCGGTCGAGCGCGCCCAGCATGCGCACCGACCGGGTGCAGACCCCGCATCGGCCGTCGAATATGAGTAGCAGTCGTTCGGTCGACTGATCCACGGTTACCGTACCTCCTTCGCGTACACGCGATTCGGCGCCCGGCCTTCCGCCTGTGGGGTCCGTCCGCGTCTTTGATCCTACCATTCGCGAAGACACATCCCGCCCCTTGCCGACCTCGCCTGCTCGGGCGACGCCTCGTTGTCTCCGCCGGTCCCGACCCTTCCGTCCTCGAGGGACAGAGCATCGACGGTGGTTCGCTGCCAACCACCGTTAGCGCGCCGAACCGGCGGCCACTTTGCCCCGTGCCGCGACGCCGTCCTTCAGCGCGAGTTCGGCCGCCCGCCGTGCGCTGGCCACGCTCGCGTCCACCAGAAAGCCCTCCGGCCCAACCCAATCCCCGGCCAGGTAGAGGCCCTCGAGGCCAGGCACCCTGGGTCCCGGACGACCCGCGAAGCCGCCGCCAGCGGCGGTCGGAAGCGCGCCGACGGCCTCGATGCGCGGCAGGTACTGGCGCCTGACGAGCGCGTCGCGCCAGCCGGGCTGCGCCGCATCGAGGAGGCCCTCCAGGTCCCGCTCGTCCTCGCGCGGGTCGCCGGGGCGTCTCGGGTCTAGCTGCTTGAAGGTGTAGATCAGCGCCCCACCTTCGGGGGCGACGCGCGAGTAGAGCGACTGGGCGGTCATGAACCTGGGGCCATTGAGGTCCTGGACGACCGGGACGCCTGGTGAGGGCAGGCGCTCGAGGGCGACGTCCAGGCAGGCCACCCGGGCCGGGATCAGATCGTCGACCACCCCGCGCAGCGCTGCTTGGGCGTCCCCGTCGACCAGCCTGGCGGCATCCTTGGGCCCCATCGCGAGGACGACGGCCGAGGCCCGTACCAGGCTCCCGTCGCGCAGGCGCACCCCCCGCGCCCCGCCGGGCTCGACGGCCACGACGTGGATGTCGCCCACGATGCGCACCCCGGCCCTTTCCGCCGCCTCCCGCAGACCGTCCACGAGGACCCGCCAGCCGCCGTCGACGTAGTGGACGGGGTGCTTGAGCGCGCGCTGGAACTTGTCCACGAAGACCTCCGCGCTTACGAGGTCGAGCGCGGAGGTGTAGACCAGGGGGTACGCCAGCGCGACCACCAGCCTGCGCACGCGCGGGCGGCCGATCTTGCGGTCCAGCCAATCCCGCAAGCTTGTTTCGGCCAGTTCGCGGGGTTTGGTCCTCGAAAGCGCGGCGAGGAAATGGAAGAGCGCCATCTTGTCCCCAGCGCCAAGCAGGTCGGAGCGCAAGAACTGGGAGGGGCTGGTCGGGAAGGGGCGCAGCTCGTTCCCCTCCAACACGATGTTCTCCTTCGGGGTGCCGTGGCCGTAGGTGATGCCCAGTTCCTCGAAGGTCCGGGAGGCCGCGCCGCCGGTGTAGAGGGCGTGTATGCCGCGGTTGAACAGGAAGCCGTCGAACTCCCGGGTGGCCGCGCGCCCCCCCAGGACCGGCGCCTTCTCGAAGAGGGTCACCCCCACGCCCTCGCGGGCCAGGAAGCAGGCAGCGGTCAGGCCGGCGATCCCGCCCCCGACCACCGCGACGTCCGTCTGCGCCAATCTCGGTTCCATTCCTGCCTACTCCTTCCCCTCCGCAAACGAAGGTACGATGCGGTTGGATCGACGCTCTCACCCCCATGACGCGGGGCATGCGCCCGCGCGTGACATGGGCCGGGCTTCCCTTTGCAGTGTCACTGATCATCGCGCCTGAGCGCCTGGGCGGTTACCGCGGTCCCGCGAGCTCCTCGAACTCGACGCGACCTGGCTCGACGGCCAGCCTGGACACGACACCCGGAGACGTCCGCTCGCCACCGTCGTGGGGCTCTTGGTGGTGGTCGTCCTGAAAATGCTGCTGTCCGTAAGCCGGGTCATGAACTTCCGCGGCAGCTAGAGCCTTACTCGAAAAGGATGAACCTATCCGAGAAAGAGCCTCTAAGCACTTCAGCATTTCAGCCAAAGCAATGCTCACTGGCTGAAATGCTGAAGTGCTGAAAGCTTGCAAGCAGGTTCAACCTCTTTACAAGCTGCTGTAGAGCAGACGGCGAGCACGACCCGTTTACCGCCCTCGATAGCGAAAGGGGATAGCGAGAATAGGCGACTACGGGAGGGACGCCGCCGAAGC
>Ga0126309_10000437_pt1 | contig 13928 bp, 27 predicted proteins | sample Plot56_FD_92541 | JGI IMG/M metagenome (GOLD analysis project Ga0126309, IMG submission 92541) | Serpentine soil microbial communities from UC McLaughlin Reserve, CA, USA - Plot56 | ecosystem: Environmental > Terrestrial > Soil > Grasslands | place: USA: UC McLaughlin Reserve, Lake County...
ATGCCCGGGGACAACGTGAACCTGGAGATCGAGCTGATTGCGCCGATCGCGATGGAGAAGGGCGTGCGCTTCGCCATCCGCGAGGGTGGCCGCACCGTCGGCGCCGGCACCGTCACGGAGATCCTGAAGTAGGAGCGTCGTAGGGACACACGATCATGGTCAACGAGAAGATCCGCATTCGCCTGAAAGCGTTCGACTACCGCATCCTGGACACGTCGACGCACGAGATCGTGGACACCGCGCGCCGCACCGGCGCGCGGGTGGTGGGCCCGATCCCGCTGCCCACGCACATTTCGCGGTATACGGTGAACCGCTCGCCCCACGTCGACAAGAAGTCGCGCGAGCAGTTTGAGATCCGCACCCACAAGCGGCTCCTGGACATCTTCGAGCCCACCAGCCAGACGGTGGACGCGTTGATGAAGCTCGAGCTGCCGGCGGGCGTGGACGTCGAAATCAAGGCATTCGGAAAGTGACGAGGTGGCGGCGATGGAAGGCATCCTGGGACAGAAGCTGGGCATGACCCAGATCTACACCGCGGAGGGGACGGTGATCCCGGTCACGGTGATCAAGGCCGGCCCCTGCCTGGTCGTACAGAGAAAGACGGTCGAGACGGACGGCTACGAGGCGGTCCAGATCGGCCTGGTCGAAGACCGGCCCGCGAAGGCGAACCAGCCGCGCGGCGGTCATTTCAAGAAGGCCGGCGTGGCGCCGGTGCGGCGGGTGGCGGAAGTGGCGCTCTCCGATGGCGAGGACGCCAATCCGGGCGACGAGGTGAAGGCGTCGATCTTCGCCGAGAAGGATTACGTGGACGTCGTCGCCACGAGCAAGGGCAAGGGCTTCCAGGGCGTGATGAAGCGTCACAACTTCGCCGGCGGCCGCTCGTCGCATGGCTCGATGTTCCACCGGGCTCCGGGCTCGATCGGCTCCTCGGCCTACCCGTCCCGCGTGTTCGCCGGCATGCGCGGCACCGGACGGATGGGCGGCGAGCGGGTGACGGTGAAGAACCTGCAGGTCGTCAAGATCGACGCCGAGAACAACCTGATCTACGTGCGGGGCGCCGTGCCCGGCCCGAAGAGCGGCTATCTGACGATCTGCCGCGCGAAGAGAGGCTGATGATGAAGATCGCGGTAAAAAATCTCAGCAATCAGCAGGTGCGCGAGATCGAGGTGCCGGACGCGGTGTTCGCCTATCCGTACAAGGAGCACCTGATCCACGAGGCGGTGCGGGCGTACCAGGCGGGTCTGCGCGCCGGCACGCACAAGACCAAGGACCGTTCCGAGGTCTCCGGCTCGGGCAAGAAGCTCTGGCGCCAGAAGGGGACGGGGCGCGCCCGCACGGGCGACATCCGCAACCCGAAGTGGCGCGGGGGCGGCACGGTGCACGGCCCGGTCCCCCGCAGCCACGCCAAGGACCTGTCGGTCCGCGAGAAGAAGAACGCGCTCAAGTCGGCGCTGTCGCAGAAGGCCGCCGAGTCGCGCATCCTGGTGATCGACAGCCTGGAGCTCGAGAGCCACCGCACCCGCGAGCTGCTCAACCGGCTCGGCGCTCTGGGGATCGACGGCAAGGCGCTGATCGTCGACAGCTTCGAGAACCAGAACCTGACGCTCGCGGCGCGCAACGAGCGGAAGCTGAAGACCGTGGACGCCCTGGGAGTCAACGTCTATGACGTGGTCGACCGCGGGTACCTGGTGCTCAGCGAGGGCGCTCTGAACCGGCTGGTGGAGGTGCTGGCGAAATGAGGACGCAAGAGATCATCCGCCGTCCGCTGATCACCGAGAAGTCGACGGAGCAGCGCGAGGAGAAAAACATCATCGCGTTCGAGGTCCACCGCGACGCCAACAAGATCGAGGTGAAGCGGGCGGTCGAGGCGCAGTTCAAGGTGAAGGTCGCCGAGGTGCGGATCGCCCGCGTGCACGGCAAGGTGCGCCGCCAGGGCCGCTTCGTCGGCCGCCGGCCGGACTGGAAGAAAGCCTACGTGCGCCTGGTCGAAGGCGAGAAGCAGATCGAGTTCTTCGAGGGGATGTAAGCGATGCCGATCAAGGAAAGGAAGCCGATCAACTCGTCGAGCCGGTTCCAGACGTATCTCACGTTCGAGGAGCTGACGACGGACCGGCCGCACAAGGCGCTGACCGAAGGCAAGTCGTCGAGCGGCGGCCGCAACAACAAGGGCCAGCTCACCTCGTGGTGGCGCGGCGGCGGCCACAAGCGCAAGTACCGCGTGATCGATTTCAAGCGGGACAAGCACGGCGTGCCCGCGAAAGTGGCGAGCGTCGAGTACGACCCGAACCGCTCGGCCCACATCGCGCTGCTCAACTACGTGGACGGCGAGAAGCGCTACATCCTCTGGCCGGACGGCCTGAAGGTGGGCGCCACGGTGATGTCGGGCGAGGGCGCCGAGGTCAACGTCGGCAACGCGTTGCCGCTCAAGAAGATCCCGCTCGGCACGGTGATCCACAACATCGAGCTGAAGATCGGGCGCGGCGGGCAGATGGTCCGCGCAGCCGGCGCCGGGGCGCAGCTGATGGCGCGCGAGGGCGGCTGGGCCCAGGTGAAGCTCCCCTCGGGCGAGGTGCGCAAGGTCCACGTGGACTGCTATGCCACTGTCGGCCAGGTCGGCAATCTCGAGCACGAGAACGTGTCGGTCGGCAAGGCGGGACGCAACCGCTGGCTGGGCTGGCGCTCGCACAACCGTGGCGTCACGATGAACCCGGTCGACCATCCGATGGGCGGCGGTGAGGGCCGGACCTCCGGCGGCCGCCATCCCACGACGCCGTGGGGCGTGCCGACCAAGGGATACAAGACGCGGAACAACAAGCGCACGGACCGGATGATCGTCCGCCGCCGCAACAAGAAGTGAGGACCGACAGATGGCTCGTTCACTGAAGAAGGGCTACTTCATCGACGATCACCTCGCGGGGAAGATCGATGCGATGAACGAAAGGGGCGACCGGCGGGTGATCCGCACCTGGTCGCGCCGCTCGACGATCATCCCGGAGATGGTCGGTCACACGATCGCCGTGCACAACGGCAACAAGTTCATTCCGGTCTACGTGAGCGAGAACATGGTCGGCCACAAGCTCGGCGAGTTCTCGATGACCCGGACGTTCCGCGGGCACGCTGGCAAGAAGACCGAAAAGGGCGGCCGTCCCCGGTGAGCCCGGGCGCCTGAGACAGAGAGGATACGGACATGGAAGTGACAGCGCGGCTCCGTTATGTGCAGGGCTCACCGCAGAAGATGCGGCTGGTGGCCGATCTGATCCGGGGCAAGGGCGTCCAGGAGGCGGTCAACGTCCTCCAGGTGACGAACAAGGTGGCCGCCCGGCACGTGCAGAAGTGCCTGAAGTCGGCCATCGCCAATGCCGAGAATCGCGACGACCACGTCGACGTCGACCGGCTGTACGTCAAGGAAGTCTTCGTCGACGGCGGGCCGATGCTGAAGCGGATCCAGCCGGCGCCGATGGGCCGGGCGTTCCGGATCCTCAAGCGGCAGAGCCACATTACGATCAAGCTCGACACCCGCTCGGGTGACGGCAGGTAGAAGAGAGGTACGAACGTGGGTCAGAAAACACACCCGTACGGGTTCCGGCTCGTCTACAACAAGACCTGGCATTCGCGCTGGTATGGCGACGCCAAGTACGCCGACACCCTGCATGAGGATCTGAAGCTCCGCCGGCATCTCAAGAACCGCCTGGCGCACGCCGGAGTCTCCGAGGTCGACATCGAGCGCGCCGCGGACAAGCTGCGGGTGACCATCTACACGTCGCGGCCGGGCATCATCATCGGCCGCCGCGGCGCCGAGGTGGACAAGCTGCGCGACGATCTCCAGAAGGAAATGGGCCGCGAGGTCCACATCAACATCCAGGAGATCCAGCGGCCGGAGCTCGACGCCCAGCTCGTGGCGCAGTCGATCGCCGGCCAGCTCGAGCGCCGCGTCTCGTTCCGCCGCGCCATGAAGAAGGCCATGGAGTCGGCGTTCCGGTTCGGTGCCAAGGGCGTGAAGATCATGGTCGGCGGCCGCCTGGGCGGCGCCGAGATCGCGCGCTCCGAGTGGTACCAGGAGGGGCGTCTGCCTCTCCACACGCTGAAAGCGGACATCGACTACGGCTTTGCCGAGGCGCGGACCACCTACGGGGTGATCGGCTGCAAGGTGTGGGTCTACAAGGGCGATCTCCTCAAGGAAAAGAGCCGCCGCGCGTCTGCGTAGGCTGCGAAGGATAGGGACAAGGAATCACGACCATGTTGATGCCGAAGAAGGTCAAATACAGGAAGGCGCACCGCGGCCGGCGTAAGGGGGTCTCCAAGGGGGGCACCTACATCGCGTTCGGCGACTTCGCTCTCCAGGCGCTGGAGCCGGGGTGGGTGACGGCGCGCCAGATCGAGGCCGCCCGCATCGCGATCTCCCGCCACGTCAAGCGCGGCGGCAAGCTGTGGATCCGGGTCTTCCCGGACAAGCCGATCACGAAGAAGCCTCTCGAGACCCGGATGGGCAAGGGCAAGGGCCCCCCGGAGGAGTGGGTCGCCGTGGTGCGCCCGGCGCGCATTCTTTATGAGCTGGAGGGGGTGCCGGCCGACATCGCCGAGCAGGCGATGCGTCTGGCGTCGCACAAGCTGCCGATCAAGACCCGCTTCATCACGCGCACGGAAGAGTTGAGGTGAGCCGATGAAAGCGTCGCAATTTCGTGATCTGAGCGTCGAGGAGCTGCAGGAGCGCGAGCGGGAGCTGTCCGAACAGCTCTTCGCCCTGCGCCTGCAGAAGGTCACCGGGCAGCTCGAGAAGCCCCACCGGGTGCCTGAGGTGCGCCGGGACCTGGCCCGGCTGTTGACCATCCTGCGCGAGAAGCGCGGATCGTAGGAGCGGATGAAGATGGCCGAAATACAAGAGGCAACCACCCCCCAGGATACGGCGGCGCGAGGCCGGCAGCAGGTCAAGGTGGGCCGCGTGGTGAGCAACAAGATGGACAAGACGGTGATCGTCACGGTCGAGAAGACGGTGACGCACCGGCTCTACCACCGGGCGATGAAGCGGACCTCCAAGTTCGCGGCCCACGACGAGGAGAATCGCTGCAAAATCGGCGACGTGGTGGAGATCGTCTCCAGCCGGCCGCTCTCCAGAACGAAGCGTTGGCGGGTTCGCGAGATCCTGCAGCGCGCCGAGTAAGAGAGAGGTGGAGCGATGATCCAGATGGGAACGATTCTCGACGTGGCGGACAACTCGGGCGCCAAGAAGATCGCCTGCATCCACCTGCGCGGTGGGTCCTCCGGTCAGTACGGGCACCTGGGCGATGTGATCACCGCCTCGGTGAAAGAGGCGTCGCCCGACGGCACGGTGAAGAAGGGGCAGGTGGTCAAGGCGGTGATCGTGCGCACCGTGAAGGAACAGCGGCGCAGGGACGGGAGCTACATCCGCTTCGATACGAACTCGGCGGTCCTGGTCAACGACGCGGGCGAGCCGATCGGCACGCGCGTCTTCGGCCCGGTCGCCCGCGAGCTGCGCGAGAAGCGGTTCATGAAGATCGTCTCGCTGGCGCCGGAAGTGATCTGAGGGGACTCTAATGAACAAGCTGAAAGTGAAGAAGAACGATCAGGTGCTCGTGACGTCGGGCAAAGACCGCGGGGCGCGCGGCCGGGTTCTCCGGGTGCTCGCCACCGAGGGCAAGGCGATCGTCGAGCGCGTGAACATGATGAAGCGGCACACCCGGCCGAATCCGAACCGGGGGATCCAGGGCGGCATTCTCGAGCGGGAGGCGCCGGTCCAGGTGTCGAACCTGAGGGTGATCTGTCCGGAGTGCGGCAAGCCGTCCCGGCTCGGGCGCAAGCGCCTGGAGGACGGCCGCGGCGTCCGCGTGTGCAAGAACTGCGGCGGAACCTTCAGTTGAGCCGAGTGAGGTCGATCTGACATGGCGAAGAACAAAGAAACCAAGGGCCGGGACAAAGACGGCAAGGCCGGCAAGGAGAAGGCCGCGAAGGGCGCTGCGGCGAGCTCCGCGCCGGCGCGGCCGACACCCGAGGATTACGTCCCGCGGCTCCGGCAGCGCTACCAGGACGAGATCGTTCCCCGCCTCCGCAAGGAGTTCGGGATCGACAACGTCATGGCGGTGCCACGGATCGAGAAGATCTCCCTCAACATGGGGGTGGGCGACGCGATCCAGAACATCAAGGTCCTCGACGACGCCGTCGAAGAGATGGGTTCCCTTGCGGGACAGAAGCCGGCGATCACCCGGGCCCAGAAGTCGATCGCCGCGTTCAAGGTGCGGCAGGGCATGCCCATCGGCTGCCGCGTGACGCTCCGCGGCGTCCGCATGTGGGAGTTCCTGGACCGGCTGATCACCATCGCGCTGCCGCGTGTCCGCGACTTCCGCGGCGTGCCGACCAAGAGCTTCGACGGCCGTGGCAATTACACCCTGGGGATCCGGGATCACCTGATCTTCCCGGAGATCGACTACAACAAGATCGAGAAGCCCAAGGGAATGAACATCACGATCGTGACGACCGCGGGTAACGACGAGCGCGCCCAGTTTCTTCTGCGCGAGCTCGGCATGCCGTTCGCGCGCTAGGAGGCGTCAGTGGCTACGACTGCGAAGATCGCGAAGGAAACGAAGAAGTTGAAGTTCGACGTGCGGTATCGCAACCGCTGCCGGGTCTGCGGCCGTCCCCGCGGCTACTACCGCAAGTTCGGTCTCTGCCGCATCCACCTCCGCGAGCTGGCGCTGCAGGGCTATCTGCCCGGCGTGATCAAGGCGAGCTGGTGAGGCTGCCGCTCCGGGTATCAAGGATTCGAGGAGAGAGACGATGAGCATGACCGACCCCATCGCGGATCTGCTGAGCCGGATCCGCAACGCCCTTCTGGCCAAGCACGACCGGCTGGACGTGCCGGTCTCCAAGCTCAAGCTGGAGATCTGCAAAATCCTCAAGGAAGAGGGGTTCATCAAGAACTTCCGGGTGATCGAGGGGACTCCCGTCGGGTCGCTGCGCATCTTCCTGCGCTACAGCCCGGAAGGGGAGCCGGCGATCAACCACGTGGAGCGCGTCAGCAAGCCGGGACGCCGGATCTACAAGGCCTCCCAGGACATCAAGCCGGTGCGCAACGGTCTCGGTCTGGGGATCGTCTCCACGTCGCAGGGGCTCTTGTCCGACGCCCAGGCGCGCCAGCGCAAGGTCGGCGGCGAGCTGCTGTGCGAGCTCTGGTAGGAGAGAGACAGATGTCGCGGATAGGAAAAATGCCGATCCAGGTCCCGAGCGGGACCCAAGTGGAGATTGAGGACGGTGTGTTCACCGCCCAGGGCCCCAAGGGCAAAGTCGCGCAGACGCTGTTCGACGGGTACCCGGTGCAGGTCGACGGCAACGTCGTCACCATCGAGCGCCCGGGTGAGTCGGGGCCGGAGCGCTCCCGGCACGGCCTGCTGCGGGCGCTGCTCGCGAATGCCGTGCAGGGCGTCTCGGCGGGCTTCGTGAAGCAGCTCGATCTCGTCGGCGTCGGCTACCGTGCCGAGGTGAAGGGCGGCCTCGTGCAGTTCGCCCTGGGCTACTCCCACCCGGTGCTGTACAACATCCCCGAGGGGATCAAGATCGAGATCGACAAGACCAACCGGATCACGGTGTCCGGCGCCGACCGCCAGCAGGTGGGGCAGGTGGCCGCCGAGATCCGCAACCTGCGCCGCCCCGACCCTTACAAGGGCAAGGGGATCAAGTACACGAACGAGGTGCTGCGCCGGAAGGCCGGCAAGTCCGGTAGCAAGTAAGAGGGCCGCGGTATGACCGAGCACGTGACGAAAGAGATGAAGAAGAAGAGGGAGCGCCGGGAGCGCGCCCACCTGCGGATCCGCATGCGTGTCCGCGGCACCGCGGAGCGGCCGCGCCTGTCGGTCTACAAAAGCCTGAAGTTCATTTACGCGCAGGTGATCGACGACGACCGCGGGCACACGCTCGCGGCGGCCAGCTCGGCCGATCCGGAGATCCAGCAGGCGCTGGAAGGGAAGGCGGCGAGCAACCAGAAGGCGGCGAAGCTGGTGGGCGAGGCGATCGCCGCCCGCGCGAAGGAGAAGGGCATCGACAAGGTGGTCTTCGATCGCGGCGGGTACGTTTATCACGGCAACGTGAAGACGTTGGCAGACAGCGCCCGCGAGAAGGGTCTGCAATTCTAGGAGCTGGAAGGAGACGAGCTTGGCCAGGGACTTTGAGCGCGAGAGCGAATTTTTCGAACAGGTCGTTCACATCAACCGGGTGACCAAGGTGGTCAAGGGTGGCAAGAACTTTTCGTTCTCCGCCCTGGTGGTGATCGGCGACGGCAACGGCCGCGTCGGCTACGGCGCCGGCAAGGCGAAGGAGGTGCCCGTGGCGATCCGCAAGGGCATCGAGATCGCGAAGCGGAACATGATCACGGTGCCGCTCAAGAACGGGACCATCCCGCACGAGACGCTGGGAGTGTTCGGAGCAGGCCGCGTGTTGATGAAGCCGGCGTCCGCCGGCACCGGCGTGATCGCCGGGGGACCGGTGCGGGCCGTCATCGAGACCGCCGGCATCCAGGACATCCTGACGAAGTCGTTGGGATCGACCAACCCCCACAACGTGGTGAAGGCGACGTTCGACGCTCTGCTCAGTCTCAAGGACGAGCAGGATGTCTTTCGCCTGCGCGGTCTGACCGATCGGGCGGACGCGGCTGCCGCGGCGGCGGCGGCTCCGGCTCCCAAGCCGGCTCCGCCGGCTCCGGCAGTGGCTCCGGCCGCGGCTCCTGCCGCCCCGGCCGCTCCGGCAGCCCCCGCAGAGAACACCGGCGCCTGATCGCCAGAGGACGTACGACGATGGCTGACAACACAACGAAGAAGATCCGGATCCGCCAGGTGCGCAGCGCCATCGGCACCCGCCGGGAGCACCGGGAAGTGCTGAAGAGCCTCGGGCTGCGCCGGATCCGTCACGAAGTCGAGCGGGAGGACACTCCCGCGATCCGCGGCATGCTGGCCAAGGTCGGCTACCTTCTGGAGATTGTCGAGGGGTAATCATGAAGCTACACGAGCTGTCTCCCGCCGATGGGAGCAAGCACAAGAGGAAGCGGGTGGGCCGCGGGCCCGGCTCGGGTCTCGGCAAGACGGCCGGCCGCGGAGAAAAGGGTCAGAAGTCGCGCACCGGCTATTCGGGGCGCCCCGGCTTCGAGGGCGGTCAGATGCCCCTCATCCGCCGGGTGCCGAAGCGCGGGTTCACCAATATCTTTCGGACCGAGTACGCGGTGATCAACGTGAGCGACCTGGCGGGCCTCGAAGGGCTCGGGAGTGACGTCACTCCCGAGGTCCTGGTCCGCCACGGGCTCGTCCGCGCCGGCCAGCCGGTCAAGATCCTGGGCGACGGCGAGATCGGCACGGCGCTCAAGGTGAAGGCGAACAAGTTCAGCAAATCGGCCCGCGCCAAGATCGAGGCCGCGGGCGGGACCTGCGAGGAGCTGTAGGCGTGATCCTCGAGAGCTTCCGGAACATCTTTGCGATCCCCGACCTGCGCAAGCGGGTCCTCTTCACGTTCGGGCTGCTGGCGGTGTACCGGATCGGGTGTCACATCCCGGTCCCCGGCGTCGATCCGCAGGCGCTCCTCGAGTACATGCGGATCGCCCAGGCCGGCTTCCTGGGTTTCATGAACACCTTCACGGGAGGCAGCCTGGAGAAGGTCGCGGTGTTCGCCCTGGGCATCATGCCCTACATCACCGCGTCCATCATCCTGCAGCTCCTCACCGTGGTGTGGCCGTATCTCGAGAAGCTCTCCAAGGAAGGCGAGCTCGGGCGCCGCAAGATCACGCAGTACACGCGCTACGGCACGGTGCTGATCTCGATCGTCCAGGGTACGGGGATCGCTCTGTTCCTGGAGGCCCAGCGGACGCAGGGCGGCGCCCCGCTCGTCCCGGAGCCCGGTTGGGGCTTCCGCCTCATGACCGTGGTCACGCTGACGACCGGCACGGCCTTCGTGATGTGGCTCGGCGAGCAGGTCAGCGAGCGCGGCATCGGCAACGGCATCTCGCTGATCATCTTCGCCGGCATCGTCGTCGGGCTGATCCCGGCGATCGGCCGGACGATCGCGAGCATCCAGCAGGGCAACCTGAACCTGGTGGCGGTGATCCTGCTGCTCGCCTTCATGGTGGTGGTCGTCGCCTTCATCGTCTACATGGAACGAGCCCAACGCCGCATTCCAGTGCAGTACGCGAAGCGGGTGGTCGGCCGCCGCGTCTATGGCGGGCAGAGCACGTACCTGCCTCTCCGCGTCAACTCCGGCGGCGTCATCCCGGTGATCTTCGCGAGCTCGGTGGTGACCGTGCCGACGGTGATCGCCGGAATGTTCCAGCAGAACGCCTGGATCCAGGAGCTGGCGGGCTACGTCGGCTACGGCCAGCCGATCTACTACTTCCTCCAGGTCATCACGATCATCTTCTTCTCCTACTTCTACATCTCGATCATCTTCAACCCGACCGACCTGGCGGAGAACATGCGGAAGTATGGCGGCTTCATCCCGGGCATCCGGCCGGGCAAGCGGACCGCCGAGTACATCGACCGCATCCTGACGCGCCTGACGCTGGTGGGCTCGATCTATCTGGCGGCGGTGACCGTGCTGCCCGAGTTCCTGCTGACCGGCTTCCACGTGCAGGGGCTCCCCTGGCTCGGCCCGCGCATCGCGGGCGCGTTCCCCGACTGGTTCACCCAGGGCATGGGGATCAACTTCTACTTCGGCGGCACGTCGCTCCTCATCGTGGTCGGCGTCGCGATGGACACGATCCAGCAGGTCGAGAGCCAGCTCGTGATGCGCAACTATGAGGGCTTCATGAAGAAGGGACGGATCCGTGGGCGGCGCGGCTGAAGACAGCCCCGGAAACCACCGCGCCCGGATGGTCCTCCTCGGTCCCCCCGGGGCCGGGAAGGGGACCCAGGCGCAGCTCCTGGCGGCCCGCCTCGGAGTGCCGGCGATCTCGACCGGCGACATGCTGCGCGCGGCGGTGGCGGCCGGCTCCGAGCTGGGCGGCCGCGTCGAGAGCATCATGGCGTCGGGCGCTCTGGTCGACGACGCCCTGATGGCGGAGGTGGTGCGCGAGCGGGTGGCCCAGGCGGATACGGACCGCGGCTACCTGCTCGACGGCTACCCGCGCACCCTGCCGCAGGCCGAGACGCTGGCGGGGATCCTCGACGACGCCGGGCAGGCGCTCGACGCGGTGCTGCTGGTGGACGTTCCCGAGGACGAGCTGGTGCGCCGGGCGCTGCTGCGGGGGCGGGGAGACGACAAGGAAGAGGTGATCCGCGAAAGATTGCGGCTCTATCGGGAAAAAACCGAGCCCCTGATCGGTTATTATAGGGAGCGCGGTCTGCTCCGTGAGATCGACGGGAACCGTCCTGTCGAGGAAGTGACCTCCCGGATGTATGCAGCCCTCGGGGTTGGGAGCGGGGTCGAGGGATGACCCTGAAGACTCCGGGCGAGGTCCAGCTGATGGACGAGGCCAACCGGATCGTCCATCGAGTGCTGGAGGCCATGGGCCGGAGCATCGCTCCCGGAGTCACGTCGCGGGAGCTCGACCGTCTCGCCGAGAAGATCATTCGTGAGGCCGGCGGGGTCCCGGCGTTTTTGAATTACCGGGGCTATCCGGCGACGTTGTGCATCTCGGTCAACGACGTCATCGTCCACGGGATCCCCAAGGATGTCCCGCTCAAAGAGGGAGACATCGTGGGGATCGATTGTGGCGTCCTGTACAAGGGGTACTACGGGGATGCCGCGCGCACCTTCGCGGTCGGTGAGATCGCTCCGGAGGCGCAGCGGCTGCTCGAGGTGACGGAGGAGGCGCTGCGGCGCGCGGTCGCTCAGGTGCGGCCGGGCGGGCGCCTCTCGGACATCGGGCACGCGGTGCAGAGATACGCCGAGAGCCATGGGTTTTCGGTGGTTCGCGAGTTTTCGGGCCATGGGATCGGGACCTCGCTGCATGAGGATCCGCAGATCCCGAACTATGGAGCGCCAGGCAAGGGGCCGAAGCTGAAGCCCGGCATGGTGCTGGCGATCGAGCCCATGGTCAACGCCGGCGGCAGTGGCGTCCGGATGGATGCGGACGGGTGGACGGCGCGGACCGAGGACGGATCGTTGTCGGCTCACTTCGAATACTCGGTGGCGGTCACCCCGAAGGGCGCCCGCGTCCTCGGGACGGACCGGGTCTGATCGGGTTCGATTTTTGAGGAGAAGGGACGTTTTGTCCAAAAAAGAAGAGGCGATCGAGGTCGAAGCGACAGTCGTCGAGCCGCTCCCGAATGCGATGTTCCGGGTCGAGCTCGACAACAACAAGCATCAGGTCCTGGCACACATTTCCGGCAAGATGCGCAAGCACTTCATCCGGATCCTGCCAGGGGACCGGGTTCTGGTCGAGCTGTCGCCCTACGACCTCAACCGGGGCCGCATCGTCTACCGTTTGAAGTAGGCAGGCCGGAAAGGGAAGCTCGGGTCATGAAAGTACGTTCATCGGTCAAGCGGATCTGCCCGAAGTGCAAAGTCGTCCGGCGCAAGGGCGTCGTGCGGGTGATTTGCGAAAACCCGAAACACAAACAGCGGCAAGGATAGGTGAGAGATGGCACGTATCTCAGGGGTGGACCTGCCCCAGAACAAGCAGATCTGGATCGGTCTCACGTACATCTATGGCATCGGCCGGTCGCGCTCGCGCGACATCCTGTCCAAGGCTGAGGTGAGCGAGCTGACGAAAGTCAGGGACCTCACCGAGGACGAGGCGCGGCGGATCCGCAAGGTGATCACGGACGAAGGCCGGGTCGAGGGCGATCTCCGCAAGGAGGTCAGCCAGAACATCAAGCGCCTGATGGAGATCGGTGCGTACCGCGGCGTCCGTCATCGCCGGGGTCTTCCCGTCCGCGGACAGCGGACGCAAACCAATTCGCGCACGCGCAAGGGGCCGCGCCGCGGCGCCGTCGCGGGCAAGAAGAAGGCGACCAAGAAGTAAGCAGGAGCCGGGGAATCCAAGATGGCCAAGGACACGAAGAAGGACCGGAAGGGTGGCAAGAAGCGGGAGCGGCGCAACGTCCCCCATGGCGTGGCGCACATCCAAGCCACCTTCAACAACACGATCATTTCGATCACCGATCCGGAGGGGGGCCTGCTGGCCTGGTCGTCGGCGGGACGGATCGGCTTCAAGGGCTCGCGCAAGGGTACGCCGTTCGCCGCGCAGGTCGCCGCGCAGAACGCCGGCAACGGCGTCCGCGAGGTCAGCATGCGTTCGGTGGACGTCATGGTGAAGGGGCCGGGCGCCGGCCGCGAGTCGGCGATCCGCGCGCTCCAGGCCGCGGGTCTCGAGGTCAAGTCCATCAAGGACGTGACCCCCATCCCCCACAACGGCTGCCGGCCGCGCAAGCGCCGCCGCGTGTAGCCGCAGGCCGGGACCGCCGAGCGCCGCTCCGGGTGTGCCGGGGCGGCTCATGCGTCTTCCCAAGTTGAAGTCCCCGTAGCCTCGGGGAGAGGACGTCGTCAAGGAGAGAGATCAAGTGGCCAGATATACCGGACCCGTTTGCCGGCTGTGTCGCCGGGAACGGATGAAGCTGTTCCTCAAGGGAGATCGCTGTTTCAAAGAGAAGTGCGCCGTCGAGCGCCGCAACTTCCCGCCGGGCCAGCACGGCACGCGCCGCGGCCGCCGCACGCTCGGTTACGGCTTGCAGCTCCGTGAGAAGCAGAAGGTGAAGCGGATTTATGGTGTGCTCGAGTCCCAGTTCCGGAACTACTTCGAGGAGGCGGACCGGCGCAAGGGAATTACGGGCGAGAACCTTCTCGTCATGCTCGAGAAGCGCCTGGACAATGTTGTGTACCGGATGGGTCTGGGGACGAGCCGCGCGCAAGCGCGGCAGATGGTTCGTCATGGACATTTTCAGGTGAACGGCCGGAAGGTGAATATTCCATCGTTCCAGGTGAAGCCTGGAGACGTGGTC
>Ga0126309_10000438_pt1 | contig 13927 bp, 13 predicted proteins | sample Plot56_FD_92541 | JGI IMG/M metagenome (GOLD analysis project Ga0126309, IMG submission 92541) | Serpentine soil microbial communities from UC McLaughlin Reserve, CA, USA - Plot56 | ecosystem: Environmental > Terrestrial > Soil > Grasslands | place: USA: UC McLaughlin Reserve, Lake County...
CTCCGTCTCGGAGTCCGCGATGGTAGCCCGCGATTGCGCGCTAGCAGCCTACGAGGACGGCCGCATCCACGTGCAGCACGTCTCCGCGCGCGAGAGCATCGAGGTGATCGAGCGCGCCAAGGCCGTAGGTGTGCAGGTCACCTGCGAGGCGACGCCGCACCACCTGCTGCTCAGCGAGGAGTCGGTGCGCACGCTCGACACCAACGCCAAGATGAACCCGCCGCTACGCGCCGAGGCCGACCGCCAGGCGCTGATCGAGGGCCTGCGCGCGGGCACGGTGGACTGCGTGGCCACCGACCACGCCCCTCACGCGCGCGAGGAGAAGGAGCAGCCGTTCGAGGCCGCGCCGATGGGGGTGACGGGGCTGGAGACCGCGTTCGCCGCGCTCCACACCGGGCTCGTGCTGCCGGGCCTGCTCGAGCTGGGCACGCTGATCGAGCGGATGACCGCCGGCGGCGAGCCGTTCGGCGTGCCTGCGCCCACACTGGCCGGCGGCTCGCCGGCCAACGTCTGCCTGGTGGATCTCGAGGCCGACTGGCACGTGGGGGAGGCGGGCTACGAGAGCCGCTCGACGAACTGCGCCTTCGACGGCCGCCGGCTGACCGGGCGCGTGCGGATGACCATCGCCGCCGGCGCGGTGGCCTACCGCGAGCGCAGCTTCGCCCTGGGTGCCGTGTGAGCGAGCCCGCCTACCTGCTGCTCGAGGACGGCGCGCACTTCGAGGGGGACTCCGTCGGGGCGCCGGTCGGCTCGACCGGCGAGGTGGTGTTCAACACCTCGATGTCGGGCTACCAGGAGGCGGTCACCGACCCCAGCTATCGGGGCCAGCTGATCGTCTTCACCTATCCGCTGATCGGCAACTACGGCGTGTCGCGGGACCACACCGAATCCGACGCGGTCCACGTGCGTGCCGTGATCATGCGCGAGGGCGTCGACCGCGAGGACGCGCCGCACGCCGAGGGCGGCTGGCTGACCTGGCTCGCCGACTGCGGCGTGCCCGCACTCAGCGGGGTCGACACGCGCGCGCTCGTGCGCCACATCCGCGACAAGGGCGCCATGCGCGGCGGCGTGTTCCCGGCGTCTTTCCACGAGGCCGAGGCGCGCGAGCGGGTCGCGGCCGAGCCGCCGATGGAGGGCCAGGACCTGGCACGCGAGGTCACGCCGGCACAGCCGGTGATCCTCGACCCCGGCAAGCCCGGCCCACTGGTGGTGGGCATCGACACCGGCATCAAGGACTCGATCGTCCGCAACCTGCGCGAGCGCGGCGTGCGCCTGGAGCTGCACCCCTGCACGACGAGCGCCGACGAGCTGCTGTCGCGCCGGCCCGACGCGGTGTTCCTGGCAAACGGCCCGGGCGACCCCGCCGCGCTCGACTACGTGGTGGAGAGCGTTCGCGGCCTGATCGGCAAGCTGCCGGTCTGGGGCATCTGCCTGGGCCACCAGCTGCTCTGCCGGGCGGTCGGGCTGGAGACCTTCAAGCTGCCGTTCGGGCACCGTGGCGCCAACCACCCTGTCAAGGATCTCGAGTCGGGCCGCATCGCCATCACCTCCCAGAACCACGGCTTCGCGGTGCTCGGCCCGGGTGGCGAGCGGACGCTCGAGGGCCACGAGCCGGTGCGCTGGAGCACCGACTTCGGCGCGGCCGAGCTGTCGCACCTGAACCTCTACGACCGCACCGTCGAGGGGCTGGTGCTCCGCGACGTCCCCGCGAGCACCGTCCAGTACCACCCGGAGGCGGGACCCGGCCCGCACGACTCGCTCTACCTCTTCGACCGCTTCATGGATCGGCTCGTTGCCGCGTAGGGGCGACCTCAGGAAGATCCTCGTGGTCGGCTCGGGCCCGATCGTGATCGGCCAGGCGGCGGAGTTCGACTACTCGGGCGCGCAGGCCTGCAAGGTGCTGCTCGAGGAGGGCTACGAGGTGGTGCTCGTGAACTCGAACCCGGCCACGATCATGACCGACCCCGAGTTCGCCACGGCCACCTACATCGAGCCGCTCAACCCCGCTTCCGTGGCCAAGGTGATCGAGCGCGAGCAGCCCGACGCGCTGCTCCCCACGCTGGGCGGTGGCACCGCACTGAACCTGGCGCGCGCGCTGTCGGAGGACGGCACGCTCGGGCGCCACCGCGTCGAGCTGATCGGCGCCGACTACGACGTCATCCGGCGCGCCGAGGACCGCGAGCTGTTCCGGGCGACCATGCAGGGGGCGGGGCTGCGCGTGCCGCGCAGCGCGGCGGTCAAGTCGATGCGCGAGGCCGAGCGGGCGCTCGCCGGGGTCGGCCTGCCGGCAATCGTGCGCCCCGGCTTCACCATGGGCGGCCAGGGCGGCGGCATCGCCCGCGACGAAGCGGAGTTCCGCCAGATCGTGGCCGAGGGACTGGCGGCCAGCCCGATCGGCCAGGTGCTGGTGGAGGAGTCGGTGATCGGCTGGGGAGAGTTCGAGCTCGAGGTGATGCGCGACCGCAACGACAACGTGGTCATCGTCTGCTCGATCGAGAACGTGGACCCGATGGGCGTGCACACGGGCGACTCGGTCACGGTGGCGCCGCAGCAGACGCTCTCAGACGCCCAGTACCAGAAGCTGCGCGACCAGGCCCTCGTGGTGATCCGAGCGGTTGGGGTCGAGACCGGCGGCTCGAACATCCAGTTCGCGGTCAACCCGGCCACCGACGAGATCGTCGTAATCGAGATGAATCCGCGCGTGTCGCGCTCCAGCGCACTTGCCTCCAAGGCCACCGGCTTCCCGATCGCGAAGATCGCCGCCCGGCTCGCGGTCGGCTACGCGCTCGAGGAGATCGACAACGACATCACCCGCAAGACGCCCGCCAGCTTCGAGCCGACGATCGACTACGTGGTGGTCAAGTGGCCTCGCTTCGCCTTTGAGAAGTTCCCGGGGGCCGACGGCAAGCTCTCGACCTACATGCAGTCGGTGGGCGAGGCCATGGCCATCGGCCGCACCTTCAAGCAGGCGTTCGTGAAGGCCATGCGCTCGCGGGAGCTCGACGTGTCGCCGGGGCTCCCCGACGACCTCCTGAGCGCTCTCGAGCGGCCTTCGCACGACCGCTTCGAGCTGCTGTTCGAGGCGGTGCGCCGCGGCCAGCCGGAGGACGAGCTCTGCCGGCGGACCGGCATCGATCCCTGGTTCGTGGCCGAGATGGCGGCGCTGGCGCGCGGCGAGGACCCTCAGCGCGGCCTCGAGCGCTCATTCAAGTCGGTCGACACCTGCGCGGCCGAGTTCGAGGCCGAGACGCCGTACTTCTACTCGGGCTGGGAACGCCGCGAGGCGCACGAGGTCAAGCGCGGCGAGCGCCCCAGCGTGGTCATCCTCGGCTCCGGCCCGAACCGCATCGGGCAGGGGATCGAGTTCGACTACTGCTGCGTGCACGCGGCCATGACCGTGCGCGACTCGGGCCGCGACGCGGTGATGGTGAACTGCAACCCGGAGACCGTCTCCACCGACTACGACACCTCCGACCGGCTCTATTTCGAGCCGCTGACCCTCGAGGACGTGCTCGGCGTGATCGAGCTCGAGCGCCCGGAGGGCGTGATCGTGCAGTTCGGCGGCCAGACGCCGCTCAAGCTCGCGGCCGGCCTGGCCGAGGCCGGGGTGCCGCTGCTCGGCACCCCGGTGGAGTCGATCCACATGGCCGAGGACCGGCCGAGCTTCGGCGCGTTGCTCGACGAGCTGGGGCTGAAGGGCCCGCCCTACGCCACCGCCAGGGGCTCGGAGCAGGCGCTGGAGGTAGCCGACGACGTGGGCTACCCGCTGCTGGTCCGGCCGAGCTACGTGCTGGGCGGCCGGGCCATGGAGATCTGCTACTCGCGGGAGGCCCTGGCCGACTACCTGACGCGGTCGGCCAGCGCAGCGAGCGGTGCGAGCGGTGCGAGCGGCAGCGAGGGCGGTGGCGGCCGGCCCACGATCTTCCTCGACCGCTTCCTCGAGAACGCGATCGAGATCGACGTGGACGCGCTCTGCGACGGCTCGACGGCGCGCATCGGGGCGATCATGCAGCACGTCGAGGAGGCCGGCGTGCACTCGGGCGACTCCGCCTGCGTGATCCCGGCGATGTCGCTGGGACCGGAGATGGTGCGCCAGGTGGAGCGCGCCACCGAGGCGATCGCGCTGCGGCTGGGCGTGGTGGGCCTGATCAACATCCAGTTCGCCGTCTACGGCGACGAGGAGCTGTACGTGATCGAGGCCAACCCGCGCGCGTCGCGAACTGTGCCGTTCGTCTCGAAGGCGATCGGGCTGCCGCTGGCCAAGCTGGCCTGCCGGCTGATGCTGGGCGAGCGGCTCGAGGAGATGGAGCTCGAGCTGCACACGCCGCCGCGCCACGTCTCGGTCAAGGAGGCCGTGCTGCCGTTCGACCGCTTTCCGCGCGCCGACGCGCTGCTGGGCCCTGAGATGAAGTCGACCGGCGAGGTGATGGGGGTGGCCTCCGACTATCCGGCCGCGTTCGGGAAGGCGCAGGACGCCGCGGGAGCGCTGCTGCCCACCTCGGGCAGCGTGTTCATCTCGGTCACCGACGGCGACAAGCCGGCGGCGACCCAGCTCGCGGCCTCGCTGCACGACCTCGGCTTTCGCGTGCTCGCCACCGGCGGCACCGCCGGCGCGATCCGGCGCATGGGAGTGCCCGTGGAGCGGATCAAGAAGCTCTCGGAAGGCTCGCCCAACGTGGTGGAGCGCATCGAGGCAGGCGAGGTCGACCTGGTGATCAACACCCCGACGGGCTCCGGCGCCCGCGCCGACGGCCACGAGATCCGCCGCGCCGCCGTGGGGCGCGGAATCCCGTGCATCACCACGATGAGCGGCGCCAGCGCCGCCCAGCGCGCCATCCGGGCGCGGCGGGCTGGAGATCCGGGCGTGATCTCGCTGCAGGAGCTGCATTCGCACCTGGCCCCTCGGCCTCAGGAGGCGCGCGCCGGGTGAGGGCCGCGGCCAGCGCCGAGCAGAGGACGCTCGCGCCGCCCGAGCGGCGCGTGGCGCGGGTCGTCGCGAACGAGCGGGTGGGGGCCTACAGCCTGATCTCGGCGCTCGACGCCGAGGGCCCAGCCGACCCTCGCCCCGGCCAGTTCTACATGCTGTCCAGCGCCGAGCGCTGGGGCGGCGGACAAGACCAGCGGCCATATCTGCCGCGGGCCTTCTCCTACGCGCGCGCGCAGCCGTCCCCGAACGGCGTCGAGCTGTCCTTCCTGCTCGAGGCGATAGGACCCGGCACCGGGCGCCTGGCGGCGCTCGAGCAGGGGGAGGGGCTGGCGCTGGTCGGGCCGCTCGGCGTCGGCTTCGCGCCGGCCGTTGACGGCTTTCGCCCGCTGCTGGTGGGGGGCGGCATCGGCGCGGCGCCGATCCTCTGTCTGCAGGACGAGCTGATCGGCGGGCACGCGCAGGGCGCGTGCGCCCTGCTCGGCTTCCGCTCTGCCGAGTTCGCCGCGGCCGCCGGCCTCTTCCGGGGCGGCGTCGAGGTCGCGACCGACGACGGCTCGGCCGGCCGCCACGCGCTCGTGACCGAGTTGCTGCGCGAGCAGCTCGAGCTCGCGGAGGGAAGCGCCGCGGTGTTCGCCTGCGGGCCGCCGCCCATGCTCGAGGCGGTGCGGATGCTGTGCGCCTCGCATCACTGCCCGGCTCAGCTGGCGCTCGAGTCCGGCATGGCCTGCGGCTTCGGCGCCTGCTTCGGCTGCGTCGTGCCCACCCGCGAGGGATACGTGCGGCTGTGCGTGGACGGCCCGGTGCTGGACGCCGGCCTGCTCGAGACCGCGCTGCACGGTTGACCGAGCTCTGCGGCATCGCGCTGGACGGGCCGGTAATGAACGGCTCGGGAACCTTCGACGCCATCGCGGCCCGGCGCGCCTTCGGCGACGCGCTGCTCGAGCGCTTCCCCTTCGACGCCTTCGTCTCGAAGACGATCACGCTGCAGCCGCGCGAGGGCAACCCGCCGCCGCGGCTGTGGGAGACGCCCGCCGGCATGATCAACTCGATCGGCCTGCCGAACAAGGGCCTCGACGGCTTCCTCGCCAGCGACCTGCCCGAGCTCGCCGAGCTGCCCGTGCCGCTGATCGTGTCGGTCATGGGCTTCAGCCGCGACGAGCTGGCCACGCTCGTCGAGCGGGTGGCCGCGAGCGACGTGGTGGCGATGGTCGAGCTGAACGTCTCCTGTCCGAACGTGGAAACGGGGCTGATCATGGGCGCGGACCCGGCGGAAACCGCGCTCGCCGTCGAGCGCCTGCGCCCGCGCTGCCAGAAGCCGCTGATCGTGAAGCTCACCCCGAACGCCCAGGACCCAGCCGCCGTGGCCCAGGCCGCGGAGGCGGCCGGGGCGGACGCGGTGTCGCTGATCAATACCCTCAAGGGCATGGCGCTCGACCCCGTCACGCGCCGGCCGTGGCTCGGCGGCGTCAGCGGCGGCCTGTCCGGGCCCGCAGTCCGGGCCGTGGCGCTGGAGCAGGTCCGGGCGGTCGCGGAGCGGGTGACCATCCCGGTGATCGGCATGGGGGGCATAGCCTCGGGGCTCCACGCAGCCGACTTCCTCGCCGCCGGCGCGCGCTTTGTGGCCGTCGGCACCGAGAGCTTCCGCGACCCGTCCGCGGGGCGCCGGATCGGCCGCGAACTGCGCAGTTTTTCCCGTAAGGAGCGGGAAATTCACTGTGCCGGTTCCACCGGTCCGACATAAAAACCCTGCAAAGCAAGACAAAACGCTCAAGCAGCCTGAGCCTGGCTGAAGCTCAGCTTGAGGTGTAGCCGAATTACCCCGATTTTCGCGATCTGGGCCTCGACGCCCCCCGGAATTTGTGTATCGTCGCCGCCGATGCCGGCCGCGCCCAACCCGCCTGCGACGAAGCAGCACGCGGGACTCGCACCCGAGCGCTCGCTCACCCAGCGGATGGACGCGCTCAAGCGCGCGAACGAGATCCGCACGCGCCGCGCACGCCTCAAACGGGAGCTCAAGGCCGGCCGCGTCCAGATCCACGGACTGCTACTCGATCCGCCGGAATACCTGCAAACAGCCAAGGTCTTCGACCTGCTGCTGGCGGTTCCCAAGTACGGCCGCGTGAAGGTCAACAGGATCCTCACCCACTGCCGCATCTCTCCCAGCAAGACGATCGGCGGCCTCTCCGAGCGCCAGCGCAACGAGCTGGTCTCGTACCTGCGCCGATAGACACTCCGCTGCTCGTGATCACCGGCCCCTCGGGCGTCGGCAAGGGGACGCTGATCCGGGGGCTCCTCGAGCGCGTGCCAGGCCTCGAGCTGTCGGTCTCGGCCACCACGCGGCCCGCCCGGCCCGGCGAGGTGGACGGCCGCGACTACCACTTCCTCAGCCCGGAGGAGTTCGAGCGGCGCGCCAAGGCCGGGGAGTTCGTCGAGCACGCCGTCTACGCCGGCAACCGCTACGGCACTCTGCGCTCCGAGCTCGATAGGCCTGCGCGGGGGATCGTGCTCGAGATCGACCTCCAGGGAGCCCGCCAGCTGAGGGAGACGCTGCCCGAGGCGATGCGGGTCTTCATCGCTCCGCCCAGCCTCGAGGCGCTCGAGGAGCGGCTGCGGGCCCGCGGCTCGGACAGCGCGGACCAGATCCGCGACCGGTTGGCCGTGGCGCCGAGCGAGCTTGCCGCCCAGCAGGAGTTCGAGCGGGTGGTGGTGAACGACGACCGGGAGCAGGCCTTGGGGGAGCTCGTGGAGCTTGCCGCTACCCTGTGCGGACCCGCGTGATGGTCAAGCCCCGCCTGGACAAGCTGCTGGAACAGGTCGACTCGCACTACGCGTGCGTGCTCGTGGCCGCCAAGCGCGCGCGGCAGATCAACTCGTACTACCACAACCTCGGCGAGGGGACATTCGACGAGTACCCGCCGCCGATGGTCGAGACCGGCTCGAAGAACTACCTCAAGATCTCGCTCGAAGAGGTGGCGGCCGGCAAGATCAAGTACCGCTACCGGTAGCGCTACCCCGGCGATGATCGCCGCCTGGCGGCGTCATCGGTCGCTCGCGTGCGGAGCACGCTTGGCTCCCTGCTTCCTTGTCAGCCGCCGCCCTAGCCGGGCTAGCATCTACCGGTGATGGCGCGCATTCTTCTGGGTGTTTCCGGCGGTATTGCCGCCTACAAGGCCGTCGAGGTCGTTCGCCTGGCCACCGGGGCCGGGCACTCGGTCCGGGTCATTCAGACGCCCGCCAGCCTCAATTTCGTGGGCAAGGCGACCTTCGAGGGGGTGACCGGCGCGCCGGTGCTGGTGGACGAGTTCGAGCCCGACCCGGCGCGCGGAGCGTTCCCGGGCGAGCCGGCGCCCGATCACGACCCGATCTCCCACCTCGAGCTCGTGCGTCGCTGCGACGTGCTCTGCGTGGCGCCGGCTTCGGCGAACACCCTGGCCAAGCTGGCCGGCGGGCTGGCCGACAACCTGCTCACGGCCGCCGCGCTAGCCGGCACCGCGCCGCTGGTGCTGGCTCCCGCGATGAACGACCGCATGTTCGAGCACCCGGCCACGCGGGAGAACCTCGAGACCCTGCGCCGGCGCGGGGCGGTGGTGGTGGCGCCGGGCCGCGGGCCGCTGGCGTCGAAGGGCGAGTGGGGGGTGGGGCGCCTGGCGGACCCGGCGCAGATCCTGACGGCCGTGGAGGCCGCGCTGGCGCAGGCCGAGCAGACGGTCTTTGCGCCGCGCTCGCTCGACGGCCTGCGCGTGCTCGTGACGGCCGGCGGCACCCGCGAGCCGATCGACGCGGTGCGCTACGTGGGGAACCGCTCGTCCGGGCGAATGGGCCTGGCGCTGGCCGGCGAGGCCGCCAGGCGAGGCGCCAACGTGACCCTGGTGGCGGCCAACGTGCCGCTCTGGAAGCCCGAGGGCGTGAAGGTGGTCGAGGTCGAGACGGCCGGCGAGCTGCACGACGCCTCCCTGAGGGCCTTCGAGGGGGCCGACGTGCTGCTGATGGCGGCCGCGGTCGCCGACTTTCGCCCCCGCGAGGCGGAGGCCAGCAAGCTCTCGAAGGCCGGGCGCGAGCGGCTGAGCATCGAGCTGGAGCCCACCCCGGACGTGCTTGCCGCACTCTCCCGGGCGAGCTCCGCCGGCCAGACGATCGTGGGCTTCGCCGCGGAGCACGGCGAGGGCGCCGTCGAGCGGGGCAGGGCCAAGCTCGAGCGCAAGGCGCTCGACGCGGTCGTAGTCAACGACATATCGCGCCCGGACATCGGCTTCGACACGAGCCAGAACGAGGTCACGATCGTCACGGCCGCCGGCGGGGAGCGGCGGGTAGAGCGCGGTCCCAAAGGGGCCGTCGCGGCCGCCATCCTCGATGAGGTAGAGGCGCTTCGGGCGCGCGATACGGTTGAGGCGAACGATGAGCGATAGCGCCTATGACCTCTTCAAGAAGGGCAGCGAGCTGCTCGAAAACGGCGACTTCATGGCAGCCGCCGTCCCGCTGGAGCGCGCTCGGGAGCTCGAGCCCGACAAGTCGTCGATCCGCGAGGCGCTGGGCCGTGCCTACTTTCGCTCGAAGCGCTTCGAGCAGGCCGCCGTCGAGTTCGCGGAGGTCGTCGAGCGGCACCCGGTCAACGACTACGCCCATTTCTGCCTCGGGCGCGCCTTCGAGAACACCGGCCGGCGCCGGGAGGCACGCCGTCACGCGGCGCTGGCGGCCAACATGCGCCCCGACCGCGCGGACTACCGGGCCTTCCGCGATCGGCTGACCGCCGCTTAGGCCGCCCGCTCGGCGTGCCCGACCGGCATCAGGGGGCCGGGGGCTGAGACTCCGGCGCCGCTCGCGCCCGGTTGGCGTAGTCGCGCACGGCCGTGGCCGCCTCGGCCACAAGCCCGAGCAGGCGGTCGACGCCGCGCTCGTCGACCGTCCACTCGACGGATGAGCCCGGAGAGCCCACCCTGCAGAGCGGCAGGTCGGCGTGTACCCAGACGTCGCGGTCGCGGGTGCAGCCGAAGCGCACCATGCGCGTCTGGCGGTTCCACCAGAGCAGCATCCAGGCGTCGAGGTCGCCGGCGCCCGGCAGCGCCACGGCCTGGGCTCGCAGGATCCCGTCCGCTATGCGCAGCCCCACGTCGAGCGGGTGTCCGCCCATCGACTCCGCGGGAACCGTGATGCCCCACTCGGCGTGGGCGAGCCGGCGCCCGCCGCTGGGCAGCGCACTCACGTACTGATCGACTACGTCTACGGCCGCCATTCGGTCAGAGTACGTCGCCGGGTGCGCGCGCTGGTGCAAAGGGTGAGCCGGGCGGCGGTGGAGGCCGGGGGGCGCGAGGTGGCCTCGATCGGGCCGGGACTGCTCGTGCTCGTGGGCGTGCGCGACGGCGACGGGGAGGCGCAGGCCGACCGGCTCGCGCGCAAGCTGCTGGCGCTGCGACTCTTCGAGGACGCCGACGGGCGCATGAACCTGAGCGTCGGCGAGGCCGGCGGCGAGCTTCTGTGCGTGAGCCAGTTCACGCTCTACGGCGACACCCGCAAGGGCAACCGCCCGAGCTTCCTGGAGGCCGCGCCGCCGGAGGCGGCCGAGCCGCTCTACGAACGGGTGCGGGAGGCGCTCGGCGCGCAGGGCGGCTTGTTCGGGCGGCGAATGGCCGTGTCCCTGGTCAACGACGGCCCGGTGACCTTGCTCGTCGAGGCCTGAGCCGCGCTAGGGTGCTGGCGATGAACGACGTGCAGCGCGCCGTGCTCAAGGCGGTTTGCGACACGGTCGTCCCGTCGCTCGAGCGCGACGAGGACCCGGACGGCTTCTGGGCCCGCAGCGCCTCGGACGTCGGCACACCCGAGGCCCTCGAGCAGCTGATCGAGGAGACCATGCCCGACGAGCAGCGCGAGGGCCTCGGCGAACTGCTGGGCGGCCTCGCGGAGCTGGGCTTCTTGACCTCGTCGCGGCGCTCGCGCGAGCAGCACCTGCGCAATCTGATCATGCTCGGCAGCGATGCCGCGGCCGGCGGGCAGGCGCTCACCGCGCTGACCCTGTTCGTCAGCTACGGGGCGCCCGACCCGCACACCGGCCAGAACCCGTTCTGGAAGACGCTCGGCTTCCCAGGGCCGGTGTCGCCCGCGCCACAAGCCGAGCGACCGCTCAAGCCGCTAGTGCCGGAGGGCGACGAGCTGGCGCTGGAGGGCGACGTCTGCGTGGTCGGCTCCGGCGCAGGCGGAGGCGTGATCGCCGGCGAGCTGGCCGCCCAGGGCCTGCACGTGGTGGTGCTGGAGGCGGCCGGCTACTTCGACGAGACCGACTTCAACCAGCTCGAGCTGCCCGCCTACCAGCACATGTACTGGCGCGGCGGGCCGCAGCAGAGCGCCGACCAGAACATCTCGCTGATGGCCGGGACCACGCTGGGCGGCGGCACGACGATCAACTGGACCAACTGCCTGCGAACGACCCCGTGGGTGCGGGAGCAGTGGGCCCGCGAGTTCGGCCTCGAGGGGGTCGACGGCCCGGAGTACGACGCCCACCTCGACGCGGTGCTCGAACGGGTCAAGGCCAACGACCGCTGCTCGCACCTGAACGGCGTTCAGACGCGCATGAAGGAGGGCGCCGAGGCGCTCGGCTGGTCGTTCCACCACACGGTGCGCAACGTCGACCCCGATCTATACGACCCCGAGACCGCCGGCTACATCGGCTTCGGCGACCAGTCGGGCGCAAAGCAGAGCACCGCCAAGACCTATCTCGCCGACGCCGCCGAGCGTGGCGCGGAGATGGTGGTGCGATGCGCCGCCCGGCGGATCGTCACCGAGGGCGGCCGTGCGGCCGGCGTCGAGGCGCTCTACAGCGACCCGCACAGCGGCCGCAGCGCCCGGGTCTCCGTGCGCGCGCCGCGGGTGGTCGTGGCCTGCGGAGCACTCGAGTCGCCGGCGCTGCTGCTGCGCTCGGGCCTGGGCGGCCCGGCCGTGGGGCAGAACCTGCGCCTGCACCCGACCACGCTCGTCTTCGGCAGCTACGACGAGGACCAGCGCGCCTGGTGGGGAGCGCCGCAGGCCTGCGTGATCGACGAGTTCGCAGACGTCGAGGACGGTTACGGCTTCCTGCTCGAGGCGGCCCAGTACACCACCGGGCTGGGGGCCTCGGCGCTCCCGTTCACAAGCGGCGAGCAGCACAAGGAGGTCATGTCGCGCTACTCGCGGGGGGCCACCGTGATCGGCCTGGTGCGCGACCACGGCAGCGGCCGCGTAACGGTCGACGAGGCCGGCCAGCCGCTGGTCTGGTACTCGCTCGACGACGAGCTCGACGTGCGCAACGCGCAGCGGGCCCTCGCCGCGCAGGTGCGCCTGAACCACGCCGCGGGAGCGCGTGAGATAGCGGCGCTCGCCTTCGGGGCGCCCACCTGGCACGTGGGTGACGACCTCGAGGCCTTCATCGAGCGCTGCCGGCGCATTCCGCTGCGCGCGGGCGGCCACCGGCTGTTCACCGCGCACCAGATGGGGACCTGCCGAATGGGGCGTGACCCGCAGACGAGCGTGGCCAACCCCCATGGCGAGCTGCACGACACCCCGGGCGTCTGGATCGGCGATGGCAGCGCCTTCCCGACCAGCTCGGGCACCAACCCGATGATCACGATCATGGCCCTGGCCCGGCGCACCGCCGCGGCCATCCACGCCGCGAGCCCTACGCCGGCCGCGGCAGCGGCCAAGTAAGGAGACGGCGATGGCGACGGCGACGGACGCTCTTGTCCGCGACAGGCTGTTCGTGGGCGGCGAGTGGGTGAAGCCCGCGGGCGACGCGACGATCGAGGTGGTCAACCCGTCCACTGAGGAGGTCATCGGCAGTATCCCGGAGGGCACGCCCGCGGACGTAGATCGCGCGGCCGGCGCGGCGCGCGCGGCATTCGAGAGCTGGAGCCGGACCACGCCGGCCGAGCGCGCGCCCTACCTGGCCGCCATCGGCGCAGCGCTGGCCGAGCGCGGCGACGAGATCGCCGGCCTGGTGGCCACCGAGCTCGGCATGCCGATCAGGCAGGCGCGCATGATCCAGGCCGGCCTGCCCACCGTCTCCTTCTCCTCGATGCCGGAGCTGATGGAGCACGTGCAGTGGGAGGTCGAGATAGGCAACTCGCTGATCGTGCGCGAGCCGGTGGGCGTGGTGGGCGCGATCACGCCCTGGAACTATCCGCTGCACCAGATTTCGCTGAAGGTGGCGCCGGCGCTCGCGGCCGGCTGCACCGTGGTCCTCAAGCCGAGTGAGGTCGTGCCCCTGAACGCCTTCGTGCTGGCGGAGATCGTCGAGGCCGTGGGCCTGCCGGCCGGGGTGTTCAACCTCGTCACCGGCACGGGGCCGGAGGTGGGGGAGGCGATCGTGCGCCACCCCGGGGTCGACATGGTCTCGTTCACCGGCTCGACTCGTGCGGGCCGGCGGGTGTCCGAGCTCGCCTCCGAGCACGTCAAGCCGGTGTCCCTCGAGCTGGGCGGCAAGTCGCCCAACGTGATCCTGGAGGACGCGAACCTCGAGCGGGCGGTGGCCGACGGGGTGGCCAAGTGCTTTCTGAACTCCGGCCAGACCTGCAGCGCGCTGACGCGCATGGTCGTCCCCCGCCAGCGCCTGGAGGAGGCCGAGCAGATCGCGGCCGCCGTGGCGGCCAAGTACACGCCGGGCGACCCATTCGAGGAGGGCACACGGCTGGGCCCTGTGGTGTCCGACTCCCAGCTGGAGCGGGTGCGCGGGTACATCGAGAAGGGGCTCGCGGAGGGCGCGCGCGTGGTCACCGGCGGAGCCGAGCCCCCCGCCGGCCGTGAGCGCGGCTACTTCGTACAGCCGACCGTCTTCTCGGACGTGACACCCGACATGACGATCGCCCGGGAGGAGATCTTCGGGCCGGTGCTGGCCATCATGCCCCACGACGGTGAGGACGACGCGGTGCGAATCGCCAACGACTCCGACTACGGCCTCGCCGGCGGCGTCTGGGCGGGCGACGAGGAGCACGCCAAGCAGGTGGCGCGGCGCATCCGCAGCGGACAGATCGAGATCAA
>Ga0126309_10000440_pt1 | contig 13889 bp, 6 predicted proteins | sample Plot56_FD_92541 | JGI IMG/M metagenome (GOLD analysis project Ga0126309, IMG submission 92541) | Serpentine soil microbial communities from UC McLaughlin Reserve, CA, USA - Plot56 | ecosystem: Environmental > Terrestrial > Soil > Grasslands | place: USA: UC McLaughlin Reserve, Lake County...
CAAGCGCCAGACAGACTGAGAGCCGGTGCGGAAACTTCGGCGACTGGAGAGAAGGAGAGAAGAAGACGACGAACACCCCGAGACGCTTGACACCGGTGGCCCACATAGAAGCCCTGGGCTATGTTCTCCCGGCCCGTTGGGCCGGGTGGAAGTTCAGTGTGCTCAGGTTATTTCGAGACAGGCCGTAAGACGAGGCCCGGAAGCTCGCGTCGAGCAGGTATTCATTCGAGAGCGAGACGCGATTCGTACGGGCCCTGGGGTCCGCGCTCGAGAGGCGCGTCCGCCGTAGCTCCGTACATCCCGACATCGGGCACCCTCCCTGCAGCAGCAATCGCAATACGGATCGGCTGGGGCTTTGCCTCGCCATGTTCGAGCTGCTCCGCGAGAACGCGCAGAGCGAGGATTTCGGCGCGGGCCATGGCTTCGTCCGGTGATGAACCGTAGGCGAGGACTCCCGGAAGCTGAGGTACCTCGGCCAACCACCGGCCATCTTCTTCACGCTCATACTCGATCTTGAATTCCATGGCTTGCTCCGATAGCGCTCGTAGTATTCCTTGCGGCGCCGACATAGTCTACCACCCCTCTCCAGCCCCAACTGCCACCCTGGCAACCATCCGGGAGATAATCCCCTCCACATGGCCAACCACTCGCAACAGATTGTCCAAAAGCTCTGGAACTACTGCAACGTCCTGCGGGACGATGGGCTCTCCTACGGCGACTATGTCGAGCAGCTCACCTATCTGCTCTTCCTCAAGATGGCCCATGAGCGGGCCTCGGGGAGCTCGCCGTCCGTGGTTCCCGAAGGGTATGACTGGCCGAGCCTGCTGGCGCGCGACGGCGACAGCCTGGAGACTCATTACCGGCACCTGCTCGACGAGCTCGGCAAGAAGCCGGGGATGCTCGGCGTCATCTTCCGCAAAGCCCAGAACAAGATCCAGGACCCGGCCAAGCTGCGGCGCCTCATCGTCGAGCTGATCGACCGCGAGAAGTGGTCCAGCCTCGATGCGGACGTGAAGGGCGACGCCTATGAAGGGCTCCTCGAAAAGAACGCCCAGGACACCAAGGGAGGCGCGGGCCAGTACTTCACGCCGCGCGCCCTGATCCAGGCCATCGTCGACGTGATCCGGCCGCGGCCGGATGACAGGATCTGCGATCCTGCGTGCGGCACCGGCGGCTTTTTGCTCGCGGCGCACGACTACATTGCGCAGCACCATCCCAATCTCGACCGGGAGCAGAAGCGGCATCTGAAGCTTCAGGCTCTGCGCGGCTACGAGATCGTCGACTCCGTCACCCGCCTCTGCGCAATGAACCTCGTCCTCCACGGCATCGGGCCGGGGATCAACGACAACGCCGAGCCACCGGTCGAGACCCGCGACAGCCTCGCGGCCCATCCGGGTCGGTACTTCGAGGTGATCCTGACCAATCCGCCCTTCGGCAAGAAATCGAGCGTGCTGGTGGTCAATGAGGAGGGAGACCAGGAGCGGCAGGCGCTCACCGTGGTGCGCGAGGACTTCTGGGCTTCCACCACGAACAAGCAGCTCAACTTCGTGCAGCACGTCAAGAGCCTGCTCGAGATGCATGGCCGGGCGGCGGTCGTCGTGCCCGACAATGTGCTCTTCGAGGGGGGCGCGGGCGAATCTGTGCGCCGCCGGCTCCTCCACGACTGCGACGTGCATACCCTGCTGCGGCTCCCCACCGGGATCTTCTACGCGCAGGGAGTCAAGGCGAACGTCCTCTTCTTCGACCGCAAGCCGGCCAGCGAGAAGGCTTGGACGAAGGAGCTGTGGATCTACGACTTGCGGACCAACATGCACTTCACGTTGAAAACCAACCCGCTCAAGAGGAGCGACCTGGACGACTTCGTGCGGTGCTACCACGCCGAGAACCGGCATACGCGGACACCCACCTGGTCCGAGGCGAGCCCGGACAGCCGGTGGCGGTCCTATCCCTACGACGAGCTCGTCCAGCGGGACAAGTGCAGCCTGGACGTCTTCTGGCTGAAAGACGAGAGCCTGGAGGCGTCCGAGAACCTGCCGGACCCGGATGTCCTGGCGGCCGAGATCGTCGAGGATCTGCGGGCGGCGCTGGAGCAGTTCGAAGCCATCCAGGCGGACCTGGCGGCCGGCCCGGCGCCGTTGCCGCCGTCCGCCTGACCATCGCCGGAGCGCCGAGCAACGCCGGCCGGGCGCCGATCGAAGCCGGCGTCGTGCCGATCCCCATCGGCGTCATGCCGATCAGGAGCGGCGACTCGCCGATCGGGAGCGGAGGCACGCCGATCGTCATGGGCTCTATGCCGATGCCGAGAGTTGGCTCGCCGATGCCGATTGATGAGCCGCCGATCGTGATCGGCGTGCCAGCAATGGCGATCGGCAAGCCGGAAATGACGTTCGGCGTACCGACGATCCCGATCCGCGCCATGACGATCTCGATCGGCGACTCGGCGGTGCCGATCTGCGGCGTGACGATGAGGATCGGCGACCCGGCGACCCCCATCCGCGGTACGATGCACGGGATCGGCATGGCGGCGAACAGGGCCGGTGGGATGTCGGGGATTCCAGGGGAAGCGGCTCCAGCTTCGGGAGCCCTCCCCGTCACCACCACCCCAACGCCTTCGACATCACCCAGTAGACCGCGTTCTCTTCCAGCGTCCCCTGGACCAGGTGTGCCCAGGGGCCGCGGGCGTAGATGACCACGTCCTCGCCGCCGTGGGTCTCCGCGCCGAGCGGGACGAGGGACTGCTGCTGGAAGTCGTCCGCGGTCGTGTCCACGCTGGAGAGGTCGGCCCGCGGCAGGCAGGAGCAATCCATTGTTCCGTCCGGGGCACGCTGGCAGGCGCAGGGGATGGCGCCCGGGCCGTTGGCGTAGCCGAGGGTCGTGTAGGGCTTGCCGTCCTGCGCCTTGCGGGGGGTCTTGGCGGGCAGGCCGGTCTCCGTGTTCTCGACGACCAGGCCGAGGATGGGGTTGCCCCGGGTGGGATAGCCGCTCATGGTGAAGGCGTGGCTGTGATCGGCCGTGACGATGATCAGCGTGTCGTCGCCCATCAGCTCGGCCGCCCGTTGGACCGCCCGCGACAGCTCGACGGCGTCGGTCAGGGCCTTCTTGGCGCTCCCCGCGTGATGGCCATGGTCGATGCGCCCGGCTTCGACCATCAGGAAGAAGCCCTTCGGGCCGCGCTGAAGGATCTGGATCGCCTTCTCCGTCATCTCGGTGAGGGAGGGCTCGCCCGCCTCGTCTTTCGACCGTTCGAGCTCGTATTTCATGTGGGACGGCTCGAAGAGGCCCAGCACCGGCCCCGTCTTGGCAGGATCGATCGCGGCGAAGCTCTTCGCGTTCCAGACGTAGGTACCGCCGCGATCCTGCCACTCGCGGGTCAGGTTGCGCGCCCGCCGCTCCCCGTGGACCTCCGGATCTTCAGGATCGGTCTCGTCGAAGCGCAGGAACTTGGTACGGCCACCGCCCAGCGCGACCTCCAGCCCCGGGCTTGTCTTGCCATTCATTTTGACGGGCGCGATCTTGAAGTCCAGGAGCTGGCGCGCGATGTCCGGAAAGCCGCCGGCCGCCGCGCCGGCGGACAGCTCGGCGTCGCTCTCCCAGCCGCGGTTGGGCGTATGGGCGTAACAGGCTCCCGGCGTGGCATGGGTGACGGTGGCGGTCGAGACCACGCCCGTCCACAGCCCGCGCTCTTCGGCCTGTTCGAGGAGGGTGCGCAGCCGGTTCTCCGGCTTCGAGGCGGCCTCCCAGTCGTCGCTCCCGTAGACGTTCGGCGCGATCGAGAGCATGCCGTCGTTGGCCTTGCTGCCGGTGACGAGCGAGGTCATGGTGGGGGCCGAGTCGGGGACCTGCTGGTTGTTCTGGTACGTCTTGGAATGGGCGAGATAGGGGAAGAGCTCGAAGCTCAGGGAGCTCTCCTCGCCCCCCTTCCCCTGGTTCTGCCCGTCCAGGATGCGAGCCGCCGTGATCGTGGTCACGCCCATGCCGTCGCCAACGAACAGGATGACGTTCCGGGCCTTTTTCGTATTCGGGGTCAAGCGCTGGTTCGCCTCCACCTGCGCCCGCGCCCGCTGCATGTAGGTCTCCTTGGTCTCACCCGCAGCCGGGGCCTGGGCACCGAGGGTCCCGGCCAGCCCCAAGGCCACAATCCCGCCGAGCGACAGCACCCGCCACATCCCGCGCATGTCCGTCATGTGGTTCTCCTCCTGTGGGGATTCTCTCCCGAAAGGGCCGTGATGAGCCACGTCGCATTTGACGCGATCAGGGCCGTGCCATACCCTCCGCCTCATGATCCGCCGCCTGGCCTCGATCCTCGCTTGTCTCGCGGCCTCTGCCGCAGCGTGCGCGCCCACCTCGCAAGGCCCGCAGAGCGCTTCTCCGCCCGCGGTCTCCCCAGGGAACGACCTCCTCGAGGTCAGCGCGGGCAGCCCGGTGGACGACGGGATGGCGCGCTGTCTGGGGAGCTCCGGCGCACAGTCAGCCGTCCGCTCGGAGGTCGAGCCGCATGCCGTGGTGGCACCGTCCGATCCCGACCATGTCGTCGCGGCCTGGATGGTGCGGGGCAGCGAGGGCGGGCTCCTCCAGGCTTCCGCCTCGTTCGACGGCGGGCGCTCCTGGACGCCGGCTCGGACGCTCCCCTTCCAGGCGTGCGCCGGGGGGCCGGTCGACGTCCTCTCCCGCGTCTCGGATCCCTGGGTGGCGATCGGCCCCGAGGGGCGCGTCTATGTCAGCGGGATCGCTTTTCAACCGGCGGAAGGCATGGATGCGGCCAGCGCCGTGATCGTCGTCTCCAGCCCGGACGGCGGGCGGACCTGGGATGCGCCGGGCATTGCCGCGATCAGCCGCACGCCGGCTTTTTTCCACGACAACACGGCGGTCGCGGCCGACCCGCGGCACCCCGGAACGGCGTACGTCCTGACCACGCGCTATGAAGGCAACGAGACGATCGGTCCGGCGTCAGTTTCCAAGACGGTCGACGGCGGGAAGACCTGGAGCCCGATCCGCGCGATCTCTCCGCGGACGCCGGGCGCGTCCTGGGCGGATGCCCCGCAGATGGTGATCGATCCGCGCACCGGGCACCTGTTCGTCTTCTACACGCACGAGCTGTTCGGCTCGTCCATGTCGTTCCTGCGCTCGGAAGATGGCGGGGAGAGCTGGAGCCCGCCGTCTCGGGCGTACACGGGCATCCCCCTGGCCGGCGGCGACAGGACGACGTTTCCGGGGACGGACACGGAGGTCCGGATCGCTCCGGACATCGGGCATGCGGCGATCGATCCCCGGACGGGCCGGCTCTACGCGGTGTTCACCAACGGGTACTTCAGCGACGGCAAGTCTCTCCAGGTCGGCCTCACGACCTCGGGCGACGGCGGCCGCACCTGGACCGCGCCCCTCCGCGTGAGCGCCGGCACCGCGGCCAGCGCCTGGCGCCCGGCCCTGGCGATCGACGCCCAGGGACGGGTGGCGGTTTCCTACTTTGCTCCGACGCCCGGCGAGCCGGTCCGAGGCGACCAGCTCCCGGTCAGCCTGCATCTCGTCGAGATCGGCCTGCAATCCGACGGGACCCTCACCGGGGGGAAGGACGAGGTGGTGGACCGCTTCGCATGGTCCCCCGCGCCCCGTATCGCCTACTTCCTCGGCGACTACAACCCGCTGCTCGCGGTGCGCAACGGATTCCTGCCGCTCTACAGCCGGTCGATGAAGGACGGCACCCGGGTGGTGGTCGCTCGGCCGCGGTGGCCTCACCCCCCGTCCCCCTCTCCCATCGCACACCCTTCCACCGGGAGAGGGGGCGCCACCGCCCTCCCACGCGCCTCAGGCGCGCTTCAGGCGGTCAGGGTAGTACTTGCGGAGCTTCTCGACTTTCGGCATCGAGGTATAGGCGACGTACGGCTGCCGGGGGTTCCGCGCCGCGTAGTCCTGGTGGTAGGCCTCGGCTTCGTAGAACTTCTCCAGGGGGACCACCTGCGTCACGATCGGTTTGCCGAGGACGCCGGCTTCGTCGAGCTGCCGGATGTAGGCCTCGGCCACCCGCTTCTGCTCCTCGTCCATGGTGAAGATGGCCGAGCGGTACTGCCGGCCCTGGTCGGCGCCCTGGCGGTTGAGCTGGGTGGGATCGTGGGCCACGGAGAAGAACACCTTGAGAAGCTGTCCGAAGCTCGTCCGGGAGGGATCGAAGCGCACCTCGATGGCCTCCGCGTGGTCGGTCATCCCCGAGCACACCGATTCGTAATCCGCCGTCTGGGCCGTGCCGCCCGAATATCCAGACCGGACCGCGAGCACGCCGTCGATCTCCTTGTACACGGCTTCGACGCACCAGAAGCAGCCGCCGGCCAGGACGGCCGTCTGCTCCCCCGAGGCCGGTGCGGTGTCGAGCTGAGGATCGGGAAACTGATGCGATGCCACGCGGGGAATGTCACAACTCTGCTCCATCGTCTCTCTCCTTGCCGCGGCCGACGAAAACTGCCGCGGCTCGCTCATCTTACGCGGTCGGGGGGTGGTTTGGATGGGTCGCAACGAGGCCGTTTGTCCTTCCTGGAAGGACAGATTGTCCTGGATTTGTCCTTCGTGGAAGGACAAACAGATGTCCCGTCATGGATCCCCTGTCCCGTTGGCGTAGGGGCAACCCTTGTGGTTGCCCCGTTGTGCGCCACTCGCCTACAACACAGACCAGCTATACACCGAAACTCCGGAGCGTCGATAGCTGCGGTCTCCCCCATAGACCAGAGCGGCAGGGGCGTCCGGGTCCCCCACCAGCTTCCGCCAGTAGTCGAGCCCCGCGAAGAAGTCCTGGGCGACCGTCTGAGCGGACTTGATTTCGATGGCCACTCTCTCGCGGCCCTGGTCGATCAGCGCATCAATCTCGTGGCCGGTGGAATCCCTCCAGAAGTACAGATCCGGCTCTCGACCCTGGTGGAGAAAGTTCTTGAACAGCTCCGAGAGAACGAAGCTTTCGAAGATGGGCCCGCGGCTGCCATGCAAGCGGAGGTCTTCGGGGAATTGGATCCGCAAGAGGTAGCACAGGAGGCCGGTGTCGAGAAAGTAGAGCTTCGGGCTTTTGATCAGGCGCTTGCCGAAGTTGGCATGGTACGGCCGGAGGAGGCGGACAAGAAAGCTGGCCTCGAGAATCGAGATCCAGCGGCTGGCCGTCGTGTGGGTGATCCCGCAGTCGTTCGCGAGCGAGGTGAGGTTGAGAAGTTGCCCGTTGCGGCCCGCACAGAGGCGCACGAAACGGCCGAATGCCTCGAGATCGCCGACGTTGACGACTTCCCTCACGTCGCGCTCGATATAGGTCTGATAGTAACCCGAATACCACATCTGCGGATCGAGGCCCTTGTCGTGAATCCGCGGATAGAAGCCACGGAAGAGGACATCCATGACATCCGGCGAGCTCTCCTGGCGTGTGCCGGGGATCTCCTTTCCCAACTTCTCCAGCGGGAAAGGCTTCCGCCCCAGGAGCTCACCGAGGGACAGGGGGAGCAGGTGGAGAATGGCGCTCCTCCCGGCGAGAGACTGACTGATGGAACGCAGGAGGAGAAAGTTTTGAGAGCCGCTGAGGATGTATCTCCCGGGGGTATCCTCCCGGTCGACGATGGTCTGGATGTAGGAGAAGAGATCGGGCGCGCGCTGCACCTCGTCGAGGATCACCGGACCGGTGAATTGCCCGAGGAAACCGCGGGGATCCTGAAGCGCGAACTCACGAACGTCGGGCTCCTCGAGCGACGCATACTCGTGATGGGGGAACGCCGCCTGGACCAGCGTGGTTTTTCCTGATTGGCGCGGTCCGGTGAGCGTCACCACCGGATACTGCTGCGCCGCCTTCTTGAGGACGGGTTCGAGGTTGCGCTGAAGCATGCAGATTGAATTTACAATGTTCAATCTGCAAAAGCCAGGCTTCGCGTCCCCCGGAGACCCTACTCCACTCGTACCTCCCTCCCCGCCGAGTACGCCGTGTGCTCCGGGGCGTACATGGACTGGATCGTGGCCGGTCCGGCTTTGAAGGTTCCGACCATGTTGGCGCGGACTCGGTGCTTCAGGGTGTATTCGCCCGCGGGGAGGCTCTCGAAGAAGAAGCTCATGCCGCTGTCGCGGGTCTCTTCGTACCACCAGGCGCCGTCGCTCCAGCGCCAGCCGGAGTGGGCTCCTTCGGGCTCCAGCCCGGCCGGACGGGGATCGCGCAGGTGGACGTACTCGGCGGCGACGCGGCTGCGGATGTGCAGGTGGACCTCCACCTCGTCGCCGGGATGCAGGACGTCTCCGGTCTCCAACGGCTGGAGCACGGTCTCTTTCTCTGCCTTCACCCTGCGGAAGTAGCGGCGATCGACGCTGAAAAGTTGCCCGTCTCCCTGCTCGGGCAGCTTCTCGGTCGAGAAGTGCCAGGTGGCTCCGGCGAAGAGAAAGCCGGGGGTGGGCTTCTCCACCACGATCGTTGCGTCGCGTGGGCTCACGTTCTCCCCTGGGACGATGATCCGGTTCTCCTTGCCCGTGTAGCTGTCCGGCTCGAAGACGAAGTCCTGCCGCCGTTCGCCGATCCGCACCGTGGCCTCTTCGCGGGTCCCGATCTGCCCTTCCTTCTCCAGGTAGACGGCGACGGCGTAGATCACCTCGGCGGTGTCGCGCGTGGACCTCCAGTGGCTGAGCTGCTTGTTGAGGAAGAGCCACTGCACGAGCCCGTGGCGGCGCGGGTCCTGCGGGAGCAGCTCCTGGACGGCTCTCAGGACGAACGCGTGGGTCTCGACCGTGTCCTCGTACCAGAGCCAGCCGTGCTCTCCCTCGGTCCAGAACGTCCCCTCGTCCGATGTGGTCTTCGTCGATGCCAGGGCGGCGGTGAGGACCTGCCGCCCGTCGGCCGTGCGCCCCATGCGGTGCAGGGTGAGGGCCAACATCGCCTTCAGATAGGGCGTCATCTCGAACCGGTGCGCCCAGGAGATCTTCAGGATCTCCTGGCGGTCTTCGGCGGTCAGCGCTCCCCGGGTCCACTCCTCCGGAGAGGCCGACGCCGCGTAGTTGAGGAAGGTCGCCAGGGGCCAGCAGCCGCAGCTATCGAGATCGTCCTTCCGCTCGGCCTTGAACCATGTGCCGAGATAGCTCCAACCTCTCTGGATCACGTCCTCCGGCACCTGGAGACCGAACTCGTGGCCCTTGGCGAAGCCGTAGAGCAGGTAGATGGTCATGTAGGGGGATTCGGGGCCGCCCGGCCACCAGGGGAAGGCTCCGCTGGGAAGCTGCGCCTTCCTCAGCTGGTCCAGGGCGGCGAGCTGCTCGGCGCGCGCCACGCGCGGATCGAGGACGCGGAGCGACGGGCTGTCGTCTCCGTTCCGCAGCCCCCGCGATTCGGCGAGCCAGGGGGTCTCCTCCAGAGTCATCTTCCGGTTGGGATCGGAGGAATCCAACGTCTCCAGGGGTGCCTCGCGCTTCGCCAGCTCCCCGGCCATCCGCGCGACTTCCGGATAGCGGTCGAACAGGCTCGTCAGGATGCCCGTGGAGACGAACCGGTTCAGCGTCTGCTCGGTGCACTCGTAGGGATAGTCCACCAGGTAGGGCAGCGCGGCCAGGAGCCCATAGAAGAGCTGGCCGTCCACGGTCACCACGAGTTGCTCGTCGATCCGCGTCGGATCGTCGTTCCGCGCGAGGTCGGGGAACGTCATCTCCCGGCTCCCGGGCTCACGCAGGGCGACGTAGCGCGACTGGGCGAGGTGCATGCGTGCGGGCAGGATCGGCAGCGGGCGCAGCTCGCCGTCCTGCACGCCGGGCGTGACCGCGGTCACCCGGAAGGCGACAAGCCCGGCGCGGCGCGGCGTGGCCAGCGGGAAGGTCACGGTCGTGCCGCCTCCCGCCGCGGCCTTGAAGGGGAGGCGGGCCGTCTCCCGGGTGAGGCCGAACGCGCCGAGCAGGCTCTCCTCGGTCTCCGGATCGATCACGTCCAGCTCGACCTCACCGCTCAGAGGAGCCGCGGAGGCGTTGTCGACCGCCACCTTCAGCTCCGCCCGGTCCCCCTCGCGGAGGAAGCGCGGCAGGTAGGGACGGACCATCAGCTCCTTGACGCTCTCCACCCGCCGGGAGAGCGAGCCGACGCGCAGGTCGCGGGTCAGCGCCTGGACCCAGAAGCTCCAGGAGGTCACGGAGTCGGGGACGGTGAACTCGATCTTCGCGGAGCCGTCCGGTCCGGTGAGCAGGCGGGGCTCCCAGAAGGCGGTCTCCCGGAAGTCGCTCCGGAGCTCCGGCGCCTGCGTGGCCTGCTGCGGCGCCGGCGCGGGTGGCGGAGGCGGCGGCGGCGGGGGCGCCATGGCGAGATCCTCGGATACCACCTGCGAGACGGTCGCTCCAGTGGAGATCCGTCGTTCGTCGAGCAATGCCTTTTCGCCGAACGCGAAGGTGCGGCGCCCCTCGAGCCGCAGGGCGTCCTCCAGCGTGGCGGGAGTCGCCAGGAGCTCGTACCAGGGGAGACCATACCCTTCGCCGGGGAGCCGCAGACGGTCCCTCTGCGGCTCGAACCATGTCCACTCTCGCTGGAAGGGTTGTGCCAGGACCTGCGCCGGGCCGAGGCTCGACTCGTCCGGCGTCATGGACGTCCGGTCCGGGAATAGAGAGAGGAGGTCCGGCAGCTGGTGCTCCTGGAAGAGATCGAGGCTCCGGTCGTACATCGAAGCCAGGACCTCGGCCGCCGCCGCTTCGGCGCCGCCCTCCCGCGGAGTGCGCACCGTGACCGACCAGGTCTCCCGCGCGCCCGGGCGGATCTTGTCGCGGAACGTGGCCAGCTCGACGGAGAGCTCGTGGTTGTCCCAGGGGACGAACACATGAGTGGCCTGGCTCAGGATCTGGTGATCCCGCACGCCCACGAGCTTGAAGCCGAGCCCCCCGCGGTCCTCGGAACGCAGCGGGATCTCGAGGAGGGACGGTCCGCGGTCCGAGAGCAAGGCCCGCCGCTCGCGCAAACGCCCGCCGCTGTAGATCTCCAGGAAGAGCGGCTGGTCGCGGAGCCCGGAATGGGCCAGGAGATGGATCGTCTCGCCGGCCCGTGCCCGCGGGCGGTCCACGGCGAGGACCAGCGGCAGCGCGAGAGGCATCTTCCGGCCGGCCACCAGGATCTCCTGCTGCGCCCGCACCTGAGTCCCGAAGTCGTCGACCGTCTCATAGCGCAACCTGTAGGCGCCGGCAGCCAGCTCAGGGAGAGCGACGTCGGCGCGGCCATCCCCCTTGTGGCGGGCGGTGCCGGAGGCGATCCGCTCTCCGTCCTCCCACAAGGTGAGCACGCCGCCCGGGCTGTAGGCCGGCTCCTCGCGCGGCCGGAGGGCGTCGCCGGGCGTCTCGTAACCTCCCGCATCCGTCTCCAACGGGAGAGGCAGTGGCTGATCGGCCGGGAGGAGGGTCTCCTCCGGCTGGCGCAGAGCCACCAGGGTCCAGGTGCCCTCGCCCGGCCGCGGCACGCCGTCGAGGCTGGTGCGCGCGATGCGCACCACGCCCGGCGTTCCCGCGAGGAGGAAGCGGGCCTCGTCCGCCAGGCCGATCCACGCCTCGACCGCGGCCTCCCCCAGGCGGAACCGGCGCTCGGCCTCGCGGGTCTCCCCCGCCGCTTCCGTGACCTCGGCCTCGATGTGAAAGCTCCAGGTGGCGCCGCCCGTCGCGACGCCCTCCTGCGCAGCCGGTGTGAAGCTCAGGCGGAACGCGCCCTCGGCATCGAGCGTGGTGGTGCCGGTCGCCACCACCCGTTCCCCACCCCAAGGCGGCTCCCAGCCCCAGAGGCGCCACCGCTCGTTCCAGACCGTCTCGCGGACCACCCGCCAGCTCACGCGGCCGTCGGTCACGGGCAGGCCGAAGTAGTACCGGGCCTTGCCGGAGAACGTGGCCGGCCGGCCGAGGCGCACGGCCTCCGCCGGATCGTCCAGCGTCACCTCGAACGTCGGCCGCTTGTACTCCTCGACCCGGAAGCCCGTCCCTCCGGAGAGCGAGCTCGTCAGGCTCCAGGAACCCAGAGGGCGCCCGGCGGGGAGAGGGAACGAACCGGCCGCCGTGCCGAATTCGTTGGCCGTGAACGAGCCGGAGGCGACCGTCTCGCCGTGCGCGTCGAGGAGACGGATCTCGGCGGTCCGCCCGGAAGCGGGCACCGGCTCTCTTCCGGCGGATGAGTCATAGACGAGAGCCTTCCAGAACACCGTCTGCCCGGGCCGGTAGATCGAGCGGTCGGTGAAAAAGAGGGTCTGCGCCGACGCCTCGGTGTCGAGCCCCCCGTAGAAATAGGCCCCGAGAGAGGAGACGTCGTCCCCGTGCCGCGCCAGAAGCAGCGCGCTCCCCTCGGGAAGCGCGATCCGGGCCCGGCCGTCCGGTCCGGTGACCGCCTTGACCCCAGGGACCGGGTTGGAGCGTCCCTCGCGGGTGTACGCCTGGATCCCGACGCCTGGAAGCGGCTCGCCGGTGGAGCCCGAGAGCGCCGTGACCACGAAGGACCCCGGCTCATCAACCTGGCTCGACAGCACGAGGTCGCCCAGCACAATGCCGACGGCGCCGACGAGTCTCTCCGCCTGGTCCTTCTCCTGCGGCTCCGGCCAGGGGGTCGCCGCCACCAGATAGGCGCCCGGACGTTCGATGGGCGGTGTTATATAGGTCTGGTGGAGCTGGAAGTCGGGCGTCGGAGGGAGGTCCGATGTCCATTCGACCGCGGGCTTGCCCGCCGCGAGGGCTTCCTGGACCGCCGGAAAGGTGTCCTGGCCGCGCTGCACACGCGCCGCCAGGTCCACGGGCCAGGCGCGGAACCGCAGGCGGGCGAGATTCTTGTGCTCCACGTGGAGCGAGCGGCGGCCGGGGCCGTCGCTCGCCATGCCGCTCAGCGTGAAAAGGGGGGCCTCGATCCCCTCGGCCAAGCTCAGGGCGCGCTCGCCGCCGGGCGACTTCGGCCAGGTCGCGGCCGCTTCGCGGGCGAGCGTCCGGGCCCGCGGCAGGTCCCCCTCCTGGCGCACGAAGTCCGCCAGCGTGGCCATGCCCATGGCCCACCAGGGGAGATCGCGGAAGGCCGGGAGACGCTCCTCGAGGTCGCGGCGCAGGAGCCGCCGGTCCTCGTCTTCCCTGAAATGGCTCCAAAGGAGGCGGAGCCGCTCGCGGCGGGCCTCCAGAGCGCCGGCCCTCTCACCCTCTGCGGCGTGCCAGGATTCCAGATCTCCCAGGACCGCCGCCATCCGGGCGAGGGGGTGGATTGCCGCGTCGTCCGGCTGCGCGTCGACCGTGCCGTCGATCAGGCGGGGCAGATCGGCGCGAGGCAGATCCTGCGCCTCCTCGACCGACCAGAAGGCGGAATCGGCGAGGACCTCCGCGATCCGGTAGGAGACCGCGTCGCGCAGCGTGCCGCGGACTTCGGAGGGATAGCCGTTGGGGACCAGATAGCGGTAGACCTCGGAGAGCTGGACGTCCGAGAGCGTCTCCCGGGCCTTCCAGGCCTCGGCCGCCTCGGCGAGAAGGGCTTGCAGGATCTCGCCGCGCGTCGCGCGCTCCAAGTCGAGCAGCCCCTCGTCCCGCGGCTTGTCGATCCGCTCCCGCTGGTGGACCCGCCAGGAAAATTCGCGGGCGTAGGCCTGCAGCGTCGCCGCCACATAGAGATGCAGGATGGCCCGGTCGCGGAGGTTCCGGGGCCACTCGGCCTGCCGCAGGACGCGGTAGCCCTCCGCGTGGCCGGAAGTGGCGACCCGGAGCTGCGTCTCCTGGATCAGAGCGCGCGTCCAGGTGGCCTCATCGCCAGCCTTCCGGGCCTCCTCCCGCACCTGGGCCGCGGCATCGGCCGCCGCGGCGAACTGGCCTTCCGTGAGGAGCGCCTCGATCTGCTTCCAGGGATCCGGAGGCGGCTCCGCACCGAGGGCTGCCAGCCCCTCCACCGCGAAGCCGTCGCGGACCGAATACGCCGCCGAGGCCGCGAG
>Ga0126309_10000441_pt1 | contig 13882 bp, 17 predicted proteins | sample Plot56_FD_92541 | JGI IMG/M metagenome (GOLD analysis project Ga0126309, IMG submission 92541) | Serpentine soil microbial communities from UC McLaughlin Reserve, CA, USA - Plot56 | ecosystem: Environmental > Terrestrial > Soil > Grasslands | place: USA: UC McLaughlin Reserve, Lake County...
CCCACGGCCCCTCTCATGCCAATCTCCCCCCCGCCCTACCCAGCGAGACCGGGGCCGCTGCGCGGCCCCACGGACTTGACTTACACAGGCCTTCTCATGGAAGTGCGTGTGGGAGAGGGGGCCGGGGGGGAGGGTCCCGGCGAAGCCGGCCTTTCTCCTCTCTCGGGAACCCCGAACCGCGCGCGTTCCGCCTTCTGACGTTATCATCCGCGGATGACGATCGAAGAGGCCGTCGAACAGTTCCTGTTCCACTGTCAATACGAGAAACATCTCAGCCCCAAGACCCTCAAGGCCTACTCCATCGACCTCCGGCAGTTCTCCGAGCACCTGGCCCGGGAGCTCGCGGTCACCGACCTGGCCGGAGTCGACAAGCCCGCCCTGCGGGACTACATCAAGAGCCTCTTCAACCATCTCGCCGAGAAAAGTGTCAAAAGGAAGGTGGCGACCCTGAAGGCCTTCCTCCACTTCCTCGAGAGAGAAGACGCCGTCGCGGTGAACCCCTTCCGCAAGATGGACGTCCGGATCAAAGAGACCCGCCGGCTGCCGAGAAGCATCTCGCTGGCGGACCTGGAGAAGCTCTTCCGCCACCTCTACCGTCTCAAGAAAACCACCCGAAAGAAATCCGCCACCTACCGTCTCCTCCTCCGAGACATCGCCGTCATCGAGCTCCTCTTCGCCACCGGAGCCCGCGTCGGAGAAGTCTGCAGCCTGAAAACCCAGGACGTCGACCTCCGCCAGGAAAGGGTCCGCATCCTGGGCAAGGGAGGAAGGGAGAGGATCCTCCAGCTCTGCGACGAAGAGACCCTCGGAGCCCTGAAAGACTACCTGGCCCTCTGGGAGGAGGATGACGAGGCCGACACCCCCTTCTTCCGCAACCGAAACGGCACCAAGCTCTCGGAGCAGACCGTGCGAACCGCGCTCCGCAGGTACACCCGGGACGCCGGGGTGCTTCTCCACGTGACCCCGCACATGCTGCGGCACTCCACGGCGACACTTCTGCTGGAAGAAGGAGTGGACATCCGGTTCATCCAGCAGCTCCTGGGCCACCGGTCGATCGCCACGACGCAGATCTACACGGAGGTAGGGGCGGGGGCCCAGCGGCGGGTGCTGGCGGGGCGGCATCCTCGGGGGCGGTTTAGGGCGGGGTGATGCATAGGGTGCCGGCGTTCTCGGCGATGGCCACCACACCCGCAGGACTACAGTCAACTGTGATTTTTCATAGAGCTTGGTTGAAATCGGTACGCATGGTATGCTCCGCTTACAAAGAGTTCAACTCCTGCATGGTTTTGTAAGCGGTAGCGGTGATCTTCTCGACAGGAATAAATTGTGGCGGCTCGCGAAACGTACTTCTTACGGCTAAGCTTTATTGTAATGTCATGCTTCGTGTCACTCGGACTTCTTGCACATGTTTCTCTTGTCGAACCGCAAGCGACATCCGAGGATTCCAAAGTTCCGAGAAGATTTCCTCCTCGCAAGCTGGATGAGCTCAGAGGCAAGGCTGAGGAATACGGCGCAGAACCTCCGACGCTATCCGAGGCGGGAGAACCATCAGTTCCCCCGAAGGTGGCCGGCTGTGAGTGCCGGCCTCCTGGTGAACTTTGGTGCAAGAAAGAGCTAACAGGCTTTAAACCTGGCGCTTTCACTCATCCTCAGCTAGAGGACTTCGCGCGTTCCGTGGCGACTCTAACGAAGCTAAACGATCCGTCAGCGCAGCGTACTATTTTCCGCGTCATTAAAATAGTAGGCCAGACCGACGGCCTCGAAAACCCGGGTATCTGCTGCTGGAGAGATCTCGTGAAGTTCGAAAACGAGTGCTCATCTATTATGCCTGAAGCCAGCCCCAACCTGTCGCTGAATGAAAGGCTGCTAGGTTTGGCACGTGCCTGTGTAACGCGAAAGGCTCTAGAGCGAAAGTTCCGAGATTCACTTCTGTTGCTCCCAAAGGATTGGCCTACTTACGCAGAGGACATAGAGACTGGCGGATTGGTTGGGGGGCAGCACAGAAAAGCTACCGTGGAAATCTGGATAAAGGATGGGTGCTAAATGGAAAAATCAAGCGCAATCTCCCTGGCACAAACTGCCCGTTTTCCTGGACACTACATCAACTCCGTTCCATTTTCTATCGAGAAGAGGCCGCTCCGATCTTATTGGGAGGACGCAAGCACTTATGGAATAGAGGAAATTAGTGCTGCGCTCGCTAGAGTTGAAACGGTTCTGCGCTGTCTAGGTTATCCTTCACCAGGTCGCTCTTTATCGGAGAACTCAGCGGGTAACACGGAGGCATTTGCATACTCACCTGAGTTCTTGGTGAACCTTCTTGCTCTTATGAGGCGTGAACCCGCTCTTCGCGCTTACCTTGATCCACACAGAGACGAGGCCGAGAACTCCACCGATCCCTTAGCGGCGTGGGCCGCCGCCTCAGGAGACGTAGCATTTTTTCTGAACTTGAGGGAACGGGGGTGGGAACCAAGTGTTTCTCGCTATATTGAATTGGCGAAATCGGTCATTGTTCCCGCTATGCTTATTGTGTTGACGGCGTTTTTCGGCAATCGGATCGCCACCGACCTACAGCGTGAAGCCTTTAAACATCAAAGGACTTTTGATGTTCGGCTAGTAGGGCTCCAAAAAGGTCAAGACAGAGCCGCCGAGCTTTACACTTCGCTCAACGAAATATATTCTACCATCGCAGATCTAGAAGGACAGAAATTCACAGGGCTTCAGACGAACAAGCTGCGGGCAGAGAGACAGAAGCTGGACTCGATTCAGGCTGCCTCCAAATTGTACGACAGTGACGATATCGTAGGAAAGGCGATCGTGGATGCCGAAGTTCTGCTTGACAATTACATTGAATGCCTGGACAGTAAACGCGAAAAAGAAACAGTGAGCCCCACCAAAGAGCCATCGGTAAACTGCTCAGAGCAGAATAAAAATATACTTACTGTCTTCGATGAGATCCTGAACGCTCATACACTTGCTATGACGAAGCTAGTCAACAGCGAGTCGTGAATAACTCCCATACCCTGTAGTCAGTATATTGCGTCGTCAAGCCAACCAATCTCGGCGATGATCGGTCAAGAGTCAAGAACAGCCCGCCACTCCCACCCAGCAAGGAGGCGGGCCATCAAACCTTCAAGATCTTCTCAGTGCATCAGTCTGCCGGCCTCGTTCACCCTCCGAAAGGGCCGGCTCCGCCTCCGGATGGGCTTGATCCCGTACCGCAGGAGCTTCTCGTTGCGATAGCGAGGACGATCTTAATAAAGTTGCGCATCGGGTGATGGATTCGCGATAGGTCTGGAAATCCTTGGAGGGCGGGGTGGACGGCTAGGCTCCAGCCACCTTGCCGTCCTTCCGCTTCTCCCCCACGGTGGGATAGCAAGCCAACCTTGCTGTGCAATCATTTGGAGGTTATGGATACGGGTCTCGCCATTGAGCTAATCGCCATTCTTCTTTCCGCCTGACAGCTCTAACTTACAGTTAATTCCATTTTCTAACCAAGCCGCGCTTTTTCATAGAGGTTTTCCGGCGAGGCCGCTCAGGGACGTTCACCGAACGCTGCTCGCACGAACAGCCCGCCCCCTCCCACCCAGCAGAGGACGGGCCCTCAACCTTCAAGGCCTTCTCAACCCATCAGTTCGTCAGCCCACCAGCCCCGTTCACTCTCCTCACAAACCGCGGGCTGCGCTTGCGGATCGGTTTGATCCCGTACCGAAGGAGCTTCTCGTTGTTGTGGCCGAGGACACCTTTGATGTAGTAGCGCAGGGACATCGCGGCTTCGCGGTAGGCTTTGAACGCGGCGTACATATGGATGGTCGCTTCCCGCGCAGAGATGGCCAGGGCTTCTTTCTGGTTCATGGCTTCCACCGCCTTGGCATACGCGCTCTCCAAAGCCGTCTTGAATCTCGAGACCCCAGGCAGCTCGGCCTCGGTCTCCCGCACGGACTTCAAGAGCGTCTCCACATCGTGAAGCTGGTCGGCGTATGAGTTTTTAGAGTTCTTAGGCATGTCCAACTCTCTCCTGGAAAAGTGGGGGAGCGTGCTTGCGACACGCTCCCCCGGGTTGTCAGGGTGGTCTAGTCGACAGACTTGGGCGTCTTCGTGGCGGGCTTCGAGCCCGTCACCTCCCCGTCCGTCGGCTTCTCCCCTTCCGCCTTCTTGCGGCGCTTGCGGATCGGCACCATGTTGAAGTGGACCAGGCGCTCGGTTCTCGGCCCGAACTTCGCCTTGACCACCGCACGGAACTGAATCGCGGTGTCCTTTCCGTGCGCCAGGGCGGCCTTGAGCTCCTGCGTGATCTGTTGACGCAGCGCGGTCAGCTCGTCCTGTCGCGCCTTGAGGGTCGTGACTTGCTCCAGGGCGTTGGCCAAACCCTTTCGCTCCGTCTCGATCCCCTCAGCCACTTCCGGACTTCTCTGCGCCGCATCAAGCAGCAGAGTCCAATCTCGAAGGTAGTCGGCATATGCGCTCGGCATGGCGGCCTCCTACTCGGCCTCGCTCAGCACGGCGCCCGTGACGGCACCGGCCAGCGGACCTTCGAGAATGATTTTGATGTTGACCTCGGCCAGCTCCACGGTCATCCGCTGATGCGGATTCACGACGAGCTCGAAGACCGAGGATTGCTTCACGCCGGCCCCGGCGACCGACTCGGGCTCCTGCACGCGCTCCGACTTGAGCCAGAGGACCAGCGGCTCCTGCACCTCCAGGAGCTCCATGAGCGGCTCCTGCACCCGCTCCGACTTCAGCTCCTGCACAGCCTTGATCGTGTTCGTGTTCATCCTGCTTCTCCTTTCATTGACTCCGGCACCTGAATTGGAACCGGAAGGTTGACTTCTCTTCGAGCGGCTTCCGAGCCCGGCCTATCCGAGCTGCTCCGCCAGATCCAGCACCTCCTCGGTGATGCCCGCCGCGCTCTTCGAGGGGCCGGAGAGCGCCAGGCCGATCCTGCCGCCTTGCACCGACGCCTGGAGGGGCAGACCCAACTGCCGCGCCAGCAGCGCCGCGAAGGCGAGGTACGCCGCCGCCGACAGCGCATCCGGGAGGTGCCGCACTCTGTCGATCGCGTTGCCGCCCGGCTGCATCTTCCATCCCGGCAACCGCTTCAGGCGCAACTGCACCCGCTCCGACTTGAGCCGCTCCTCTCCCCGCTTGCCGGTCACGGCCATGACAGCCCTTCCCTGATCGTCCGGCCGCACGACGCGCTTCCGGAGCACCGGTTCCTGCGTTGCACCTGCCGGGTTCGTGTTGTTCGTGCTCATCCTGCTTCTCCTTTCGAATGTCCGGAGCCTTCATTGGCACCGGAAGGTTGATCTCAAACGTTTCCTAGAAAACTTCCAGGCCGCCGTAGGTGGTGAACGTCGAGCTGCAATCCCGAGCCTGCACCGTGTGACGCACCTCGTACTCCCCGCTCGCGATCCCCGAGAACGACACCTCGCGAGGGATCGTCCCCGGCTGAATGGATCTGGTCTCCACCGGAGTGCCGGTGACGGCATTCCGGAGCTGGAAGACCACGTTGAGCACCTTCTCGCCGGGGGTGGTCGTCGTCTCGTCCTCACAGACGATGCGGTGACTGCCCGCCACGCGGCACTGGCCGCTCAAGTGGATGCGGTACGGCCCTGCCTCGCACAGCTCGGCCGGCGCCGTCTTCTCTTCACTCGGCTCCGTCGGGCTGGCATTGCAGCCTTGCCCGAGGACCGCCGCGAGGGTGAGGACTGCGAGGAGAGGGATGGATCTGCTGCTGGACATCTGTCTGCTCCTTTCTCAGATTGAGGGTTGCCCTGTCGTGAAGGGCCTTCATGTAGGCCGCTCACGTCGTCATGGGTGCATAGTAAACGGACAAAAACGGCCTGTCAACCCCCCTTGTGTGTTTCTGAGGAACACATGCAGCCTTGAGAGGAGCAGCGTGCTAGAATGAGCCTCGTGAAAAGACAGGCACAGCATGAGACGGGATCAACCGTGGAAGTCGCCCGGGACGTGTTGAAAGACACGCTCCTGCGGGGTCCGGTCTCCCTGGACGAGATCGGGAGGAGGATGGGGCACGTGCGCGGCTACATGAGCCGTGCCTTACGCGGGGCGAATCCTCTGACGCTCGAGACGATCATCGGCGCCTTGGAAGCCGCGGAGCTCCCGCCCGCGGACTACTTCGCTGCAGTGGCGAAAGCACTCAGCCCGCCCGAAGGGGAGGACGGGCCGAGTCAGGCACAGATTGAAGAGACGGTGCTGCGGACTCTCCGGAGGCTTGGCTGGCTGAATGCGCCCGGAGAGGACAAAAGAGGCTCAGGCACTCCGACGCGCTAGGCCGTTGGCGCGAAGCGCGGCGGCAAGCTCGACCAGCGCAGCCTCGGAACCCTTCTCCACTACCTCGGCGAGAAGCTTTCTCTCGCGGGCGTCGGCCGGGATTCCGAGGCTGTCCAGAATCGGCTCGATCGACAGGGCTTCCTGGCGGGCTCGAAGAGGCTGAGCTTCCAGAAGAAGGCGCGCAAGATCCAAGGTGACAACTGCCACCTCTTGTGACTGACCCAAGGCTGCGAAACGCCGTCGTACAGTTTCGTAAGTGACCACGGCGTTCTCGATTTCACCTAGAGCACCGGCGATATCCGCCAACAGCCACTCGATCTTGAGCTGCGCAGCTTCCCCGCCCATCATAAAACGAACCTTGCAAAGCTTAACTATCCAGAGAGCTTCGCGTGCCCGGCCTGCGTTCACCAGGTAGGATGCCAAGTTCTGGAAGCCAGCCCGGGCAAGTCGGTCTCGTTCGTCTGACTCGGGCAGAAGGCCGATAATTTCAAGAGCGCCCAAAACGCTGTCGGCCGCTCGATCCGGAAAGCCAGATTCGTCAAGAACAAGCGCTGAGTTCAGCAGCGTTTTGGCAAGGCCATCGTTGTCAGAGGCGCCGCGGCGCAGCAAGGCAGCGCGTTTCAAGAATGACTCCGCCAAGTCGAGCTGGCGCATGTCCTTCTTCAAAGAGGCGTAGAACTCAAGGATAAGAGGTTCGTTCGGAGCGACGGCAAGGGCTTGCCGAAGGTAGTCATCAGCTTCGAGGAAGTTGCAGGAAACTCTATGTGCGTTTCCTAGGTGCGCTAACAACATACCCGCCTCAGGGGTCGCAGTCGAAGAAGAGATGTTGACAGCAGCGGCCTCGCACCAAGCGAGCATGGCCGCCGGGTCGGTGTAGCGAACTGCGAAACCGCGTTCGGCAACAGCCAGCCGAACGCGGCCAGAGCATGAGGAATTGGCCAAGAACAGTCTGGCCGCCCCTGGATTTGTAAATTCAACCACGCTGGCATGCCTCCTACGGGAAAAGGCTACAGCGCTGGCATAGTATCAGAGGGGCGGCTCAGATGCGAGAGTCATTTTTTACCCATGCTCTGGACAACCAAAGGGATCAATTGCGCAGCTTCCTTGAATGGTTACTGGAGCACTCTTTACTGAGGATGCATCTCCCGAAGGGCAGCCATTAGGGTCAATCGCACAGCTCCCCTCCCGAAACCAGTCGGTCAACCCGCTCCAAACGCTGCTGAGCCAAACGTTGAGGGTCTCCCGCTGCGGAGCACGACCCGCTGTCTCCTCCGCCGTGAGCTGCGCAGGGGTCACCGCAAGCGCGAGAGCCACCAGGCCGACCGGCAGGAGTTTACGGAGCATGTTCATCAGAAACCTCCCTTGAAATGGAATTCGCATTCATCGCGAGCCCAGGCCCGACATTTTACGAGGATACGCTTCGAGCCAAGGATCTTCTCCGCTCTTCGGAAGAAATGCTGAATCAGAAGTAGCTCGCCGCTGAGCCTGATCACCAGGCCGGGGAAAAAATTGGGGGGCTCACGCCCCCCGGCGACAAACCTCAGGGAACGACGGCTCTTTCGACGTGGTCCGTCACACCTCTCCCGCCCCCCGGATGCGAATCACCTCGTCGCCAACCTCCGGAGCCGCTTCTCCTGCTTCAACCCCCGAAAGGGCCGTCCCGCCTCCTCCGCATACCTCCGGCACTGGTTGTCGATGCTCTCCAGCAACAGCTGGTCCGTCGTCTCGTTGTCCGTCCGTTCTTCTCCTCTGACAGCCACCAGCGCATTGAAGAGAAAGTCGTACGCACAGCTCGGCGGCACCCAGGCTTCGGCCAGCAGCTCCGTGATGAGAGCCTTCAACTGCAGCAGCCGTGGCAGCGCGACCTCAGGTTCCATCACGCCGCCCGGCACGCCTGCCGGCACGAAGCGATCTCTTCTTCGTCCAGGCCTGCCGCCCGCAAGGCCTCGTCGCCCGCGGCAGCCAATAGCTCGGGGTTGTTGATGCCTGCCATCGCGAGCTTCCAGGCGGCGTGCGGCGGCAGCCCTCGATGCAGCCAATACCGACCGATGACCGGAAGACGCCGGCCCAGCAGCCGCTCGCAACGCAATAGCGTGAACGTGCCGAGCCCGGGAAGCGCAAGAAACTGCTCCTGGGAAAGCGGCGCGACATCATCCAGATGGAACAGGCCCGCAAGGCACAGCCGGCCTGCCATCGAGGCTCCCAGACCTTGCTCGATCCAGTAGGAACGCCGGTTGGGAATCTCCCGGCCGAGGAGCCGCTCCAACCTGCGCAGGATCCCCTCCCCCACCGGCACATCCTCGCGCCACCGCTTCGTTTCCAGGTCCGCCAGGCTGGCCAGGCCGGCCCGCCGCAACCGCTGCGCCGCCGCCACGGAGAAGCCCTGGCTTCGCCAGTAGGCCTCGACCGGATCAACGTGTGCCGCCGGAATCTTCCGTCCGAGAATGCGCTCGCAAGCTTCCACCGCCTTGGCGCCCACGAAGGGCAAGGCGAGGAGCTCGGGCCGCGACAGGGAGCTCAGCCGAGCAAGCGTCATTTTTTCCATGGCGAACGTGATCGCCGCCGCCATCGGCAACCCGCGCTGGCGCCAGACCTCCTCCGAAGGGGTCGCCACCTGTGGAGGCCGCGGCCGTGCCCGGCAGAAGCTCGCCCAGGAGCTGCTCCAGACGATCCAACGTCTCCGGCCCCACATTGGGTAGCTCAAGAAGCTGATCCCTCGTAGCCCGTTCAAGATCGGCAAGGGACAGAAAACCCGCCCGGGTGAGCGCCAGCGCGCTCCTCGGCATCAGCCCCGCGCCGAGCCAATACGTTGTCTCCGGGTACCGCGCGAGAAAATGAGGAAAGCGACCACGCCGCGAGCCCTGTCTCTTCGGCATACCGGGGCCGGGTTACAGCTGCGACAGGAGGTTGGGCTGCCTGGGTGAGCATAGGCTTCTCTTCTCCGCTCCACCGGCCCACCGCCGCGTTTCTGCCGCGAACCGATTCAGTGCCTGGTCGTACGCACCCGCCGCCGGCTTCGGCATCAGTCGTCTCAAATGAGATGCGCACGTGGGGCACTGCGTGAGGAGGTGCCTCACGATCGCGCGGTTCTGGTGCGGCGTCGTAACGCCCCTCAGGAATCGAACGAGCATCTCGTCTGGAAGGTGTTCCATGCTGCCTCCTCGAACGAGGAGGCTACGGCAGGCACTCCGCAAGGAGCAGAATTTCCCGGATTTCAGAGAGCGTGGGCAGTGGCTTCACGCGGCTCTCTGGTTTTCGTAAGCCGCGACTTCGCCTCGGCGGAAGAGCGACGGCATCCCGTCTTTCTCGCACTTTCTGTGTCACACTTTCTTCGCTGAGCGCACCCTCTGTTGTCGAGACGCGCAATTTGGGAAAGGGAGGTCACGATGGCGGAGTTGCCGGTGGAGAGCCTGGTCCTGGCCGTCCTGCGCACGATCGCAGACATGAAGCAGAAGGAGGTCGAGACCGCCGCGGACGCCGCGCCCGGCTCGGTCACCTACTACGAGCGCAGGCAGGAGCCGCCGCCGGAGGTTCTCGCGGAGTATGCCAGCGGCATGAGATACCCGGCCTATATGGTCCGCCGCACCCGCGACCTTGTCGAAGAAGCGCTCGCCTCACGCGACCCTGCTCGCTCGGTGAGCCCGGAAGAGGTCGCCCGCCGTGAATTGGAGGAGCGGGCCTGGGCCGGATTCCGCGACCTCCAGAGTCGGCTCGACGAGATTACCGAGGCCTGGTTGGAGCACCGCGAGGCCCCGTATCTCTGGCGCCGCTTGGAGCGCCATACCGCGAAGGCGCGGCTCGCCATGGTCCGGAAGAGCCGGGACTTCTGGAGCCCCGGCCTGTGCGCCCTGGTCTGCGAGAAGAGCGTCGCCGCCGCGGTCCACGACGGCCGCGAGGCCGAAGAGCTCGCCCGCCTCGCCGTCGAGCTCGCCCGCCGGGTGCCCGGTAGCGAGGCCCACCGCGCCCGGCTGGAAGGCCTCTCTCAGGCTTCTGTGGGCAACGCGCTCCGGGTCCGCAGCCAGCTCCCGCTGGCGGATGCGGCCTTCGTTCGCTCTGCCGAGCTCTGGAGCCAGGGCGCCGGCACCTTCCACGAGCTTCTGGACCCTTCCCGGCCTCTCGATTTGGAAGCGTCGCTCCGCTTGTCGCAGAGGAACCTGCCGGAAGCCTTTGAGATTCTTGAACGAGCCCTCCCCCTGGCCCGGTCTTCCCGCGCGCGGGGCCGCATCCTGCTTCTGCGAGCCAAGGTTCTCGAAGAGAAGGGTGATCACGTCGAAGCGCTGGCTTGTCTCGATCAGGCCGAGCCGCATATCGTGGAAGCGGGCGAACCCTTCTATCTCTTTACCCTCGAGCTAAACCGGCTCGTGAATCTCGCGGCTCTCGGGCGCGTCGGCGAGGTGGCGAGCGGGCTCGAAGAAGTCAATGCTTTGGCAAAAAGACTGAAAAGCGCACCCAGGCTGGCGCGCTGCCGGTGGGTGGAAGGGCGCGTCGCCGCCGCCCTTGGCCAGACTGAAGAAGCCATCGCCGCCTTCCGGGAAGTGCTGGGCGTGTTCGCTGCCTGCGAAAGCCCCTACGACTGTGCACTCGTCCATCTGGAACTGGCCATGCTCCTTCTCGAGGAACGGCGTACCGGTGAAGTGCGGGCGCTGGTTGCGCAGATGGAGCCGATCTTCGTTGCCCAGGGGGTCCACCGCGAAGCTCTCGCGGCGCTCCGCCTTTTTGTCGATGCAGCCCGGCAGGAGCAGGCTTCCGTAGAGCTGGTACAGAGCGTCCTCGATTTCCTCCGCCGTTCCCGCTACAACGCGGAAGTCCACTTCGAAGCAGGGTGCTGCGCCCCCTTTCCCGAGGAATTGGGCTCATAACCGGAAAAGGGGGCCGGACTATGAGGGTGTCTATTACCCGCACCCGCCGTTCGGATCGGCCGAGCAGCCGTTATCGCCCATTGTGGCTGCGGCACCGCCTGCCCCACCGGCACACCGGCCATTCGGGTCAACGGTGCAGCCGCTCTCAGCGACCGCAGTTGCCGACCCGGCGGCGCACCGGCCGTTCGGATCCTCCGAACAGCCGTGTTCTACCTGCGAACCGGCGCCGCACGCGCCATTCGGGTCGAGTGAGCAGCCGCTCTCACCCCAGAGGCCAACCAATGCATTCCAGATCTGAGTGGCAAAATCCCAAGGTTGCAACCAGGCAGAGTCGGCCCTGCCGGCGGCTTCGGCGGCCGCGGTCCACGGCCCCACGAGGGCCAAGGCCAGCAGGAGAAGGATCGTGGAACGGCGTCGAGAGGGTCGGAACATAGAATCTCCTCACAAGAAGGCCGGTCCGTCGCGGCCGCCATGGCCGCGCGGCGCCCCCTTGGCGCTATGGTGCGGCACATCCGCCAGAAAATCCCGAGGGAGGAGCGATGCGAGATCCCGCGAATGTCGGAAAAACGGGCCTGGGCCGCCGCCTGGCCGTGCTGCGGACGGCCCTGGGCCTGGAGCAGAAGGACGTGGCCCTGCGCGCCCGGGTTGCCCCCGGCGCCGTGTCCGAGATCGAGCAGGAGAAGCGGAACCCCGAGCCCGAAACCCAGGACCGCCTTCTGGAGGCGCTCCGGGGCTCGCCGGCGAACGTCCAACGAGCGGACTGGTTGATCCGGGCTGCTGCCCGTGACCCCGAGGGCCCTGGTCGCCTCGCCGAAGCGGCGGGCCGGGCGATCGAGGGTCTTGGCTTTGCCGTGGAAGACCAGGCGCGCGCCCGCATCGCGCAGCGCGCCGCACCGGCTCGACCGACTGACCGCAGGGAGGCACTCCAGGATTGGAACGACCTGAAGTCCTTGGCAGTCGAGGATCTGAAGAAGATCATCGAGGACTGCCCGGAGCTTCAGACCACTACTTTCTGGGAGGTCGTGTGCGAGGAGAGCGCCAACTTAGCTCGGACCGACGCGAAACAGGCGCTCGCCCTGGCCCGGCTGGCGCTGGGCATGGCCGAGTGGATGCCCCTGGCCGACGCATCGCAGCGGCCGGCGCACCAGGGGGTTGCGCTGGCCTATGTCGGAAACGCGGTCCGCGTGCAGGGCCACCTGCCCAGGGCTGAAAAGGCGTTCCATCAATCTGATGCTTTATGGCAGGCGGGAAGCCCGGCCGGGACATCCCTTGATGGCAGCCGACGCCTCGTCCTCCGGGCATCATTACTGTTCGATCAGCGGCACCTCTCTGATGCTCTCGCCCTGCTGGATAAGGCGCTGGAAATGGGCCCAAGGGGGCCGGCGGCGCGCGCGCGCATACTCATCATAAAAGCCAAGGTCTATGAAGAGCTGAAGCAGCCCGAAGTGGCCTTGGGGTTCCTGAATCAAGCCGAGCCGCTGCTTGCTCAGGAGCCAGAACCCGTGCTCGTGCACATCCAGCGGACCAATGTGGTAGTCAATCTCTTGGCTCTTGGCCAGGCGAACGAAGCCGAGCGCCGGCTGGGCGAGGTGCAAGCCATGGCGAAGCAGCTCGGCAATGCCCTGGACCAACTGCGTCTCCGCTGGCTCGAAGCAAGAATCGATGCGGCTCTCGACCGACGCCTCGAAGCCATTGAAAAGCTCCGGCAGGTGCGAGCGGACTTCCAGGAACAGAAGATCGCCTACGACACGGCTCTCGTCACCCTGGAGCTCTCCGCCCTTCTTCTCGAGCAGGGGCAGACCGGTGAGGTGAAGCAGCTCGCAGAGGAAATGCTCGACACCTTTGCCAAGCAGGAAGTGCCGCAGGAAGCCGAGAAGGCCCTGCGGATCTTCTGTGCGGCGGCGGTCCAGGAATCCGCCACCGTGGAGCTGGTGCGCCGGGTGCTCGCGGAAGTGGAGCGGCGGTAGGAAGTCCTGGCTTACCGGCCGCACCCGCCGTTCGGATCGACGGAACAGCCCTCGTCAGGTGTGGCGGTTTCGTGGGTGGCCGTTCCTCGGGCACAGAAGCGGGGCGGTCGTGGTCGGTGAAGCTCTGGGCCGGCGGGACGCCGGCGTTCCCAGGCGGGTGGTTTGGCCGGCTGCCTGGCTCTGTTCGACGGGACGCTGGTCGCGGCCAGCCGTGCGGCAGAGTGCCTGGTGCGCCGGCCGGAGAGCCTGGCCCATCGGCTGGAGGCGGCCGGTGAGTTGGCTCTCGAGCGGGCCGGCGTGAGTCTGGATGCCCGGCTCGGCGAGCCCGGGCCCGATCTGCCGCCAGCCACCGCCGCTTTGTCGCAAGCCACGGCGCCCCGGCGGCAGCCTTCGGCCGGTCATCGGCACCGTGGTGCCATCCTGCGGCATCACAGTGCCAGTCACTCGCATCCCGCTGCCGACCGCCGGCAGAGGTCTGCCGGTCTTCGGCATTTGCCTGCCGGTCACCGGCAGAGGTCTGCCATCCGCTCGCATGCGTCTGCCGGTCACCGGCATCGCAATGCCAGCCACTGGCATCTGGCTGCCGCGCACTGGCCAAGGTCTGCCGGCTGTCGGCATCTGTCTGCCGGCCGTCGGCATCTGTTTGCCGATCACTGGCATGAGTCTTCCGGTCACCGGCATGGGTCTGCCGATCACCGGCATTTCTCTGCCGGCAGCCGGCATCTGGCTGCCGACCGCTGGTACTGCAATGCGGGAGACCTGTTC
>Ga0126309_10000442_pt1 | contig 13879 bp, 15 predicted proteins | sample Plot56_FD_92541 | JGI IMG/M metagenome (GOLD analysis project Ga0126309, IMG submission 92541) | Serpentine soil microbial communities from UC McLaughlin Reserve, CA, USA - Plot56 | ecosystem: Environmental > Terrestrial > Soil > Grasslands | place: USA: UC McLaughlin Reserve, Lake County...
GACCGGCAGCTCGGCTTCCCGGAGGATCTGCCGCAGCCGGTCGGCGTTCGCAGCCGCCTGTGCGACGAAGTCGCGCCCGTCGCCGGGATCGCCGGGGCTGCGGTTGTTGTTGTTGAACAGGACGTACGCGTTCTCGGCCTCGCCTGCCAGCTCGCGCAGTGGCTCCACCCACTCGCGCAGCTCGTCGTCGGAGTAGAGGTAGTCGAAGCGCTCGCTCGCGCCGCCTCCGCGCTTGTGCCAGGTCTCCGCGTTGCGGCCGTGGAACCGCATGTAGGCGCTCGGCCCCGTCACGGCGAGGACCGTCGGCACGACGGTCTTCGCGTCCAGTCGAGGTGAGTCGGTGACGACGTGCGTCATTCCGTGCTCCTCCAGGAACCGCAGCGTCTCGTCGCGAGCGTCCTCCTCGAACCAGCTCGCGTGCCTGAACTCGACGAGCAGCTCGTGGTCGCCGAGCTGCTCGCGCGCCCACGCGAGGTAGTCCAGCGAGGCCGGCTTGCGCACGACGTAGGACGGGAACTGCATCAGGATCCCGCCGAGCTTCCCGTCGCGCCTGAGCGGCGAGACGCCCTCGAGGAAGCGCTTGAAGATCTCGGCGCGAAATTCGCGCGAAGGCCGGTCGACCCGCCCGCGGTCGTCCACCGGCGCCTCGTCGCGGAGGTCCGGCGGAAGCTGCTGGATGCGAACGGGGTGCCGCGTCATCACCCCGAAGGCCTTCACGTGGAACACGAAGTCGTCGGGCGTGCGGTCCGCCCAGCCCCCGGTGGTCGCCTCCTCCGGCAGGCGGTAGTAGGTCGAGTCAATCTCGACCGTGTCGAACCGCTCGGCGTAGTACGGGAGCCGCTCCCGCGCCGGCAAGCCCTTCGGATAGAACCACTTCGTCAGCGCCTCGTCCGCGAAGCTGCAGGTGCCGATGCGCATACGTCCCATGCGGCCAGGATAGAGGGAGGCCAGCCCGCAGCCTCTCTACAATCGCCGGATGGACCCGAGACCTGTCGGCGTCTTCGACTCGGGCATGGGCGGCCTCACCGTCCTGCACGAGTGCCTCGTGACCATGCCTCACGAGGACTTCCTCTATCTCGGCGACCACGCGCGGCTTCCGTACGGGCCGCGGCCGCTTCCGGAGATCCGCCGCTACGCGCGTGAGCTCGGGCACTTCCTCGAGACGCAGGGGGTCAAGCTCGTCGTCGCGGCGTGCAACGCAGCGACGTCGGCCGCGCTCCCACAGCTGCAGGAGGAGCTCGGAGTCCCGGTCGTCGGCGTGATCACGCCCGAGGCCCACGCCGCGGTGCTCACGACGCGCAACCGCCGGGTCGGCCTGATGGCGACGCAGGCGACCGTCGCCGCCGGCCGGTATGCCGAGCTCGTCCACACGCTCGACGCCGGTGTCCGCTTCTTCCCGGTCGCCTGCCCGCGCCTCGTACCGCTGATCGAGAGCGACGAGCCGTTCGGCGTCGAGACGACGGATGCGGTGCGCGAGTACGCGCAGCCGCTGAAGACGGCCGGGGTCGACACCGTCATCCTCGGCTGCACGCACTACCCGCTGATCCGCCCGATCTTCCAGCGTGTGCTCGGGCGCGGCGTCACGCTGATCTTCTCCGCGGAGGAGACCGCGCGCGAGGTTGCCGAAACGCTCGCGCGCAAGGGAATCGAGAACGACGCCGCCCGGGAAGGCGCCTACCGCTTCCTGACCACCGGCGATCCCGGAGCGTTCCGCGCTCTCGGCGAGCGGTTCCTGCAGCTGCCGCTCGGCGAGGTCGAGCACGTCGACGTGTCGACGCTGGAGGCGGCTGCGTGACCCAGCGAGAGGGTGGCCGCCGCACCGACGAGCTTCGCTCGCTGACGATCGAGCCGGATTTCCTCGAGCAGGCGCACGGCTCCGCGCTGATCTCGCTCGGGCGCACGCGCGTGCTGTGCACCGCGACGCTCGAGGACGGCGTGCCGCGGTGGATGGTGGGCCGCCGCAAGGGCTGGTTGACTGCCGAGTACTCGATGCTGCCGGCCTCCACCGGCCAGCGCACGGCGCGCGAGGCCAGCCAGGGCAAGCAGAAGGGCCGCACGGTCGAGATCCAGCGCCTGATCGGCCGCGCCATGCGGGCGGTGGCAGACATGGAGGCGCTCGGCGAGCGGACGCTGTGGCTGGACTGCGACGTCCTCCAGGCCGACGGAGGGACTCGCTGCGCCGGCATCTCCGGCGTCTACGTCGCCGCGAAGCGCGCGCTCGACCGGATGGGCCTCGGCCGCGCGCTCGTCGACACCGTCGGCGCGATCTCCGTCGGAATCGTCGACGGCGAGCCGCTGCTCGATCTCGACTACGTCGAGGATTCGAGCGCCGAGGTCGACCTCAACGTCGTGATGACCGGGAGCGGCCGGCTGGTCGAGGTGCAGGCGACCGCCGAGGGCGCGCCCTTCTCGCGCGACGACCTGGACGAGATGCTCGCGCTCGGCGCGCAGGGCATCGACGAGATCTCGGCGGCGCAGCGGGCGGCCGCCGAGGCCGTGCATGCCTGAGCTCACGCTCGCGGAGCTCGCACTCCGGCTGGGGCTCGCGGCCGGCCTCGGCGCGGCGATCGGCGTCGAACGGGAGCTGCGGGAGCGGGAGGCCGGGTTGCGCACGCACCTGCTCGTCTCGCTCGGGGCGGCGCTGTTCACGCTCGTGTCGGCGTACGGCTGGACCGACTGGCACTTCTCCAACAGAGAGGGGATCGTCTTCGACCCGACGCGCATCGCCGCGCAGATCGTCACGGGCGTGGGCTTCCTCGGCGCCGGCGCGATCATCCGGCAGGGCTTGACGGTCCGCGGACTCACCACGGCTGCAACGCTCTGGGCCGTTGCAGCGATCGGGATGGCCGTCGGCGCCGGCTACTACTCGGCAGCGGTCCTCACGACGGCGGTCGTGCTCGTCAGCCTGTGGCCGCTGCGGATCCTCGCGTTCAGGGTCTTCGTGCGCATCCGGCCGGAGGACCGGCCGCTCGAGATCGAACTGCCCTCAGGCGCGAGCGCCCAGCCGGTGCTCGCGGCCGTCGAGGAGTTCGGCGCCGAGGTCGAGTCGATGCACCTCGAGCGCTCGCGGGACGGCCTCGTCGTCGTCATGCGAGCGGTCTTTCCCGAGGGCCCGCGCCAGACGGTCGCGCGGCTCGCCGACCTCGAGGGCGTACGCGCCGTCCGTTGGAGCTCGTAGCCAGGCTCGCTTCGGGCAACGCGCACAAGCTCGACGAGCTGCGCGCGGCGCTGCCCGACTGGACGATCGAGCTTCTGGGCGTCGACTCCTATCCGCCCGAGGTCGGCGAGACGCACTACGAGAACGCACGCGCGAAGGCCGTCTTCGGTCGAGGCGTCGCGCCGCCCGGCGAGTGGGTGCTCGGCGAGGACTCGGGGCTCGCGGTAGACGGGCTCGACGGCCGGCCGGGGCTCCACTCCGCGCGCTGGGCCGGCGACGACGATCCGCTCGACCGGTTGCTCGCCGAGCTGAACGGGGTCTCCGACCGCTCGGCGCACTACATGTGTGAGCTCGTCGCGATCGCGCCGGACGGTCGCGAGGTGCACGCAACCGGACGGCTCGACGGCCGCATCGCCGACGAGCGCCGCGGCTCCGAGGGGTTCGGCTACGACCCGATCTTCGTCCCCGAAGGCGAGGAGCGCACCGTCGCCGAGCTCGGCGACGCCTGGAAGCGCGGGAGCTCGCACCGCGCGCGCGCGGCCCGGGCGCTGGCCGCGCGGGTCTCAGGCTAAGCCGGCCGCCTCCTCCAGGTCGGCGTCGGGGTGCCTCTGGGTCCAGAGCCACCAGTTCACCTCGGCGCCAAAGACGATCACGTTCGCCATCACGTACAGCCACACGAGCAGGAGCGCAGGCCCGCCGAGCGCCTGGAGCGCGATCACGTCCTTCGAAACGCGCAGATATACGGGCAGGATCTGGAAGCTCGCCTCGAGCGCGACCGTCGAGACGAGCGCCCCGGGCAACACGTCTCGCGGCCGCAGCGGCACGTTCGTGAGCAGCGTGTAGACCGACACGAGGAAGATGAAGACGGCGACGGAGGAGATGAGCACCGAGAGGACGTAGGCGACGTACAGATTGCCGACGAACCCGGGAGCCCAGCGCTTGAGCACCTCGTAGCCGAAGCTGCCGGCGAAGAGACCCACGAAGAGAGTGATCAGCGAGGCGATCAGCATCGCGAGCGCGAGCGCCTTGCCGCGCAGGAACGCGCGGTTCGGCCGCCCGTAGACGATGTTGAACGCGGACTCGAGCACGCTGAAGAGCGAGAGCGATGTCCAGAAGATGAACACCGCGCCGACGATGCCGAGCGTGGCCGCGTTCTTCTGGATCTCGGTGACGAAGCGGACGATCGTGTTGATCGACGTCCGCGGGAACAGCTTGCTGAGCTCCTCGACCAGGACGCTCGACTCGTCCGCCCGGTGCGCGAACCCCAAAAGCGCGAGCGCGAGGAACAGGAGCGGCACGAAAGACAGCAGCGCGAAGTAGGCGATCATCGCCGCCAGATGGGTTCCCCGGTCGGCAAAGAACTTGGCGAAGACCGCCCTCACGGCCCGGGAGTATCGCTGTGTTAGCTTCGCGCCATGAGTCCCGCCGAGGCGCTCGCCGACCTCGCCGACCTCTCGACGCAGGTTCGCGTGGCGGTCCTCGCGGAGCGCGAGGGCGCGGTGCTCGCGTCGACGCTCGCCGACGAGGAGCGCTCGCAGCAGATCGCGACGGCGGCCGGGGCCGCGCTCGACGCCGCGGCGCGCCTGCGCGCGCACGGCGACGCCGCGGTCAGTGGCCTGGAGGCGTCAGTGGGCGACGGCAGCCTCTTCGTGGCGAGCGGCGACGGCGTCCTGATCGCCGCGACGACAGGGCCGGAGGAGCCGGCCGGCCTCGTCCTCTACGACCTCCGCACGTGCCTGCGACGTCTCGGTGAAGATGCATGAAGAGGCTCGCCGCCGGAACGCTCCTCGCCCTCGGCACGATAGGCGGCGCGCGCGCGATCAGGCGGCGTGGGCGCCGTCGGCTGCGGCTCGATGTCTACTACGACGACGGCGCGATGCTCTCGCTGCCCCCGACCACGGCCGATGCGACCGCGGCGCTCGCCCGCGCGCGCGAGGCCCTTCGCGCGGCCGCCGAGCCATGATCGGCACCGACCTCGCCCGGGCGCTCGCCGACCATGCGCTCTTGCACGGCGATTTCGTCCTGCGCTCGGGCCGGCGCTCCTCGTACTACCTCGACAAGTACCTCTTCGAGACCCGTCCCGAAGTGCTTGCGCCGCTCGGGGAGCGGATCGCGGCGTGTGTCGCGGAGCACGAGCCCGACGCGGTCCGGATCGCGAGCCCGGAGCTCGGGGCGGTCGCGCTCGCGGCCGCGACCGCGCTCGCCTCGGGAATGCCGTTCGTGATCGTGCGGAAGGAGGCGAAGAGCTACGGGACCGCCAAGCGGCTCGAGGGGGCGTTCGAGCCCGGCGAAAGGGTGTGCCTGGTGGAGGACGTCGTCACCTCCGGCGGCGCCGCCATCGACTCCGTGAAGGCGCTCCGCGACGCCGGTCTCCAGTGCGGAACGGCCGTCTGCGTGGTCGATCGCGAGGAAGGTGGAGCGGACGCCCTCGCCCGCCACGCGGTGCGGTTGCGACCGCTGTTTCGGGCCTCCGAGCTGCTTGCAGGGGCAAAAACTGCCGGTAATCCGCATGGTTGAGCCGAAAGGTCTTCCTTGGTAGGGTCTCTCGACGTTTGAGAGCCATCGAGGGGAGGAGAGTTCATGACCAAAGGAGAGTTCGTCGACAAGGTGTCCGACAAGGCGGGCCTGAGCAAGCGGGACGCCGGCGCCGCCGTCGATGCGGTCCTGTCGACGATTCAGGACACGCTGAAGGGCGGCGAAGACATCACCTTTACCGGCTTCGGCAAGTTCTCGGTGCAGAACCGCGCGGCACGCACAGGCGTGAACCCTCGTAACCCAGGTCAGAAGGTGCAGATCCCCGCTGCCAGGGTCCCGAAGTTCTCCGCGGGCAGCGGCCTCAAGTCGGCGGTCCGCGGCTAGGCGTCCGCCTTATTCGAGTCTTCGACGGGGGTTCCGCGCGGGACCCCCGTCTTCTTTCTGGCGTAACCTCAGGGAGATGGCGCAAGACCTCGAAGCCGCCCCGACAACCGCCGTCTCGGCCTTCGGCGACCGCCTGGCGGAAGCGATCGAGCGCAAGCGGAGCCAGCTCGTCGTGGGGCTCGACCCACGCCTCGACCTGCTTCCGGTCGAGCTCCGTGGCGACGCGCCGGCCACCGCGGTCAGCCGCTTCAGCCGCGGAATCGTGGACGCCGTCGCGCCGCACGCCGTCGCAATCAAGCCGCAGCTCGCGTTCTTCGAGGCGCTCGGTCCCGACGGCATGCGGGCGCTCGAGGAGGTCTGCGCCTACGCGCGCGCCGCCGGCTTGCTCGTGATCGCGGACGGCAAGCGCGGCGACATCGGCTCGACCGCGCGCGCCTACGCCGCGGCCTACCTGCAGCCGCGGGCCGGCGCGGGCGCGCTCGCGGACGCCCTCACCGTCAACCCGTACCTCGGCAGCGACTCGCTCGAGCCGTTCCTGGCCGCCTGCCGGCGCGAGGGAGCGGGCATCTTCTGCCTCGTCAAGACGTCGAACGAGGGTGGCGCCGACGTCCAGGACCTCGTCTTACGCGACGGCCAGCTGCTCTGGCAGCACATCGCACGGCTCGTGGGTGAGTGGGGCGAGGAGCTGGTCGGCGAACGCGGCCTCTCGAGCGTCGGCGCCGTCGTGGGCGCGACGCACCCGCGGGCGGTCGGCGAGGCACGCCGCATGCTGCCGCGCGCAATTCTGCTCCTGCCGGGGGTGGGCGCCCAGGGAGCGACCCCGGCGGACGTCGCGCGTGCGTTCACGAGCGGCCCGGCCAGCGCGCTCGTGACCGTCTCGCGCGCAGTCATGTACGCGTCGCGCCACTCGGATGCCGACTGGCGAACCGCCGCCGGGTCGGAGGCCGCACGGCTGAAGACCGAGGTCTGGGCGGCCTCGGGCTGGTAAGACCGTGCCTCGCGCGCGTCGAAGGCGCCGCGAGACGCACTGGGGCCCTCGGTTGCTGGCGCCGGCCGCGTTCCTCGCCGCGGCGACCGTGGCGATCTTGCTGATCCGGTCCGGACTCGATCCGAACGACGAACCTCCGGTGGCGCCGCCGCCCGCGACGCGTTCGGTCCGCACGAGCACCGAGCGGGGCACCACGCGCCCACGGCCGCGCCCGCGGGTGAACAGGACGTACACGATTCGCGAGGGCGACACGTTCGAGACGATCGCGGCCGACCAGGGCACGACCGTCGAGCAGCTGCAGGCGCTCAACCCCGATGTCGACCCGAATTCGCTCCAGGTCGGCCAGAAGATCCTCATCCCCCGCTAGGCTGAAACCGTGAGGATTCGCGCAGTCGTCCTCGCCGGTGCGCTCGCAGCCGCCGTCCACTCCTCAACAGCCGCCGCGACGCCGACCGTGGACGCGCGCGCCTACGAGGTCGTGAACGCGGCGACGGGCGAGGTGATCAGCGCGCGCAACGCGGGCGCCCGCCTGCCGATGGCGAGCATCACGAAGCTGATGACGGTCGTCGTCGCCCTCGAGCACGCGAAGCTCGACGACGTCGTCACCGTCGACCAAGACGCCGTCGGCGTGAGCGGCTCGGGCGTCCGGCTGCGCGACGGCGAGCGGCTGACTGTCCGTGACCTCGTCGAGGCGGCCCTGATCCAGAGCGCGAACGACGCGGCCGTCGCCCTCGCGGCGCACGTCGGGCACGGCGACGAGGACAAGTTCGTCGCGATGATGAACGGCAAAGCCCGTCAGCTCGGCCTCCGCTCGACGCACTTCGAACGCGCCGACGGGCTCGATGTCGCCGGTCACGTCTCGAGTGCCCACGACCTCAACCGCCTGGCCCAGCTGGCGATGCGCGAGCCCGTGATTCGCAACGTTGTCGGCGTCCGCAACACGACGATCGCGGGCGGACGGTCGCTGCACACGTGGAACGACCTGCTCGGGAGCTTCCCGGGCCTGATCGGGGTCAAGACCGGCCACACCTCGAACGCCGGCTGGTGCCAGGTCGCCGCCGCGCGCGGGCGCGGTTTCACGATCTACGCGACCATCCTAGGCTCGCCCAGTCGCAGCGCCCGGAATGCAGACCTCGCCGAGCTGCTCTCGCTCGGGCTCTCGAGCTATCGCCTGGCGTCCGTGGTCTCCGCTTCGAGGACGTACGCGACGGCCGACCTGCCGTACGGTCGCGATCCGCTCCGGCTCGTCGCGATGAAGCCGGTGCTCCGTCCCGTGCGGCTCGCGCGTTCGCTGACCGAGCGGGTGGTCGCGCCGGCGGCGGTCGGGCTTCCGGTGCGGGAGGGCCAGCGCCTCGGCGAGGTTCACGTCTACGACCGCGGCAAGCTCGTCGCGAGCTCGCCGCTCGTCGCCTCGCGCTCGGTCGCGTCGCCCGGAACCGCGGCGAAGGTCGGCTGGTACACCAAGCGCACGCTCCACCACCTGGGAGGGCTCTTCTCGTGATTGTGACGGTGACGATGAACGCGGCCATCGACCGGACGGTGACGGTGCCGAACTTCCTGCTCGGCCAGCGTCACCGTGCGAGCCAGGTGCTCACGCTCGCCGGCGGCAAGGGGATCAACATCGCGCGCGCGCTGAAACGGCTCGACGTGCCGGTGGCGGCGACCGGGCTCGCCGGCGGACGGACGGGCGTCCGGATCGTCGAGGAGCTGACCGCGGAGGCGATCCTCAACGACTTCGTCCGCATCGGCGACGAGTCGCGCACCTCGACCGCCGTCGTCGACCCGACCGCGAACACCTACACCGAGATCAACGAGTGGGGCCCCGAGGTCGGCGACACCGAGCTCGAGGTGCTGCACGAGAAGCTGATCTACCTGGCGCGCGGCGCCGACGTCGTCGTCTTCGCGGGAACGCTGCCGCGCGGTGTGGCGCAGAACTTCTACGCCGAGTCGATCCGGGAGCTCAACCGTCGTGGAGTCCGCGTCATGCTCGACACCGAAGGCGAGCCGCTCCGGCTCGGGGCGGGGGCAGAGCCGTACCTGATCGCCCCGAACCAGGGCGAGGCCGAGGGGCTGATCGGGCAGGAGCTGACCGAGGAGGACGAGGTCGTGCAGGCCCTGGAGGCGATCGCGGAGCTCGGCCCGAAGAACGTCCTGATCACGCAGGAGTCCGGCTGCTATGCGCTGCTCCGCGAGGAGCGCGGCGCGGCGAAGCGCTTACGTGCCATGGCGCCGCGCATGGAGCCGCTTTCGGCGGTCGGCGCCGGCGACGTGCTCCTCGCGGGCTTCCTCGCGGCGCTGTTCGAGGAACGGCCGGCCGAGGAGGCGCTGCGGATGGCGGTGGCGGCGGGCGCCGCCTCGACGCTCGAGATCGGCGCCGGCCGGTTCGAGCCACGCGAGGCGGGGCGGCTGTACCAGGCCGTGGAGGTGGTCGAGCTGGAGCCCGTTCCGGCCGGATAAGCGCCGTCGGGGGTCGCTGGTACGCTGACCCCTTGGAAGGGTTGGAGCTGGGAAGGATCGAGCTCGAGCGCCTGGTGGAGCTCGACCGGCGCTTTGCCAAGGAGGGCCTCACCTTCGACGACGTGCTGCTGCAGCCGGCGCGCTCCGAGGTCCTGCCGAACGACGTCTCGACCGCGACGCGGCTGACCCGTTCGCTCTCGCTGGAGATTCCACTCGTCTCGGCGGCGATGGACACCGTCACCGAGGCGCGACTCGCGATCGCGCTCGCCCGCGAGGGCGGGATCGGGATCCTGCATCGCAACCTGGCGATCGAGGCCCAGGTCGCCGAGGTCGACAGGGTCAAGCGCTCGGAGTCCGGGATGATCGCCGAGCCCGTCACGCTCACGGCCGACGCCCCGGTCTCGGCGGCCCTCGAGCTGATGGCGCGCTACCACATCTCCGGTGTGCCGGTCGTCGACGAGGCCGGCGTGCTCGTCGGGATCCTGACCAACCGCGACCTCCGCTTCGAAGGCGACACCGGCCAGCCTGTCTCCGAGCTCATGACCGCCCGCGACCTCGTCACGGCGCCCCTCGGGACGACCCTCGAGCAGGCGCGCCAGATCCTGCACCGGCACAAGATCGAGAAGCTCCCCGTCGTCGACGAGGACGGGCGTCTGCGTGGGCTCATCACCGTCAAGGACATCCAGAAGCGGATCGAGTTCCCGCTCGCCACCAAGGACGAGCGCGGGAGGCTGCGCGTCGGCGCCGCCGTCGGGGTCGGGCCGGACGCGCTCGAGCGCGCGGAGGCGCTCGTCGCGGCCGAGGTCGACGTGCTCGTCCTCGACACCGCCCACGGTCACTCCGAGGGCGTGCTCGCGATGGCCGCCAAGCTGAAGTCGCGGTTCGACATCGATCTCGTGGTCGGCAACGTCGCGACGGCCGAGGCGGCGGAGGCGTTGGCGGACGTCGGCGCCGACGGAATCAAGGTCGGAATCGGACCTGGCTCTATCTGCACGACACGCGTCGTGGCAGGCGTCGGTGTGCCGCAGATCACGGCGATCCTCGACACCGTCCAGGTCGCGGCCAAGCACGACGTCCCCGTGATCGCCGACGGCGGCATGACCTCCTCCGGCGACGTGGCGAAGGCGATCGCTGCCGGCGCCGAGACGGTCATGCTCGGCTCCATCTTCGCCGGAACCGACGAGTCGCCGGGCGACGTCGTCGTCGTCCAGGGCGAGCGGCTCAAGCAGTACCGAGGCATGGGCTCGCTCGGCGCCATGAAGGCGCGCGGCTTCTCGAAGGACCGGTACTTCCAGGGCGACGTGGAGGACGTCGACAAGCTCGTCCCCGAGGGCGTCGAGGCGCACGTGCCGTACAAGGGCCCGGTGCGCCACGTGATCCACCAGCTCGTGGGTGGGCTGCGCCAGTCGATGGGCTACTGCGGCGCCGCGACGATCGACGAGATGCGCACGGCTACGAAGTTCGTCCGGATCACCGGCGCCGGCCTCCGCGAGAGCCACCCGCACGGTGTGACGGTGACGAAGGACGCGCCGAACTACCGCCGCGGTGGCTGAGGTCATCGCGTTCCCCGAGCGCGAGGTTGCGCCCGAGGAACGCCCCGTGCTCGTCGTCGACCTCGGCGGCCAGTACTTGCAGCTGATCGCCCGCCGCGTGCGGGAGGCGCGCGTGTACTCGGAGCTCGTCGGCCACCGGATCACGGCGGCCGAGGCCCGCGCACGGAGGCCGGCCGCGATCGTCCTCTCGGGCGGCCCGGCGTCGGTCTACGCGGACGAGGCGCCACAGGTCGACCGCGGGCTCTACGAGCTCGGCGTTCCGACGCTCGGCATCTGCTACGGGATGCAGCTGATGGCCCAGGACCTCGGCGGCCGTGTCGAGCGGACCGGCGTGTCGGAGTTCGGCAAGACCGAGCTCCGAGCGGAGGGCGGTGCCTTGCTCGCAGGGCTTCCCAAGGAGCAGACGGTGTGGATGAGCCATCGCGACTCGGTCACGGCCCCGCCGGAGGGGGCGACGGTGACCGCAGGCTCGCCGTCGACGCCGATCGCCGCGTTCGAGAACGCGGATCGTGCCTTGTACGGCGTCCAGTTCCACCCGGAGGTCGTGCATACGCCGCACGGGCAGGAAGTGCTGAAGAACTTCCTCTACGAGGTCGCGGGCGCTGCGCCGGCCTGGACGCCTGCGGCAGTGATCGAGGAGCAGGTCGAGCGGATCCGAGCGCAGGTCGGAAACGAACGCGTGCTCTGTGCTCTCTCCGGCGGCGTCGACTCGGCGGTCGCGGCGCTGCTCGTCCACAAGGCCGTCGGCGACCGGCTCACCTGCGTGTTCGTCGACCACGGGCTGCTGCGAAAGGACGAGGCCGCGCAGGTCGTCGACGCGTTCGGCGGCCACTTCCACGTCCCCCTCGTCCATGTCGAGGCGGCCGACCGCTTCCTCGCCCGGCTGACGGGCGTAACCGAGCCCGAGGAGAAGCGGCGCATCATCGGCGACGAGTTCATCCGCGTGTTCGAGGAGGAGGCGTCTCGGCTCGGCAAGATCCGCTACCTCGTCCAGGGCACGCTCTACTCGGACGTGATCGAGTCGGGCGGGGCCGACGACGGGGTGGCGGCGAAGATCAAGTCGCACCACAACGTCGGCGGGCTCCCGGCCGACATGGAGATGCAGCTCGTCGAGCCGCTGCGGATGCTGTTCAAGGACGAGGTCCGCAGGGTCGGCGAGGAGCTCGGCATGCCCGAGCGACTCGTCTGGCGGCAGCCGTTCCCCGGCCCGGGCCTGGCGATCCGGATCATCGGCGACGTCACGCGCGAGCGGCTGGAGACCCTGCGCCAGGCCGACTCGATCTTGCAGGAGGAGATCCGCCGCGCCGGCCTCTACCGCGAGCTCTGGCAGTCCTTTGCCGTGCTGCCCGCGATCCGCTCGGTCGGCGTGCAGGGCGACGAGCGGACGTATGCGTACCCGATCGTGCTCCGCGCGGTCACCTCCGAGGACGCGATGACCGCAGACTGGGCGCGGCTGCCCTACGACCTGCTGGAGACGATCTCGAGCCGCATCATCAACGAGATCCCGGCGGTGAACCGGGTCGCGCTCGATATCAGCTCGAAGCCACCGTCGACGATCGAGTGGGAGTGAGCTCGAGGCCGCTAGTCAGCGCCTCCGCCCGCGGCTCACGACAAGGTTGACCCGCGCATTCGCAGGCAGCACGCTGCCCGGCCTGCGGCTCTGACCGATCACCACACCCTTGCGCTTCGTTCGCGAGAAGACACGTGTCACCGTGCCCGTGCGGCAGTGCGCTGTGCTGAGCGCGGAGCGAGCGCCGGCGAGCTGCTTGCCGAGCACCCGCGGCACACGGCACCGGATAGGCGGCCGTGCCGTGATCTGGAACGTGCGTTCGACCGCGGCCGCCGCGTTGTAGTTCACGTTGCCCGCTTGCATGGCAGTGATCGTGCACGAGCCCAGACCGAGAAGGTGGACGCGCGTGCCGCTGACGCTGCAGCGCCCGCCGGCGACGAACACGACCGGCAGTCCCGATGAGGCAGTAGCAGCGACGGCGAAGTCGGGATCGCCGAGGCGCTTGTTCGCGAGCGGGCCGAAAGTGATCGTCTGGCTCGCCTTGCCGATCGTAAAGGACCGGCTGACGCTCGGCGCGGGCTGGTAGCTCGCATTGCCGGGCTGCGAGGCGGTGATGGTGCAGCTGCCGGCGCTGCTGATGTGCACCGTTTGCCCGCTGATCGTGCAGTTCCCGGCTGCGGCGAAGCCGACCGGCAGGCTCGAGCTGGCGCTCGCCGAGACCGTGAAGTCCGGGTCTCCGAAGCCCTTGTTCGCAAGCGGGCCGAACGTGATCGTCTGCGCGGCCGGGCCGACGGGGCCGGGGCCGGGGCCGGTGACGGTCAGCACGGTCGAGCCGCTGATCCCGCTCTGCGTGGCGGAGATCGTGCTCGTGCCTGCGCTGAGAGCGTGAGCGAGCCCGCCGGCGCCGATCGCCGCCACTCCCGTGTTCGTGGAGCCCCAGCTCGCCGTCGCGGTCACGTCGGTGGTGGAGGCGTCCGAGTAGGTGGCGGTCGCGCTGAACTGCTGGTTCGCCCCGACCGCGATCGACGGGTTCGCCGGCGTCACCGCGATGCTGCACAGGCCGACCGGTCCGTCGTTGTCGCAGATCGTGGTCACGCCGGTCGCATCGGAAATCGAGCCGTTCACCGCGGCGCTGAGGTTGAAGTTGAACGTCTCGCTTGGCTCGGTGTCGGCGCAGTCGTTGATCTGGACGCGCACCGCCTTCGTCGTTTCGCCGACGGCGAAGTGGAGCTCGCCGTTTGCGGGGCTGTAGTCGCCGTTGCAGGAGTTGCCGGCGCCGGCGCTTGCGTTCGCGGTCGCATAGCCGACCGTCACCGGGTTCAGACCCGGCTGGGAGAGGCGGACGACGAGATCGA
>Ga0126309_10000443_pt1 | contig 13857 bp, 14 predicted proteins | sample Plot56_FD_92541 | JGI IMG/M metagenome (GOLD analysis project Ga0126309, IMG submission 92541) | Serpentine soil microbial communities from UC McLaughlin Reserve, CA, USA - Plot56 | ecosystem: Environmental > Terrestrial > Soil > Grasslands | place: USA: UC McLaughlin Reserve, Lake County...
AGGACTGGTGTCTCGGCAGGCTCGCCGTTCTCGCTTGGAGCCACGGCGACGGTGTCGGGCTCGGGTTGCGGTTCGATCTCGGTACCGCCCTGCGCCTCGGTCGCTGCTGCTGCGGGCTTCTTCTTTCGGCGGCGTCCTCCGCGAGAGCCGCGACGCGTACGCTTCTTCGGCGGCGCCTGACCGTCCGTCGCCTCCTCGGAGGCCAGCTCCGGCGCGGCTTCGGCCTCGGCGTCGTCAACCTCCTCGGCGACAGCCTCGACGACAGCTTCCTCCGGCTCCTCGCCCTTCCTGGGCGCTGCCTTCCGGCGCTGCCTCGTCGGCTTCTCCGCCATCGCCTCCGCGGTGATCGGCGTCTCGACCGCTTCCGGCTGCCCGAGGATCTCCGCGTAGGCCGTGCCGTCCATGACGCGCGTGACCCTCACCTTGACCCGCTTGCCGACCAGGGTGCCCCCGCGGGCGACGCAGATGTCGATCCCCTCGTGCTTCGCGACTCCGACGCTGGAGTCGTGGAGGCCGACCTCGACGAGCTTGAGGTCGAGCTCCTGGCCCTCCTGAACCGGGCTTTCGGGCTGCAGCTTCGCCAGCGGTCCCCGTTCGAGCTCCACGAAGTGGTCAAGCGGCGTGTCGCCTTTCGCAGCGATGAAGAACCGACGCCTCGTGCGCTCCTCGATCGCCTGGAGCCGCTCGGCGCCAGGCCCGATCAGAACCGACGCGACGTGGGGGTTCAGCTCGACGCGGAAGGCACCGCCGCGCGAACCGCCCGCGAGCTCCCTCAGCTTCCGCTCGATCTCCACCGCGGCCGAGACCTCCGAGAAGACGATGCCGTCGCCGTCGCAGGTGGGGCAGCGCTTCGTGAGGATCTCGCGCGGTCCGTGGGAGACGTTCTGGCGAGTCATCTCGACGAGCCCGAGCGGTGAGATCTCGACCACGTAGGTCTTCGTGCGATCCCGCTCCAGCTCGCCCTTGAGCGCCTCTTCGACGGTCTCCCGGTTCTTCGGGTTCGCCATGTCGATGAAGTCGATGACGATGATCCCACCGATGTCGCGAAGGCGCAGCTGCCGGACGACCTCCTTGACCGCCTCGAGGTTGTTCTTCGTGATGGTGTCCTCGAGCCGAGCGCCGGACGACTTGGAGCGCGAGCCGACGAAGCGGCCGGTGTTGACGTCGATGACGGTGAACGCCTCGGCGTAGTCGAAGATCAGGTAACCGCCGGACGGAAGGTCGACGCGCCGTGAGAGTGTCGAGCGAATCGCTTCCTCGACGCCGAAGTCCTCGAAGAGGGACGTCTTCGTGCCGTGCTTGTGCACCTTCTCCGCCATGTGGGGCGAGGTCTTCTTGAGGTAGCCGACGACGCGCCTGTAGGTCAGGTCGTGGTCGATGACCGCCTGCTCGAAGTCGTTGGTGAACAGATCGCGGACGACGCGCAGCGGTAGCTCGGCCTCCTGATAGACGAGGGCCGGCGCCTTCGACTTCCCAGCCTTGTCCTGGATCGACTTCCAGAGCCGGCGGAGGAAGTCGATGTCCCGCTCGATGTCCTCGGGCGAAGCGCCCTCGGCCGCGGTGCGAACGATCATGCCGCCCGTCTCCGGCGCCACGGACTTGAGGATGTCGCGCAGGCGAGCGCGCTCGTCGTCGGGCAGCCGGCGCGAGACGCCGAAGCCCTCGCCGCTCGGGACGTAGACGACGAAGCGGCCCGGAAGCGAGATCTCGGTCGTCAGGCGCGCGCCTTTCGACTTCATCGGATCCTTGACTGCCTGGACGAGGATCTCCTCGCCGCGGCTCAGCAGGTCCTGGATCTTCCGGCCGTGCCGTCGCCCTTCGAGCTCGGACGCAACGATCTCGTCCACGTAGAGGAAGCCGTTCTTCTCGAGGCCGATCTCGACGAAGGCGGCTTCCATGCCCGGAAGGACGTTGTCGACCGTCCCCTTGTAGATGTTGCCGGCGATCGACCGGCTCTCGGGGCGCTCGAGGTAGACCTCGGCGACGGTGTCGTCCTCGAGGATCGCGACCCGCTGCTCCGCGACGTCGACGGAGACGACGAGCTCCCGTTTGGCGGGCGGCGGAAGGGCGCGCGGAGTCGCGGTTCTCCGCCGCGACTGGCGAGCGGGGCGCTCGCGCGGCTTGCGCTCCGGCTTGGCCGTGGCCTTCTCGGCCTGCTCCTGCTTGTCGGCTTTCTCCTCGGGCCGGTCCGGGCGCTCGGACCGCTCGCCGGGCTTACGGCGGTTACGGCCGCCGCGGCTGCCACGCCTGCGGGGGCGGGCTGCGGCGGATGTCGATGTGTCGGCGGCCGCGTGGGCGGCCGGGGTCTCTACGGTGCTAGTGGCTTGAGCCTGTTGTTGGACAGGTTCGGTCGCTCGTTCGCTCGGCTTGCGCCGGAACCATTTGAGCAATTCAAAACTCCTTGAGTGTTTCGCGCGCGCGAGTCACTGGGCGCCGTAGGGGGGCGCATCGCGCGCAGCGATTGGGATGAAAAACACATATCTGCGACTTAGGCTAGCAGCAGCCCTTTTTTCGCCAGGCAAACGAGAACGAGTCAGGCGGCTGCGGCCGGGCGGAGCTTCGCCCGCTTGGTCCTGATCGCCCGAAGCCGCTGCGAGAGGCGGGCCCACGCCCACGGCTCGACCTCGCCGTACCGCACCTCCGTCTGAGCCCTCGTGTCTGCGAGGTACTCGAACCAGGCATCGGCCTCCTCGATCAGCAGTAGGTCCTCCGCGTCCCGCTTGCCTGCCAACGAGTGCACCCGTGTCGATTCCATGCGGAGGATCGTAGGACCCCCGCCGGACGGACTTCGCTGAAAGTCTCGCGACTTTCAGCGACCCCCGGAAGCCGGGCGCCGCTTTCGCGGCGCGCGGCGCGTCTGCCGGCCGAACGGCCTTTCCTAAGCGTCGGTTGCCGACAAGCGAGTCGGGCAAGGCCCGACTCGCGGCGGGGCTAGCGGCGGCGTAGGGCGATCGCTTGGAGGACTCCGACGGCCATCAGGTTCGTGACCATGGCGGAGCCGCCCACGCTGACGAACGGGAGCGGGATGCCGGTGATGGGCGCGATCCCGATCGTCATCCCGATGTTCACGAAGGTCTGGAACAAAAGGCCGAAGACGATGGCTCCGGCGACGGTGGCGGCGAACGCGTCGCGCGCCATAGCAATCACGCGAATCGCGCGCCACATCAGCAGTAGGTAGAGGCAGAGCAGGATCGACGCGCCGACGAATCCGCGCTGCTCCGAGAGCGCGGCGAAGACGAAGTCCGTCTGGTGCTCCGGGAGATAGTCGAGTCGCGTCTGCGTCGCCCCGGTCACTCCTCGGCCGTCCAGCCCGCCGGAGCCGACGGCGGTGATCGACTGGTTGATGTTGTACGCGGCTCCCTGCGGGTTCTTCGACGGGTCGGTGAAGGCCGTCAGGCGATCGCGCTGGTAGTCCTCGAGCACCTGCACGCCCATCGCGGGGCCCGCCCAGAGGACAAAGGTCCCGACGATTACCGCGACGGCGGCGATGACCGCGAGGTCGCGCCAGCGCGTCCCGGCGAAGAAGAGCGATGCGAGCAGGATCGCTCCGTAGACGAGGGCCGTCCCGATGTCCGGCTGGAAGAAGACGAAGAGCATCGGAACCGACGCCGCGCCGATCGCCACGAGCGTCGTCCGCGATTCGGCGACCCCCTTTCCCCGCTCGGCGAGCATCCCGGCGAGGAAGAGCGCCAGCAGCAGCTTCCCGAACTCGGACGGCTGGAACTGGAAGAAGCCGAGGTCGATCCACCTGGTCGAGCCGCGAATCTCGGAACCGGCCACCATGACGACGAGGAGCAAGAGGACCATTGCGCCGTAGATCGCCTTGCGGTACCGGCGGTAGAGGGACGGCTCGATGAGCAGGACGCCGATGAGGCCCAGTCCACCGATGACGGCGAAGATCCCCTGGCGGACGACGTAGTAGTCCGGGTCGCCGGCGACGTCCTGGCGGGTGATGCCATCGATCGCCCAGAGCCCGAATGCGACGAGCCCGCCGACGGCGACGAGCATGGTCCAGTCGAGGCGGCGGACGAACGACACCGCGCGCGCGGTGTCGGCACGCGGATGCCTCCGGGCCCGGGTCGGGGCCGGAGCCGCGTAGTCGGCCATCAGTCGGTCTCCACGAGGGTCGTCGGGGCGGTCGCGGTCCGGCCGAAGTAGCTCTCGAAGATCTTCAGTGCGGCGGGCGCCGCTGCGGTGCTGCCATGTCCACCGTTCTCGATCAGGACGCAGACGACGAGCTCGGGCGCGTCGGTCGGACCGTAGCCGCACCACCACGACTGATCCATCATCACGCTGTAGTCGCCGCGGTCGACGCTCTTCTCCGCCGTGCCGGTCTTGCCGGCGATCTTGATCGGGTACGCCCCGAAGACGCCGGCCGACGTCCCGTACGAGGCGTGGGTCGCGCGATAGAGCCCGTCCTTGACCACGTTCAGCTCGGCGGGGTCGACCCCGACGTCCCTCGACTGCGGCGAGAAGACGGCCTTGACGGCGCCGGAGTTCCCCGGCTGCTCCACGCTGGACACGAGATGCGGGGTGACGAGCTTGCCGCCGTTTGCGATCAGCGCGTAGAAGCGGGCCATCTGGAGCGGCGAGACGAGCAGGTCCTTTTGCCCGATGGCGAGCTGGACCGAGTCACCTGACTTCCAGAGCCTGTCGATCTCCCAGGATTTGGGGTACCGCTCCTTCGTGAACGTCTTGCGCCGCCACTCCGGCGTCGGCAGCAGCCCTGGCGCCTCGCCGCCGACGTCGAGGCCGCTGGGCTTCCCGAAGCCGAAGGCCGCGGCCCACTTCTGCAGCGGGCTGCCGTACTCCGGCGGGAGGTCGTAGAACTCCTTGCCCAGTTGGTAGAAGTAGGTGTCGCACGAGGCCGCAAGCGCCGTCGGCAGGTCCATGGACTGGTTGGCGAACGGGTTCCAGTTCTTGAACGTCGTGCCGTCGATCTCCATCTTCCCGGTGCAGGCCAACTGGTCGTACGGGCCGACGAGGCGCTCGCGCATCGCGGCGAGCGCCGTGACCGGCTTCCAGATCGAGCCCGGCGGGTACAGGCCGGCTGTCGCGCGGTTCAGGCCGGGGAAGTCGGCGTCCTCGGCGGCTTTCTGGTCCAAGAGCGGACGAAGCCGTCCCGGTTTCGGCTTGCCCACGTAGATGCGCGGATCGAAGGTGGGGTACGACGCCATCGCTCGAATCGCGCCGGTGCGGGGGTCGAGAGCAACGGCGGCGCCTGCATTCGCGTCGAAGCTGTCGTTGTTGATCGCAGTTCGGATCCCGTACTGGAGCGCCTCCTCGGCGGCACGTTGGAGCCTCGCGTCGAGCGTGGTGCGAAGCGCCAGCCCGGCCATCGGCCGCTCGCTCTTGAGCGGCTTGCTCCTCGGGTGTCCGAGGGAGTCGACCCGGAGCTCTTTGAGCCCCGCCGTCCCGCGGAGGTAGCGGTCGAACGAAAACTCGATGCCCGCCTGGCCGACGGTGTCTCCGTACCTGTACCGCCCGCTCTTGAGCTGCCGCTCGGTCACCTCGCCGACGTGGCCGAGGAGCTGAGACGCGAGGACGCCGTAGCGGTAGTCGCGCAGGAAGATGTCGTTCAGCTCCAGGCCTGGGAAATCGCGCCGCTGCTCCCTGAGGTAGTAGTACTCCTCCCGCGAAATGTCTTCCTTGAGCGTGACAGGGGTCAGCGGGTCGCCTCGGTGCTCGCGAAGCCGCTGCTGAAGCTCACCGACCGGCACCAGGAGGATGGCCGACAGGCGGCGGAGCATCCGCTGGCGTCCGCGCCGAGGCATATAGGCGGTCCAAACCTGCGCCGCGGTCCCGACTCGGTTGGAGACGAGCAGCCTTCCCTTGTAGTCGAGGATCGGCCCGCGCGCGGCTTCGAATCGAACCGTGCGGAGCTGGTTGTCCTGCGCGGCCGCGAGATAGCGATCCCCGGCGAGCACCTGCAGCGCCCAGAGCCGGAAGAAGAGGATCGCGAACACGAACAGGACGAGTGCGGCGAGCACGCCCAGGCGGAGCGCCAATGCGGGCGTGAACCGGTACGGCTCCTCCACCCGCGGGTCGCGGGGCATGAAGCGGGTGCGGGACGGGAGGCGCGAGACGGTCAGGAGAACTCGACCTCCTTGAGGGGCCGGCTTGCGGGCGCGAAGAGCCGCCGCATCAGCGCGTAGACCGGAACGGTGAGCAGCAGGTTGAGCAGGATCTGCGCCGGCAGGGCACGGAGGCCAGCCTGAACGGAGACAGGCTCCCCGAGCATCGCGTGCAGCGCCACGGCGCCGAACGCATACAGGACCGTGACGACGGCGATCGAGACGAGGGGAGCGTGGGCCCGGTCGCGCCCGGTCGTCTCGCCGTAGCGTCCGATCCAGTAGCCGGCGAGGGTCAGGAGCAGCGAGCTCACTCCGAGGGTGCCGAGGTTCGCGGTGTCGAGCAGGAAGCCGGCGTAAAACCCGGCGATCGAGCCGAAGACCGCTCCGCGGAGCAGCGCGACGGCCGCGAGGGTCACGAGCACGAGGTCGGCCGTCCCTCCGCCAGGCGCCACCGACGAGACGATCGCCGCCTGCACGATCACCGCCAGGAAGAACGCGATTGCAGTCTTGGCGGTGTCTGCGGTCACGGCGTCGGCGTCCTCGCCTTCGGAACCAGCACGATGAGGATGTCCAGCGACGAGAAGTCCACGAAGGGGTCGACCTGAACCTGCTGGAAGTTCTCGATGTCGGTCTGGCCGACGTGCTTGACCGAGCCGATCGGGATTTTCCGGGGGAACATCGAGCCGAGGCGGCCGAAGCGGCGTCCCGCGGTCACGATGGTGTCGCCCTCGCGCACAACCTTCTCCTTCGGAACGCGGTTGAGCTCGAAGGGTCGATCCGGGCCCTCGCCGATCTCGAGCACGCCGACGGTGTTGGTCGCGACGTCCACGGCGGTCACCGAGCTCGTGCTGTCGGTCAAGAGCGTCACCTCGGAGCTGTGCTCCGTGACCTTCGTCACCTGGCCCACGAGGTAGCCGTCGACCGAGAGCACGGGGTCGTCGAAACCCACGCCGTCGCGCCCGCCAGCGGAGATCACGAGCGACTGCTCGAACTCGCTCGGTGCGTGTGAGCTGACGCTCGCCGCAACCTGGTCGTAGTCGCTCGGGAATGACGGGCCGCTGACGAACTTGAGGGCCTTTCGGAGATCTTCGTTCTCCTGTACAGCCGTGGCGTTCTGGATCGCCTGCTGCCGGATGATCTGCATGTCCTTGCGCAGCTGCTCGTTCTCGGATCGGGCGTGGATGAGCCCGGCCGTCCAGCCGTAGGCGTCGCGGAAGGGGCGCGCGACGCGCTCCGCGCCGACCTGGAACGGGTGCAGCACGCTGGCCACATTGCCCTGAAGGCCGTGCATGGGGCCGCTGTCCGCTTCGCGGAAGTACACGGTCAGCATGGCGAGCGAGACGACGACGAGCACGGCGGCGACGAGCCTCCGGCGCAACGCCCCCGCCGCACGCGACGACGGATATGGCGAGGAAGCGGCGCGCTGAACCGTCGAGCCCAGTGCCGCCAGCCGCATTGAGCGGTTACGTGGCACGGGGGTCCAGTCTAGAAAACGTCACGGAAGGGACCGCAGTAAGCGGTTTTAGCGCCGGTAGCCGTTGCGGCTTCTGGCGCTCTTGCTCGTTCGCTGCATGACCTCGATCAGCTCGAGACTTCGTCCGGATCCGACGGCGACGCACGTCAGCGGCGACTCGGCGAGCTGCACCGGCATCTGTGTCTCGTGGCGAAGACGCTCGTCGAGGCCGTTCAGGAGCGCCCCGCCGCCGGCGAGGACGATGCCGCGATCCATGATGTCCGCCGCGAGCTCGGGCGGCGTCTTGTCGAGAGTCGACTTGATCGCGTCGACGATCTGGTTGACCGGCTCCTCGAGTGCGTGCCGGATCTCGTCCGAGCTCATGATCACCGTCTTCGGGAGGCCGGTGAGCATGTCGCGACCCCTGACCTCCGCCTGGACCTCGTCCTGCATCCGGAAGGCGGAACCGATCTCGAGCTTGATCTCCTCGGCAGTCTGGTTCCCGATCAGCAGCTTGTACTCGCGCTTGGTGTGGTTGATGATCGCCTCGTCCATCTCGTCGCCGCCGACCCGCAGACTCTGCGAGACGACGATGCCGCCGAGCGAGATGACCGCGACCTCGGTCGTGCCGCCACCGACGTCAACGATCATGTTTCCGGTCGGCTCGGACACGGGCAGGCCGGCTCCGATCGCGGCGGCCATCGGCTCCTCGATCAGGTGCGCCTCTCGGGCGCCGGCGGAGAGCGTCGCCTCCTCGACGGCGCGCTTCTCGACCCCGGTGACTCCCGACGGGACGCAAACGACTACCCGCGGATGTGCGAACCGGTGCTGGTGGACCTTCTGGATGAAGTGCCGGAGCATCTGCTCGGTCACGTCGAAGTCCGCGATGACACCGTCCTTCAGTGGTCGGATCGCGGAGATCGTTCCCGGTGTCCGGCCGAGCATCCGCTTGGCCTCGACGCCGACAGCGTGGACCTCGCCCGAGCGCTGGTCGATGGCGACGACGGACGGCTCGCTGAGCACGATGCCGCGTCCACGGACGTAGACGAGCGTATTCGCGGTGCCCAGGTCCACCGCCATGTCACGGCCGCCGAAGCCGTTGAGATACCCGAAGAGCCCCATCTCCCTCGGGGGACTCTAGCTACCTCGACGAAGGCTTCCCACCAAAACGCGCTGCACCGCGGTGTCCCCGGCAGCCAGGTCCCGGGGTCTGACCCCGGGACCCGTCCGGAAGGCACACGAAGCTGTGCCGAATTCGGGTCGCCGTTCGTCGGCGTTTGTCGGCGCCCCTAAGGTGAGCGCATGGCCAGAGCCTTCCGTCCGAATATCGCCGACGGCCTTTACCACATCACCGCGAGGGGCGTTCGTCGCAGTCCGATCTACGACGACGAGATCGACTACCGACGCTTTCTGGCGATGTTTCGACGCGTTTCGAAGGATTTGGGTTGGATCTGCCACGCCTACTGCCAGATGCCGAACCATTACCACCTCGTGGTCGAAACCACCGCACCGAACCTCTCCCTCGGGATGCAGCGCCTAAATTCGCGCTATGCCGCGTGGTTCAATTGGCGCCACGGCTTCGTGGGTCACGTCTTCGAAAGCCGGTTCTACTCGGGCGTGATCGAGTACAACGCTCACTTCCTAGAGCTCTGTCGATACGTCGTTCTCAACCCCGTTCGAGCCGGGCTCTGTAGGCATCCGAAGGAGTGGCCCTTCAGCAGCTACCCCACGGCACCGACGCCGAGGATCCTCGATCAGTTCGGGAGCGATCCCATTTCCGCGAGGGCTCGGTACGAGAGGTTCATCGCCCAAGGTGTTCCTGCAAGCCGTGTCCTGGGGTCTGACCCCCGGACACGGCCGGATCAGCCAAAGCCGTACGTCGCCGCGAAGCGCTCCGCGAGCAGGCGCACGAGCAGAGCTGCCGGAAGGCCGACGACGTTGAGGTAGTCGCCCTCGATGCGCTCGACGAGCGACGCGCCCAACCCCTGGATCGCATAGGCGCCCGCCCGGTCGCGCCACTCCTCGGCGACGAGGTACCAGGCGATGTCCCTCGCCGTCAGAGCCCTGAAGGTGACGCGCGTCCTCTCCTCGTGAAGTTCCTCCCACGCCGGAGTCAGCAGGCAGAGTCCGGACACGACTTCGTGCGTCGTCCCGGAGAGCGTCTCGAGCATCCGCTCGGCATCCGCCGAATCCTTCGGCTTCCCGAGCACGCCGCTCTCGCAGACCACGACCGTGTCGACGCCGAGCACCGGCCTTCCCTCGGCGATCGCCGCCACCGACCGCGCCTTCCCGGCCGCGTGCTCGACAGGATCCTCGCCGAGCTCCTCGTAGCTCGGCACGACGATCTCGTGCGGGATGTCCAGCTGCTCGAGGATCGCGTGCCGCTGTGGGCTTCTGGAGGCGAGGATCAGCGGCGGCGCCGGAGGGACGCTCACCGTTCCTTTCGCGCCTTCCAGATCGACTCGGAGGGCCACCTCCTGGCCCAGTCGCGCTCGGACTCGTCCCAGTAGGTCGAGGTCGCGTCCTCGGCGGGCCGCGGCTCGATCAGGTCTTCGACGGCGAAGCCGTACCGACGGAACAGCCGGATCCACTCGCCGTAGGGCAGGTCGTACGTGACGACGCCTCCATCGTCGATCTCGTGCAGACCGAAGTAGTCCCGCCGGAGCAGCGGGCCGACGCGCTCGTCCTCGTTCTCCGCGACGTAGGCGAACGGGCTCAGCTTGCTGAACGCGAGCAGGCCGCCCGGACGCAAGAGCCGCGCCGCCTCGGGCACGGTTCGGTAGGGGTCGGCGAACGTGAACGCACCGTGGTCGCAGAACACGACGTCGAAGCTCTCGTCCGGGAGCGGCACCGCCTCCGCGCTGGAGTGGACGAGTGGAAAGTCGACGCTCGCCTCGGCCATCAGCTCTCGCGCATGCTCGAGCTGCCTCGCCGAGTTGTCGAGCCCGACCGGCCGCGCTCCGAGCTTCGCCAGCAGAATCGACCAGTGCGCGGCGCCGCAGCCGAGCTCGAGCACGTCCTTGCCCGAGACATCTCCGAGGACGCCGAGCTCCGAATCGGGGATCTGCCAGACGCCCCAGCGAGGTTCCGGCTGCCGGATGAAGTTCTTGTGCCGAGCTTGGTATTCGTCGCTTAACCGGTCCCAGTACGCCCGGTTCCGAAAAGCCTCCTCAGATGGCTTTCCGGGCAACCCAGATCTCCTCCGCCGGCCAACTGCGGGCCCACTCGGCAGGCATGAACTCGTAGTAGACGTGGTCCTGCGCGCTCTCCGGCGCCAGCCGCTCGTGCAGCGCCTCCACCTCGAACCCGTTCTCTCTCAGGACCCGAATCCAGTCCCCGTGGGCGAGGTGGTAGTTGACACCCTCGTCCTCGCCCGGCCATTCGAACCGGCCGAGCTGGGCGTGCGAGCGCATGAGCCGCTCCTCGACTTTCCCCTCGTCGGGCGAGCAGAGAATCGACAGCGTCGAGTTGCAGAGGAAGACGAGCTTGCCGCCGGGACGAAGAAGCCGGGCCGCCTCTGCGATCCAGAGCTCCGGGTCACACCAGATGGAGGCGCCGTACTCGGAGACCGCGAGGTCGAAGCTCGCATCCGGAAGCGGGACGTCCTCGGCGCTCGCCTCGATGAACTCCATGTTGAGGCCTGTCTCCTGTTGAAGCCGCCTGGCCGTTTCCAGCTGAGCCGGGGTGATGTCCACGCCGACCACCCGGGCGCCCCGCTTGGCGAGCCACGCGCCGAAGTAGGCGGTGCCGCAGCCGAGCTCGATCACGTCCTTGCCCTCGAGCGCTCCGAGCGTGTTCAGCTCCGATTCCGGGCCCGAGAACATGCCCCAGTCGATCTCGTCCTTCGCCCAGGACTCCCTCGCCTTCTGATCCGTGTACTCCGCGTTGGCCTTCGTCCAGACCTCGCGGTTCTTCAGGGCGTCGTCAGCGTGGCTCATCGGGAAACCACAGGCCGATCTCCCGGTCGGCCGACTCCGGCGAGTCGGAGCCGTGGACGAGGTTGTCCGGCATCGAGAGCGAGAGGTCGCCGCGGATGGTTCCCGGCGAGGCGTCGGCAGGGTTGGTCGCACCCATCGTCGTCCGGACCGTCTTGATCGCGCCTTCGCCCTCGACGACGAGAGCCAGCGTCGGACCGGAGGTGATGAAGTCCACGAGCTCACCGAAGAAGGGCTTCTCGGTGTGCTCGGCGTAGTGCTCCTCCGCGAGCGAGCGGTCGACGGTCAGGAGCCGAGCGGCGCGCAGCTCCAACCCGCGTCCCTCGAGGCGCGCGACGATCTCGCCGGTGAGCCTGCGGCGGACCGCGTCCGGCTTGACGAGCACGAGTGTCCGCTCCACTGCCACGAGCCGGGAGAGGTTACTGGCCGGGCTGCTGTCTGCGTGGAGCCGGCGGGAACTCGATTGTCGTCGGCGTCTCCACCGGCCTCTCGCAATACGGACAGACCTGCCAGAGCGTCTCGAGTGGCGCCTTGCAGTTCACGCACGCCTGTCGCAGCTTCGTCGTGCAGACGGGACAGACGAGGAACGTATCGTCGACGTGAGCCCGGCAGACCGGGCAGTGCAGCTCCCGCCGGGCGAGGCGGTCCTCCATCGCTTTGATCTCGAGCTCCCGCTCGCGCACGTCCTCGAGGTATTCCGGCGGACGGAAGAGCATGTAGATCAGCGCTCCGACGAACGGCGGGACGAGGCCGAGCACCGTCGCCATCGCGACAAGCCAGGGGTCCTCGATTCGCCGCCGCGCGTCCTTGAAGACCCAGTACGCGACCGCGAGCCAGAAGACGACGACGAAGAAGATCCCGAGGTTGCGGGCGACGTCCCAGGCACCGGAACCGAAGAAGTCCCGGAGACTTCCGAAGAAATCGTTCTCGCTTGCCCCGACGATCACTTGCTCACCTCACAGAAGCAACTGCCCGATGATGTAGCCGGCGGCGAATGCGAGCCCGACGATCGCCAGCAAGACTGCGGCCGCGACCGCGAACACGCTGAGCCGCTCACCGAGCTTCGTCATCGTGTTTCGTGTTCCTCCGCACGATAGAGGTCGGCGAGCAGGTACAGCGAGCCGGTGACCAGGGGTTTTCCCAGCTGGCGGGCCCGGACGAGCGCGGCGTGCGGCTCGGAGATCGCCTCGACGGAGTCGAAGTGATTCGAGGCGCGGTCGGCCAGATCCTCGGCCTCCAGAGCTCGCGGATTCGTCGATCGCGTCGCTACGAGCGTCGTGCCTGCCTGCGAAAGCCGCTGCAGGATCGCGTCGACGTTCTTGTCGGCGAGGATCGAGACGCAGAGGACGTAGGCGCGATCCGGCAGCCGCTCGAGCAGCCAGTCGGCGGCCTCGGGAGTGTGTGCGCCGTCCCAGATCTCGCCGCCCGCGCGCTGCTCGAAGCGGCCAGGCAGCGCGACCTCGACCTTCCGCTCGATCGACCGCCCGGCGAAAGCCTCCGCGGCGTCGCGCGCTCCACCGATCACGAGCTCGGAATCGGAAACCAGATGCGCGAACTCGCGGTCGGGAAGGACGACAGTCGCGCTGGGGCCGGCTACGGCGAGCTTCTCGCCGGCGATCGCCTCACGCGTTTCGCCGAGGACCTCGGTGTGCTCGAGCGCGACGTTCGTGAGCAGTACGACCCCCGCGTCGAGGACGTTCGTCGCGTCGAGGCGGCCGCCCAGACCGGCCTCCACCACCGCCACGTCCACGCCTTCGTCGGCGAACTCGGCGAAGGCCGCCGCCGTGAGCACCTCGAACTGCGTGGCGCCCTCCGCGAACGGGTAGACGCGGTCGAGCGCCGCCTCGAAGTCGGCCTCCCGGCCGCGGACGCGGATCCGTTCACTCCAGCCCGACACGTGGGGCGAGAGGTAGGCGCCCACGCGGAAACCCTCGCCCGCGAGCAGCTCCTCGATCGTCCGGACCGCCGTCCCCTTGCCCGTCGTGCCGACGACGTGGATCGCCGAGAAGGCGCGCTGGGGGTCGCCGAGGTCGGCGAGCAGGACACGCATCCGGTCGAGTCCGAACTTCTCCGGCCAGGGGCTGAGCGACTCGATCCAGGCTGTGCGGCTAGCCAGAGAGGGCATCGAGCTCACGGCGATAGCGTGCGAGCTTCTCGCGCTCGGCCCCGACGACCTCCGCCGGCGCCCGCTCGGTGAAGGCCTCGTTCGCGAGCATCGCCTCAGCCCGCGCGATCTCTTTGCGCAGCCGCTCGATCTCCGCGGTGGGATCGCCGTCGGTCTTGACGCGGCCGGGCTTCACGACAGCTTCGAAGATGCGCTTCTGATCGTCGTCCAGCGTCACGACCGCGCCGCTGCGCCGGAAGATCTCCGCAGCGTTCCGGATCTCCTCGAAAC
>Ga0126309_10000444_pt1 | contig 13818 bp, 10 predicted proteins | sample Plot56_FD_92541 | JGI IMG/M metagenome (GOLD analysis project Ga0126309, IMG submission 92541) | Serpentine soil microbial communities from UC McLaughlin Reserve, CA, USA - Plot56 | ecosystem: Environmental > Terrestrial > Soil > Grasslands | place: USA: UC McLaughlin Reserve, Lake County...
GTTGCCGTCGGGATCGGTGTAGGTCGCGGTCGCAGGCGGCTCCCTGCGCCGCCGCTTGCTGTCGCCTCGCGCCATCGTCCGGAGGCTAGCCGCGCCGGCGCGGGGCCGGTGGAGGCCTGGGACGATGCGGCCGCATCGACCCTCAGTCGATCACTCCAGAGGAACTGCCCGACCTCGAGCTCCGGCCGCTGCGCCGCCTGGACCTCGAGCCGGCGACGACGGCGAGGACCGCCACGTCGCCTCCGCATCGGGGGTCGTCCGGCGGGGCGTCTTCGCCTACGTGATCGGCGACGACCAGCTCGACCTCTCGGGACCGCCCGGGAGCCCTGCGCCGCGCCCTCGCCGGCGATCTGCCCAGCGACCCCGACGGGCGGACGCGGCGCAAGCCCGACCTGGAAGCCTTGACGACCGAGGACGCCACGTAGTCAGCGGCGCGCCCGGCCGAATGCGCGCGTCTGCGACCGCACCAGGTCGACGACGTCGCCGAGCGCGATGTTGACGTCGGCCAGGTGCAGCCCCCAGGTGTCGTCCGGCGCCGGGTTCAGGTGCCGTGCGCCGGCGATCGACCTGATCATCAGGACGTGGGCCTCGTTCGCGTGGACGCACCTGCCCGAGTAGTGGTCCTGGGGCACGAGCCACGGCGTCGTCGCGGTCGGTTGCGGACCGCCGTACATCTGGATCATGAAGACACCGAGGACCCCGGGATAGGGCTCGCTTCGCAGGATTGTCTCCAGCGGGACACGGCGGTTCCGCAGCGAAGCGGGATTGGTGCAGACCACTTCGAGCCCCGGCCCGTCCGGGAAGCCGAAGATCTCCGACACGCGGCTACCCGGACGGCCGAAGCGGGTGTCGTCCGGCGGAGTCTCGTTGTATGTGGAGTAGGCGATCAGGCAGCCGGTCTGCGAGGCGCGGCGGCAGACCGGCACTTTCTTGAAGCTGCCACCGGCGGTCTGGCCCTTCTGCACGGTCACGTTGCCGCCGAGCAGCACGGCCGAGACCAAGCGCCGGCGCACCCGCGGCACACGGTCGATCTGGCGGCGGATCAGCTGGGTCAGCATGTAGCTCCCCTGCGAGTGGCCGATCAGGACGAAGCCGCGGCCGTGGTTGTAGTTGCGCAGGTAGTCGAGGAAGGCGTTGCGCACGTCGCGGTAGGCGCGGTAGCCGGCCTCACGGAGCTCGTCCTCGGGCGGCGGCGAGGCGATCGTCGCCAGCGTGAGCTGGCGGTACATCGGCGCGAACACCCGGCAGCGCTGAGAGAAGCGAGCCGCCTGGTACTTGGCGATCATCTCCTGCTGGGGCTCCACCCGGCGGTCGGAGTTCGGCCCCGGCTGTTGGCTCACCGTCGGATACACGTAGAAGCAGTCGATCGGCGGGCGGCGGGCGTTGCGGGGGCGCTCGACGTGCGAGTCGCCCGAACTCGAGTAGACGGTGGTCTCGAGACTCCCCCGGCAGGGCGTCGGCTGGACGCCCGGCTTGCAGAGCCAGACGGTCTTGGCCGCCGCCGGCGACGCCCCCGCAACGAGCGCCGCGATCGCGACCGCGATGCCGGCCAGAAGCACCGCGCTCAGGCGAGCTTGGCCTGCCGCCGCCATCGGCGCACTGTACCGGCGGCCCGGCGGCGGGCGGGCGCTTGGCAGACTGGAGGCGTGGCGCGTCCCGACATGCCCCTGTCCGTGCTCGACCTCGCGATCGTCGGCGAAGGATCCAGCCATGGAGAGGCGCTGCGGGCGTCGGTCGACCTGGCGCAGCGCGCCGAAGCGCTCGGCTTCAGGCGCCACTGGGTGGCCGAGCACCACAACATGCCCGGGATCGCCAGCTCCGCCCCCGGCGTCCTGGCCGCGACGCTTGCCGCCTCGACCGAGACGATCCGGATCGGCTCGGGCGGCGTCATGCTGCCCAACCACCCGCCGCTCGTGGTCGCCGAGCAGTTCGGGATGCTCGAGGCCCTGCACCCCGGCCGGATCGACCTGGGCATCGGCAGGGCGCCGGGCACCGACCCGGTCACCGCCGCGGCGTTGCGGCGCTCGGCCGACCCGCTCTCCGACGAGGACTTCCCGCGCCAGCTCGCCGAACTGGTCGCGTTCTTCACCGGCGGGTTCCCACCCGAAAGCGCGCTCAGCCGCGTGACCGCGGTTCCGGGGCACGGGGACATGCCCGAGATCTGGCTGCTCGGCTCCAGCGGCTACAGCGCTCAGCTGGCTGGGATCCTCGGCCTGCGGTTCTCCTTCGCCCATCACTTCAGCCCGCGCAACACGCTGCCCGCGCTGGAGCTCTACCGCCGGCACTTCCAGCCCTCCGAGTACCTCGACGAGCCCCGCGCGATGGTCGCGGTCGCGGTTATCGCCGCCGAGGACGACGAGCGTGCCCGCTGGCTGGCCGGTCCGTCCCGGCTGTCGATGGCCCGCCTGCGGACCGGCCATCCGAGCCGCTTTCCCACCCCGGAGGAGGCGGCGGCCAACCCGCTCACGCCGGGCCAGCAGTCGAGCATCCGGTCGCTCTCGGGGTCGGCGGTGATCGGCGGCCCGGAGACGGTGCGGTCCGGGCTCGGCGAGCTGATCGAGCGGACCGTGGCCGACGAGCTGATGATCACGACGATGGTCCACGACCATCGCGACCGCATCCGCTCCTACGAGATCGTCGCCGACCTGTTCGCTCTCGAGCGCCCGGCCGCGGCGGGATCTGGCAGGGTGCCGGCATGAGCGCGGCGGAGGGCGAAGCGATCACGGCCGAGGGGCTGGCGGCGCTGAACGAGGAGCTGGCCCAGCTCGAGGGACCCGCCAGGGAGGAGATGGCGGCACGGATCAAGGCCGCCCGGGAGCTCGGCGACCTCAAGGAGAACGCCGACTACCACATCGCCAAGGAGGACCAGGCGCACCTCGAGACCCGGATCAGGCGCCTGCGCGAGCGGCTCCGCAACGCCGAGGTCGTCGAGACGGAGAGCGGCGACGACCGCTTCGCCTTCGGGCGCACCGCTGAGGTCCTCGACGAGGGCGCGGGGAAGGTCAACACCTGGATGCTGGTCGGGGCAACCGAGGCGAACCTGAGCGAGGGACGCCTGTCGGTCGAGTCGCCGGTGGGCAGCGCGCTCAGGGACGCGCCGGTCGGGGAGACGGTCCAGGTGGAGACCCCGCGGGGCGAGAAGGCCTTCCGGGTCGAGCGCCTGGTGGCCTGACGCTAGGCTGGGCGACATGTGCAGAAACATCAGAACGCTTCACAACTTCGACCCGCCCGCGACCGAGGAGGAGATCCAGGACGCGGCGCTCCAGTACGTGCGCAAGATCAGCGGCTCGACGAAGCCGTCGAAGGCGAACCAGGAAGCCTTCGACCGCGCCGTCGATCAGGTCGCGGCGGCGACTGGCGAACTGCTCGACTCGCTCGTCACCTCGGCGCCGCCGAAGGATCGCGAGGCCGAGGCGGAGAAGCGCCGGGCTCGTTCGGCTCAGCGGTTCGCCGCTGCCTGACTTCTCGGGCCGGGCGGGGGCCTATTTGAACAGGCGGTCCTGGCCGGGCCCGCCGAGCAACGCATCCCTGCCGCGCCCGCCGCGGAGGACGTCAGCCCCCGCCCCGCCGAGCAGCCGGTCGCGACCGGGGCCGCCGGCCAGCGTGTCGCGGCCGTCACCGCCGCAGACGAGGTCGTTCCCGCCGAGCCCGCGGACCACGTCGTTGCCGCCGAAGGCCGCGATCACGTCGCGGCGGTTGGTCCCCACGATCACGTCGCGGCGGTTCGTGCCCACCCGGGTGGTGGCGATCCCGTCGCAGCGGCGCACCGGCGGCGTGCGGCCCGGCTCGGGCGGGCAGGTGACGGTAACCGCCACGGTCCCCGTCGAACCGCCGTTGAGCGTGTACGTGAAGCTCGTCGCGCCGCACCTGTCCGGGGGCGGCTCGTAGGTGACGCGCGTCCCGCCGGAGACGACCTCGACGGCGCCGAACGTCGGCTGCGTGACCGCGACGACCGCGATCTGGCCTCCGTCGGGATCCACGTCGTTGGCGAGCACGTCGATGGCAGTGGGACCCGAGTTCTCGTCGATCCTGGCGGTGTCATCCACCGCCGTCGGGGGCAGGTCCGGCGTCGCCTCCGTGTAGGAGATCGACTCGGACGAGCACGGGGATGTCTTGGCGCCGCTCGAGGCGGTGGCGTAGAAGGTGGTCGTCGAGTTGTTCGGCACGTGGACCGTGATCCCGGCCGCGCCGAATTCCTCCCCGGAGCCTGAGGCGACGGGACTCGAGCCCGCGCCGCAATCAGAGCTCGTGTAGAGCGCGACCATGGTCTCGTCGCCGGCGACGCCGATGATTTCCGGATCGTTGTCGTTCGCGGGCGAGGCTGGTTCGGTCCTCGTGAAGGTCGGCGCCGGCGGAGTGAACGCGAAGGTTCCAGGATCTCCCTCCTCGACCACCTCGCAGTCCTCGCCCGCGCTGTCAGTCGAAGGCGGCTTGTCGATCAGAGCCCTGTCGAAGCCCTCGCCGCACGCGATCTCGGGGTCGTTGTCGCCGGCGTTGGCGAAGATCCGGTCGTCCCCGTCCCCACCGCTGTAGACGTCGGCGCCCCCCCAGCCGAGGAGGTTGTTCGGGCCCGCGCCGCCGTAAAGCGCGTCGGCGAAGTCGGTTCCCTCCAGGTCTTCGAAGCCGGTCAGCGTGTCGAGCTGCTCCCCTCCGTTGCACACGGGGCCGGAGCCCGGGCCGGGCCGTCCGGCCACGCCGTCGCCGAGCCGGGCCTCGATGCCTTCCGTGAAACGCGGCCAGGCGGCGTTGTCGCGCTGTGCCCCGCCGTCGAGCTGATCGCCGTCGCAGATCGTCGTCGAGAGGAAGAGGTCGTTGCCTCCGCCGCCGTCCACCTGGTCGGCGCCGTCGTTGTTGAGCAGCGCGTCGTCGCGGCCGAGGCCGCTGAGCACGTCGTCGAAGCCCGGCGTGCGCGGGTCGTCGACCAGCACGTCCTCGCTCGCCTCCCCGCCGGTCAGCGTGTCGGCTTCGGCGCCGCCCGCAAGCACGACCCCGGTCTGCGACGGAAGCGAGGCCGCCTCCAGGTCGTCGGCTGAGGAAGAGCCGAACATGACCAGCGCGTCGGGCGGCCCGGAGACCGTGCAGGTTGCGGTGGGACCGGACGCCGTGCAGCCTCCGCCGGCCGCATCGAAGCCGGCGCTGCCCGCGGAGGTGAACGTGACCGTGCCGGGTGCGTCCTCGGTGTACGTCGCGGTGACGTCGTCCGACGCCGTGCTGCCGACGAGGTAGAGGTCGGCGCGGTCCGGGCTCCCCGGGCGCATCGACCCGACCGAGATCTGCGTCGTGTTGCGGGGACCGATCGACGATCCGCAGCTCGTCGTGGTCTCCGCCGAGCAGCTGTCTCCGTTTGCGCCGCCGTCGGCTATATCCGTCCCGCCGCCGCCCGAGATGAAGTCGGCGCCACCACCGCCGTAGATCGCGTTGTCGGAGGACGAGCCGACGATGTAGTCGGAGAACGGCGAGCCGATCACGTTCTCGAACGCCGTCGCGACGACCTGGAAGTCGTTGCCGCCGCCGAACCGCACTTCGCCGTTGTCGCCGACGCCGCTGCCGGAGAGGTTCACGTACACCCCCCGCTCGCCCCCCTCCGCCGGGAAGTTCGCCGGCGGCGTCGGATAGCCCTGGCGCTGCGGGAAGCCCGGCGCCAGCGCGGTCGCGTAGCTCAGGGTGTCGGTGCCGGAGGAACCGGTGTCGCGCAACCGGTCGGCTGAGCCGTCGCCGCGGATCAGGTCGCCGTCGCCCTGGCCGTCGAGGGTGTCGACGCCCCAGCCGCCGGACAGCAGGTCGGCTCCGGGCCCGCCGTTCTCCGTGTCGTCGCCGATCCCGCCGTAGAGGCTGTCGTCGCCCTCGTTGCCATTGAGGACGTCGTTGCCGCGCTCGCCGTAGACCACGTCGTCGCCGGGGCCGCCGTCGAAGGTCTGGCTACCGAGGCCGAGCTGGCAGCCGCCGGTGCAGTCGGCGGTGAGCGCCTCGGGCACATGGCCGACCAGGACGTCGTCGCCGGCCCCGCCGACGACCGTGACGCCACCCGACGCGGCGTAGATCCGGTCGTCGCCGCCGCCTCCGTTGACGACGTCGACGCCCGGGCCCGCGATGATCACGTCGGCGCAGGGTGTCCCCGTCGTGACGCCGCCGGAGGTCTGCGGCTCGCCGCCGCAGGAGGCCGAGCTCGCGGTGCCGCCGCCGAGCAGGGCGGCGGCAAGGCAGGCGATCATGGTGACCGCCGCCCGGGGCCACGCGCGCACGCGCAATATGAAATTCGGCCAAGCGGAGATTCCGGCGCTCCCTTCCGATGGCCTGCAAAGGCCGCCGCCCCCATGGCTCACGTTAGCCGGGAACCCGCTCGGACCAGCGCAGTTGGGATGATTCGGCTCTACGCTGCGGCCATGCCGGGGTCTCCGCCTGCGACGGGTGTCCGGCGCTCGCTGCTCCTGATCGCGGCCGCGCTGGCGCTCGCCTGGCCCGCCCGCGGCTCGCCGGCGCCACCCTCAGTCGCCGCCGGCGACGACTCACCGCCCGCGCGGCAGTCGATCTCTGTGAGGTCGAACAGGCGGCCCGGAAAACCGACCGGGAGCGAGTTGACGATCAGCTGGCGGAACCCCGCCGACGCGGACGCCCAGCCGCCGAAGGCGCGGCGGTTCACGATCGTCCTCCCGCGCGGGTCGCGCGTGGACACGACGGTCCCGCAGCGCTGCGAGGCGTCCGACAACGAGCTGATGACCGAGGGGGCCGATGCATGTCCGCGAGGATCGGTGGTCGGGCACGGCGAGCTGGTCACCGACTCGGGGCCCAGCCCCTTCCCCCGCTACACCGAGAACGCGCTGACCGTCTTCAACGGCGAAGGCGAGCAGATCGTCCTGGCCGAGAGCGACCAGCCGCCGACCCGGGTGGTCGGCCACACGGCGATCCGCGGCAGGACGTTCGTCTCGCCGGTGCCGTCGTTCCCGCCGGGGGTCCCGCCCGAGCAGAGCCTCGTCGCCTTCAAGCGCCTCCACCTGGTCCTCAACCGGGTCGTCCGCGAGGGCGTCTCCTACGCCCGGACCCCGCACTCGTGCCCCCCGTCGCGGCGCTGGCGAACCGTGCTGAAGGTGGCCTACGTCGACGGCTCCCGGGGGAGGACCGTCGCGCGCAGCCCTTGCCGCCGCCGGCGCTGAGCCGACGACTCCGCCGATTGGGCCGGCAGCTTGACCGGTGGTTATCGCGCCGAACCGGCCTTGTTGATGATCTCCTTCGGGACGGCGATCTCATCGCGCCGAGAAGTCAACTTCCGCTTCCGGGCTGTCGCCGGGCAGCTGGTCGATCGGCGACGTCCTACGTCGATCCGAAGCGCCACTGAGTCCACTGGCCTGAGCCCGAGGGCCCCGCCGTCACCAAGTCCATGCGCCGCCCTCAGCCGGAGGGCCCGTCCACGACTGCCTCGAGCACCGGCCGGATCAGCTCGGCGATCTGGCGGTGCCCCTCGGGATTCGGGTGCAGGGTTCCCTTGTAGCTCGCCAGGAGCTCGCGCCGCGTCTGGCGGTCGAGCAGGCTGCCGAACAACGGAATGCCCTGGTCGTTGATCGACTCGCCCGCGGTGACGACCCAGCGCTCCGGGGCGCAGATGCCGTGCTCGGCGAAGCGCTCGTCGACTCCGTCGACCACCCGCCAGCCGAACCGGTCGGCGGACTCGCGAATCTGCCGGTTCAGCGGGAACAGGATGTGCTCTCGGGCCCAGAGAGACTCGGCTGGGGTGACGCCACCGAGGAACATCGTGCAGCCGCGGCCAGCGGTCGTGCCGGTGGGGTCGAAGTACTCGACGACGATCACGCGGCTGGCCGGGACGATCTCGTTCAGCGCTCCCGCCAACCGCGCGTAGTCGCGGCCGAGCTCCTCGATCTCCCGCGGAACCTGCTGCTCGAGGACCACGCGCGGACCGGGCTCCCCTGGCCGCGGGTCGAAGCGGTTCTTCCAGCAAGGCCCGACGCTGAGCACGCAGAACTGCACGATTCGCGCGAAACCGACGTCGTTGGCGCCGATGTCGATCAGGACGGCGTCGATGCTGTTTTCCCCGGCCAGGTCGGCCAGGGCTCTGACCTGGGCCCGCTCCAGCGAGTCGTCGGCGGAGGGTTCGATGCCGGCGTACGGGCGCAGCAGCCCGGTCTGGATGGTCGCCCCGGAGCAGCCGAGCAGCACCACCCGCCCGAGGTCGTCACCCGCCACCTCGCGCGCCGCCAGCGCGGGGCCGGAGCGCCCCGAACGGTGGCAGCGGCGGCTGGTCCACTCCGCCGGCCGCCCAACCCGGGCGGGGCGATCGGGGTTTCCCTCCCCGGAGGCGACGGAGTCCCCCAGGGAGACGATCAGATGGTCGCTCAGCGGAGTCGTCTCCCCGTCACCGCCCCCGCTGCATCCGGCAATCGTGACGGCGACGGCCGCGAGCGCGGCCCGGACTTGCCGCGGTGACCGGAGGCCCACCACGAACCGACACTACATCCACTCGTCCAGGCGCCCTTGCCACGGCGGACGACCGTGTGAGAGCGTCGCCGCATGGCGCCGGAATCGAGTCGTCGCGGTGGGCAGAGATTGAGAGCCGCCCGGAGGTGGTGGACCGGCCTTTCGGTGACCAGCAGGGTGAAGACGGCGACCCTGGCGGCCCTCGGCATCGCGGCGCTGACTGCGCTCGGCTCCGCCAATGCGACCGCCCTCGCGTTCTTCGGCGGGTCCCTGCTCGGCCTCGCCTTCCTGTTCGGCGTCGGACCGGTGGTCCAGGCGGCCGACCCGCTGCGGGACCTCCTGGTCGCGCTGCGGCCGCTCCTCCTGCCGCTGATCGTCGTGGTGATCGCCGGTGCCGCGACCCTGGACTGGTGGGTCCCGGCGCTGGTGGCGCCAACCCTGCTCGCCGCCGGGTGGCTGGTGCTTGGCGCGCCCGAGGGCGGCGCAGCGCCGCAGTCGGTCCGCCGTGCCTGGCGCTGGCTGCGGGAGGGTAAGGGCCTCGAGCGGCTCCGGCTCGTGATCCCGCTCGTCGCCGCCGCGCTCGGCGTCTACTCCCTGTTGCAGCTCGTTCCGAGCCTCGGGACCTACGACCGTCCGCCTTTGTCGAGCTCGCTGATCGCGCTGGCGGTGATCTTCTGGGTGACGGCGGTCTGGCTGCGGCTGTTCGGGTACGCGACAACCTTGCTGCGGGTGCCGCTGACGGTGCTGCTCGCCCTGACGACGGTCCGCTGGCTGATGGTCGCCGGCCTGCTCCCTGGCCACCGCTGGCTCTCGGAGCGGGCGGAGGAGAGCGGCACCGCCGACTTCCTCCAGGAGCCGCGGCACCTGCTGATCGCCTCCGGCGCCGCCCTCGCGCTCGCCGCGGTCGGGGAGCTCCTGGCCGGGAGATGGTCGGCCCTGCGCTACCTCTGCGAGCGCGGCTTCGCCAACCGCCGGGCGGAGACCCTGCGCGGTCTGGGATTCGTCGCCGCCTTCGCCGCGACGGTTCTCCTCGCCGCCGCTGCCGCGATCGGCGTCGCCAGCTACCAGCGCGGCGGCAAGGAGGGCGTCACGCCGCAGGACGAAGTGATCGTCGCCGAGGACGTCGAGGCGGCGCGCCTGCCGAGCGACGGGCGCGAGTTGGCGAGGTCCTACATGCCGGTCCTCGCCTTCACCGAGGACGAGCGTTGGACTCCCGTGGACGTCGAGTCCTACGTCCATGACGCGGACTGTCCGGCCCGGCTCGTCAGCCTCTACGGCCCCGGATCCGCGCGCGAGGGACCGGCGCCCGGCCTCGAGGGGTGCCCCGGGCAGCGGATCGGCGAGGGCGATCCGGCTGGCGATCCGATCGGCCCCGACCTACCGAGCGCCTGCCCCGGGCTGAGGGTGCCCTGCTACCAGGTCACCATCCACTGCCCCCAGGGCGAGCTGGCGTGCGCTCGGGGCGAAGCGGGTTACGACCGCGCCGAGGCCGCCGACCCGCAGACCGACACCGTCTACGCCCGGGTCGCGACCCGCGGGCGGCCAGGCGACTCGCCCGGGTTCTGGCGGGTCGGCCCCTATCCGCAGGTCAAAACCCTCGTGCAGTACTGGTACTTCTACCGCTACAACGAGTGGACCCGGCCGGTCCTGAGCGGCCACCTCGTGCAGCGCCACGAGGGCGACTGGGAGGCGGTGACGATCGGGTTCTCCGACCGGGAGCCGCTGTTCGTCGGCTATTCGGCCCATTGCGGGGGCACCTGGCGGCCCTGGGAAGAGGTCGAGCTGGCGCCGACCGAGCAGGTGCGCGACGCGATCGCGGAAGAGGGCGCCCCGCCGGCCGAGAAGACCTTGCCCCTGATCGCCGTCGCCGAAGGGTCGCACGCCAACTACGTCGAGACCGAGGACCGGCGGGCACCGGACTGGGCGAGCTGCGCGGGACTACCCGCCGGGACGACGACGCTGCTTAGCTTCGCGACGAACATCCGTGACGAGACCGGCGACGGCTTCCGCTGGACGCCGGAGGAGGTCCGGTTCGTGTCCGAGCGGGACTTCCCGATGAACTTCCCCGGGACCTGGGGCGGGAATGACTTCACCGAGCTCGTCAACGAGCGCCGTCAGCACCTCGGCGAGGACCACCGCGGGCCGCTGACCCCGACGCTCCAGCGCCTCTGGTACGAGCCGACCGCGACGATCTTCTGCAGTCGCCACTGGGACCAGCCCGAGGGCTTCGACCGGCGCGAGGGCTGCTGAGTGATCGTCGACCTCCACGCGCACTACCCCATGCACGTCGTGGACTCGGACGGCAGCGTTGTGCGCCTGCTGCGGACCCGGGGCGGCCGCCGGCGGCTGCGCGACCGAGTTCGGGCCCTGCTGGTCGGCTTCGCCAGCCTGTTCGCCAACTACCGCTCGCCCTTTTCGGGCCCGCGCGTCCAGGTGAGATACATGCGCGAGGGCGGCGTCACCGTCGCCCTCTCCGTCCTGTACTCGTTCTTCGACGAAGCCGACGCCCTCGACGGAGCCCGGCCCGACGGCGACTACCCGGCGACGATCGAGGACCAGCTCGAGGCGGTCGAGCGGGAGGTGGAGCGCGAGCACGCCGGCGAGGCGGCGGTCGCCCGCAATCCGACCGAGATGAGCGCGGCGGCGGGGCGGGGCGCAACCGTCCTGGTGCACTGCGTGGAGGGCGGCTTTCACCTCGGCGCGACGCCCGAACAGGTCGAACTGACCGTCAGGCGGCTCGCCAGGCGCGGCGTCGCCTACATCACCCTCGCCCACCTGATCTGGCGTGAGGTCGCGACGAACGCTCCCGCCCTCCCCTTCCTGAGCGAGGAGCAGTACCACCGCTATCTCCCCCAGCCCGACGTGGGGCTGTCGGACCTCGGACGCGCCGCGGTCGACGCGATGGTGCGCGAGCGGATCCTCATCGACGTCTCGCACATGAGCGGTCGCGCGCTCACGGAGACCTTCGAGATGCTCGACGGCTACGACGAGACGGTCCCCGTCCTCGCGACCCACGCCGGCTACAGGTTCGGCGAGCAGAGCTACATGCTCGACCGCCCGACCCTGGAGCGGATCGCGGGCTGCGGCGGCGTCGTCGGCCTGATCTTCGCGCAGCACCAGCTCTACGACGGGATCCCCGCCGGGGCCCTCCACCGCCACGGGCTGCGGGCCCGCAAGTCGAAGCGCTTCGGCGAGTCCTTCGACATCCTCTGCCGGCACATCGACGCGATTCGGGACGTCACCGGCTCGCACCGCCACACGGCGATCGGCACCGACTTCGACGGGTTCATCAAGCCGACCCTGGCCGGTCTCCAGGACATGCGCGACATGAGCCGGCTCGAGCACCGGCTGAGGCGGAGGTACGGGGACGAGGAGGCGGCGCGGATCTGCTCGCAGAACGCCCTGGACCTGCTCAACCGCTACTGGCGCGGGAGGCCGGCCGATGCCGGCTGACCGGCGGATCCCCACCCTGGTCAGGAGCGGGGGCGGGTGGGATACTCGAAGTCCGGTGTCCGAGCAGATCGTCGAGCTGGTGCGTCGCGGCTATGAGGCCTGGAACTCCGGCGACCGCGGCTGGGTCCTTGAGCACATGTCCGAGGACGTGGAGTGGGTCACCCCGCCCGAGGATCCGGAGCCGGGCAGCTATCAGGGGTTCGCGGGGATCCAGGCTTTCTGGGACCAGTGGCGGGCCGCGGTGGGCGAGCTCCGATTCCAGCCGCTCGAGTTCATCGACGCCGGCGACCAGGTGATCGTCTGCACGCGGCGGTCCGGAGTCGGCGAGCAGAGCAGGCTCGAGGTCTCCGACACCGTCTTCCAGGTCTACAGCTTCGAGGGCGACACCTGCGTGCGGGTGCAGGAGTTCTACGAGAAGGACGACGCCCTCCGGGCGGCGGGCGTTGCGGAGCAGGAACGGGAGCAGGGCCAGAGCTAGCGCATGGATCGTCGCGAGCTCACCCGCGAGGAGCTGCGACTGCGCAGAACGCTCGTCTTCTTCGCGGTCGCCTTCGCGGCGATGGGAGCGGGCTACGTCCTCCAGGGGGCGTTCGCCGACGCGGAATACCCCTTCGTCGCCAACTCGCTGGCCAAGGACGGCGTCTTCGCGATCCTCTGCGCGGTTGCCGCCGCCGACGCGCGGCGTCACGGCTGGGCCGTCCTGGCCGTCGTCGCCGGACACGTCCTGATCGTCACGGGGCTTCTGGCCACGGCCGCCTTCGGCCAGATCTCGAGCGTCGCCGGGTCCTTCGAGGGCCCACCCGGGATCGAGGTGCCCCCGGCGGAGACGCTGTTCTGGATCTGGGTCGTCCTCGCGACGTCGGTCGCGATCCTCCTCTTCGCCCTCCAGCGGTCGGCGGTCAAGGCGCGGTACGGGCTCCGCTACCTCCAGCCCCATCAGCATGCGACCGTGATGGCGCTGGCGGAGGTGATCGTTCTGGGCGGCGACGAGGAGGTGCTGACCCCCGAGCAGGTCGCCGCCAACGTCGACGAGTACCTGTACTCGCTCTCGGCCCGCCAGAAGTGGAAGTCGAAGCTGGCGCTGTCGGCGCTCACCGTCTATCCCCTGATGCGTCTGCGGGCGCCCTATCCGCTGATGTCGCCGGAGAGCCGCCTCGCGTTCCTGGAGCGCTGCTTCATCGCCGACGTCGCCGAGCGCCGGCTGCCCGGGTTCCTGCGGCGGCCGCTTCAGTCGATGTTCTCGGCCGCCCAGAAGCTCACCTTCATCGGCTACTACGCCGACCCGCGGACCGCCGCCAGCACGGGCTACGTCCCGTACTCGCAGCGCCCGCGGTACGCGCAGGACATGAAGCGGGTGACGCGCGACCGCCCGCCGCTCGACGTGCGGACGCCGGCGGAGGTCGACGCCGAGACGGTCAACGCGGACGTGGTGATCGTCGGCAGCGGCGCCGCCGGCGCACTCCTGGCCCACCGGCTCGCGGGCCGTGGGCGGGAAGTGCTGGTCCTGGAATCCGGCGGGCACTTCGACCCCACCGGCTTCACCGAGGACGAGCGCTCCCAGTTCTCGAACCTGTTCTCCGACGGCGGCATGCAGATGTCCCGCGACGCCCGGTTCCAGGTCCTCCAAGGCCGCTGCGTCGGCGGCACCACGGTCGTCAACAACGCCGTCTGCTTCGACCTGCCGCCGCACGTCCTCGAGCGCTGGAACGACCCCGACGGCCTCGACGCCGGCCTCGACGCCGATCGCCTCGGCCGAGCCTTCGCTGGCGTCCGCGAGTTCCTCGGGGTCAGCCGCGACTGGGGCAGGAACGCGGCCAGCGGGGGGATCTCGGCCGGCGCACGGAAGTTCTGCGAGGGGGTCGAGCGGCTCGGGCTGAACCAGGCCGGCGGCTACGACGTCGTCGAGGCGAACATCGCCGACTGCCTCGGCTGCGGCTA